>OLPR01003199.1_pt1 | contig 11236 bp, 14 predicted proteins | sample 1672761 | NCBI WGS metagenome assembly OLPR01 (sample SAMEA3136721, study PRJEB25190) | human gut metagenome | biome: human gut; feature: human-associated habitat; material: faeces | place: Austria | collected 2013 | reverse complement strand
TACGGACATGGCGATACAGTTTCAACAGATGAATGTCCCTGCCGTCCGTTAATCCCTCAAGGAAAAGGTGACGGAAACGGAACCGTTGCCAAGCGCCTGTGCCCAGCCCGTCAGATCTTCGATTTTCCCCAGGCGCGTGTAGCTCCAGGAATTGGAACCATAGAAGATTACAATCTGATCGCCCTGATAGAGGACAATATCGCCAGCCTGAGTAGTCGTCTGGCTGTCGCTGGTGGGCAGGCTCTGTCCAAGAGGCCCGACCTTTTCAAAACCGGCGTAGTCACTCATCTCAAGGGTGATCGCGCCGCTGGCAAGCAGCTGTCCAAACGCCTGGGCGCCTGGATTATCCGCAAAGGTTGCCGAAAATGTTTTTTCTCCCACCGTCACATCAAATACAGTCTGCTTCATGATGTCTTCCTCCTCTTTAAGCGCAGTTGGCGTCTCACTCTCCACGGAGGATGGTTCGCCGGCTGCTGCCGGTAAAGCCTCCCCTGTCACCACCCCCACGCTGTTTCCCGCAGAAAGCAGAGCGCTTCCGCCCGTCAGGGAAGATTCCCTGGAGCCACAGGCGGCCAGGCAGAATGCAAGCATCCCCACCAGCAAAAAGGACAGAATTCTTTTCATGCGTCGTCTCCTTCCTGGCAAGCGTCAGCGAAAATAGCGGGCAATCTCTCTCATGCGGGCCATCTGATCCACCCGAAACGGGCAACGTTGGTTACAGTGTCCACATTGTATGCAGTCCTCCGCATGACGTGTCAACCCGCGGTAGTGTTCCACCGCCATAGCGTCTGCGTTACAAGCCAAATCATAATATTTGTTGACCAGACCGATCTCGATGCCGACGGGGCAGGGCTTGCAGTGGTTGCAGTAGACGCAGTACCCCACAGCATCCGCAGGGCTGAAGGAGCCTAACAGGGAATAATCCTTCTCGGCATCGGATACGTCAAAAAATTTCAGGAGATGGTCCACCTGCGCCACGCTGCTCATGCCCGGCAGAACCGTCAGGACGCCGGGACGGTCCAGCGCATACCGCATGCATTGATATTGCGTCAACGCCTGACCGAAAGGCGACAAAGCAGCATCCAGCAGCTGTCCGCCGGAGAATGGTTTCATGACCGAAATGCCAATGTCCTCCGCTTCGCAGCGGCGATAAACGGCTGAGCGTTCATCCACTGAACCCTTGGCGTATTCGCCCTTCTGATAGTCGTAGCCGGGATTGACTGAGAACATCAGCATATCCACCGGAACCTCGTCCAAAACCCGCTGAATGGTTGCGGGCGTATGCGAGGATAATCCGATATGCCGGACTATGCCCTGTTCCTTCAGTTCCAGCAAAAGCGCATACGCGCCGCTTTGCCGGTATTCCTGCCAATCGGAAATCTCGTCCAGGCAGTGGATAAAGCCGTAATCAATCGAGTCCGTTTTCAGCTCTTTCAGCTGCCAGTCGATGCTGCGCTTGATGGTCTGCGCATCCGTCGTCCAGCCGTAGGTACCTGTCAGGTAATTGGCGCCGAAATGTATCTGGTACAAAACATGGTCCCGCACAGAACCAAGCGCCTTGCCGAAATAGGAAAAGGTTTTTGCCTGCGCTGTAGCGAGATCATAATAATTGACGCCGCCCTCATAGGCCCTTTGAATGGTTGCGACAGCTTCCTTTTCCTGCGCATTTGCGATGTACGAGGTGCCAAACCCCAGAACGCTGATTCGATCGCCGGTTCGCCGGTTGATTCTGTATTCCATTGCCGCTTCCCTCCACAGATTGAGACCCTCTATTTCAGCTGCAAGCCAAACTGCCGCAGTTCCTCCAGCTTTGTTTCCGATTTATTTTCCTGACCAAAGGCCGAGAAAATGCCCATATCCTCCAGCCCCAAGTAGTTCAGGAAGGAATTCTGATATTCGTAAATGGCTCCGCAGTAGACATGATTGCTACCCGAGCTCATAATCAGCGCCGCTTTTTTGAGCTTTCCCGGCTTATCCAGGGCGTAGATCCGGTTGATGGCGCATTGCAGCTGACCTGTGAAGCTGTGATAGTAGATAGGTGACGCCAGAACGATCATCTCTGCCTGCTCCAGCAGCGGATACACCTGCTGCATGTCATCCTGCTGGATGCACCTGCCGTTTCCCCTGGTATGGCAATACTCACACGCCAGGCATCCGGCAATTTTCTTTTGGCATACAAGGACAACCTCGACCTGGTGACCGCTGGCCCGAGCGCCCTGGGCAAAGGCCTCCACCATGGCCGCCGTGCTGCCGTTTGGACGCGGGCTTCCATTCAGTACCAGAATATGCATAGAGCTTTCCTCCCCGGATGCCCGGTTGCAGATGGACCGTCTGCTTTGCCGGGCCTTCCCGTTATTTTAAGTGGTTTTTGAGAAACGCTTCGATTTTATCAAAAGGAATGCGGTCTACCCGATCATACAGGTCAATATGCTCCGCATCCGGCACCACATACAGTTCCTTGGGCTCCAGCGCCTTGGCGTAAGCCCCTTCGCTAAAGAACCGGGAGTGCGCCCGATCGCCCACCACAAACAGGATGGGCCGGGGGCTGATTTCATCCAGATGGCTGAGCAGGTCAAAGTTGATAAACGGGATGTTGCTGGTCGTTGTAAAGCCGCCCCGGGCACGCTCGTGATGTCCCCGCTTTACGGCATAAAAACGGAACCATTCCGCTGTGGGCTCTTCCAAACCCTCAGGAACCTTTGCAAGCGGCGTCTCGGGAAAGAAAGGAACATACTCCGGCATATAGGCGTTCTCCGCATCCTTCCACCGCTGCGCAGCCAAGGCCTGCTTGGCCGCCAGAATCTGCTCCGGCGTCTGCCCCATCCTTGCGGCCACTGTCATGTCATACATGCTGACTGTGACCACCGCGCGGATTCTGGTATCCACCTGAGCGGCTGCCAGCGCAAACCCGCCGCTGCCGCAAATGCCAAGCACCGCAATCTTCTCCCGGTCCACAAAGGGCTGAAGCCCCAGGAAGTCCACCCCTGCACTGAAGTTTTCGGTAAACATCTCCGGGGAAGAAACATGGCGGGGTTCGCCCTCGCTCTCTCCCATGTAGCAGGGATCAAAGGTCAGCACAACAAATCCACGCTGGGCCAGTTCGTTGGCATAGACGCAGGGCCCCTGTTCCTTTACACCGCCATAGGGAGCGCCTACGACCAATGTCCTATGGGGCTTTGTCCTGTCCAGCCCCTTTGCCATGTACAGGTCCCCGGCAAGCATCAGTCCATACCGGTTGGGATAGCGCACATGGGTTCTTTCCACCTTTTCATGCAAAGCACAGATATAATCGCTCATGTTTTTCTCCTTTCGTCTAACAGACGTGTGCATTGGCCGCGGCTGCCGTCCGGGTTTCGATGCCCAACGGTTGTCCATGGAATCATAGCTCCAGCGTTTCCTCCCGCTCAATCCGGTAAACCAGATAATCCAAGCAGTGGATCTGTTTCTCCTCCCGATGGATCTGTGCCAAAAGCCCTTCGCGTTTCTGAGATAGCAGCCGAAGCTGTTCCTGCCTTTTTCCCGCCTTCCAGCTGCTAAGAAACGCGTGAATCAGGGCTTCGTCGCATCCGGCCGCTTCCAGATTCAAGGTCAGCTCCCGCTCCGCAAGGGCCTGTACCATTACTTGACACTCCTTTTCCTGCCTTACAGAAATGGCCTGATCCATGGGCGCGTACTCCGGGCCGCGGAAGTACGCCTCACACGTCTCCCACCGTTATTGTAACGTGGTGCGATATATATATCAAATACTTATATATAATGCATTTACATAATTGTAACCTATCAAAATTCGTGCTATACTTTTGTACAGGAGGCGAGGAAAATGGAGCTGCGCGTGTTGCAGTATTTTTTGGCGGTAGCCCGGGAGCAGAATATTTCTGCTGCGGCGGAATCGTTGCATCTGTCCCAGCCAACGCTTTCCACCCAGTTAAAGGCCCTGGAAAAGGAGCTTGGAAAACAGCTTCTGATTCGCGGAATGCCCGGCTCCCGCAAGGTGCGGCTAACCGAAGAAGGGATGCTTTTGCGCAAGCGGGCAGAAGAAATCCTGGAACTGGTGAGGATGACCGAAAGAGAGATTTCTCTTTCCAATGAGGTTATTGCCGGCGACGTCTATATCGGCACAGGCGAGTCCGATATGATTCGTATCTTTGCACGAACCGCCAAGCGCATCCAGGAAGCGCACCCTGATATTCACTACCACATTCTCAGCGGAAATGCGGCTTTTGTCCAAGAGTATCTGGACCGGGGCTTGATTGACTTTGGCGTGGTATACGGTCCGGTGGACCCAAACGTTTACAATTCCATCCAGGTGCCACGCCATGACACCTGGGGCGTGCTGATGCGCAAAGATTCCCCATTGGCTGAAAAAGAACAAATTCAGCCGTTCGACCTTTGGGACAAGCCGCTGATTCTGTCCGCGCAAAAGGCAGACGCCTGGCCCATGTCAAACTGGTTTGGACGGGACATCAAAAAACTCAATGTCGTTGCCACGTACAATCTTGTATTCAATGCATCGCTGCTGGTAGAGGAAGGGCTGGGATATGCCATCTGCTTTGACAAGCTGATCAATGTCAGCGGAAACAGCAAGCTGTGTTTCAAGCCACTATCTCCAAAGATGGAAGCTGAAGCGTCAATCATCTGGAAGCGCTACCATATTTTTTTCCAGAGCTTCAGATTGCTTTTTACGGGAGTTGAAGAACGACCTGGATTGAAAATATAATGAAAATAAGGGATTGAAGAAAGCACAGTTGACTCGATTGGTAGCCATTTCGAACATAGAAAGATGATAGTAAGAGTTGAAAACAACATAGGCGTTCTAGCTCTAACTGGCATTCAGACATAAATGCATGATTAGCTATTGACACTTTGTCCTGGGATAAATCAGAAAAAATAAAACGGGCATTCTTTATTGACCAGGAGAATAGCACAATCATTCCCAAATTCAGTGCTCTGGATCGTTGCTTTCTGGTAGGCGACAAACGTGTTCATCATGAAATAACAATCATATAGCCTCATACCCCCTTGCAGAAGATTCCCTCCCGCAAGGAGGCGTTTTTGTCAATTTCTGCTCAATTTCGCCTCCATGTGGTTTTGCCTCCGTTTTTGTAAACTGTGATTGTCCGTAAGCGGTGTAATGCCGATATCAAGCGGGCAAGCAGATGACAGAAACGGAGGCTTTTATCATGAGAAAACGAAAGAACATCCCCAATCTTGGCGTGGCAGACGGCAATGGAAACCTGAAAGCCGCCTGTACAGGCTTGAAATGCCATGAAACGTGGCTGGCATTTTCCGCCGGTCTCATGGAATATCACGGTAGCTAGCCTGGAAACGAAGCTGCATCTGGTGTTTTTGGTGCTTTGGTAAGGCGCGACGAAAGGAGGCGAACCATGACGGAATTCATGGCCATAGAAACGGAAATGCCTGGTTTTTTGATGTTTCCACGGTTTCTGTTGGACGCAGATATTTCCGAGACCAGTAAGCTGGTGTACCTGGTGCTGCTGAACCGGGCAAGAATGTCCCAAATGCATGAAGGATGGACGGACGCGGAAGGACGTGTGTTTCTGGTATTTCCCATTGTGGAATTGATGCAAATACTCCACAAAAGTGAAACCACCATCAAGACATGCCTGAAGGCTCTGGACAAAGCCGGGTGGATTCAACGGAAGCACCAGGGGATTGGTAAGCCTGACCGGATTTATGTGAAGCTTCCTGTCGGGGGCGGAAAACTGCCTGTGCGGAAGGCTGAAAATGAGCTCCCACAGGAGCAGAAACCTGTCTCTGCCACAGGCAGAAAACCATACAGTAATCATAATGATAAAGCTAGAATAACGCAATCACAAGAGCGCAAGCTGGACCGCGCGCCCTATGGCGCTTATGAAAATGTGTTTCTCTCCCATGAGGAACTTGCCAATCTGCGCTGTTCGGTTGCAGGCTGGGATAGCTACATTGAGAAGCTATCCCGGTATATGAAGACCACCGGCAAACAATATAGCAACCACTATGCTACCATCCGCGGCTGGGCCAGGCGGGATAACAAGGTTTTCATCCGGCCGCAATACGAATGTAAGGAGAACGAAAGCCTATGAAGTCGCTCAATGAAGTTCTGGGGAACATGACATCCGCCGATGCGCTCAAGGAAGATGAATACAAGAACGAGGCAGACGGACTGATTTACTGTGCCAAGTGCCATACGCCCAGGCAGCACCGGATCGAAGTGATGGGCAAAATGGCATTACCTTTTATCATGTGCCAGTGCCAGCGGGAGGCCTATGACAGGGAACAAGCAGCCCAGGCCCAAAGAGACTTCCTGGACAGGGTGTCCCGAATGAAATCCAGCGGTCTCCAGGATCAGGCGCTGTACGATTATCAATTTGCAAATGATTTGGGCTATAATCCAGAAATCCGATATGCGCATACCTATGTGGAGCGTTGGGCAGATATGCAGGCAGACAACACCGGCCTGCTGCTCTGGGGCGATGTGGGTACCGGCAAAAGTTTTTTTGCTGGCTGCATTGCCAATGCTTTGCTGGAACAGTGCGTTCCGGTTCTGATGACGAATTTTGCAAAGCTCCTTAATGCGCTTTCCGGGATGTATACCGATGACCGGAACGCCTATATTGACAGCCTGAATCGGTATAGCCTTTTGATTATTGACGATTTAGGAGTGGAGCGCAGTTCAACGTTTGCTCAAGAGCAGGTGTTCCATGTGATCGATAGCCGTTATCGGAGCGGGAAGCCCCTGATTGTAACTACCAATCTAACCCTGGACGAGTTGAAGCATACGGAAGATACCGCCAAACGCCGCATCTATGACCGGATTTTGGAACGATGCGTGCCCATCCGAATCAATAACCTGAACATTCGGCAAAAAAATGCTCAGGAACAGTTGCAAAGGGCAAGGGTTCTATTTTCCTAAAACTTTGCCAAGCCTGCGGCTTTATCAGACGTATCAAATCAACCCACGCGCGAGGTTGAGGCGCGATGGCGCTGACCTAAACGAAAGCGTGCGAAAAGCGGCATTTTCACCGGCACGAGAAAGGGAGACGAGGATGCAAGAAAAGAACGAAAAGGAACTTTTGCAGGCCCGGCACAGACTGGAAGAGGCCCAGATGCGGGATCGTGTTAAGGAGAGAAAGGCACGAACGCGACGGCTGATTCAAACTGGAGCAATCCTGGAGAAAGCCTTTCCTGCGGCGGCAACCATGGATTTGAAGACGCTGGAAGAGAAACTGTTTACGCTTTTTCAATGACTTGCAGGGATGTTCCGGGGCAACCGGGGCATCCCTCCTCATTTCCCGAAGGGCGCACTTACTCACCACCTGCTAAAGCAGGCGGTGGTAGCCCTCCCGTTGGTCGGGCACGTGCGCTCTTCGAGGGGGGATTGCGGCTCCTGCGGGAGTCGCTGGACAAGGCTGGCTGTTTGGCAGAAATGCAGCCTTGTCCACGCAGTCGGCGTAGGTTTTCCGTTTTGGCCCCGCTGTTTATGGGGTGGCATATTGCCACTCCATCCCGCCGCCTGCCTGCGTCAACTCTGCCCAGAACAAATCCTTCGGATGTGTTCCGCAGCTTGACACAGATACAGGGGTGGAACAAATCGTTCCCCCCAGCTGGTGGTACGTCACATTTCACGACGTACTGAGTGAAAACAAGGGTGCCTGTTTCGGGGCAACCCTTTCAGAAAGGGCAAGGTGATTTATGGCAATTTATCATTTGGAGGCCAAGATGGTCAGCCGTGGAGCTGGGCGCTCCGCCGTGGCTGCTGCGGCCTATCTGAGCTGTTCCCGGATGCTCAACGAGTACGACGGGGTGGAGCACGACTACACCCGCAAACAGGGCCTTGGGTGGCGGCAGGTTTTTCTGCCAGCCACCGCCCCCGCAGAGTGGCAGGATCGGGAAACCCTGTGGAACGCCGTGGAGGAAACCGAAACCGCAAAGGACAGCCGCCTCGCCCGTGAATTTGTGGCGGCGCTGCCCATAGAACTGAGCCGGGAGGAACAAATTCAGCTCCTGCAAGATTTCATCAAGGAGCAGTTTGTAGCAGACGGAATGTGCGCCGATGCTGCCATCCATGACCCATATCCTCCCGGACACAATCCCCATGCCCACATCCTGCTGACAGTGCGCCCGCTGGATGAAAAGGGAAAATGGCAGTACAAGACCGAGAAAGAATATCTCTGTGTCAAAGACGGCGAGGAACGGGGCTTTACCGCCGCCGAGTTCAAGCAGGCACAGGCCGACGGATGGGAGAAGCAGTACCAGTATAAAGTAGGCAAAAAGAAGGTGTATATGACCCCGTCCGCAGCGCAGGCACAGGGTTATGAAAGGATATCTAAGTATCCCAAAAGCACCAAATATGGCAGGCAGAATCCCATCACGGAACGATGGAACAGCGACGAGCAGCTTGTCCTCTGGCGTCAGGCATGGGCGGATGTGACCAATCTTCATTTGGAGCGCACTGGGCACGAAGAACGCATCGACCACCGCAGCCATGCTGAGCGTGGCCTGCTGGAGCGGCCTACGGTCCATGAGGGTGTGGTTGCCAGAGCTATGGAGAAAAAGGGTATCATCTCTGACCGGTGCGAACTGAACCGGCAGATCAAGGCGGACAATGCCCTGCTCCGGGAACTGAGAGGACAGGTCAAAAAGCTGGCGCAGGCAGTCAAAAATACCATCCCGGCACTTGCCGATGCCATGGAGAATCTGCGTAAAAATCTACTGCTGTTCTGCTATCAGCTGGGGTATCTCCGCAAGGGTAAGGAACGCCTGAACACTTCGCTGAATACGCTGCGCCCAGCCCTCGCACAGTACAATCAGGTTGCAAAGGACATTCGAGATAAGACGAAAGAGCGCCGCAGCCTGCTTTCCGAGAAAAAGGCGCTCTCTGCTGTCCATGTGTTCCGGCACCGGGAACTGGCGGCTAAGATAGCGGCTCTGACGGAGGATTTGGAAGAACTGCGTTCGGAAAAGAATCTGCTTCTGGCGTCGTTGGCATATACCGAGGAAGATGCTGCCGAACAATTCCCTAAAGACATTGCCGCCATGGAGCAGAGCCTGAAACGGCTGGAAGAACGGGAACAGAAATATTCTGCCGAACTGGACGCTGCCCTGAACGAGTATGCCGGGCTTCGGGAGCAGGCACAGGGCTTCGATCCGGTGCAACTGTATGAAGCAAGGCAGGCCATCCGCCCCGGCAAGGAGCAGGAAGCGGAGAGCCGGGCACAGCAGGTCTACGGCGAAAAGTACAGCCCGCTTTTGATGTTTGACAGCAAAAAGGCGGTTTCCCGTATGCTTCATGAGGATATGGAGCGACAGGCGGTACGGAGAATGATGCGACGGGCGCAGGAAGGACAGCAAATTCCCCAAAAGAAAAAAGATAAGGGACAGGAACGGTAATGCCGTTCCTGTCCCACCTACCTATTTCATCTTTAATTTGGAAACATAGCAGCCATTTCTTCCGGGGTTTCTTTCATTCCTCTTTGAAACCACACTTCAATCCACCCATATAGGGTGTAAGCGACATAGGCAGAGGCATAGGCGGCCTGTGCGGGTTGTTCCGGCTTTGGAGCATATATTTCAAGGAGCACATTCTTCAACAAATAGATGAGCCCACGCTCGCTCAGCAGGCCGTAGAAATCCCGGTATTTTTCCAAGTGGAGAAAGAGCTCCCTTACCATTTGCGATATCGTTTTAGGCGGGTTGCTCTCATAGGTGTCGATCCACTCCGAGAACAGCTTATGGATATAGACGTTCAAAACATCTTCTTTCACTTCAAAATTACGGTAAAAGGTTGCTCGTCCAACCTGAGCGTGGCTGCACAGCTCGCTGATGGAAATATCATTCAGCGGTTTATCTTTTAATAACTCCAAAAGAGATTCGGTAATATGGGTAATCACATAAAGGTTTCTTCCCTCGTTGCTCATAGGTGATACATTTTTACTGGTTTGTCTCATTTTTCTGCTTCTCCTTGCAAATTAACAGCCTGAATGATACAATAATAACGCCGATACAAATGTATATTCAATATGGTATCACATAAAAATCGGAAAGTCAAGAAAAGGAAGAAATGAAATCATGACATTACTGCAAAAAAGGCTGATCATCCTGCTGGTTGTCATAATTGTTGCTGCCGTTTTGGGACGATTGGTTGTGCGTGCTTTTCTCAATCTATTGGTGGGTGGCACGCTGTTTGGAGGAAATTTCCTATGAGCAAAAGTAAAACAAAGAAAAAAGGGAGAGTTATGTGGGGATTCATCTATGTTGTGGTATTCCTTACCGCTTTTCTCGCCTCGGTGGTAATGAAAATGACCGCTGACCCGTTTCACGGGAAGTATACAGTAAAATGGGATGAAAGCGTAGGAACAGTCTATGCGGATTTGTCCTATGGGGAGGGCGCAGCGAATAAATTTGATCTCTACGTTCCTGCGGATAGCAGCCGGGACAGCTATGGTCTGGCGGTCTATCTCCATGCAGGCGGTTTTACCACCGGGGACAAGCAGGATGATCAGGCCATGCTGCAATGGCTCTGCTCCAAGGGCTATGTAGCGGCAGGTATCAACTACACTCTGAGGGATGAAGCGCATCCCGAAGCAAGCGTATACAGCCAGTCCGTGGAGATTAGGGACAGTATTCCCCATGTGATTGCCGAGGCAGAAAAGCTGGGATATAAGGTGGATAAAATGGCGATCTCCGGCGGCTCGGCTGGCGGAACACTGGCACTGCTGTATGCCTATCGGGATGCAGAGCAATCACCCGTGCCGGTGAAGATGGTGTTTGAAGCGGTTGGGCCTGCCAGCTTCCACCATGAAGATTGGAAAAACTACGGCTTGGATCAAAATACCGAAGCTGCAGCAAATTTGTTCAGTGTGATGTCGGGAAACGCTATCACGGAAGAAATGATTACATCCGGCAGTTATGACGAACAAGTCAAGGACATTTCCGCTGATATGTGGGTGAATGAAAACACGGTTCCCACCGTCTGTGCGTATGGCGCACAGGATAAGGTGTGCCCGTTTGACAGTGTCAAGCATTTGGTGAACGCTCTGGAAGCGAATGATGTGCCGCACGAATACTTTGAACTGACCCATTCCGGGCACGCTTTGCAAAACGACAACAAGCTGTATGCGGCATACATGGATGCAGTCGAAGATTATCTCGCCCGATATATACCTGTGAAGTAAATAATGATTAATGCTTATCGACTTAACACAGCAAGCCACAATATCTTGAAAAAGTCCGGTTT
>OLPR01003191.1_pt1 | contig 11264 bp, 13 predicted proteins | sample 1672761 | NCBI WGS metagenome assembly OLPR01 (sample SAMEA3136721, study PRJEB25190) | human gut metagenome | biome: human gut; feature: human-associated habitat; material: faeces | place: Austria | collected 2013 | reverse complement strand
CCCCGCGCCGCGGCCCGCGCAGCCTGCGCCGCAAGCCAGCACTCCTGGCCAGCCTACGGTCAACCGCGGCAATATTCCCGGCACCAACAAGCCGGTGTTCTCGCTGGAAGGCGTGCGCGCCTGGCATAATCCGCGCAATTATCAGCAGCAGAATAACAGTACCTTCGCTCAGCGCCCTGGCGCGGGCTTCACGCAGCAGCATCCCGCCGCTTCGCCCTATGGCCAGCAGCGGACAATGCAGCGTCCCGCATCCACGGTTTCGCGCTTTGGCCCCGAGGCTGCGCAGACGGACGCTCCTGCCCCCGATGCGCCTGCGCCCGGCTATCGCGGCGACGTTCGCCCCCAGCCGCAATACGCGCCGCAGGATCAGCGCCCCGTCTATGGCCAGCCTGCCTATAATCAGCCCGCGTACAATCAGCCTGCCTATGGCAACGATTACCGCGCGCGCACGCCCATGCAGCCGCGCGATCCCGCCGCACCCGCCGGTCTGCCCGATATGCTCAGCGCTGGCGAGGTGACCGACGGCAGCGGCATTCTGGAAATCCATCCCGAGGGCTATGGCTTCCTGCGCGTGCATAATTATCTGCCCGGCCGCGGGGATATCTACGTATCCAACGCGCAGATCCGCCGTTTCCACCTGCGTAACGGCGATTCCATCACGGGCAAGGTGCGTCCCCAGCGTGAAAACGATCGTTTCGGCGCGCTGCTCTACATCACCGAGATCAACGGCATCGATCCGGACGACACGGCTGAGCGCCCTGCTTTCGACGCCCTGACGGCTACCTATCCCACCAAGCAGCTGCTGCTTTCCAAGAAAAACCCGCAAAACGGCCTGCTGCGCACGATGGATCTCTTGTGCCCCATCGGCCTTGGCCAGCGTGCGCTGATTGTCGCGCCCCCGCACAGCGGCAAGACGGAGTTAATGCAGTCCATCGCATCAGCCATTCGCGCGCAGCATCCCCGCATGCCGCTGATGACCCTGCTGCTGGGCGAACGCCCGGAGGATATCACCGCCGCCCGCGCACAGCTGCCGGGCGAGGTAGTAGCCGTGGGCTTTGACGAACCGCTGGACAGCCAGACCCGCTGCGCCGAAATGGTGCTGGAGCGTGCCATGCGCCTGGCCGAGCAGAAGAAGGACGTAATTGTCTTTACCGACAACCTGACCAACCTGTGCCGCGCCTATAATGAAAGCGCACCGCAAGCGGCGCGCATGCTGCCCGGCGGCCTGGCTGCCAACGCGCTGGCCAAGCCCCGCCACCTCTTTGGCGCGGCCCGTGCCCTGCGCGAGGGCGGCAGCCTGACCATCATCGCCGTGCTGACCGCCGATACCGGCAGCCCGCTGGATGCAGCCATTGCCGATGAATTCCGCGGCACGGCTAATATGGAACTGTATCTGAACGCCGACGGCACGATCAATCTGCGCCGCAGCCTCACCCGCAAGGCGGATCTTATGCAGAGCGAGGATGCGCAGAAGGCCGCCGCCGCCCTGCGCGCCGCCATTGCCCAGGACGATCTGGTTCAGGCGCAGCAGCGCATGGCCGATCTGCTTGCGCAGACGGAGGATTTCGACGCGCTGGTGACTCAGTTAAGTCACCCCTCTGAATCCTGATTCCCCGTCAGCACGCACACGGCATACCCCAGATTATCAGCGCTCGGCGCGGCTTCGTACCCATCTGGCAGCACGAACGCCGCGCCGTTTTTCAGCATTTGGGCGCACAGGATATAGCATGGCTTTCCTTGCGGCCCATCCAGCCGCAGCGCGCCATAGCGGTGCAGGGCCTGTAGATATTCCTCCAGGCAGTAGCCTGCCGCATGCATGGCCGCGGCATGTGCCTTGCCCACATAGCGGAAATGCAGCCGTTCGCTGTCCCACCCAGCGGCCTCTGGCTGATCGGGCGGATAGCGGCGAATCACACCGTAACGCCAGGCATTTTCTGCCAACCAGCGACCATCCTCCGTGCGCAGCAGCGGATCAGACTGCGACCAATCCATCTCCCCGCCCAGGCGCACGTCAAAGCACGCAGCCAGCTGATGCTCACTGCATCCGCCGTCGGGCACATCGGCAATGGCCCGGCTCATGGCCTGCGCCAGCGGCATCGTGGCGCGATAGCTTTCAAAGGTTTGGCTTTGCAGCAACCGCTGTGCCTCAGGCGAACGCATGCCCTCGGTAATCCAGGTGCTCAGCAGCGGATTATCCTCCGCCAGCTCGCACAGGGCATAGATGGTCGCCTCCGACAGCGTTACCGTTTCGGCCGCAGGGATATACAGCCCCACCATGTGACGCACATTGCGCGCCTGCTGGCGCGTGTGCTGGGAATCCAGCGGATGGCCGGGCGAAACATACAAAAGCTCACCCTGATACAGCGTATCGCTGTCAAAGAATCGCTTCTCGCCCTGCGGGGCGTCGGCCAGGGCATACAGCGCATAGCCATCCCGCTGCCCCAGCAGGATATCCTCAGCAAGCGTCTGCTGCGCGCGCGGCAGCCGTTCACAGCAAAGCATCATCAGCATCAGCGCCACAAGCACCGGTATCAAGGATTTGCGCAGTTTGGCTTCCATCTTTTTGCCTCCCGCAATTGATACTCTTAGCCTGCGCAATCCATGCATATTCTATTCATCCTCTATCAGGAGGTATACACATGAGCATTTCGATTTCTTCCTTTGGCGCGCTGCCCGATGGCCGCGCCGCCGCGCTTTTTACCCTGACCAATCCTTCCGGCGCGCAGCTGTGCCTGACCGATTATGGCGCGCGCATCGTGGCTGTGCGTGTGCCTGATCGCACGGGCAACCTGGCCGATGTGGCGCTGGGCTTTGACAGCGCCGCCGATTATATCCGCCAGGATAACTATATCGGCGCGACCATTGGCCGCGTAGGCAACCGCATCGCCGGCTCCGCCTTTACCCTGAACGGCAAGGACTATCATGTGGATGCAAACGAAGGCCCCAACTGCCTGCACGGCGGGCATAACGGCTTTGACCGCCAGCTTTGGCATGCCGAGCCGCACGAGGGCGAGGCGGCTGATATGGTCACCTTTACCTATACCAGCGCGGACGGCGAGGAGGGCTTTCCCGGCACGCTGCGGGTGACGGTGAGCATTGGCTGGTCGCATGAAAACGACCTGAGCATTTGCTACAGCGCCGTGTGCGATCAGGATACCCTGTGCAACCTGACCAACCATTCCTATTTCAATCTGGCCGGTCAAGGCAATATCGAGCAGCAGATTTTGATGCTGAACGCGCCTTTCATTACCGAGACGGACGACGCGCTGATCCCCACCGGCCACGATTTGCCCGTGGACGGCCTGCCGGTAGATTTCCGCGCCGGGCTGCGCCTGGGCGAGGGGTTTGCCCGCGGCAGCGAGTATCCCATGATGGTGGCGAAAAATGGCTATGATTTCAACTTTGCCGTAGCGGGCAGCGGCATGCGCTGCTTTGGGTCGCTGTATGATCCGCAAAGCGGCCGCGTGATGCACCTGTGCTCCACCGAGCCGTGCGTGCAGGTGTATTCCGGCCAGCATATGGATTTTTCCGGTCATCACGGCGCGCATTATGGCTGCCACGCTGGCCTGGCGCTGGAAACCCAGCATCATCCCGACGCAATCCACTACGCCGCCTTCCCCAGCGTTGTGCTGCGCGCCAAGACGCCCTACGAGACGCAGACCGTGTATAGCTTCGGCGTAAAATGACAGCACGCGCCCGGCATCCTGTACGCCTAACCGATCACATCCCGCCCCCGGAGGGTACGAGGGCAACAGGAAGGAGGACGCATGACAGACAACACACCATCCAACCGCTTTGGGGACCTGATCAGGACGCGCCGCATCATACTGGGCTACACACAGCGCCAGCTTGGCGAGATGTGCGGATATCAGGGACGGAGCGCAGAGAACACCATCCAGAAGTGGGAATACGGGCAAAACCCCGTCCCCGCCGACCGTCTGCGCCGCCTGGCCAAGGCGCTGGAGCTGCCGCTGGAAGCGCTTATACCGTAAACCCACAATGGCACCACCTCCAAACAAAAAGCCGCAGGGGATCGCGTCCCTTGCGGCTCTTTACACTACTATTATATCACAGGTAACACTATCATTGACTATCATATTTAACGGAAAAAGCGAAAAAGCCGGGAGAATTGAGGGGACGAAAAAAACTGAAAAAAATTCAAAAAAAGGGGTTGATAGACGGTACACACCGTGCTATACTGTCCACGTGCTCAAGGGAAACCGAAAGCATGCGGGCGAGATAGAACGGCGCTTCCCTCTCTGCGAAAGGAGGGAACAAAAGATGAGCCTCATCGAAATACTGACGATGCTGCACCTGCTCGCCGTTGTTATTTTCGGAATCATCGAAGCGATGAAAAAGAAATAACCGCCCCAGCTACTAACGGAAGCGGTTAATTCCCCAAGTTAACGGGAAGCGGCCACAACCTATTGCCCTTAGGTTGCTATCTCGCCTAAGTGAAGTGTACCACGAAAAGGGGGGAAAGTCAATAAGCGTCAAAAATAAAACTGCTGCAATTTGGGATAAGGCAAACACAACACGAATTGCATTAAAGCTACAGAACCGCACCGACGCCGACATCCTGGCAAAGCTCGAATCAGTCGGCAACAAGCAGGGATACATCAAAGAGCTGATCCGCCAAGATATCGCGAGAACCACCAGCAAAGATAAGGAGGACAAAAACATGACAAAGGTTATCAACGCCAACGGAACAGAGATCGATTACAACGCCGCCGTCGCCCTGATGGATGACGACATCTGCGCAGAGCTCAACGACAAGCTCGCGCCCTGCACCGAGCAGGAGTTTTTCTCGGCCTACGAGCAGGCCCACGCCGACAAGTACGGCGAGGAGTGGGAGCTGAGCAAGGCAAACCCCTGCTACTGATTACAAAAGCCGCCTACGATGGACCAGATCGCAGACGGCAGCGCATCACACCAACCAACCAAAGCCAGAGGATGCAACTACATTATAGCATAGCGCAATCCGCCTGGCAAGAAAAAAAACAGGCCACAAGGCCAGGAGGATTGAAAAATGCCTAAGTCCATCACCCGTGAACAGATTAACCAAGAAGCACGTCGGATGCTCGAGGGACGCTCAATGCCGCAACTCCTTAACGATTGGGATACGCTCGATGCAATGCCGATCAACGAGGATGTCGCCATCGGCCGCGGCTGGCTGATGGAGGAGCTGGAGCGCCACGATGCAAATGCTTTTGATGCATGGATCGATGATTATGATACAAGCCCGCGCAAGTACTTCGGCGCCCGCTGACCATATCATCCCGCCCCGGAGGTTACGAGGGCAACAGAAAGGGGGACGCATGACAGACAACACACCATCCAACCGCTTTGGCGATCTCATCCGGATGCGCCGCATCATACTGGGCTACACACAGCGCCAGCTTGGCGAGATGTGCGGATATCAGGGACGGAGCGCAGAGAACACCATCCAGAAGTGGGAATACGGGCAAAACCCCGTCCCCGCCGACCGTCTGCGCCGCCTGGCCAAGGCGCTGGAGCTGCCGCTTGAAGCGCTTATACCGTAACCCACAAGGGCACCACCTCCAAACAAAAAGCCGCAGGGGATCGCGTCCCTTGCAAAAGCCCCATCAAAAAGTGCAAGAAAAGCCGCCGTCCTTCGCAGCAATGCGATGAACGGCGGTCTGTTTTATGATGGATTTAGGCTTCGGGCTGGCTCTCCTGCACGGGAGCTTCCACAGCCACCGCTTCGGTAGCAGGTTCCTCTACCACAGGGATTTCAGCCTTGGCTTCCTCGGCAGGCTGCGCCTTGGAGGCGGCGGCCTTCTTGGGGCGCTGGGGTTTATTGATGGTGATCACCACATGACGGTTGGGTTCTTCACCCTCAGAATGGGTGGTCACAGCATCGTTGCCTTGCAGGGCAGAGTGCAGGATGCGGCGCTCATAGGGATTCATAGGCTCCAGCGATACACGGCGGCCCGTCTTGACAGCGCGGTTAGACATGCGGTTGGCCAGGCGGATCAGCGCCTCCTCGCGGCGGGCGCGGTAGCCCTCCGTATCCAGGGTGACGCGGGTGTATTCGCCGCGGCCCTTGTTCACCTGCAGGCTGGTCAAGTATTGCAAAGCATCAAGGGTTTCGCCGCGGCGGCCAATCAGCACGCCCTGCTCATCGCCCATCATATTGACGCGCACATTGCCCTCTTCATCGGTATTGACGGCCACGGACACCTGCACTCCCATCAGCTGGGTCAGCTCCTGCAGGAAGGTCTGCGCGCGGCCGGCAGCCGTTTCAGGATCGGCCTGCTCGGCAGGCTCCACGGGCTTCTTGGGCTCCTGGGGCTGCTGCGGACGGGGCTTCTTTTCGGCGGGCTTGCGAGCAGGCTTCTTAGGCGCTTCGGGCTGCTCGGCCTTTGGCGCATCGTCCTGCGCGGGCTTTTCAGCAGCCTTCTTGGAGGCAGCGGGCTTCTTTTCAACAGGCTTAGGCTGGGCAGGCTTTTCCTGCGCGGGCTTGGCAGGCGCTTCCGCCTGGGGCTTGCGGGCAGGCTGCTTTTTAGGAACGGGCTTCTTTTCCTCCAGGGAATCGGCAAACAGCGAATGGGTATCCAGCACGCTGCTTTGCTCAATCACGGTCAGGCGCACGCGCCAGGGACGGCTGCCAAACAGGCCGAACAGACCCTTGCTGCCTTCTTCCACTACGTCTACGTTTACTTCGCCAATCGTCAGGCCCAGGGCTTCCAGGCCGGCGTCAATCGCTTCTTCACGGGTTTTGCCGGTAGCTTCATAGGATTTGCTCATTATTTAACGTTCCCCTCTCCCTCGGTCAGCGCTTTTTCCCTTGCGTCCTTCTTTTCCAGATACCTGTTGATCCAAATCGACTGCGCGGTGGCAAACATGTTGATGGTTACCCAGTACAGGGCGAAACCGGCGTTGCTGCTCAAGCAGATGAATACCGAGAAGATCGGGAAGAAGTACTTCATAAAGGCGTTCATGCTGCCGTTCTGCTGGTTGTTCTGCTGCTGATTAGCCTGATCCTGCATGGCGGGATTCAGCTTGGTCATCAGCCACTGGGTCACGCCCGACAGAATGGGCAGAATCAGCAGGCCGTTGAAATCCTTATAGAGGGTGAAGGAGAAGAGCAGGACGCTTACATTCTTCCAGCCGGGCACAGCGGCCGTCTGGGCAATGTAGGTAGGCATCTGCTGCATGGTGGGCAGCAGGTAGGTGTTGATGGTGGTTTGCAGCGCCGCGTTGCTGGTGAAATTGAAGATTTCGGAGGCGCTCAGCTCCGCCGCCGCAGGCACGGCCGTGCGGATATGCTGCAGCATCAGGGCCAGGTCGGCCTCGGATACCGTTTTGAGCATATGATCCCAGGTATTCATGCCGATGCTGATCATGGCGCTGGCGTCGGGCGCGATGGTCTTAAAGGGGGAATCCGCCATGAACACGTTCTTGATCCACAGGAAACTCTCATACACAGGGGTTTCGCCCTTCAGGAAGGCGAAGGCCTGCTCGATCAACTCCATATTGGCGATATCGCGCATGGCGTAGAACATGCAGAACAGGATGGGCCACTGCAGCAGCATGGGCAGGCAGCCGCTCATGGGGTTGTAGTGTTCTTTCTTCATCAGCTCAGCCTGTTTTTGCTGCAGGCGCTGCTTATCGTCGCCATACTTTTGCTGCAGTTTATTGAGCTTGGGCTGAATCTCGCTCATTTTGCGCATGCCCTTGCGGGATTTCACTTCAAAGGGGGTCAGCACCGTGCGGATCAGCACGGTAAAGATGATGACGGCGATGCCGTAATTATGGACCAGCCCGTAGATCCACTGCAGGATCTCGCGCAGCCATACCGTGACAAAAAACGTATTCATCGATCAATTCTCGTCCTTCCTGATGATGGTATCCACTCGCTCGGGAACGGGATCATAGCCCCCCTTGGCAAAGGGGTGGCAGCGCAGCAGCCGCCTGGCCGCCAGGTATCCGCCGTAGACCGCGCCATAGCGCTCCACGGCCTGCATGGCATATTCGGAACAGGTGGGCGTATATTTGCACGCGGGCGGCAGGAGCGGACTGATACGCCGCTTATAGAAGCGCAAAGATGCAAGCATGGCTCGCTTCATCACTGCTGCTCACCCCAGTCCCGTGCATTACGCATTACGATACAGCCCATGCCTTTTCAGCAGGCTTCGCATCGCCTGTTCCAACTGCCAGTAGGTAGCGTCTGCGGCCTCTGGACGGGCCACAAACACATAGAAGCCGTTTTTAAGGGACGGAATTTGCTGACGGAAGCACTCGCGCAGCCTGCGTTTTACGCGGTTGCGCACAACGGCGTGTCCCACCTTTTTGTTCACCGCAAAGCCCACCTGCAGCTTGCCTGCGCGCACGTAAACCAGAGACAAAAGATGGGTACCCATACTTTTGCCTTTGCGGAAAACATAATGAAACTGTCCGTTCTTGCGGATGCGGTACGCTTTTTGCACAGCAATGCCTGCCCTTATGCAACGGTATGGAAAACCCGCCCCGGAGATGCACGATGGCAGGCACCGGGGCGGGTTGAGCCATGCTTCGTCGGTCGATCACGCCCAAAAGCGTGACCAGAGGATTACACGGTCAGTTCCTTGCGGCCACGACGACGGCGGGCGGCGAGAACGCGGCGGCCGTTCTTGGTGGACATGCGGGCACGGAAACCATGCACCTTGCTGCGCTGGCGCTTTTTGGGCTGATACGTACGGAACATGTTTCTTCTCTCCTTTTTATGACGTTACGCGAAAATCGCGCTTATCATGACCTTTTCTCTTTGCGACAAACTGCCGCAAACAGCCTTTTTATTATACTAACGAACGCGCATAGTGTCAAGCATTTTTTGCCTTAAATCTAAAATGCCGCACATTATATATTGACACCGATTCACTCGTGTTGCTATACTAAATTTATCAGAATTCGCAAAACAGCGCTTCACCTGTTCTGCAAATGAAAAAGGAGATTACACTTCATGATGGATCGCCTGCCAGCTCTGCCTCTAATTGTCAACGATCCCTATTTTTCTATTTGGATGCCCGGCGACACCCTGACGGACACAAACACTACCCATTGGGCGGGCGCCGTAAAGCCCTTGCGCGGCGGTATCACCGTTGACGGCAAGCGTTTTCACTGGCTTGGCGCGGCCTCAAATCCTGCTGCGGAAACCCTGTCTGTCCAGGTAACGCCCACGCAGACAAGCAGCACGCTGCTTGCCGCCGGCGTTCAGCTGGATGTTCGCTTCTGGGCTCCCGCGCTTCCGGACGATCTGGATATGCTGTCGGCGCCCGTTACCTATGTGGATCTGTCGCTGTGCAGCACGGACGGCAAAGCCCATCAGGTATCTCTGGATTTTCTCGCTTCCGATCGGCTGTGCTACGAGGGCGAAGTACCTCCGGCAATGAGCGGCAGCAGCTACGATTGCAATGGCTTGCACATCGCCTATACCGGCCAGGAACAGCAGAAGATACTGGGGCATTCCGGCGATCACATCACCATCGACTGGGGCTATCTGTATATGGCTTCGCGCCAGGGCTGCGTAGAGCGTCGGGGCAATCATCTGTCCTTTACGCTGGAAAGCACCGTCACCGCTGCGCCTTCTTGCGCCACGATCCTTCTGGGCTATGACGACGTAGCTTCTATCAACTACTTTGGTGCTCTGTGCCGCTGCTGGTATATGCGGAATGGCAAGAGCATCATCGACGCTTTGATGGAGCTGGATTCCCGCCATGATGAGCTGCAGGAAGCCTGCCGCAAGCTGGACGCAAAGGTAATGGACGAAGCCACGGCCATCGGCGGCGAGGATTACAGGTTGATTGCCTGCGCCGCCTGGCGCCACACCTTCGGCGCTCACAAGCTGATCGCCACGCCAGACGGAGAGATGGCTTTCCTGTCCAAGGAAAACGACTCCAACGGCTGCATCGGCACGGTGGATGTAAGCTATCCTTCCATTCCGCTGTTTCTGAAGTATTGTCCCGAGCTGGTAAACGCGCTGTGCCGGCCGGTGATTCACTTTTCCCAGCTGCCTGTGTGGGAATTTGACTTTGCCCCCCATGATGTGGGGCGTTATCCCCATGCCATCGGCCAGGTGTACGCCGCCCGCCAGCGCTGCGCAAACGGCTATATATACCCGCCCTTCTATCTGTATCCGGCCGGCACCAACGTGTACGACTTCAGCTATCAGATGCCTGTGGAAGAATGCGGCAACATGCTAATCATGCTGGAATCCGCCATTTCCTTTGGCGCGTCTCCCAAGCTGGTTGAATCCTGCCTGCCCCTGCTGGCCAAGTGGGTGCGTTATCTGGATGAATTTGGCGAGGATCCTGGCGAGCAGCTTTGCACGGATGACTTTGCCGGCCATCTGAACCGCAATATCAATCTGGCTGCCAAGGCCATCGTGGGAATCTCCTGCTACAGCCGCATGATGAAGCGCATTGGACGCCATGAAGAAGCGCAGAAGTGGAACGACCGCGCCCATGCCATGGCGGCAAACTGGCTGGAGCGCGCCCGTGGCGAACGCAATACTGCCCTCACTTTTGACGGCAACGGCTGGAGCATGAAGTATAACCTGGTATGGGATCTGGTGCTGGGTCTGGAACTGCTGCCCAAGGAATTCTACAGTGCCGAAACCGAAAGCTATCTGCCGCTGATCAACGAATTTGGCCTGCCGCTGGATTCCCGGGCGGATTACACCAAGTCCGACTGGACTGTATGGTGCGCTTCCATGGCGCAGGATCCCGCTGTATTCCGCCAGATGATCGCCCCGCTGGCGTATTACCTGTGCAATACCCCCACCCGCGTCCCCTTCTCCGATTGGTATGATACTAAAACGGGCCGCTTCGTAGCCTTCATCGCCCGCAGCGTCCAAGGCGGCGTCTATATGCCGCTGCTGCTGAAATAAGCTGCTTTAGGCGATTACAGCAAATAACCACGGCATGCTCAAACAATCAGCATGCCGTTTTGTTATTCCTTGTATTTGCTGAAATTCATCCACTCCCCAAGGGGGCGCTTGCTTTCACCGTAGCATTTATCCAGGTACAGGTTACGGTACGGACTATAAAGCTTGTAGACTTTCCGCATTGTCTCGCGAAGCTCAGCGTCAATTTTCTTGCAGGCTCGTTCTAAAAATGTGCCTTCGGGCAAAATCTCAGCTTCTTCGCAATGGACAACAAGCTCCATAAAGAAATCTGCTTCATCCAGGATATACTCTCTCCACTTGTAGACAGTGTCTACCTGAGATCAAGCCAAAACAGCCAGCCAAATAGCGATGCATC
>OLPR01003190.1_pt1 | contig 11267 bp, 7 predicted proteins | sample 1672761 | NCBI WGS metagenome assembly OLPR01 (sample SAMEA3136721, study PRJEB25190) | human gut metagenome | biome: human gut; feature: human-associated habitat; material: faeces | place: Austria | collected 2013 | reverse complement strand
ACCTTTGTACGCCTGTCGGAGCGGTTTCCTTGTCTGCGTGTGTTTCTCAACGTCTTCAGCGTGTCGAAAAATACTTTTTCGACACGCAACAACCGCCATGCCTCAGCACAGCGGTTGTTTCCTGTTATCCGTTAAATTTCATATTAATAATATCCGGGATCCGGCAGACCGCTGAGATAATATCTCGGGTTCAGCCTTTCCGAACCGTACCTTACTTCAAAGTGGCAGTGACAGCCGTATGCAAGTCCGGTTTCACCTACTGCGGCTATGCACTCGCCCTGATTTACCTCCTGACCTGCACTGACGAATATCTCACTGTTGTGGGCATATACCGTTGTGTATCCGTCGGGATGAAGTATCATCACGGCATTTCCGAGTCCGCCGTTGTCCCAGCCTGCGAATATTACAGTACCGCTTGCTCCGGCATATACATCCGTACCGTAAGGTGCGCCTATATCAACGCCTCTGTGTCCGGCATAACCGCCGTCCCACCAGCCCCACTCCCAGAATGTGCCGCCGTCAACAGGCCATATATACTTCTTGCCCGTATCGGCAGAAGCATCTGAATAATGCGATGACTGCGGAGGCAGAGTACCCTGAAGGATTATCTCCGTTACAGGCTCTTTCACTCTTTCGGTTTTCTTTATGGTACGCTTGACCTCTTCGCCGTTTACATAATACACCTTTGCCGTGATTTTGTTCGTTCCGGTCTCGCCCTCCTGGTAAACCGTTTCAACGCCCTCATAGCGTGTATCATCGTCCTCATATTTCGTTTCATACGGAACTTCAACGTTGTATGTTTCCGTTCTTGAAATACTTACCGACAGGAAAGGCACCTCCTGCGTTTTGAGCAGCTTTTCGCCGGCTCTCAGCACATAGTCCTCATCCATAATACCGGGATTCAACGTCTCAAGTTCTTCTATGCTTATTCCGAGCTTTGAGCATATTCCGGAATGGCTGTCACCGTCAACCACCGTGTAATAGGACGCTTCTTCCTTTTTGGAATTTATCAGCTTGATGATTTCATCGCTCGACACAATACTGTCCGACAGATAAAGACCGGGAACATACTCTATATCCTTCTCAAAGGCAACGTCCTCGTCCTTTGCGTTTGTGCGGTAACCGTCAAGTATCTTCTCAAGTTCAGCCTCAACCGCTGTATTGTCAACAAGCGCACCGTAGAACTTTCCGCCTATGTACATTCCGTATGCATACTCGATAGGAGTATCACTCAGTTCAAGCAGCTTGTTTGCAAGCTGATATTTCGTCAGATATTCCTGATCACCGAGCATTTCGAGCGAATATCCCGGCTCCATGCTTATCTTCTTCTCGTTGCCGATATATGTGATACGCTCCTGCATTATACGCTCTGCGTCATTGAATACCTGCTCGCTTTCGATATATCCTACAAACTTTCCGTCAACCGTCAGCTTTATCGCATAGTCTGTACCCGTCGCATATCCGACAACGCTCATAAGAAATACTATTGCGATGATCGGTGCGGCATAGTTGAACAGCGTTACCGCAAGACCCTGCTTGCCGAATACTGCGTCCTTTGCTATACTTCCGTACAGCTTTGCCGCCTTCTTTTTGTCGCCCTGCTCCTTTGCGGTCCTTATCTGCCTGTTTGTACGCTGAAGCACACGCTTTGACTTTAACAAAGGTGCAAAGAAGAAGCTGCCTATTTCGCAGAACGTCCTCTTTACTGCGTCCCTGAAAAGCGCCGTATGCTTCCATATAAACACGGCGGCATAAGCCACATATACAGCAGGCTTTGAAAATACATCGGCTATGATATGACAGAAATACTGCCCAGCCATAACCAGAAAATCAAAGATTCTGTCAGCAACAGCCGATATACCGTTTTTGCCTTTGTCTTTTTCTTCGTTGTTTTCTTCATTCCGATTCTCCGACGTATCGGCAACCGCAGGCTTTACATCAGCCTCCTGCGCTTCCTTTTCGCTGTCGCTGTCAGGAAGTATAGTTTCCTCAATATCGTCACGATAATCGGGTATCATCAGTTTTCCCATTATCAATCCTTTTCCGTATAAACCAAAACAAACGGGCATACGCCCCAAACAATCAATATATTTATATAATAACCCGCCGTTGTGAACGACAGGTGATAAATCAACGCTTTTTCCGTTAAAAGCAGGAACGGGCATAATGCCCGCTCCACACCTTTAAGGTTGCTTTTCCTTCCGTCATGAAAGACAGCAAATCTTTTCCGTCACTGCCATTATAACATAAAAGATTACAAACTCGCAACAATTTGTAACCATTTTGTTACCGTTTTGTAACCTTTTCGCCCTTTTATACAAAAATTCATCTACTTTTGCTTTTGTAACAGTGCATTTTTAACAGACTTATTTTCTTGTGATTTTACATAAACAATACACATTAATTTGTGCAACCCTTACAAATATTTTCCGGCAATTTCAGTATCTGTTGACACGCTCAACGCATTTGTGCTAAAATATAGATGTGAAATTATGCTTACCGTTAAGTTCAGGCGAAAGGCAGGTGATACCCATGAACATGAACGAAGAAAATAAAACCGAAGACCGTGAAAGCGGGATTCAGACATACGACAGGAAAAAGAAGTCTCACGGCAATTTTCTGAAAATCGGCTGTGCGTCATGCGGTTTTGTCGCCGTAGTCGCTCTTTGCGTTCTGTCAAGCCGTTACTCATGGTTCGGAGTCAAAGCCGATGACGAGGGTATCAGCTACAACAACGGTTCAGAGTTATCATATTCCACTACTGCACCTGTCGGGGAACAAAAGGTTCCCACCAAAGCCATCAAGCATAACGAGGCACTGGAAACCACCGTTGCAACATCGACAACTACATCGGCAACCACAACAGCAAAAACCACCCAGACCACAGCGGCGACAACCAAAGCTACAACACCTGCAACAACCGCCGCACCAAAGCCCGCATGGACAGAAAAGAAGTGCAGCGGCACAATGTACATAAACATTTCAAGCTGTTCCGCAAGAAAAGAGGGCTTACAAGGCTCTGAGGTCGTTTCCTATAAATATTACGGAGATGCGGTAAATATCGCCGCGCTGACAGACACCGGCTACTATAAACTCGATGACGGCACATATATCCACAGCGACTATCTTTCCGAAAGCAAGCCTGTCGCAACTACCGTTCCCAAAGCAGCAAAACCCGCCGTGCAGGACAATGCAACTCCCGCACCGGTCATAACCGACAGTCCCGTAAACTGCACCGCAGAAGAGGCGGAGGTTTTCCGTATCGTGAATGAAATCCGTGTTTCCTACGGACTTAAGCCTTATAAGTGGGATACAAACGCATATAAGGCGGCAAAGATCCGCTGTGATGAATCTTTTAATGTATTCTCACATTTAAGACCCGATAAAACTAAGTTCTACACGGTATATGGTGTAAATTCCGAAGAAGCGAGAGACACTGTATTTAAAAACGTTGGCGAAAACCTCGGCTCAGGCCAGCCCACCGCACAGAGAGTAGTCGACAGCTGGATGGCTTCCACCAAGGGTCACCGTGAAAATATTCTCAATCCCGATTTTGAAAATCTCGCCGTAGCATTCGGCACATATAGCGATGCTTATAAGTATTACTGGGTACAGGAATTCACGACCTACAGATAAGCATAATAGCACTTTTTAAAAGCACAAACGCACAGGCTGTTGATAAACTGATTATTATCAATGCTCACGCAGTGAAATATATCGCCAACACCGCAGAAAACATTTTCAGTACCCACAGAGAATTAATAATTTCGTGAGTGTATCAGTGCAACTGCACTGACATTAACCTTTCAAAAAAACGCTACTAACCTAAGATATATGTACTAACCTGCGGACGTGTAGCGTTAAGCGTCCCTGCATTAACAGGATATACAATGTTCGGGTAGTTTTACTAGTTCATCCAACACCCCGACGGGGTGGGGGTGTGAGTAAGGAAAAAGGGAGCCACGAGGGAGAGAACCTAAGAGATAGGGAGAGGGGCTGTCAAGTCCCTTGCCCTAGTCTCTTTGGTTCTTTCCCTCGTTAATATTGACAAGTGTACCAATTCGAATAGCGAACCCGAGAAGTGCTGTCCGACAAATAGCACTATCGGTAGCCTGCTATTGTAGTTAAAGCTGAATGATATAACAGAAGCACATTAAGTAACATACTTTTTCTACAGTTTGAAGCTGTACCTTTTCGGTACAGCCTTTTCTTTTTCCCTGACAAACAGTAATATTATGTCCCGCACCCTCATATATTGTGTTAAAACCCGTACAAGAGGGAAACAGCTAAAGGAGGATTATATGGACTTTTCCGTAAAGAAAGAGCCTGTATTTGTCACAGAAGTGATATATGACGGACAGGCGGAGCAGGGTGTCGAGTTTGATTATGTCCTGCCGGATTATTACCCCGACATTTTCAGAATATTAAGATGCACCCTTCGTCCCGGAATAGTATCCTGCAACATTTCGGGCGACAAGCTGATACTCGATGGTGTGATATGCATCACCGCACTCTATCTGAGCGAGGGCGGTGGAATGGAGTGCGTAGAGCATCGCTACAGCTATTCAAAAACGGTCGATCTGCCGAAATCAGCCGACAACGGCACGGTTACTGTAGAGCCTAAGGTGGATTATACTACCTGCCGTGCGGTTTCAGGCAGACGCATTGATGTCAGGGGAGCGGTCAGCTTCAGGATAAAGGTCGAGAACATAACACCGTTTGAGATAATAACGGACATTGAAGGCTGTAACATACAGACAAGAAAAAATAAAGTAAGCTGTACAAGAAAGCTCACCGCAGGAAAGCAGTTCGTTGTCCGTGAAGATATAGGCGTATCCGGCATTGACGGCACAGTGAAAGCCGTTGTAAGCTGTGATGCCACAGCGGTCGTGAATGACTGCAAGATAATCGCAGACAAGGTCGTGCTTAAGGGCGAGGCAAAGCTGAAGGCGCTGTATCTTGTCGGAAGCGATAACGGCACATATCTTCAGACAATGGAAGCCGAGATTCCCCTCAGCCAGATAGTAGATATGCAGGGCATTGACGAAAGGCACACCTGCTACGCACTGTTCAGAATTCTGTCGTGCGCTCTTACGGTAAAATCCGCCGATGACGATGCATCGGGAGTATTCGGCTGTGAGCTGACAATCGGCTCTCAGATTACCGCAACGCTTGAAGAAAGCATTTATCCTGTCACCGATATGTATTCCACGTCCTACGAATCAAGCTACACCACTTCTGCGTTGAAAACCGAATCCGACCACAGATTTATCAGCAGAACGCTAAATATAAAACAGCTTATCGAGTGCGAAAACGGCATTCCCGACAGCGTGACGGACGCTGAATGCTTCGTATCGGAAATAATCTGCAGACCGTGTGAAAACGGCGAGCTTAAAGTGAGCGGTAAACTGCTGTGCTTTATCAGCGCCGTAAAGGACAGCGAGCCTGTATTCATTGAAAAAAATCTGCCGTTTGATGTTACCGAACAGCTCGGTATGGTTACCGACGGTTGCGTAATACAGCCTGTCGTGAACATATCGTCCGTAAGCTACAGCATCACCGATGACGGTATCGAAATAAGATGCTCGCTTCTTATGCAGGGATGTATGTTTGTTTGCGGCACAAGTCAGATAATAAAGCAGATAGAGCTTAACGAAAACGCAGAAAAGCAAAAGTGCGATGATTATTCGCTGAAGCTGTATTTTGCCGATGAAAACGAGGATGTATGGAACATAGCAAAACGCTATAACACTTCTGCGGCGGCGATAGAATCCGAAAACGAGGTCACCGACGGCAAAGTGTCAGGCCTGCTTCTGATTCCGATAATATAACAATACTCAAGATACGGCATTTTGCTGACAGATAAGGAGAATTTATGCCAAAATCAATTTATAAGGATATTTCCGAGCGAACAGGCGGAAATATCTATATAGGAGTTGTCGGTCCCGTCCGTTCGGGGAAATCGACCTTTATCAGCAGGTTTATGAACGTGCTGGTCGTACCGTCAATCGAAGACGAATTCCGCAGGGAAAGGGCAGTGGATGAGCTTCCTCAGTCTGCGGCAGGAAAAACGATAATGACCACAGAGCCGAAATTCGTGCCTGAGGAAGCGGTAAATATCACCGTTGACGAAAGCGTAGAAATGAATGTAAGACTTATCGACTGCGTAGGCTACATAGTTCCCGGCGCAAAGGGCTATATAGAAAACGAAGCGCCGAGAATGGTCAAAACGCCATGGTTTGACGAGGAAGTGCCGTTCAATATGGCGGCGGAGGTCGGCACTCATAAGGTAATCGCAGAACACAGCACCATAGGACTTGTGGTCACCACAGACGGCAGTATCACCGATATTCCGAGAGAGGAATACGAGGCGGCGGAGGAGCGTGTGATAAACGAGCTGAAAAGCATAAAAAAGCCGTTTACCGTAGTGCTTAACTGCAGCGACCCCTCATCGGAAGAATCAAAAGAGCTTGCTTGCAGGCTTTCGGAAAAGTACGGCTGTACCGTTACACCGCTGAACTGTCTTTACATCACCGAAGAAAATATAAAGGAACTGCTGTCCGATGTGCTTATGGGCTTTCCCGTAAGAGAGATAGGCATAAAACTGCCGAAGTGGTTAGCTTCCCTCGACAATGACCATTACCTGAAAAAGCAGGTATTCGAAGCTGTAAGGACATCTGCGGAAAATATCTCCTGTATGGGCGATTTAGACAGCTTCACGGGCAAAATAGGGCAGTGCGAAAGCGTCAGCCGTTGCAGTAAGGATAAAACGGAGCTTGGCTCGGGAACAGCCTATGTCACAGTGGAGCTGGGGCAGGAGCTTTTCTATAAGGTACTTGGCGAAACCACAGGCATCGAGCTTAACGACGAGGGCGACCTTATGCCTTGTATGATTGAACTTGCAAGAATCAAGAAAGAGTACGAAAAAGTCAGCACTGCACTTGAGCAGGTCAGAGCCACAGGATACGGGATAGTAATGCCGTCTGCCGAGGAGCTGACCCTTGAAGAACCCGAAATTGTAAAGCAGGGCGGAAAATTCGGAGTAAGGCTCAAAGCGTCAGCCCCGTCAATTCATATGACCCTTGCAAATATCAACACTGAGGTAAACCCGATAGTCGGCAGTGAAAAGCAATCGGAGGATTTGGTAAGGTATCTTCTCAGAGAATTTGAGGAAAATCCCACAAAGATATGGGAAAGCAATATTTTCGGAAAATCACTCCACGAGCTTGTAAACGAGGGCCTGCACAATAAGCTGAGCCGTATGCCCGATGACGCAAGAGCAAAACTGCAGGAGGCGATACAGAGGATTATCAATGACGGCTGTAACGGGCTTATCTGTCTTATATTATAAAAGTCCGCCCACGTAGACGAGCGGGCACTTCAGCGCGGCGCGGAACTTCACGGCATCCTCCAGGAAGTAGCACTCCTTGAAGGGGAACTGCCGAATCATGTAGGGGCCGCACCAGCGGATGAAGTAGCGGAGCCACCAGGGGGAGTAGTAGCTCATCGTATAGAGCGGGATGAGGCCGCGCATGACGGCCATCGGCGCCTTCGAGACGAAGCCCCCCGAGAGGACGATGCCGTTGACGCCGAAGCGCTCGATTTCGCGGGCGATTTCGATGCTTTCGGGAATCTCGATGCCCCCCTTGAAGCCGTCGTACATGTTGTGCTTGACCAGCACGGCCATGTTGCGGCGTGCGGCCGCCTCCATCACCTCGGTCAGGCACATGCGCATGAAGCGCATGCGGTTCTCGAGCGAGCCGCCGTATTCGTCACGGCGGTGGTTCGTATAGGGCGAGAGGAACTGCGAAATGAGGTATCCGTGGCCGGCGTGCACCTCCACCGAGTCGAATCCGGCATCGGCCGCCGTGTGGACGGCGCGGCCGAAGTCGCGCGCCACCTCCTCGATTTCGCTCCGGCGCATCCCCCGCACGGGGGTGTAGGCGTAGAGGTTGAAGCCCGTCGAGGCGCCGATGGGTATCTGCCCGGCGGTGGAGTAGTGGGTCATGTTGCCGCAGTGGCCGATTTGGATGCCGGCGGCGGCACCCTCGGCGTGGATGGCGTCGGTGATGTCGCGCAGCGCGGGGACAATCGCCGGGCGCAGCCACAGCTGCTTGTTGAACGAGAGGCCGCTGCGGCTGACGGCCGCATAGGCCAGCGTGGTCATGCCGATGCCGCCGCGCGCCACGCTCACGTGGTACTGCTTGAGCTGCTCGGTGGGGCCGAAGTCCTTGCCCATCGACTCGAAGGCGGCCGAACGGATGGTTCGGTTGCGGAGCGTCACGGGGCCCAGCTTATAGGGGGTGAAGAGTTTGGATTCCATCGTGGAAGCTGTTTTGGGTTCGTGTCAGTAGATGAAGGGGATGATGCGCTTGCGGCCCAGGCGGGTGAACTCCTCGCCGAACTCCTGCTCGTAGCGGCGGTAGAGCGACGCCGAGCGGGGGGCCAGGTTGGCGAAGGTCCACCAGGCGAAGACGGCGCCGGCCCATGACCACGAGGCGATGGCGAAGCCCGTCCATTCGAGCAGCTCGCCGAAGTAGTTGGCCGACGAGACGTAGCGGAACATGCCGCCGCGCGGGATGTAGTGGCGCGTGTCGCCCGGACGGCGCAGGTGGCGGATGATGTAGTCCGAGTGGAGGTTGATGGCCATGCCGGCCACGAAGAGCGCTCCGCCCACGTAGATGAAGGGGCGCGAGAACCACCCGTCGTAGTAGCCCTCGGGCGAGACGTAGAAAATCCATCCGCCCTGCATCAGGGCGTTGAGCGTATTGAAGAGCATCCCCATGAGGACGATGCCCAGCGGCATCTTCGACTTGCCGCGCATGAGCAGCGGGAAGATGAACGAGCGCTGGAAGTAGTGCGCCTCGAAGAGCAGGAAGAGGACGAGCGGCGCGGCCTCCCACATCCTCGGCGAGAGGGCCCACAGGACGGCCATGGCGATGAAGACGGGCGACTCCATGAGCACCCATCCGACCTTGTTCGGAACGGGAGGCCCGTAGCGGGGGTTGAACAGATAGCCGTACCCCGCCTCGAAGAAGTGCAGGGCGATGAAGACAATCAGGGCCAGGAAGGCCATGACGAGCAGGAAGATGTTGAAGGCTGCGGTCATGCGCAAAAGGGTATTTTCGGAGCCGTAAAGTTACGAAACAATTCGCATCGGGACAACCCGCTCCGTCGCTTTTGTTCATCGAAAGGGAGCCGCTCGTCGCCCGATGTGGCATAATTCGTGCACCGGAACGGGCGTCAACCAACAAAACTCGAAGAACATGTTTATGAAAGGAAACAGACACGACGAATCCCCGGCCGAAATCTTCGGCACGAAGGAGATGCGCTCGCCGGCGCCCACGGAGTTCATCCCCAAGGAGCGCACGGCCCCCGAAGTGGCCTACCAGCTGGTCAAGGACGAGACCTTCTCGCAGACGCAGCCGCGCCTGAATCTGGCCACCTTCGTCACCACCTACATGGACGACTACGCCACGCGGCTGATGAACGAGGCCATCAACGTCAACTACATCGACGAGACGGAGTATCCGCGCATCGCCGTGATGAGCGGCCGCTGCATCAACATCATCGCCAACCTGTGGAACACGCCCGAGAAGGGTCCGTGGAAGACCGGAGCGCTGGGCATCGGCTCGTCGGAGGCCTGCATGCTGGGCGGCGTGGCGGCGTGGCTGCGGTGGCGCAAGCGCCGCCAGCAGGCCCACAAGCCCTGCGACCGGCCCAATCTGGTGATGAGCGCCGCCTATCAGGTGGTGTGGGAGAAGTTCTGCCAGCTGTGGCAGATTGAGCTGCGCACGGTGCCTCTGACGCCCCAGTCGCCGACGCTCGACGTCGACCGCGCGCTGGAGCTCTGCGACGAGAACACGATTTGCGTGGTGCCCATCATGGGCGTTACGTGGTCGGGGCTGGACGACGACGTCGAGGCGCTCGACAAGGCGCTCGACGCCTTCAACCGCCGCACGGGCTACGAGATTCCGATTCACGTCGACGCCGCCTCGGGCGGTTTCCTGCTCCCGTTCCTCAATCCGCACAAGCGGTGGGACTTCCGCCTCAAGTGGGTCTGCTCCATCTCGACCTCGGGCCACAAGTTCGGCCTGGTCTATCCGGGTCTGGGGTGGACCGTCTGGCGCGACCGCAGCTACCTGCCCGACGAGATGGCCTTCTCGGTCAACTACCTCGGCGCCGAAATCACGCAGGTGGGGCTCAACTTCTCGCGTCCCGCGGCGCAGGTGCTTGGCCAGTACTACAACTTCATCCGTCTGGGCTTCGAGGGCTACCGCGAGGTGCAGCAGAACTCGCTCGACGTGGCGCGCTACTGCCACCAGGCCATCGGCCGCATGAAGTGCTTCGCCAACTATTCGGACGAGGTGACCAACCCGATTTTCATCTGGCACCTCGACCCCGACTATGAGAAGACAGCGCGCTGGACGCTCTTCGACCTGCAGGCGGCGCTGCAGCAGAGCGGCTGGATGGTGCCCGCCTACACGATGCCGCGCGACATCGAGCAGATGATAGTCATGCGCATCGTCGTGCGTCAGGGCATGTCGCGCGACATGGCCGACATGCTGCTGGCCGACATCCGCAATGCGGTGGCGGAGTTCGAGAAGCTGGAGTACCCGACCCAGTCGCGCCTGAAGTTCGAGCGCAACGAGCACCAGGCGAGCCGCATCTTCACCCACACGGGCCACTGCCGTTCGGCGCAGTGCCACGCGCAGGATGCCCCTGCGGCCGAAGGCGCGCATGCCGGCAAGGGGTCGACGCAGCGCGAAGCCGTTCACGAGAAGGCGTAGCGCCGCCGCATTCCGCCTCCGGCCGCCGGTTCCCCGAATGAACCTTTCCCCGAACCGCGGCCGGGAGGACGGAGCGGCGGTGAGGCCGGGGCCGCCCGGGGTTGTTCGGCTCCGGCCCCTTCTCGCCGGACGGCAGGTTTTGCCGGGGTATGGGTATGGATGCCCGTTCCGGCGCTCAGTGGCACATCCGGCGTTTCGCAGCCCGTTCCGGCGCCACGGTTTGCCGACACCTTTTCGCCGACGTCCTTTTATCGGCGGCCTTTTGCCGAAGGCCTTTTTCGGCGGCCCGTCCCGGCGCCACGGTTTGCCGACACCTTTTTGCCGACGTTCTTTTTTCGGCGGCCCGTCCCTTCGGGGCGGCGCCGCTTTTTTTTGTGCCCGACGGAACGGTCCGCTCTGCCCCCTCTCGTCTCTGCCCCCTCTCCGCTCTGCCCCCTCTCGTCTCTGCCCCCTCTCCGCTCTGCCCCCTCTCGTCTC
>OLPR01003188.1_pt1 | contig 11274 bp, 8 predicted proteins | sample 1672761 | NCBI WGS metagenome assembly OLPR01 (sample SAMEA3136721, study PRJEB25190) | human gut metagenome | biome: human gut; feature: human-associated habitat; material: faeces | place: Austria | collected 2013 | reverse complement strand
CGCGGCAGACGGGGATATCCGCCATTTCGCAGGCGCGGATCGCCTTTTCCCCGCGCTCATCCACCAGCGCGGCGGCAGGCGAAAGCAGCGTCAGCAGCAGCCGCAGCCGTTCGGGCGGCATGGCAATGTCCAGCGGCGCGTAGGCGCAGCCCGCATACAGGATGCCAAACAGCGCCGGCAGGTTGCGGATGCTGCGGGCGTCCAGCAGCAGCGCCACGGGCTGACGCGGGGCGATGCGCTGCGCCAGGTACGAGCCGATGCGCTGCGCCTGCTCCAGCAGCGCGGCAAAGCTCAGGCTCTCACGGTCGTCATAGAAGGCCGTCTTTTCAGGAACGCGCCGCGCGGTTTCTTCCAGGTAAGCCAGTATGCTCGTTTTCATTCGTTTCCCTCCACTCCAGATGATTCAAAGAACGGGTATTTTTCAAACCATGTCTGTGCGCATGCGTCATACGATGCATAGCGCGCGTCTCCCCGCCGATCGGGAACGCTCAGCCCTGTGCGCAGATCCGCCCCCAGCTTTTTTGAAAAGGTCACGCTGCCCTTTACATTCAGGTGCTGCCAGTCGGCAAAATCAGAGGAGTAGCGCAGCCCGAAGCGCAGGGACGGGTCATTGTAATTGATCCCCTGTATGCCGTATTCCGCCGCGATGCTCCATAGCGTGTTGTAATACATATGATCGTGCGCGTAGTCGGGATTGGGCATGCCGATCAGCCAAAGGGCGATGCCCTTCTGCTGGGCCAGCTCAAAGATCTTGCGAGCGTATTCCTCCTCGCGCTCGTTCATGTTTCGGCACATATTGTTCCAGGTCAGGGAGGGCCGCTGATGGCGTTCGATGCCGTCGGATTCGATATAGCCCTTCCAGCTTGCGCCGCGCCCGCCGTTATCGGGCGGCAGGCGGAAATCTGCCCCCGTCACGGCGGCATAGTTGCTGTGCACCTCGGGAAGCCCCAGCATATAGCCCAGCGCATCGCGCGACTTTTCCACGCTGGCCAGGATCGCGCCGATGCGGTTATCCAGCCCCCGGATGCCGAAGGTGGACAGGATGGTGCGGCCGTGCCGGGAGTAATCCTGCGTGTAGATGGCAGGCTTTGCGTCCAGCAGGATCACCTGCGGATGCTGGGTTTTCAGCGCCTCGCGGATAACATAGTAGCTGATCCAGAACGGCTGCTCGGCGCTGCAGAGATCGTAGGCGGCGATGCCGTATTCATCCCACAGAATATTGGTGTTTACGCCCGCATAAAGGAGCGAGGTGCCCACAGCCAGCACATCCACGGTGTTGCGCGGCTGCCGGTACAGGTTTGCCATGGCGCAGATGCCGTAATCATGCTTGGGCGTGAGCACGTAATTGGCGTAGCCCAGCGTCAGCACGGCCAGCATGACAAAGCAAAGCAGCCGCAGCCAGAACGCGGCGAGCTCCCGCCTGCGGGACGCGCCCGGCCCTGCCATGTTCACCGCCTCCTTTGCTTAAAACTGCGTGTAGAGAAACGCTGCGCCGTCGTAGCCCGCGCCGTACATGCCAAACACCGCAATGCACAGCAGCAGCGCAAGCAGCGCCGGCCAGCGGACGATGCAGCGCGCCCTGGCCAGCCTGCCGCACACATCGATTCCGCGCTCGCACAGGATTTCGATTATCAACACAACCGCGCAGCCTGCGCCCGCAATCACCCATTCCAGCGGCGCCATTACGCCGCCCGTCAGCACGGAAAAGCCGGAAAATCGCCAGTTCTCCAGGCTGCCCAGCAGCAGCGACAGCCCCTGCGCAGGCGATGCGGTAAAGGCAAAATACTGCGCCGGCAGGATCAGCAGCCAGGTGCGCGCCAGCCGAACCGCCGTCATCCAGCCGTGCCTGGGCAGGCTCAGGACGCTCCGCATGGCCTTCCACGCAGGCTCCAGCAGCAGCGACGCCGCCATGACCAGCCCGAAATACGCGCCGTAGACCACCGCGTTCCAGCTGGCCATGTGCCATACGCCGATCAGCAAGAAAACGACGAGCGTTGCCAGCGCGCTGGGAACGGCGCGTCCCACCTGCCTGCCCAGCCGCCGCACGCTCGCCCTGCTCAGCGCGGTGCCCGCGCGGGAGGTGATCAGCGGATACAGCAGATACGTGCGGAACCACGCGCCCAGCGTGATGTGCCAGCGCCGCCAGTAATCCGCCACGCTCTGTGCAAAGAACGGCCGGCGGAAATTCTCCGGCAGGGCAATCCCCAGCATGCTCGACAGGCCGCGCACCGCATCCATGCCGCCCGAAAAATCCATATAGAGCCGCACCGTGTACAGCGCAGCGCCGCCCAGGATAAACCATCCCGGCATTTCGCCGCCCTGCAGCAGCGCGTCCGCCGCAGGGGCCAGGCGATCGGCAACGACCAGCTTTTTGAAATATCCCCACAAAAGCAGCTCAAAGCCGGCCGTAAAGCCCTCGGGCGAAAAATGTCCGCCCTGGAACAGCTGACCGCTCAGCTCCTTCCAGCTCGAAATTGGCCCCTGCGTCAGCTGCGGAAAATACCCCAGAAACAGCCACGCCTTCAGGGGATTTTTCTGCGCCTGCGCCTTGCCGCGGTATACGTCGATCAGGTATCCTGCCGCCTGGAATGTATAATAGCTCAGCCCCAGCGGCAGCATCAGCGCCGCGCCGGACAGGGCGGGATAATACTTTAGAAAGGCCATCGCGCCCAGCTCCAGCACAAGCAGTGGCGCGAGCACCCAGCGGCTTTTGTGCTTTTTCAGCAGCAGCGCGCCGCCCCACATGACAAGCGCCGCGGCGCTCAGATGCGCAGCGCTTTGCCAGCCTGAAAGCAGCAGAAAGGCCGCGCTGCCCGAAAGCAACGCCATCCAGCGGAGCCTGAGCGGCAGCAGGTAATAAACGATCGTTACGCCTGCGGCCAGCAGCAGAAACTCAAACGATAAGATGCTCACCTTCTGCCTCCTGTTTCAGAGCGATGCGATCCAGCTTTCCGCTGCCTGTGCGGGGAAGCGCGTCGCGCTTTAGCAGAACATCGGGCAGCATGTACTTGGGCAACGCCGCCCTCAGCGCCTGCCGGAGCGCTTTTTCCTCCGCGCTGCCCGTGTAGGCAGCAATGATTTTGCCTTTTTCGGCATCATAGCAGCAGCATGCCAGCGTCACGCCCGCCGCGCCTTGCAGGGCGCACTCAATTTCGCCCAGCTCGATGCGGTAGCCGCTGCGCTTGATCTGATTGTCCCGTCTGCCAAGAAACATCAACTCCCCGCGCTTGTTATATGCGCCCAGATCGCCCGTTTTGTAGATGATTTCCGGCAGCTGCGGGCGCATCGGGTTCTGAACAAAGGCTGCGGCGGTCTTGTCCGGCGCGTTGTAATAGCCGGGGGACAGGCAGGAGCCTGCGACGCAGATTTCCCCGTCGATCAATACAATGCGCGTGTTGGCGCAGGCAAAGCCGATGGGCAGCGTGTCGGTATCGGCAAAATCCCGATCCACCCGATACCACGCGCATACATCGGTAATCTCGGTAGGGCCGTACATGTTGACATAGTCTGCCTGCGGCAGCGCGCGCCGCCAGCGGTTCAGCGTGGAGCAGGGCATCACCTCTCCGCAGAAGAACGCCCGTTTCATCGCGGGCAGGCATCCGGGCTGCCAGCCGTCCGCCTGCGACAGCGCCGTCATGGCCGAGGGCACCCAGAAGATCGTATCGACCGCAGCCTCCCGCAGGCGGCTGAGCAGCCGGTTGGGAAACAGGAAATCGCCCCGCGGGATCAGGTACAGGCTGCCGCGCATGCGCATGGCGCAGTATATATCCAGCACTGAATTGTCAAAGTAAAACGGCGCCTGGCTGCCAAAGCGCACGCCTGCCGGCAGACGCAGCGCGTCGCAGGCCCACTCGATCAAATCGATTACACTGCGGTGGGTGATGGCCACGCCCTTGGGCGTGCCGGTGGAGCCGCTGGTAAAGAGCACATACAGCAGATCGCCGTCAATGTGCGCCTGCCTGCGGCAGCGCAGCAGCGCTTCGTCCGGAGCCTCCTGGATATCGGCGGTGCAGAGCGCCGGCACGCCGTCTGCGATGCAGCTGGCGAGGGCGGCAAAGCGTTCCTCATATAGAACGGCGGCCGGGCGCAGCGTGCCGGCAATCAGCGCCATGCGCGCCTCGGGCATGGTGGAATCCAGCGGCGTGTAAAAGCAGCCCGCGTACACCGCGCCCAGCATGGCGCACAGGCATTCGGGGCTTTTTTCCATCAGGATCAGCACGGGGGACTGCCCGGCGATCAGCTGGGTCAGGCGGCTGCCGATGCACTGTGCCCGACTTTTCACCTGCGACCAGGTAAGGTTGCCCTCCGGCTGCGCAAAGGCGGGCGCGTCCGGCGACAGCCGCGCCGCGTCCTCCAGCCAGGCTAGTATATTGCGCACGCTCATTTTGCCTGGCACCTGTGCACCAGCGCCAGCATGGCCGCCGCGCTGTTAAAGTTCTCCGGCTCGATTTCGCCGGCGGAGATGCGGATATCAAAAGCATCGTCCAGTGCGGCGATGATCTGGGTCAGATCCAGCGAGTCGATCAGGCCGTCCTCTACCAGGCGTTCCTCATGAGCGAAATCCACATCGTCCCGTATCTGAGCAAGCTCGCCGAGCAGCCTTTCCATATCGTTCATCGCGTTCGCTCCTTTCGTTGTCCTTTGCAATTGCTGCATGTCCTTTCCGCAGGGGCGAAGACCCCGTCCCTCTGGAAAAGGCATCCCGGAGGAGAAGCGCGCGCTTCTCCCCCGGAAGGCTTTTACAGGTTGATGCGGTTTTGTGTTTCAGGGTCAAACAGGTGCAGCTTGGCGCGGTTGGGGGTAAGCAGCAGCTCCTTTTCGGAGGGAGCGGTTTCGCCGGTATACTTGAACACCACCACTTTTTCGCCGATGCGCACATAAATCAGGTAGGCGTCGCCCAGCGGCTCGATGGAATCCACATGCGCGGCAATGCCGTTTATGCCCTCCCTGGCCAGTTCAAAATCCGAAGGGCGGATGCCCAGATCGACCTTACTGCCGGCATAGGGGGTCAGCGCCTCGCGCACGCTTTCGGGCGCGTGCAGGCGGAAGGCCCCCGCGTCCAGAATCAGGCTGCCGTTTTCCTGCTTTACATCGCAGCAGAACAGGTTGATCTGCGGCGTGCCCAGGAAGCCCGCCACAAACTCGTTAGCCGGGTGATCGTACAGATCGTTTGGCGTGCCCTGCTGCATGATATGGCCGTCCTTCATCAGCACGATATGATCGGCCATGGTCATGGCTTCGGTCTGATCGTGGGTGACGTAGATGGTGGTGATGCCCAGCTGCTCCTGAATCTTTTTTAATTCATAGCGCACCTGATCGCGCAGCTTGGCGTCCAGGTTGCCCAGCGGCTCGTCCAGCAGGAAGACCTGCGGATCGCGCACCAGGGCGCGACCCAGCGCCACGCGCTGCCGCTGGCCGCCGGAAAGCTCGGCAGGGCGGCGCTCCAGCAGGCTTTCAATGGACAGCATCCTGGCCATGTAGCTGACGCGCTTGTCAATTTCCTCTCTGGGCGCCTTCTTGGTTTTCAGGGCGAAGGACATGTTTTCCCGCACCGTCATGTTGGGATACAGGGCGTATTCCTGAAATACCATGGCAATGTTGCGCTCCTGCGGCGGCACAAAGGTTTTGTCCTTGCCCTTGCCGGCCGCGCTGGTCATCACATCCTCACCGAAACGGATTTCGCCGCCGACGGGGTGCAGAAGGCCCGCGATGCAGTGCATGGCTGTGGATTTGCCGCAGCCGGAGGGGCCCAGAAACACGCAGAACTCGCCGTCCTTGATTTCCAGGTTCAGCTTATCCAGCACAAAGGATTTGCCCTTGTTATAGCTTACGCTCAGATCCTTGATTGAAATAGCAGCCATGCTCTTACCTCCCGAAGCCTTCCGTTTCGATGCCGAAGCCATATTCATACAGCGGATTTTCGATATCCTTGGGCATATCCTCCCGCTGCGCGAGCACCTGCTCCATGCTGGCCGGAATCTGGAAGGGCAGCTTGCCCGTGATGGGGTTTTCGCCAAACAGCGTATCAGCCAGCGCCTGCGCGCCGCTGGTTACGCCGGGACGATAGGCGATCAGCACGCTGTCCGCTGCCTGCGCCACAGGGGTAAGCACGTAGGCGCGGTTCATGATCACCACGGCGACCACGTTTGCGCCCGCGCTGTCCAGCGCGTTGAGGAGCGCAAGCTGCTCCTCGGGGAATTCCAGCGTCGCCGAGCCCCAGGCAGGCTCGTGCGTGCCGCTCTTTTCGCCCACGACCACCACGGCGGTTACGCCCGTCAGATCGGCGGGAACGTCCGCAGCGCTTTCAATATAGGTTACATTGTCCATGCCCGCTTTGGCCTGCAGGGCCTCCAGGATCGTCGTGCCCTTGATTTCCACCGGCTCCTTGGCTGTCCAGCCGCTATTGAGACAGCGCACATCATTGGCCAGGGAGCCGGCTACGATGAAGCTTTGCCCGGACAGAGACGCGGCGTTTTCATACTTGACCAGTGTAAAGGACTTGGCGGCGGCTTCCCTGGCGATTTCCAGATGCGCGGCGCTGCCGATAGTCTCCTCCGCCTTTTCTTCGTCTACATAGGGGTTTTCAAACAGCCCCAGCTCAAACTTGGCAATCAGGATGCGGCGGCAGGCGTCGGTCAGCCGTTCCTCATCCACCTCGTCCACCAGCTGCCGGGCAGAGCGCACGCCCGCGCCGCCCAGAACATCCGCGCCCGCGTTGGCAGCACCGGAAAAGTTCAGGCCCCAGTCGGTCTGGATGATGCCGGTATAGCCCATCGTCCCGCGCAGCAGATCGGTCATGACCGCCGCGCTTTGATCGGCGGAATTATCCACGGCGTCGCCGCCCAGATAGGGCACGGTAGAGTAGCCGTAGGGCATGACTGCCGCCACGCCCGCGTTGATAGCGGCCTGAAAGCCCGCCAGATGCAGCGCGAGGGAATCCTTGCCGATGGTCAGCGGGGTGCCGTCCACGCCGTTGGTCTGCGCGCCCGCGCCGGGGAAGTGCTTTACGGTGGCCATGATGGAATCCTGCGTCAGCGTGCTGCCGCCCTGCAGCGTGCGCACGGCGACGGCAATCAGCTCCTGCACCACCTGGGTATCCTCGGAGTAGCACTCCTGGTTGCGGCCCCAGCGGGGATCGGTGATCAGGTCTGCGTCCGGGGACAGCGCCATGCGCACGCCCATGGCCGCCAGCTCTTCCTTGAGCACCTGATAGTATTTTTCGGTCAGCTCCGGATCGTTAGCTGCGCCCAGATTGATTTCATCAGGCAGGAAGGTCGCGTCCTTTACAAAGGCGGCGCCCGCTTCCGTATCCATGGAGAAAATGATGGGAATGCCCAGCTCGGCGCTTTCGGACAGCTCCTGGATTTCGTTGGTTAGCCGGGCTGCGTTGCGGGCGCTGCCGACGGCCTGCGCTTCGCCGCCTTCCGCTTCCTCGTCCCCATCCTCCTCAGCGTCCGCTTCGGCGCTATCGAAGATATACTCGTATACCAGCGCGAAGCCCACGTTATCCTTGGCGAACCAGCTGTCCTTTTTTGTTACCAGCGTCAGATGCACCATCTGGGCGGCCTTCTGGCTGGCGGTCATCAGGGATAGCAGGTTTTCGGCGCGTTCCTGCGGGCTGAGCCGCCAGTCCTCATAAGGATCCAGCTGACCGTTGTCGTTGAGATCCTTGAATTGATAGCCGTCTGCCTCGATGATATCCTTTACGCGGGCGGCCAACACAGGCTGGGTCAGCGCGCTCTCCGCGCGCACGGGCAGGGCGCTCAGGCCCAGGATGGCTGCCAGCGCCAGAGAAGCGATGCGTTTGAATGCCTTCATTTGCGTTTTCTCCTTTCAGCCTTACGAGGCGGTCACAGCGCCGCTCATCTGGCCGCTGATCAAGTATTTGCCCATGAAGATATACAGCACCAGCACCGGCAGCGCCAGAATCAGCGAGCCGGCCATCTGCACGTTGAACTCTGCAGCCATGGTGCCAGCCAGCTCGTTGAGGGCGATGGTGGCGGGCTTGGAATCGTATCCGCCCAGCACCAGGGCGAAGAGCATTTCGTTCCAGATGGAGGTGCACTGAAACACGAAGGTGGTAATGGTGGCGATCATGGTGTTGGGCACGACGATTTTGCGGTAGATCTGCCACATGCCGTTGCCGTCGATCATGGCCTGGCGGATCAGCGCGTCGGGCACGTCGGCATAATAGCCGCGCATCATTACTGTGCACATGGGCATGCCGAACACTGCGTGCACCAGCACCAGACCCCATACGTTATCGTACAGGTTCAGGCGGTTGATGGTTTGAAGCAGGGGAATCAGGATCGCCTGGAAGGGCAGGTAGGTGGCCGCTACCAGGGCGATAAAGAATACGTTGTTCAGGCGGAACTTCCATTTGCTCAGCGCATAGGCGCAGATGGAGCCCAGGAACACCGAGCCCGCCGCGCCAAAGACCGTCACCACCAGCGAGGTCATCAGCGGCATGCCCAGCTCCTCCATGGCGCTGGCATAGCCCTCCAGCGTCCAGCGGGTGGGCGGGGTGATGGGGGTGGAGGTCATGACCTCGCTGTTGGTTTTGAAGCTGGTCATTACCGTGCCCCAGAAGGGCAGCATGTAAAAGATCAGAAAGGCGGCCATGATCAGATAATACGCAATATGCAGCGCCGTCATATGCCAGCGGGGCTTGATGCGGATGGTCTGCGCCTGCTGGCCCGCCTTGCTGCGTTGGATGCCTGCGTTGGTTTGCATCATGCTTTCCTCCTGTTGGTCCAATAGGTCAGCGGCAGAATCAGCGCCAGCACCAGCGCCAGCAGGAAGCAACTGATCGCCGCAGAGTAGGCAAAGTTATTGCTCTGGAAGGCCTCGTTGTACATCCAGATGGGCAGCGTCCAGGCGGAGGAGGTGGTGTAGCCAACCAGCGATACGATAAAATCGAAGGAGCGCAGCGCGTACATGGCCAGGATGGTGATGCAGCTGCCCGCAGCGCCCTTGAGCTGGGGGATGATCAGCCGCCAGTAAATGCGCGGCATGTACGCCCCGTCCAGCTTGGCGGCGTTGATGACGTTGACCGGCACGTTTTTGATGGCCGCCAGAAAGATCACGGCCACATAGCCGGAAAACTGCCATACCATTGCGATGATGATGGAGAGCATGATGGTGCGGCTGCTGGAGGCCCACATGAGATGGCCGTCCTTCATGGCCGCCGATACGTTTATGCCCAGCATGCTCAGAAAGCTGTTGAGCACGCCGCCGGTGGGTCTGTACATATACGCCCATACCGTGCCCGTCACCACGAAGGAGAGCGCGAAGGGCAGCAGGATCAGCGTGCGGAACACCGCCGTGCCCCGCAGCCCCTGATCCATAATCAGCGCCAGCCCCAGGCCCAGCAGCAGGCAGAGCGGGATCAGGCAGAACAACAGCAGCGTGTTTTTCAGCGCGGGCCAGAAGTTGGCGCTGCCAAACATCTTGGCATAGTTGCCAAAGCCGCCCCAGCCGTAGCTGGCCTCCAGCTCGCCCGCCTGCCAGTCGGATACGGACACCCACAGGTTCCAGCCCAGGGATACGTATACAAAGTAGATCAGCAGCGCGGCGGGAATGCAGATCCAGATCAGCGGGTGCCGGCTCAGAAATTTGTGCACCGGGGCGACGGCTCTGGGCGCAAAGCGCAGCAGCAGCTGATAGATCAGGATCACGGCCAGCACGACGGTGCACGCCAGCCAGAAGCCGCCGCGATCCTCAAAGGTCATGTAGACGAGGTTATCCAAGAAATCCTGAAACATAGGCAGTACCCTCACTCTGTTATTTGGAGAAAACGGGGCGGGCAGGATTTTGCCCGTCCCGTCTCCTGCCTATTATTGGCCGTAGCTCAAGCCCCAGCCATAGTCGTACAGCGGGTTCTCCAGATCGAAGGAGACGTCGCCGGCTTGATCGTTTACGGAGTCCATATCCCTGGGGAACTGCATGGGGGTTTTGCCAGTGGGATTGTTGAGACCAAACAGCGTTTCAGCAATGGCGATGCCGCCCTGCTGGCCGGGATAATACGCTTCCAATACAGCGTTGGTGTTTTCATCGCACCAGGTCAGTATGTAGGGGCGGCCGCCGGTTACAACGGTGATGATCTGCCCGTTGGTGCTGGCCTTCACGGCCTCCAGAATTTCCTGCTGGGAGGCGGTGATCTCCAGCGTATCGTAGCCCCACGGCGGATCGTGCTGATAGCTGGGCTCGCCCACGGATACGATCACCACGTCGGCGTCCTTGGCAGCCTCGGTAATGGCCGCCACGTCGTCGGCAATGTAGGTGACGGTATCGTTTTCACCGGCATACTGTGCGATGGCGGCGGCGATGGTCAAGCCCTCCTGCTCGGAGGACCAGCCGCCCACCAGGCTCATCATATCGCCCGCGCGGGGGCCGCAAACCAGAATCTTCTGGCCGGCGTTGGCGGTCAGGGGCAGCGCGCCGTCGTTCTTGAGCAGGGTCATGGCCTTTCTGGCGGCCTCCAGGTTTACCTGGGTGTGCTCTTCGTTGCCCACAAAGGCTACAGCGTAATCCACGTCGCAGTAGGGGCTTTCAAATACGCCCAGCTGGAACTTGGCCTTTACGATGCGGGTGGCGGCGGCGGTCAGGATATCCTCGTCGATCTTGCCCTCCTGCGTCATCTCCTCCATCTGGTCGATCAGGCGGATGCTTTCGCCGCCGATGCCGTCCACGCGGCTTTGGGTAACGCCGATGATGATGGCTTCCTCATCGGATACCTCCTCGCCGGTCATGGTGCCCAGGCCCTCCTGGATGGCCCAGATCATGCCCCAGTCGGTCTGGATGATGCCCTCAAAGCCCATCTGCTCGCGCAGCAGATCCTGCAGCGCGGCCTTGGAGCCGATGGCGCTGTTTTCCATATCCAGCGCCAGGGGCACGGAGTAATAGGGCATTACGCTGCCCACGTTCGCCTCGATGGCCGCGTAGTAGGGCTTCAGGTGAATCTGCAGCGTTTCTTCATCCGATACGATGGGCGAGGTGTCCTTGCCGTCCATCTGCGGGCCCGCGCCGGGAAAATGCTTGATGCAGGCCACGATGCCCTCAGAATTCAGACCGTCCTCACCGTTCTGGAAGGCGACGATCTGCGCGCGGACCATCTGCGTTACCAACTCCGGATCCTCGCCGAAGGTTTCCATCACACGCCCCCAGCGCGGCTCGGAGGCGATATCGGATTCGGGGGACAGCGTCATGCGCACGCCGATGGCGATGTGCTCGTCGCGGGCGATTTCAGCCAGGCGCGTGACCAGGTCTTCATCG
>OLPR01003187.1_pt1 | contig 11276 bp, 10 predicted proteins | sample 1672761 | NCBI WGS metagenome assembly OLPR01 (sample SAMEA3136721, study PRJEB25190) | human gut metagenome | biome: human gut; feature: human-associated habitat; material: faeces | place: Austria | collected 2013 | reverse complement strand
CAGACGGATTTTTCCGTGGCGAAAAGCTTCATTGAAAAGGGCTTCAACCGGCTGAAAATCGGCGGGTGGATGTATCTGGTGGTGAAGCGGGAGGCCTGGTATCGCAACAAAATGCGCGCCGTCTTCGGCGGGGTGGAGCTGCTGGAAAGGGACGGTTATCTCGTCCTGCGCGCCCAGCGCCGCGCCGCCCGGCGGAGCAATGCCCGGTAAGCCCGCCTGATTTGACCAAATTGCGACTTAATCCCGGTTTTCGGCGTTTTTTCGCCGATAAGAATGTAATCATTCTTTGCTTGACAGAATACTTAACACGCGATACAATAAAATATGTTAGCTATGTAATTTGGGCATATTCCATATGCGCAAGCATGCACCGCTTTCGGTATAAAAAACACCTGAAAAAGAGGGGGGTAATATCATTGATGTGGGCAATCTACGCAGGAATTGCGCTGATTGCGTTGGCCGCAGGCCTGGTATCCGGTTATTTCTATCGCAAGAACGTCATGGAGAAAAAGCTGGGGCAAACCGACGAAGTGATTCAGAACCTGTTGGAAGACGCCAAGCATAAAGCCGAGGACAAGCGGAAGGAAGCCGTTCTCGAGGCCAAGGAAGAGATCATTCGCTTGAAGAACGAACTGGACAAGGAAGTTCGTGACCGCCGCGCGGAGGTTTCGCGGCAGGAGCGCAGGGTCAACCAGCGCGAAGAATCCCTGGACAAGAAATTTGACAACCTGGAAGCACGCGAGGAATCGCTGAACGAAAAATACGCCGCCGCCGAGCAGCTGGAGGCCCAGGCTCAGGAGCTGCACGACAAGCAGCACGCCGAACTGGAACGCATCGCCGGACTTTCCGCCGAAGAGGCCAAGGCCATTCTGGTGGACCGGGTGCAGAAGGACGCGTATCACGACGCGGCCGTGATGGTTCGGGAAATCGAGGCTCAGGCCAAGGATGAGGCCGAGAAAAAGGCCCGGAACATCGTGGCCCTGGCCATTCAGAAATGCGCCGCCGATCACGTGGCGGAAACCACGGTCTCCGTGGTGGCCCTGCCCAACGACGACATGAAGGGCCGCATCATCGGCCGGGAAGGCCGCAACATCCGCACCCTGGAAACCGCCACGGGGGTGGATCTCATCATCGACGACACTCCCGAAGCGGTGATTATCTCCGCCTTCGATCCGGTGCGCCGGGAAATCGCCCGCATCGCCCTGGAAAAGCTCATTATGGACGGCCGCATCCATCCCGCCCGCATCGAGGAAATGGTCGAGAAGGCGCGCAAGGAAGTGGACAACCAGATCCGCGAGGCCGGCGAGCAGGCCGTGTTCGAGACGAACATCCACAATATCCATCACGAGCTGGTCAAGCTGCTGGGCCGGATGCGCTATCGCACCAGCTATGGCCAGAACGTGCTCAAGCACTCCATCGAGGTGTCGCATCTGGCGGGCGTTATGGCGGCCGAGCTGGGCGCGGACGTGGCGCTGGCCAAGCGCGCGGGCCTTCTGCACGACATCGGCAAGGCCATCGACCACGAGGTTGAGGGCACGCATGTGACCATCGGCGCGGAGCTGGCCAAAACATCCATTGACAAAATTTTTCACCCCCAGGCCATCGCATTTTCCGCCCTCACGGCGGCGGTTTTGCTGGGTTCTATCGCAGTCAAGCTCTGGATGGCATATTTTTACCGGACCGTCGGGACACAGATTCAATCCGTCACTGTCTGCGCCAACGCCTGCGACAGCCGCAATGACGTCATCGCCACCGCCGCCGTCCTGTTGGGCTGCCTGGTCAGCCACTTTTTCTCCCGCAATATTGACGGCTATATCGGCCTGGCTGTCGCCGTCTTTATTCTCTGGTCCGGCGTCGGCATCGCCAAGGACACCATCGCCCCGCTGCTGGGTGAATCAGCCTCACCGGAGCTCAAGGCTCTCGTCGCCCGGGAGGTCACAGCCCATGAAAAGGTCCTCGGGATGCACGACCTGATGGTCCACGACTACGGTCCGAACCAAAAATTTGCAACAGTCCACGTCGAGATGGACGCCAAGGAGGACCCGCTGGTCTGCCACAATATCATTGACAATATCGAGCGGCGTATGCTGGCGCGGCATCACATCCACCTGACAATTCACTATGACCCGGTGGTGACCGATGACGCGGAGCTGCAGGAGATTCGTGCGCTTCTTACCAAGACGCTGCATGCCATTGATCCTGGCCTCTCTCTGCACGATCTGCGGATGGTCCGGGGGCCGGAGCATACGAACCTCGTTTTTGACCTTGTCGTCCCGGCGGCACTGCAGGGCGAGCGTGCCGCCCTGCAGGCGAAGATCAATGCCAGCCTTCCCCAGGACGCAGGGCACCGGTACTATACCGTTATCACCTACGATTCCCCGGATTTCAACTGACCGTATCCGCATTTGGCGACAATTTTCGCCAAATCCCGCAAAGGGGGATTGACAATTCCCTGATCTGTGTTATACTTTTTGTTGATCTCAATTGGGACAGTGTTCCAAAGCAAGATTCCACGACCGCCGATGCCGCTTCGCGTCGGCTAAGGCCATACGGACAGCCGGGTCGAATGCCGAAAATCACCAACCGTGGTGATTGGCAACTTCTGTTGCCTTATTGATTGAGTTAAAAGCTCAGTTTTATAAGTTGGTTACTTTATAACCGAAAGTGCCCCGGGGCATGAACTTGTGAAATGATCAATAAGAGTAGTAAAAGTAATCTTTGCTATATAGACTCTGATCTCATTGTGATTCGATTGTCTCCCATATCAGCGACTGGCCGGGTACCGTCTGCGGTAAGCGGCGGCCTGCGTATTGGTCCTGCGGCTTTGCCGCGCCGTGCGCGAAAGTGTCCAAGCGTCTCATGGGAGCGCATCCAGAATGATTTTTCAAGTGGCATGCTGCGGGCTGGCAGCATGCCACTTTTTTGGCCTGGCGCTTTCCCGGAAAACGCCGCGCTTTTGCATATTTTTGCATATTTATGACACCATTTGGAATTTGAGAGAGCAGAGGAAGCGTGTGTATGAAGAAGATCATTGAATTAAAAAGCATCTCCAAATCCTTCGACGGGGAGCCAGTGCTGGACAGCATTAGTCTGGACATTCACGACAACGAATTTATCACCCTGCTGGGCCCCTCCGGCTGCGGCAAGACGACGACCCTGCGCATCATCGGCGGCTTCGAGACGCCCGACGAGGGGGACGTCATTTTTATGGGCGAACGCATCAACGATGTCCCGCCCCACAAGCGGCATGTCAACACGGTCTTCCAGAAATACGCGCTGTTTCCGCATCTGAACGTTTTTGAGAACGTCGCCTTCCCGCTGCGGGAGCGCAAGGTCCCCAAGGCGCAGATCCAGGAAAGCGTCAACCGGATGCTGGACATGGTCATGCTCTCGGGCTTTTCCCACCGGCGGGTCACAAGCCTTTCCGGCGGCCAGCAGCAGCGGGTGGCCATCGCCCGGGCGCTGGTCAACGAGCCGAAGGTTCTGCTGCTGGATGAGCCCCTGGGCGCACTGGACCTGAAGCTGCGCAAGGATATGCAGCAGGAGCTGAAAAAGATCCAGAAAAACACAGGCATCACGTTTATCTTCGTCACCCACGACCAGGAAGAGGCCCTGAGTATGTCCGACACCATCGTCGTCATGAGTCACGGCAAGATCCAGCAGATCGGCACACCGACGGACATTTACAACGAACCGGTCAACGCCTTTGTGGCAGATTTTATCGGCGAGAGCAATATCGTCGACGGCGTCATGCTGGAAGACTACCGGGTCAGCTTCGGCGGGCAGGAATTCCGCTGCCTGGACAGTGGCTTCGGCAAAAATGAGCCGGTGGACGTCGTCATCCGCCCGGAGGACGTGGATATTATCGCGCCGGACAAGGGTAAGCTCCGGGGTAAGGTGACGTCCGTCACCTTTATGGGCGTGCACAACGAAGCCATCGTGGATATCGACGGCTTTAAATGGATGATCCAGACGACGGACCCGGTGACGGAGGGCGCCTACATTGGCATCACCCTGGAGCCGGACGCCATCCATATTATGAAAAAATCCGAATACTCCGGCCTGTTCGGCGACTACTCCTCCTTCTCCAACGAGCTCGATGAGCTCTCCGACCCGGGTGAGGAGGAAGACGCATGAAAGCTGCAAGAACGCTGCGCACGGAGCGGGCAGTCCTGGCCCCTTACTCCGTCTGGGCGCTGCTTTTCGTGCTTGTCCCGCTGATCTTTGTTGCCTACTACGCCTTCACGGACAACAGCTTCGCCTTCACGACCGAGCACATCACCCGCTTTTTCACCGCCACCAGCAGCCTGGTGCAGGACGACGGCAGCACCACGGAGGTCCACACTTACCTCCTGATCTTTGTCCGCTCCCTGAAGCTGGCGGTCATCTCGACAGTCATCTGCCTGCTGCTGGGCTATCCTATCGCCTATATCATGTCACGGGCAAAGGAAAAGACGCAGAAAACCATGATGACTCTCATCATGATCCCCATGTGGATGAATTTTCTGATCCGAACCTATGCCTGGATGACAATCCTGCAGGATACGGGCATTATCAACGGGCTTCTGGGCAAACTGGGTCTGGGGCCGATCCACGTCATCGGGACGGAGACCGCCGTCATCATCGGCATGGTCTACGACTACTTCCCCTATATGGTTCTGCCCATCTACTCCATTCTCGCCAAGCTGGACGGGAAGCTGCTGGAGGCGGCCCGGGACCTGGGCTGCAACAGCTTTTCCGTCCTCAAGCGGGTCGTCCTGCCCCTGAGCCTGCCGGGCATCATCTCCGGCATCACGATGGTGCTCATCCCGTCGATCAGCACCTTCTATATCTCCCAAAAGCTGGGCAGCGGCAAATTCTTCCTCATTGGCGACGCCATCGAGGGCCAGTATGTCGCGAACAACCTGCACTTTGCCGCGGCCATCGCCTTTATCCTGATGCTGATCCTGCTGGCTGGCATGGCGCTGATGAAATACTTTACCACGAAGCACGTATACGGAGGGAAATAAGATGAAGCTTTCTTCCAAAATTTACAGCGGCGTCATCTTCTGCTTCCTGTTCGCCCCCATCGTCGTCCTGCTGGTCTTCTCGTTTAACGAGAGCAAGAGCCTGTCCGTCCTCTCCGGCTTTTCTCTGAATTGGTACCAAGAGCTGCTGCGGGACCGTAATACCCTGGAATCGGTCAAAAACACCTTACTGCTGGCCGCCTCCGCTACGGCCATCGCCACCGTCATCGGCACAACAGCCGCCGTCGGCATCCACAAGCTGCGCTCGAAATGGTACCGGGCGGTGATGAACACCGTCACGGATATCCCCATGACGAACCCGGATATCATCACCGGCATCTCCCTGATGCTGATGTTCGTCTTTGTCGGCCGCCTGTTCGGCGCATCGACGAGTCTGAGCTTTCTCACCATGCTCATCGCCCACGTGACCTTCTGCACGCCCTATATCATCCTGCAGGTACTGCCCAAGCTCCAGCAGATGGACAAAGCCCTGCCGGAGGCCGCCATGGACCTGGGCTGTACCCCGATGCGGGCCTTTTGGAAGGTGGAGGTTCCGGAGATCCTGCCGGGCATCATCACCGGGGCTAACATGGCCTTCACCCTCTCGCTGGACGACTTCGTCATCAGCTATTTCACCTCTGGCAACGGCTTCGAGACTCTGCCGATTCGGATCTACGGCATGACAAAAAAAACCGTCAATCCCAAAATGTACGCCCTGGCGACCATCATTTTCTTCGTGACCCTCACGCTGCTGCTCATCAGCAACGTCGTGGACAACGAAGAGAGCCGATCGCTCCGGGCCGCCCGCAAAAAGCAGGCAAAGGGCCGCCGCGCCCCCGCCGCGGAACAAGAATAATACGAGGAGGAAATGTACAATGAAAAAATGGATGCTCCTGCTGGCAGCGACGCTGCTGCTGGCCCTGTCCCTTGCCGGCTGCGGCAGCAAAAGCAGCCAGACCCTGAATGTCTACAACTGGGGCGAGTATATTTCAAACGGCACCGAGGGCTCGCTGGATGTCAATGCCGAGTTCACCCGTCGCACCGGCATCGAGGTCAACTACACCACGTTCGACAGCAACGAGTCGCTGTACTCCAAACTCGCAGGCGGCGGCGCAAGCTACGATGTCATTGTCCCGTCCGATTACATGATCTCAAAGCTCATGAACGAGAACATGCTCGCGGAGCTGGATTTCAGCAATATCCCGAATTTCGAGTACATCGACGAGCAGTTCCGAAACCCCGATTACGACCCCGAAAACAAATTCTCCGTGCCGTACACATGGGGCACCGTCGGCCTGTTCTATAATACCGATTATGTCACCGAGCCCGTCACCAGCTGGTCTATTTTGTGGGACGAGCAGTACAGCGGCAAGATTTTGATGTTCGATAACCCGCGCGACGCGTTCGCCATCGCACAGGAGCGCCTCGGCTTCTCCCTCAATTCCACCGACGAAAGCGAGTGGGAGCAGGCGGCTATGCTTTTAAAGGAGCAGAAGCCCCTCGTACAGGCGTACGTCATGGACCAGATTTTTGACAAAATGGAAAGCGGCGAAGCGTGGCTTGCACCGTACTATTCCGGCGATGCCGGCACGCTTGTTGAAAATAACGACAACATCAAGTTCATCGTCCCGGAAGAGGGCACGAACTACTTTGTCGATGCCATGTGCATCCCGGCAACGGCCGAGCACAAAAAAGAAGCCGAACTGTACATCAACTTCATGTGTGACCCCGAAATTTCCGGTGCGAACATGGATTTCGTCGGCTACGCCACCCCGGAGACCGCCGCGAAAGACTATCTTGATCCCGACGCCGTTGCAAATCCCATCTACTACCCGGATCAGGATGTGCTCGACCGCACCGAGGTTTTCGTCAATCTCCCGAGCGAGACGAGCAATCTGCTCGATACGCTCTGGGCAGAGGTCAAAATGGGCGGCCCCGGCCAATCCGCGGTTCTCATCGCCATCATCTTAGTCTTCCTCGCAGTCTACATCGCCATCATCATCTGGAAAAAACAAAAGCGCAAGCGCGAGATGATGTAACAACTGCGTAAATAGAAGTATATTAAAAGCTCTTCGAAAATCACTTTCGGGGAGCTTTTTCTCTGTCTGGGCGTTTTATCAAAAGGCTTCGCCTTTTTAGGAAACCCATGCAACTGGGTTTCTTAGTTTTGGTGTAGGCAAAAGGTGTTTCGTCGGCTGTGGACGACGGCTTAGGGCGCTGCCCTAAGAACCTGCAAGCTTTTTCAAAAGCTTGCGCAAAACTTTTTGCGTTCTTAGCGTCTTGCAATTTCCTCTGCACCTCGGTATAATGTGGTTAGATTCAAAACAGAAAGCAAGGATGAAAAAACCATGAAAATTCAGAATGTTTCGGATGCCGCTTTTAAAAAGTACGGCAAAGTCATCACAGGGCTCGATTGCTCCGACATTATCGCTGCCATGGCGGAAACGCCCTGCCCGGAAAACGTCGTCTATGTGCCCGGTGCAGAGTCTCTCGAAAGCTGCGCGTCTGCCAAAGACATCGCCTACACGCTCTACGGCGGCATGCCCGTGCAGATCGGCTACTGCAACGGCAATAACCATAAGTTAAACGGTCTCGAATATCACCGCGATAGTGAAGTAAACATCGCCGTCACCGACCTCATCCTGCTCATCGGCTCCGAGCAGGACATCGAAAACGGCAAGTACGATACGTCTAAGGTCGAAGCGTTCCTCGTGCCCGCCGGCACCGTTATCGAGGTTTACGCCACTACGCTGCACTACGCGCCGTGCAATGCAAACGACGGCGGCTTCAAGTGCGTCGTCGCGCTGCCGAAGGGTACGAACACCGATATCGAAAAGCGCGTGCCGAAGACCGAGGAAGACAAAATGCTTTTCGCCCGCAACAAGTGGCTGCTCATGCACCCGGAAGCGGCAGAAGAGGGTCAGTACGTCGGCCTTGTCGGCGAAAACATCTGCGTTTGATTTGCGTAGAACGCCGTAAAACCGAACAACCGGGGCATACCGCACGGCACGGTGCAGTATGCCCCTTTTCGCTCAAAATCTATCCATAATTAGGGGGAGACCCATGACATTTTATGATCTGCTCTGGTATTTTACCATTTATTCGTTTTTAGGCTGGTGCTCGGAGGTCATTTTTGCCACCGTCACCACCGGCAAGTTCGTCAACCGCGGCTTCTTAAATGGCCCCGTGTGCCCCATCTACGGCTTTGGCATGTCGCTCGTGTTGCTCGTTTTGCTGCCGTTTTCGGATAACATCCCCTTGCTGTTTATCGGCGGCGCGCTGCTCACCAGCGCCATCGAGCTCGTCGGCGGTTGGGCGCTCAAAAAATTCTTCCACACCACGTGGTGGGATTATTCCAACCAGCCCTTCAACCTCGGCGGCTATATTTGCTTAAAATTCAGCATCCTCTGGGGTCTGTGTGTCGTCGTCGTCATTCGCATTGTTCATACGGCTATCGCGTCGCTCGTGCACTGGATTCCCTTCACGCTCGGCGCAATTCTGGTCGGTATTTTCATCGCGCTGTTTATCACGGATACCATCGTCACCGTGCTTACCATCCGCAAGCTCAACGAAAAGCTCACCGTCATCAACGATATGTCCGCGCGTCTGCGCAAAGAGAGCGACGCCATCTCGAACGGCCTCGGTCGCCTGACGCTCCTTGCAGACGAGAAGATCACCGAGCAGAAGCAGGAGTTCGACGAAAAAGCCCGCCCTGTCCTCGAAGAGAAGCTTCAGGCACAGCGCGCTCAGCTTTCGGAGAAGTACGAAGAATACCGTGCGTCGCTGGAAGACCGCCGTGTGAAAGCACAGAAGTCTGCCGAAGACCTCCGTGCCCAGTGGAACGGCGTTACCTCCAAGCTCCAGCGTCACACCCAGCGCCGTTTGCTGCGCGCCTTCCCGACCATGAAAAACGACCGCGCAGACGAAGCACTGCGCCGCTTGCGTGCGTGGATGGATGAAAAGAAGGAAAACTGATGCGTCGCTATGTGGAAAACGTTCCGCCCTCGCTCACGCAAAAGGAGCTGCATGACCGTGCTTACGCACTTTTGTATCGCGTCTTAAAGGACGAGTGGGGCATCGAATCGCCTGTTGTGGAAAAAACTCCGCTCGGCAAGCCGTATTTAAAAGGGGAGAACATGCCCCATATCAGCCTGAGCCACACTAAGGGCATCGTCTGCTGCGCCGTGTCGCGGAAAAATGTCGGCATCGATGCCGAATATCCCCGCCGCGTGCGGGGGAGTGCCGCAGAGCGCGTCTGTACGCCCGCAGAGCTTCGGGACATACAAAGCAGCCCTAATCCCGCCGCGCGCTTTCTGGCGTACTGGACGCTCAAAGAGAGCATCTCCAAGTGCCGCGGCACCGGCCTTTCGGAATCGTTCCAAAACTACGAGATCACCTTTCAAAACGGCATGCCGCATCTTAACGGCTACACGCTCTTTTTCGAGCAGTACGGCGTGCATTTTCTCGCCGCCGCCGAGGAAGCATAAAGCATAGCCGCCCCGCATACCTATGACCGAAAAGAAAGTCTTACCCGGTTTTCTGCGGTGAAAGGTGGCAGCAATATGATTGTATCGCTCGGCGCGAACAAAAAACGAATTTTGGCGGTGCTTGTGCTCATCGCCATAGCCGTCAGCGCGTTTTTCCTCATCCCGCGCGGCGAAAAGCGGCAGACATTCCCCGGTATGACGGGGGAGGAGCGCCTCGCGTTTTTAACGTCCTTCGGCTGGGAGGCGGAAGCGGAGCCGCAGGATGTGCGCGAGGTTGTCATTCCCGCAAAATTCAACGATGTCTATGCGGCGTATAATACGATGCAGCAGGCGCAGGGTTTCGACCTTTTGCCCTATGCCGGCGAAAAGTGCACGCAGTACCGCTACCGCATCACAAACTACCCGAATACGCCCGATGGCGTCTTCGCAACGCTCCTTGTCTTTGAGGGCAATATCATCGGCGGCGATGTCGCGTCCGGCGCAGAGGATGGCTTCATGCACGGCTTTGCGGCAGACAGCGCCCGCTATGAGATGCCGAAGTCGGTTATCAAAGAGAGCGCGTCGCCCGCGCCGGACACCGGCGAATCCACACAAAATCCAACGGAAAGTGAAACAACATGAGACTCGATAAATTCCTTTCAAACGAAAATATCGGCAGCCGCAAGGCGGTCGGCACGCTGGTGCGCAGCGGTGCCGTCGCCGTCAACGGACAAGCCGTGCGCAAAAGCGATATCCAGATCGACCCCGAAAAGGACGAGATCACCGTCAACGGAAAGCCCGTGCGGTACAGCGCGTTTGTGTACATCATGCTCTATAAGCCCTCGGGTGTGCTCACCGCCACGCGTGACAGCCGCGCAGAGACTGTCTTAGACCTCCTGCCGCCGGAGCTTAAACGCCGCGACCTGTTCCCTGCAGGCCGTCTCGATAAGGACACCACCGGCCTTCTCGTTTTAACGAACGACGGCGAGTACGCCCACCGCATGTTGGCGCCGAAAAGCCACGTCTGGAAGCGTTACCGCGCCACGCTCGACCTGCCCGCCGAAGAAAGCGACATCGCGCGCTTTGCCACCGGCATCAAAAGCGGCGAAAACGAGTTTGCCCCTGCCGTGCTCGAAATCAGTAAGGACGATCCCCACATCGCGTGGACGGAAATTCGGGAGGGGAAGTTCCATCAGGTCAAGCGTATGTTTTCAGCGTGCGGCAAGACCGTCACGGCCCTTCACCGCGAATCCATCGGCGCTTTAACGCTCGATCCCACACTTACGCCCGGCGAAGCGAAAATTCTCGATCCGAGCGCCGCAGCGTTGGTTTTTGAAAAACCTGCACAAATAATCTGAACAAAAAGCATCAAGAATTTTTGCCGTTTATTTATTTTAACTAAACTCAAAGGAAAAAGTTTGGGCAAATAAGGACTGTTCAGGGACCCGATTTTCTGCTATACTTAGTGCATTGAAAAGAGACGTTGTTCGTCACATATGGCTGCCAGGCTCTGACGTATAACAACCTATCATCAGGAGGAAAAATCTTATGGCAAGTGTAACACTTAAAAATGTCTATAAAATCTATTCCGGCGGCGTTACCGCTGTTACAGATTTCTGCTTGGACATCGAAGACAAGGAGTTCATCATTCTCGTTGGTCCTTCCGGCTGCGGTAAGTCCACCACGCTTAGAATGATCGCAGGTCTCGAAGAGATCAGCAAGGGTGAGCTTTACATCGGCGATCAGCTCGCAAACGATATTGCTCCTAAGGACAGAGATATCGCAATGGTGTTCCAGAACTACG
>OLPR01003185.1_pt1 | contig 11281 bp, 9 predicted proteins | sample 1672761 | NCBI WGS metagenome assembly OLPR01 (sample SAMEA3136721, study PRJEB25190) | human gut metagenome | biome: human gut; feature: human-associated habitat; material: faeces | place: Austria | collected 2013 | reverse complement strand
TAATGGGCCCTTATAGGGCCTGGTCAAACCTCCGGCTTAGCCGGAGGTTTTGATTCTGTCTGATTACGCCCGTGTGCTGCGGAACTGGAAGGTGCGGTATGCGCCGCAGTTCCCTGATCAACCTGTTCACGCACGGTTTACGGAAGCCTGTCGCAAGCTCGATGAAACGGAATACTATCTGGATATTTTGTGCGCCGGGGATTCCCATGAACGCGCCGAAGTGGTGCAGCACCAGATGGAAGACGGCAAGCTGGACAGGCTGCGAAGAAGATTAGAGGAAATTCACAAGGAGGAATTGGAAGATGGAAATGACACCGCAGGCGTGGCCTGACTGGTACGATGGCAGGCATATCAATGAAGTGCTGTTCTGCCAGCAGTTTTTGGACAAGCACCCCATGAAATGTGTGCGCGGGCGGCTGTTCACGGTAGACGGGTTGATAGAGGACGAGGGGCAGATCGGCAATCTCATTCTGGAGGAAATCTCCGGTGTGCTGACCTCCGGACTGTCCAAAGTCGTGATAAATCTGCTTGCCAGCATCAAGCTGCAAGCCTATTCGCCGCCGCTGCCCATTGAAACGGATCGCATCCATGTTGCCAACGGAACGTATTTCATGGATGGCAGCTTCACCGCCGACAAGAGCTACTGCAACAACCGGCTGACGGTCGCCTACAACCCAGACGCGCCTGAGCCAAAACGCTGGCTGCAATTCCTGTCCGAGCTGCTGCAACCGGAGGACGTTCCCACCTTGCAGGAGTTTCTCGGCTACTGTCTGCTGCCAACCACCAAGGGACAGAAGTTGCTCATGCTCATCGGCAAGGGCGGCGAGGGCAAAAGCCGCATCGGACTGGTCATGCGCTCGCTGCTGGGCGACAGTATGAATACCACCAGCATCCAGAAAGTCGAGAGCAACCGGTTCAGCCGCGCGGACTTGGAAAACAAGCTCCTGATGGTGGACGATGATATGGATATGAGCGCCCTGCCCAAGACGAATTATATCAAATCCATCGTGACTTCGGAGTGCAAGATGGACATGGAGCGCAAGGGCGTTCAGAGCTATCAGAGCCAGCTTTATGTTCGCTTCCTCTGCTTCGGAAACGGTGCGCTGACCGCCCTGCACGACAAGTCCGACGGCTTTTTTCGCCGCCAGATCGTGCTGACCACCAAAGACCGGCCCGCAGGCAGAGCGGATGATCCGTTTCTGGTGGACAAGCTGCTGCGGGAAAAGGATGGTATCTTCCTATGGTGTCTGGAGGGGCTGCACCGGCTGATTGGGAACAACTATCAGTTCAGCATTTCGGGCAAAGCCAGAGAAAATATGGAGACGGTCAAGCGCAGCAGCAACAATGTGATCGAGTTTCTGCAATCTGAGGGATATATCCGCTTCAAGGCAGACAGCGAAGCCAGCTCCAAGGCACTGTATGAGGCGTATCAGCGCTGGTGCGAGGACAATGCGCAGAAGCCCATGTCTGCAAACAGGCTCAGCTCCGAACTTGCGCAGAACGACCGCCTTTACAACGTGGAAGCCACCAACAATGTCCACGTCGGCGGCAAACGGGTGCGTGGTTTTATGGGCATCGAGGTGGTCAATCCGCTGCCGTATTAAAAATGAGAACCAGACTTCAAAATTGCCGTACACGCCGTACACTCTGTACGGCAGTTTTCAACTTCATCTGCAAAATACGATTTTGCTTGTGCCTGCCGTGGAGTATTTCACGGCAGCGTGTAAAAACTGCCGCTGAATCGGCGACCGGTACGCTAAACCGGCGTACAGCAGCGTACACGAGCCGGTCTTGCCGTACAGAGCCGTACACCGACGGCTCATTTTTTCAGCCCTGCAATCAATCCTTGTGAAATTCATGAAAATTTTCACTGTAAGTCGAACGCAATGCACCGCCCAGTGATTTACCGAGAGGTGAAGCCTCTGCACCGGGATGTAGCCTATCCCACCGTTCCGCATGAACTCACGCAGAACGATGAAGTCGATAGGGGGCTGCTGCGTACAGGGCATCACCGTCGGAAATCTGAGCGGATTTGTGGCATGGTGGATTTTTCATCTCCCCGCACACCAGCATCACCGATACGAAACCACACTACACGAAATTATGGAGGTAAAAATTGATGAAATCCAATCTGAGAAACGAGATCAAGTCGTACATCGTCCGTCAGGGAATGACCATGCAGGAAGTGGTCGATCTGCTGCGGGATGAACACGGCTGGTCTGACAGCGTTTCTAACCTTTCAAACAAGCTCCAGCGGGAGTCCCTGCGATACACGGAGGCCGTCCAACTTGCCGACGCTCTGGGCTATGAGATCATCTGGCAGAAACGAAAGTGAGGAGGGATTTTTATGACAGATGCAGAGAAGAAACTGCTGCAAGCACAGCACCGCTTGGAAGAAGCGCAGGCGCGGAACCGAGTCAAGGAGCGAAAAGCGAGGACGCGCAGGCTCATTCAGAAGGGTGCGATTCTGGAAAAGGTGCTGCCAGAGGTTCAAGCTATTGAGCTGTCTGAGCTGGAGGGGTATCTTTCACGGAAACTGGGAAAACAAATCTAAATTTCAGATAGGAGGTCTCCGGGAAGCCGGGGGCCTCCTTCTTTTTTCTCCCGTAAGGGCGCACTTACTCACCACCCAGAAGGGGCGGTGGTATTGCCTGCGGCAACCGTGCGCTCTGCGAGGCGGATGCGGCTCCTGCGGGAGCCTTATGTCCAATGCCACATCACATCTGTGCTGCTGCCATTGGCCACGCAGTCGGCTATATGTTTTGCTTCATCATCAAAACTGTTGTTTCCGTTTTGGAAACAACCCGCCGCCTGCCCGCATAAAGCTGCCACCGGCAGCTTTATTTGCGGTTATGGGTATCGCTTGCCGCAATACCCATTTTCTTTTTGCGAAAAAGAAACAAAAACAAGGGCGAAAGGACGGTGAGAATGAATGGCGATTTACCACTTAGAAGCCAAGGTGGTCAGCCGGGGAACGGGGCGGTCTGCCGTTGCAGCTTCTGCATATCTGAGCTGTACCAACATCCTCAATGACTACGATGGAGTGCGGCACGATTATACCCGTAAGAAAGGACTGATCTGGCGTGAGGTGTTTCTGCCAGAGTATGCTCCACCAGAATGGAAAGACCGGGGCGTACTCTGGAACGCTGTAGAAGAAAACGAAAAGACAAAGGACAGCCGCCTTGCCCGTGAGTTTGTCCCGGCTCTGCCTGTTGAACTGACCCCGACCCAATGGCAGGAGCTTCTATCTGATTTTATTAAGGAAAGTTTTGTTGCAGACGGGATGTGCGCCGATGTAGCAATTCACGACCCATACCCTCCCGGTCACAATCCCCACGCCCACATTCTGCTGACGGTGCGTCCGCTGGATGAACGAGGCGAGTGGCAGTACAAGACCGAAAAAGAATATCTCTGTGTTAAAGACGGCGAGGAACGGGGCTTTACTGCCGCTGAGTTTAAGGCAGCGCAAGCGGACGGATGGGAGAAGCAGTATCCGTATAAGGTTGGGCGCAAGAAAGTGTATATGCCTCCCTCCGAAGCAGAGAAGCAAGGCTTGGAGCGAGCCAGCAAGCACCCCAAAAGCACCAAGTTCGGCAGACAGAATCCCATCTCCGAACGTTGGAACAGCGAGGAACAGCTTGTCGTATGGCGCAAGGCATGGGCAGACGTAACCAACCGCTATCTGGAACGATACGGACACGATGCCCGTATCGACCACCGCAGTCATGCCGAGCGAGGTCTGGTCGAGCAGCCCACCATCCACGAAGGTGTGGTGGCAAGGGCTATGGAGAAAAAGGGCATTATCTCCGACCGCTGTGAACTGAATCGGCAGATTAAAGCGGACAACGCTCTGCTGCGGGAACTGAAAGCCGCCGTCAAGAAGCTGGCGCAAGAGGTCCTCCATTCTCTACCGGAACTCGCTAAGTCCATGGAATTCCTGCGGCAAAAGCTGTTGATTTTCTGCTATCAGCTTAACCACATCCGCACAGGCAAATCTGTCATTGGAAAATCCGTGGATGCCTGGAATATCAACCTGAACCGATATTCCGAGGTGGTAGACCAAATCAAGGAAACCAAAAGGGAGCGCACAGACCTCCTTGCCGAAAAGAAAGAATTGCCGTTCTGGAATATCCCCAGGAAGAACGAGTTGACCGCCAGAATAGCAGAACTGACGGAATTGCTGGAAGAACTGCAATCCGAAAAGGCGATTCTTCTGGACAATATGGACTGTACGGACGGCAAGGATGTTTCTAAGGTCAGGAAGAAGGTTGCACTGATGGAAGCCAACTTGAAAGAACTGGACGAGCAGGAACAGAAATACTCCGCCGAATTGGAAACCGCCCTTGCCGAATATGCCGAGCTGAAAACACAGGGTGAACAATTCGACCCGGTGGAGCTGCACGACACCCGACAGGAACTGCGCCCTGAAATGGAGCAGACGGCAGTCCAGCGTGTGAAGGAAAAGTATGGCGATAAGTACAGTCACAGGACAATGGATGACAGCAAGCGGGATGTTTCCCGGCATTTGGACGAGTATGCCGAGAGCCAGGAAATCCGGCAAATCCAGCGGGAACGGGAATACCAGCAGCGGCGGCAGAATAAGGCCAAACAAGAAAGAAAAAAGCAGGATGATTGGGAACGCTAACAAACCGGCGGGAGTGTATTTTTACGATGCACTCCCGCTTTTATCTTAGGCAATCATCGAATCAATCTGTTTCCGATCATTGCATTCTGCCCAAATAAAAGCTTTGAGACTCATACCTTGGCGATATTCTCGTTGTGTTTCCATACTAGACGGGAAACGACAGCAATGTAGTCTGTTACTCTCCTTGTTTGCCCATGAATCAGTGGTGGGTGCATATGTCATACAGCAGATGGCAGACCGTTTATTTTCCGTTGGCAACAGGTGCTCAGCTCTGCTTGCGTTCACACAAATGTTACAAGTGTTTTTAATGGGAAACAGTTGCGTTTATGCTATTGATATGGTAAAATTACGTTGCGGATGGTTTAATCCGTCCGACATTTATAAGATTGGAGGTAGTGTCATGTTCCGTTTTATGCAAAAGCAGTCTGGGTTATCTCATTTTGGATTTTGGCCTAGCCCCCATCTATGGACGGGGCAACTCAAAATCTATCATGTGGGCGCATAAGCCAGACTGTTGTTAAGTCGGCTTATGTGCTTTTTGCTGTGTGGTGAATCGAAAGCGTAGTGTTTTTAGATAACACAAGATGGAAATATCACCCATTCACTGTTGAAAGGAGGCACAAGCATGAATAGCATATTTAAGTTGATTACTAATCAGCAAATACCCGAAACGGCAAATGCTTTAGTTCCTGTGATTGGCTATGAGCCTTGGTCATTAAGAGCTCTTGAAAGCATAAAAAGCTCGATTGTAAACGGAGTTCCCACATTGATTCGTGTTCATTCAGCCGCCGACTACCCAATCGAAAATGAAGAACTCTCTCATCGCCTGGATATGGAGTCTCATTGTGTCCTTATTGTTGGGTATAATGACGACAAAGAGGAATTTGATATCGTAGATCCTTGGAACCCCAATTGGGGTGGACAACACGGCGGCGTTGGCAAACTCCCATATGAATCGCTCCATGTAGCATGTGTTAATTGCACTGCTGAAAAAGGAACGCGACTTTCTTTGATTTCACACAAGATTAGGCCAGTGCTTATCGAGGAAAATGCAAGTCTTGCTGTTGATTTGGGCTTTTATGAGCCTTTAGGCTATGTTATCGATAGAAACAATACGAAATTTGAAACATTCAAAGTGACTATTCATTATCTCTTCAATGGAAATGAAAAGCAGCAATCGCAGAGCCTTTCTGGCGAATGGAAGATTGGGGAAAAGGCGATATTTACATTCCCTTTGGAAAAAGAACTGTCGGGAGATATCGATGTCAGAATCGAGGTGCTTGCGACCTTATCAAGTGACAGGCCTTATCAGTACAGGGACAATATCTGTATGGACTTTACGGAGACGGTGAAGATTAACAGAAGTAGTGGTGTGTCGCAGAAGGAAAGCGTTATTTCTTCCATCAATGCAAGTAATTACTAAAACTCGGTATTGGACAATATAGTCCACTGTGAATTGGTGGCATGTGGGTGGATGATTGAAACTCTTCCACCCACATGTTGCCTATCGAAATGTTTTTTGCGTAGACTTCGAATTACAATCAATCGCAAAGAGAAAGGAGCATAATATATATGATCCGAAAAAACATTATTAAAAATAAAAATGACAAACAACGTTATTTCCTTAATGACAGTTGGCGTATAGAAATGCCAGCAGTTGTTAGAACTCCATTTTATGGAAATAATTGTAGTGAATACTTCGGCTATGTCGTTACATACTCTGAGATGGAACAGGCGTATCATTTATTGAAAGTTGATCTGCATAATGGGAAAATACTTTGGAGTATAGATGCTGTCAATGGTGGTTATGGAACACCAACTGTTTTTGGCGACCTTGTTGTTTTCCTAAAAGAGTTTGATGCAGTACAAGCTGTTTCCGCTGAGTCTGGCATTGTAGAATGGGCTGTTCAGGGTGGTCACAGAGTACGAACTACATTAAATGTTATAGACGAAACATTGTGGTTTGGTTCCGGCAGCACCCTTTTAGCCGTAAACAAAAACGGAGAAGTTGTCAAAAAATTACATATTCCCAATTCGTTTATTTACGGTAATATTACGCCGTACAAAGGTGGCATATTATGCACAGGTACGCTCCACAACAATGAAAGGGATTGCTCATGTTCTTATTTATGGCTTATAAATCAAGAAGGAAGCATAATGTATTCTATGGAGTTAGGTAGAAGCCCTGTTATTAGTTCGGATACGTCAGGCATTTGGCTAAAGGATGACTTTGCTTTTGCATCATGCGGACATGACATCATTTGTTTTGATCTAAAAGTAGGAAAAGAACTATGGAGAACAAGGGTTTTTGGGTTTTGTGGACGACATTTTCCTGTCGTTGATAGCCAAAGAGTGTATTATACAACACTAAAGGGTGAGGTTGGTTGTGCTGACATATTAAACGGAAGTATTGTTTGGAGGCAAAAGTTCAGAGAAGGGCTTATTGTTGCGCCACCGTCAATTTACGGGAAGACCCTTTTTGTCTTGGCGGATTGTTCAGTTTTTTTATTAGACAAGGACACGGGGGAAATTTTTCAGCACAAAGTAGTTGGTCACACTCCTTATAGCGCGGTCAGTTTTGGAACTAATAAGGCGTTGATTGGAGCAGGCGAGCCACCAGCAAATGGTCAACTGATTTGTTTTGATGTTGTTTCAGAGGCACATGTATCTTTGCCTATGTATAACGACGTCTACTTTTTGGAAGAAAAAGATTGCAATCTTATGAGCGTGCTTATCGAAACAGGTGGAGAATATACATCTTCGAGTATTGACGTGTCAGTTTTTTCAAAAGATGGGGTGGTCAATGGTAAAAAAATCGGAAATGCCTTTACATATAAATTTAATTTACAAAACAATTGCGTCAGTGGGTTTTATGCAATTCCGGTTTTGCTTGAAAATTTTGGTTTAATTAAAAAAACATGCATTAGTATCTATATTGACAAAAGAGAACAGTTGCCATCTTCCTTTGTACTACATCAATATTTGAAGGTTTCAACAGAGGAGAATATTTTTAGTAGTGGAGCGGCATTGGTGCAAGGACTTATGAAGGTTCATGGGAAGTCCATTTCGCAAAAAGACTTTAGAGATAGGATTAACTATGTAAAAAGAAAAAGCAATTGGAAGGATGCAGACTTCCAAACATGGCGGCTAATTCTCAAAAGAGTCCTTAGTAATTCTGCTGAATCTTTAGATGATTTTATCAGAAGTGAAGAAGGAGGGGAGTTTGAAATATTTTAACCTGATCATTATCCAGAAAAAGGGACACGAAAACAGGCTGGCATATGGCGGCCAAAATTAGAGCAGATCAGCCAGGCCGGGGAGGTTACCAGACAGCCCTGCCTTTGAAGGATTAAGATAGCCTGGTCAGCAGAGATCTCACGGTGTGTGAGAGGACGGTCAGCCTTGCGGTAAGGCTCAGGGTTATAAGATTCGTTCTTCTTGAGGATGTTGTAGATGGCAGTCAGCAACACAAGGGCGACGGCGATGATGGCCTTCTTGTTACCACAGCGCTTCTTCAAAGCTAGATAGCGATTGCGGACTTCTGGGTACTGCTTTGCCCGGATAGCACAGAGCGCACACTGCACCAACAGGGGCTTGATGTATGCCCCAGCCCGGCTGCTCCTGGTGGTTTTCTTTTTTTCCGGCACTTTCATTGTAAGCCCAGCCCAGGAGCAGAAATGCTTCGAGGTGGAAAAAACGGACATATCCACGCCAATTTAAGAGATGATGCCAATAGTGGCAAAGGCTTGGATACCTAGCGCCGTCATAACGAGGTTAAGTTGGGGAAGATATTTCTCAGCGATGGTCAGGATAAGAGAGTCCAGATCGGCCTTGCACAATTCAAGGCTGTCCATGTGGGAACGGATGATGCGGAGTTTTTCGGCCTGTTCCACACACATCTCTCCGTCCGCAGCGGCCTGGATTTTCTCAACTGGTGTTTTGACTCGCTTGTTGAGGAATGGAGCTACATGAAAGGATTCGTTGCTTCCTAGCAGCCGGAGGTAATAGCTGTAGCTGCTTTGCCAAAGCCGTCCGGAAACACGTCATCCAGCTTGATATTGGAGACAGTCAAGCAATTCTGCGCCCGGTTTTCTCTCCCGTGGTGAAATTGGTGAGTTTTCAGCGGTAGCACACCAAATCCCGGAGCTGACGAATATCTGATGGTGGGATAAAGCTGCCAGAAACCAGGTCGTGCTTGAAGATGTCCGCAAACCACTTGGCGTCCTTTTTGTCTGTTTTCTTTCCCCGGATAGCCTTGACGTACTTGGGGTGGGCAAGGACAATATTGCGGGCGTGTTCTAGGATGTTGTAAATAGGGAGCCAATACATCCCGGTAGGCTCCATACACACGTCCTTGCAGTTGTTCTCTCCCAACCAGGTGGCACACCGCCGGAGGTCTCCTGTAAAGGTGCAAAACCGCTTGCCTTTGTAGGTGGTAACGCCCTGCTCGTTGATTGAGGCAATACAGGCTACCAGAAACGATTTGTGGACATCCATTCCACAGCAGATAGGATAAACGATTTTGAGCATAACACATCCCCTCAGTTCGAAGATTTGAGGGAACAGGTAGGGACTGGACACTCACTGAAAGCTTGAAGCAGTCTGTCTCTCCAAAGATAAGTTTACAGGGTTCTACGCCCTACTTATTTGCGCTTGAAAGAGCATCCGGCACACATAATAATTCAGTTCAGCGGATAGCTGTACCCACTCACCCCCCCACATGCTGTGTAGTGTGCCCGTTCCTCTAGCGTATTCTAACAAATTTCGTTTAGCTGCGATAGAGGCACTCCTGTTTCGTATCCCTTTTGTGCCTTGGAGTGCAGCGGAAAGGAATGGTCATAATAATGAAGCAATATTTAAGTGCTCTTATACAAAAAATAGGTCGGTTGAATGTGTCCATATATTTGCTTCTTTTGTCTGTAGGATATGGTTTATACAGCATACTTCCTTATACCTTGCCAAAGATATTTAGCGGCAGTGGGGGATTGCACGTAAACCCTTTTTTCATGGTCCTATCAATTTTATCCTTTTTAGTAGTCCCTATTTTGAATTATCCTAACAACCTTGCTATGCAGAGTGTTAGAAAATATTCAAAGCAGGTTCTCTTTGACGACCTAGTGAAAAAAAAATATATGTATTTTGATGATATGGAAACCGGGAAGATCCAGGATCTTTTTTCCGAATCATCTTTTTGTACACGAAGTTTGCTGTACTCCTGCGTTCAATTTATAATCAAGCATTCCGCTATTATAATAATTAATTCAACTGCTTTTTTTAATTTCCATTTCCTTCTTGGTGTGACTTATATATTATCTTATTCAGTATATTTCTTCATATCCATTGTTCTTTTAAAAAAACAAAATAACAGGATTCATAGTACGCTGTTGTCTGCGTCAGATGTGAATTCTTATTTGATCGATTACTGCCAGAATTTGGACTCTATATACTCATTCCGTTCATATGATAAAGAAAAAGAAAAATATCGTTTCCTTTTGGATAGTGAGCAAAAAAATTACTATGGTCTACAGTTGGCCATAGATAATGCAAAACTGATTCAACACATTGTGTTAGTATTCATTACCTTTTTACAGCTGATTATATTTTCTATTTATTCCACAACGGGAATAGGTAATATCTCATTCTATTTAGGACTTATCTACTCAATATTTAATTTGAGAGATTTTGGTGGAGAATACTTGTCAATGATAGAAATGGTCTCAAGACTAAAAGCTGCGTTAAAACTATTGGGGTACAGCGAAAGTAATGAAAAAGATTGCCATAGAGTTTTTATCAGTGTTCCTACCAATACGGTGATTGCCATGCAGAATGTTGAATTGACGCTTGGTAACAAGAAAATTTTTGATAATGCTAGTTTGTATGTAAATAAAGGCGAGCATATCATCATTCGAGGTGAGAACGGAAGCGGAAAATCGACATTACTTAAAGTTATAGCAAAGATATTAGATATTGACTCTGGGCAGATAACATATGGTCTCCCATCTATCGATGGCATAATGTATGTTTCTCAAAATACAAATTTATTCAATAGGTCAATCTATGAAAATATAATATATCCAATGGACGATGCTAATTTAGAGGAAGTCTATGAGTTGATAAACATATTCGGACTTAATTCGTTGATAACTAGCGAAAACGACTTGTTTCAGAAAAAACCAGGTGATTTTGGAAACAAATTTTCAGGCGGTGAAAAGCAAAAAATTCTAATAATTAGGACATTAATCAATCGTCCGCATATTATCTTATTTGATGAGATTACCTCATCTCTTGACTCAAACTCCACCAAGGTTTTTTATGAAATGCTGAATACGCGATTAAGTAGTAGTACAGTATTGTTTGTCTCGCACGATGATGTCGTTGATAGTGCATTTGACAGAGTCTTAGAGATTGATGAGTTACATGCTTTGTAAAGTGCGTTGTCTTATTATGCCTTATCGTCACCGATTTCTTTTAGCTAAATTGCATCATCAAGAATAGGCAACTTAATGCTGCAAAATTGGAGTCATAAGCACTTAACAACATTGCATATTATTTGCAGAAAAAATCCTTGACAAATCCCATCTCAGCGTGATATGCTGGAAAAATACTGCGAAAAGCAGGGATGGGAGGTTGTGGCAG
>OLPR01003184.1_pt1 | contig 11282 bp, 9 predicted proteins | sample 1672761 | NCBI WGS metagenome assembly OLPR01 (sample SAMEA3136721, study PRJEB25190) | human gut metagenome | biome: human gut; feature: human-associated habitat; material: faeces | place: Austria | collected 2013 | reverse complement strand
GTGTATGGAAATGAAAAAACTGATTTTAGTGACTTTGGTGCTTTGCATGGCGTTATCGGCATGCACGAAGGCGGAAGTGGGGAAAGCGCCGACTGCGGAGAGCGCGGCGGCTTCTGCCGTGGAAAGCACCGCGAGCGGCGGGAAGAGTGCGGCGAGTGAAGTCTCATTGCCGGAAAAGCCGAAGACGGCGGCGCATTTGACGAAGACGTTATCCTCCGGCGTTGTGGTGGACGCAGACGTGACTATGCCGGAATCGATGCAGAAAACGGAGCTGCCGGAGATGAAGGGCACGGGGCACGAGGTGGCGCACGAGGGGCTAAGCGAGGTGTTTTTCGGTGGGGCAGAGGTGGAATCGACCGTGACAGAAATAGCGGATAACGGTTATTTTTCTTCTAACACGATGCTCGAGCTTTGGCAAGTGGGAGACACGGTGCTGTCGGCTGTAGGCACGACAGTGGCGTACTCAAACGGACGAGAGGTGACGGCGATGCACCTCTTTTCGGAATACGCGAGCTCTTTGCCGTTCGGCGACAACCGCGCCGTGTATTTGACAGGGAAGAACCTCGACTTTGCGACGATAGACGAAGTGAAAGAAAAAATGCGGGCATATATTGACGCGCTGGGGGTCTCTGTTTTGGAGCCGACCTGCTACACGATGGACTATGACACGATGCGGGCGGTGTATGACGGGCGCACGGCGCTTGAGACGTATAACGCGGACTTTGACTTTGTGATAGAGCCGACAAAGGAAAACGAGCAGTATGTGCTGGAATACCCGATCACGGTGAATGGTATGCCACTCGGTAGCTTTGACGGCGGCAGTTACAGCGGGGACGTGTGGGCGACGGGGACCTCGGTGAAGGTGTTTTACGGCGCAGAGGGGCTGCGCGTGCTCGCGAAAATCGAGAACAAAAATGCCCTGCCTGCGCTCAAAAACTGCGTCATCCGCGCAGCGTGCGACGTCACAAACCCGCTGTGCGGCGAAAACGGGTGCAGTGCCGTCTTTGGTCCGCAAAAGGGTGCTACGCCCGAAATGATTCGCGAAATGGACGGCTATATGCGAAATTACGCCGCATTGACGAAAGAACTGTATTCTGAAAGCAATCTTGATACCCCCGGCGCAGGCGCGGCGGGCGGCCTCGGCTTCGCACTCGGCGTGTTCCTGCACGCAGAGCTTATGCCCGGCATTGAGATCGTCATGGAGGAAACGCGCTTAGAGGAAAAAATCAAAAATGCCGATTTCGTCGTGACGGGTGAGGGCAGATTGGACGCCCAAACCGCCATGGGCAAAGCGCCCGTGGGCGTGGCGAAGCTTGCTAAGAAGTATCACAAGCCCGTCATCGCGTTTGCGGGCGGTATTGAAAAGGGCGCGGAAGCGTGCAACAAAGTCGGCATCACGGCGTTTTTCCCCGCCGTGCGCGGCGTGACGACATTAGACGAAGCCATGCGCCCCGAAACCGCGGCGGAAAACCTCGCCGAAAGCGCAGAGCAGGTCTTTCGGCTTCTTACCCTGCGATAAGGAGGTACGGTATGCACGATATTTGGAACCCGTGGCACGGGTGCGTGAAGTGCAGCGAGGGCTGCGCACACTGCTATATGTATTTTCTCGACAGTCAGCGCGGGCATAACGGCGCGGAAATTTACCGCACAAAAACGGGCTTTCACTATCCTTTGAGCCGCGACCGCGCAGGCAACTACAAAGTAAAAAGCGGCGAGCAGCTGCGCGTGTGCATGACGTCCGATTTCTTTTTGGAGCAGGCCGATCCGTGGCGGCGTGAAGCGTGGGAGATCATGGATCAGCGGCGGGACATTTCGTTTTTTCTGCTCACAAAGCGCCCGGAGCGCGTAGAAAAATGTTTGCCGTATAACTGGGGCGACGGTTGGGAGCACATCTTTTTCAACGTCACATGCGAAAATCAGCGCCGCGCGGACGAGCGCATCCCCATTCTGCACAGCCTGCCGTTTAAGCACAAGGGCATCATGACAGCGCCCTTGCTCGGCCCCATAGAGATTGAAAAATACCTCGCGATGGGGCAGATTGAGCAGGTTATCTGCGGCGGCGAAAACTACGACGGCGCGCGCCCGTGCGATTACGACTGGGTGCGCTCGCTGCACAGGCAGTGCGCAAACCAAAACGTCACGTTCTGCTTTATCGAGACGGGCACAAACTTCATCAAGGACGGTCGGCGGTACTTCCTGCCGAATAAGCGCGTGCAAAGCGAAATGGCGTATAAATCCGGCATATCGTATCAGGGCAAGCCGATGAAATTCAAGCTCGAAGACGATTACGGCCTGTTCGATGCCGGGCGAAAATACGAAAAATACTTCGGCCCCCAGTGCGAAAAATGCGGCAGCCGCATGATCTGCAACGGCTGCGCAAGGTGCGGTAAATGCACTGTGCTGGAAGGAAAATAGAAAAGAGGGTTTAGCTTTGTGTTGCTAAACCCTCTTTTCTATTTACTCAAAGTGATTTCAAAATCACAAGGAGTAAGATTTTCACCCGCGTACTTGACTTTAAGAATGACATAACCATCAGGAATAGTTTTACAAACTGGATTACTTTTTGAGTAGTTTTCGGGATAAATGGTGATGTCTTCATAGCATCGATGTTGAACGTCGTTTGCATCATAGACAAGCAAAGAATAGAGCAGGGAAGAATTTTCATTAAATTTTGTTTCGGGTGAAAGACAGACAGATAGAAAACTGTGGTTACCGATTTCAATTTGCTCTGATTTACCGTAATAAACAGTGGTATATTCTGAATGCAACTCACAATCTGAAATCTGTAATGTTTCAGACATATTTGTGGATTTGCAGCTTGTCAAAAAGCAAAACAAGAGTAAGGTTAGAATAAAAACCGGCTTTTTCATATAGATAATTTCCTCCCTTTGAGTTTGATACCTTTAAACTAGTTTTCGCTAGTCCCATGTCAAATCAAATTCTCCATCAGTGCCATCAGGTATACTAATGCCGTTGGAAGACAAATTTTCATATTCATATTCGCAAACGGTTTCCTGTGCAATGGGTCTTGAAAATAGAAAGAATAGCAAAATTGCAAAGGAAACACCGATTAAGAAGCCTAACAAGAGGACAACAATAAGATGCGCGGGACGTTCGAAGAAACGTTTCTTTATTTTAAAAAGCAAAGATTTGCGAGGGGAAAGCGGTTCGGTCGAATGTTCGGTTGATAATATCGATTTATCAAGTGATGATGTGTCGAGTGGTTCAGCTTTGGGTTCGTTTAATAAATAATCAATAGGAACTTGATAGAGCTTGCTGATTTCAATTAGACGTTTTGAAGGTGGAACACTTGTCCCCAATTCCCAGTTAGAAACAGTTTGTCTGGAAATTCCAAGCTTTTCTGCTAATTCTGATTGAGTAAAGCCGGATTTCTTCCGTAATTGATATAGTTTTTTGTATAATTCCATGTTGTCTTTCCTCGCCTTAATTCTGCACAAAATCAGCCATAATGTAAACCAAATTTAAATGGCAGATGTGCAAATTTTACTTGCGTTTGTGTTTTTTAGCGAAAAATAAGTTGTATATGCTCGGATAAAACAAAAGGGATAAGAACTTTGTCGTTCTTATCCCCGCAGCCTGTCGAAAAAGGTCACCTTTTGGTGGCCTTTTTCTCGTATTGAGAGAGAAAATGCGGTATAATGGTGTAGGGTGATAAAAATGCTGGTAAAGAACGCAGAAAATCGAGAGCAGCTGGAATTTGTGAGTTTGGAGAACATGGTCCCGCAGGATCACTTGCTGCGGAAAATCGACGACGCCATCGACTTCAAGAAAATCTACGAATTTGTGGAGGATCTGTATTGCGAGGACAACGGCCGGCCCAGCGTTGACCCGGTGGTGCTGTTCAAGATCGTGCTGATCCAGCATATCTATGGAATTTCTTCCCTACGCCGAACCCTGGAGGAAGTGAGCATGAATCTGGCATACCGGTGGTTCATCGGGTATCCGCTGAATGAAGCGGTACCGCATTTCTCCACGGTGAGCTACAACTTCAAGCACCGATTCAACCACGCCACGGTGGAATATGTGTTCCGCTGGGTGTTGAAAGCAGCGGCAGAGGAAGGGTATCTGGACACAGAAGCGATTTTTGTGGACGGAACCCACATTAAGGCAAGTGCCAATCTGAAAAAGCAGGCCAAAAAGGCGGTCCCCAAGCAGGCAAAGCGGTACGCAAAAGAGCTGTTCGATGAAGTGAACAAGGACCGGGAGGAACACGGGAAAAAGCCCTTTTCCGATGACAGCGACAAAAAGCCGCCGGAGGAGAAGGAAACGGTGGTGTCCACCACCGACCCGGAAAGCGGTGTATTCCACAAGGGGGAGCACAAAAAGTGCTTTGCCTACGAAGCGCACACAGCATGTGACAAGCACAATTTTGTTGTTGGTGTTCACGTCACTCCCGGCAATATCCACGACAGTGTAGCCTTTGATCCTCTGTACGATGAAGTATGCCAGTATTACCCCGAGCACAAAACCGTGGTGGCGGACAGCGCCTACAAAACACCCTGGATCTGCAAGAGAATCTTCGACAGCGGCCGCGTTCTTTCCACCTGCTATACCCGCCCCAAGACCAAAGGAAACGGCCACCCCTGGTGGGCCTATGTGTATGACGAATACTTTGACGATGTGATCTGTCCGGAATACCGTGCGCTGCATTATTCCACCACAAACCGGGAGGGCTACCGGGAATACAAAAGCCGAGGCTATCTTTGCAAGAGCTGTCCCACCAGAGGGATGTGCACCGAGAACGCCAAGTGCGAGAAAACAGTCTTGCGCCATGTCTGGCAGGACTATGTGGAGATGGCAGAGCATGTCCGGCATATGGCGGTGTACAAAGAACTGTACCGGCTGCGAAAAGAGAAGATTGAGCGTGTGTTTGCCGATGCGAAGGAAAAACACGGGATGCGTTACACGCAGTACAGAGGCTTGGCCCAGGTGACAAACTGGGTGAAGCTTAAATTTGCTGCCATGAATCTGAAAAAGCTGGCCATTTGGAAATGGAATGGCCGCCATCCGGCGCCGGATGGCGGAAAACAAATAGGATGGGGGAAAAGTGTAGCTGCTGTTTTGATGCTTTTTCCGTTTCCGCTTTCATTTCCAAGCAAAAAACCTGCTCTGGCTTAATTGCCGGAGCAGGTTTTTCTACAGGCTGAAGGGATAAGAACTTTGTCGTTCTTATCCCCGGTAATTAACCGTTTACTTCACTTTCCCCGTCTTCTTCCGTCCCGTAAAAATCGAAACGCCGAAGATGACGAAAAGCAGCAGCACCGCAAAGCACATCCAGCTCACAAACACCGCCGTGCTCTTGCCGCTGAACATATCGTAGTAGCCTTTCAGGTAAATGATGACCACAATCAGAGGCAGAATGTACTGCATGTAAAGGCGGATCCAGTGCGGGAACTTAATGCCCTCGCCTTCGTTCGCTTCCTTGAGGAAATTCTCAAAGCCCCAACCGTTTTTGCGCACGCAGAACAGTACGAACACAAGGCTGCCCAGCGGCAGCAGATTGGAAGAAACAAGGAAGTCTTCCATATCCATAATGTTGCTGCCCTCACCCAGCGGCTGAATGCCGGAAAGCACATTAAAGCCGAGAATCGCCGGCAGGGAAAGCACCGTGATCAGCACAAAGTTCACGCCCACAGCCTTTTTGCGGCTCCAACCGCCGATATCCATGAAGAATGCGAGAATCTCCTCGAACACCGCAATGATGGTCGAAAGTGCCGCAAACGACATGAAGATAAAGAACAGCGTGCCCCAAATTCTGCCGCCCGCCATGTTATTGAAGAGCGTCGGCAGCGTGATGAACAGCAGCGACGGACCCGAGCCCGGCTCCACCCCGTAGGCAAAGCACACCGGGATAATGATGAAACCCGCCATCAGCGCAACAAACGTGTCCAGCAGCACAATGTTCACCGCTTCGCCCGTAATGCGCTTTTTGCGGTCCAGATAGCTGCCGAAGATCTCCATGGAGCCGATGCCGATGGAAAGCGTGAAGAACGCCTGCGACATCGCCGCAAACACCGCGTTGCCGAAGCCTTTCTTTGCCACTTCACCGAAGTCCGGCACAAGGTAGAACTTGATGCCTGCCGCGGCATTCGGCAAAAATGCGGAGTTCACAGCCAGCGCAATCATCAAAAGCAACAGGGCAATCATCATGACTTTCGTCACTTTCTCAATGCCCTTTTGCAGGCCAAAGCCGCATGCACCGAACGAAATAACAATGGCGACAATCGCCCAGAACGTCAGCGTGCCCGGATTTGTCAGCATATCGCCGAACACGCCCTCTACCGCCTTGCCGTCCAAGCCGACAAATGTACCGGTTGCCTCCATAAATGCGTATTTTAGCATCCAGCCGCCCACCATGGTGTAGAACATCATCAGCAAAAAGCTGCCGAAAATGCTAATCCACTTCATGTGATGCCATTTCGTACCCTTCGGTTCCAGTGTATCGAGCGCCTTGCCCATGCCCATGCGGCTGCCGCGGCCCACGGTGAATTCGCACACCATAATGGGCAGACCCAGCGCCACAAGGAACACAAGATACATCAGGATGAATGCCGCGCCGCCGTATATGCCGGTAATGTACGGGAATTTCCACACATTGCCGATACCGATGGCGCACCCGGCCGAAACTAAAATAAATCCCAATCGAGAACCGAATTTTTCTCTTTCTTTCATACGTTTTCCTCCCAAATTTTTTTCCCTGTATATTTTAAAGAACGCATTTTTGCGTTCTAATCGGGCGAGGTTATGTGCGGAAAGCGTTTCTTTGCCGCACAACTTCATAGAACATCACGGTCGCCGCAATATTCCTCACTGCATGTTTTTCAGCATGGCGACCGCATCCCGCACGTATTCCGAGAGCGTCTTGTCCTGTACGCCCACTACGCTTACGGAGCAGCGGTTGACGGGAATCAGAATTTTCTTAGCAACGCATTCAGAAACGGCCGCCGCCATTTTCGGCGTGATCTCGCCCCAAAGCGCGTTTGCTAAAATAATGCCGATGGGTCCCACGATGACGTCTGCCCACGTGCAGTTTACCACAACGGGGTTTTCGCCCGTGGCGGCAGCGTCCGCACCGGCGCGCAGCATGGCGCTTGTGGCAAGGCTGTTCGTGCCCACGGCAACGACTTCCGCGTCCGGCATGTTCTTTTTGATTTGGTCGGTCAGTGCTGCGCCCATTTTGCCGCCCTGACCGTCAATCACGAGTATTTTCATCAAAATCAACCCTCCGTAGGTTCGTTTGTGTCGCCGTCCAAAACGGCGGAAACGGGAAGCTCACCGTACATCAGCGACGTGCAGTTGATCTGCATATCGCCCACGGTGACGGGTTTGCCGTCCGAATACACCTCAAGATTAGAAAGCGTCATGCCCGCAGCTTCATAAAATGCACGGAACGTCTTTGCAATGGCTTCCAGAGAAGACGTGGAGCTGGCGGAGTCTAAATATTCCTGCAAAGCGCCGGAAAACTGCAAACGCACCTCCAGCGTTTCGCCGCTCTTCATCGTGGAGACAACCTCGCCGTCTTTAACGTAGTCGAGCGCGTCCAGCGTCACATCCTCCGGAAATGCGTCCTTTTCCGCCATTTTCTGCACGAGCACCGCACCGTCTGCGGGCAGGCTCTTGTAGCTGTACTGGTCAAGGCCGCTGTCGCTCGGCACAAAAATCGAAAGCGACATGTTCACGGCTTCGCGCGTGTCTTCGGAAGCGGTCGGCTCCGGAGTCAGCGTCACGTGGCTCACTTCGCTTTCCGCGGCGGACGAGACCGGCGTGTCGCTCTCTAAAATCACGTCCGGCGTGCGCACGTATTTCGTGCCGAACCACCCCGCGCGTACGGCGACAACGCACAATAAACAGATTACGATGACGCCTACGGCCGCAAACGGCATGGCGCGGTCTACGTTGCGCTTCAGACGCTTTGCGCGGCTGTTCGCGGTAAAATGCGGGTCTTTCGATTCATTCAAAACAGAATAATACACGCGGTGCAGAAGATCGTCCGGCGTTTCCAGGGTTTCTACCCATTCGCGCAGGTCGTTCTCGCTCATGTTCGCGGCTTTTTTGGCTTTTTCCAGCTGATTTTGCACGGCAGAAGCGGATTTTCCGGTCACGCGGCCGATAAAGCGCGTGTTGTCACCTGCACCGTAGTGCAGCGCCACCGCCGTCAGCAACGTGTAATGCAGGCGTAAAATGTCGCAGAGCTCTTTCGGCGTTTCAAACGGCATGTCTTTTGAGCGCTGTGCAATCTGCTCGTCCGTCAGCTTTTTTCGAATTTTCTGTGCATAATAGTCCATGCAGGTCTTGTGCGCTGTGCGCAGCACCCAAAGGCGCTCCTCGCTTTCGCTTTTAAAGGTTTGCGTGTCTAAAAAGTACTGCATAAATACATCGGAAAGCAGCGTAAGCGTCTCTTTGCCGCTTTTTGTGTGCATATAACAGATGCGGAACGCGTCGTCGCCAAAGCGCATCACGGCGCTTTGCAGGGCGGTTTCACTTCTTGTCTGTGGTTTTGCCATTTGCATCGTTTCCTTTCTCTGAGATGAGTTTGCGGCGGCGACGTTCTGTTTTTAGGTCGGAAACATCGCGGTTGATGCCGCTGTGCTGCAGCCACATGGCGATCTCGCCGCCGATGAGCAAAATAAACATGCAGGCATACAGCCATACCATTAAAATGACCAAAGCGGCAAGGCTGCCGTAGATGGTGGCGTAGTTTGCAAAGTTCTCCACGAAAACGGAGAAGAAAAACGAGAATAAGACCCACCCGGCAGAAGCCAGCGCTGCGCCGAAAAACGCGTTGCGCAGGGATACCTGCTTGCGCGGAATGGCAATGAACATCAACCAGAAGAAGAACAGCAGCAGGACATAGGACATGATGGGCTTAAAGCGGTTGATGAGCGTCGGGAACGCCGGCGGCATCACCGTGATGAGCCATTCATACAGCATGTCGCCGAAGACCATCAGGCCCATGCTGACAAGCAGCGTCATGACGAACACGACCGTGTATAAAATGGCTAAAATACGCATAAAAATATAGTTGTGGTTTTTGGAAACGTCAAAAACGGAGTAAAGCCCCTTGATCAGCGCTACCATAGCCGTGGAAGCGGACCAAACGCAGGTGATAGCCGTCATGGAAATGAGTGTCTGCGGCGCGTGCACCTCTTGAAATAAGTAACTGACAACTTCTTCCACCGGCGGCGGGAGCATTTGAACGAATGCCACGAGAAGCGAGGTGTCTTCAAACCGAATAACCTGCAAAAGGGCCAAAATCAGCATGAGGAACGGAATGAACGAAATGAGAATCCAGAACGAAACCTGCGCCGCGTAGGAGTCGATGGCGTCGTTATTCAGTTTTTCATAAAACCAGCCGAAGTGCTTTTTCAGCAGAATTTTCACGGCGCTTTCTCCCTTCTCACGCTTTTCTTACGTCTTATCGCGCAATTTGAGAACAGTATAACACAGAAATATAGAATTTTCCAGTGAAAAAGCACTTGACAAAAGAAAAAATGTGTATTATAATAAACTACGCTACATTATAGAGCAGATATGGCGGCATAGCTCAGTTGGCTAGAGCATTCGGTTCATACCCGAAGTGTCGATGGTTCGAATCCATTTGCCGCTACCATCTGGCCCGGTGGTCAAGCGGTTAAGACACCGCCCTTTCACGGCGGTAACACGAGTTCGATTCTCGTCCGGGTCACCAGAAAAAAGAGCCTTGTCAAAAAGACAAGGCTCTTTTTTCAACGAAATAAATCCCTTCGGAATTTGTGAAATTGCCCTTCGGGCAGTGAAATGTTGCTGCGCAACGTGAAATACCTGTGGTGTGTGAACCGCGCTGCAGCGCGTAGGGATTTATTTCATTTCAATTGATGCGTAGCATCAAATTTCACATTTCGCAGCGCGAAATATTTCACTTAAAGATGTCGAATCTTGTTAAATAAAACACGCCGTCTGCGAACCGAAAGCGGTTCGAGGACGGCGCTTTAAAATTTATTTATAAATTACACAAATAATCATTCAAAGTCGTGGGTGTAAATTTCGCTGCCGTCGCCGTTCAAGTAGACGAGGCGGACGTGCACGCCGGAGAGACCTACTTCGCTTTCGAGCGTATCGGCGATATCCTCAAAGGTAGAAGCATTTTCTTCGCAGCCTTCTTTTAAAGCATCGAGCACGGACTGCTTTATGTCTTCGTCGGAGAGGTCGTATTCATCTGTGAACTGATATTCATAGACGAGCGCATTGCCGTCTGCGTAGACCTTGATCGTCATGCTGTCATCGGTCTGATTTTCAATTTCGGCATCGATGGACGCTTTTACGTCCGGATCGGCGAGATAATCGGCGAGGGAGGCAAACATGGCTTCCCCAGTGGAGGCCGAAGATTCGGGTTCGGAGGACGCAGTGCTGTCTTCGGAGGCGGCTTCGGAGGAAGAGGAGGACTCGGCGGAGGTGCTGCTTGTGTTCCCCCCTACGATGGTTTTGGCGGAGGTGCAGCCTGCAAGCGCAGAGAGCGTGAGCAGACCGGCGAGTGCCAATGCGCAGAGTTTTCTGAGTTTCATTTGGTTTTACCCCTTTGTACTCTATAAAAATAGAGAAAATTTTGGCGGATTTTGTTGCCGCCATGCACTCAATATAGCACATGGGTTTACAAAAATCAAGAAGCATACGGCGAATTAAAATTTGGAGAGGAAAGGAAAAAAGCGGGACAAGGATTCCGGACGACAAGACGGTAAAATTCATATTTCTTGGAACAGGCACGACCGAAATCATGCCTGTTCCGCTTTTATCGGCTCATCTTTTTTGACCATCGGCCGTTTTGTAAGCTTATTATGCCGTTCGGGCATAAAGACTGTGTTAAGCAAGAGGACTTTGGGGCGATTGAAACAGCAAAAGACTGGCTTTTACAACGCGGTTGACAAAGTGGATCATTTCCTCTTTGCTGTACTTGTCATAGCCCTCCACAACGACATGCATCAAACCGTTTGACAGATGGGTATACATCATCTCAAGCTCTGTTTCGTCGGCATAGGGCAGCTCTTTCCGCCAGTAAGCAATGCTTTCTTCCTTAGCCAAAGCAATCATCCGCATGAGGACCGTTGCGCCTGTATTCCCCAGAATCAAAACCCGGCAGGCGTCCTGATTCTGATCGACCATATCGTAAATGGCTTCGATCAGTGCCGTCACATCAAATAAATTGACATAGCGAAGGGATTTCTCAAAGGCATCGATGAGTTCATTCTCAATGCTCTCCATCAGGGCAAAGCAATCGCTGTAATGGG
>OLPR01003182.1_pt1 | contig 11285 bp, 11 predicted proteins | sample 1672761 | NCBI WGS metagenome assembly OLPR01 (sample SAMEA3136721, study PRJEB25190) | human gut metagenome | biome: human gut; feature: human-associated habitat; material: faeces | place: Austria | collected 2013 | reverse complement strand
CCTCTAAAGGTTGTTAACCAATCTAGATAATTGAATTATCTAGATTGGTTAACAAAAATTAAATTATTTATTTTATATTATATTATGCATGTCTTGTAATTAAATTTTATTCAAAATCAAATCTAACATTTGTGGATGCAGAAGTTTGATCATCAACACCAACCAAAGTTACACCAGCACTAACCCCACTACCAGTTATTCCAATAGAAACATTGCCAACAAATGTTTTATGACCATATGTAGCATTTATATTCGCAGTATATCTGCTTCCAGAAATCATTGTCCCATCAACAGGGTTTAATGTGAATTCGCCATATCCATATGCAGATTGAGTACTTGAATTAGCTACATCAAAAGTCCATCCTAAACCACCTTGTACTACCTCATCAGGGGTTGTTATTTTTTCCTGCTGCCCTGACCCTAGATGGTTTTGAGCATAAAAACTATTGGCTTCATAAGTAAAATATTGTCCAGGCCAATTCACAGTAATGCCATCTACTATTCGCCAAAGCGGTTTTCTATCTGCCCATTCATAATCAATAGTTACAACAACTGTTTCAATATTACCAAATCGACTTTTTCCTATATATGTAGATATAGTGAAGTCTAAGTCATTCCTATCAATACTCCCAAGGGGCTGAATATAAGGATTGCTTTCAGTTAAAGATACTTTATCAACGTCTACTGAAACCTCGTCATATTCCACTAGCCGATTATATAAATTTACCAATACTTCATCACTACGGTTATCTAATATATCAGCAGGAGTGCCTATTTCCAATAACCAATCATAAGCATCTTGAGCATCTACATTACTATTATCAGCTATAGCTGCACCACTAAAGCATAACAACATAATTAATGATATTAATAATGTTGAAAATATTTTGGTCCTTTTCATATTATTTCCCCCTTAAATATAATGTAATTAATTTAATATCTATTTCATAAAAAATCTCATTAAAATCACCTCCAATTTTATTATTCCACGTGGTATTTCTCTATAGATAAATAGAGCAAATATTGAAAATTGTGACAAATATTCTAAATTATTCGATAATACTAAAAATAATAAAATTGTAATAGCTCTATTGAATTTTATTTAAAACCGATATATCTCGTATTATAAAACATGAAAAACATGTTGTAAATACCAGAAAAACGATTTATCTTTTACCAATAAAAACTGTTATGCTTTTATTTAGGTGATATGGATTGCTAAAATTAAGAGATTTAAGAAAATCATATAAATTAAGTCAACAAAAACTAGCGGATGAAATCCATTTAACTCAACAAAAAATACATGCATACGAAACAGGTATAAATGAACCTGATATTGATACACTAAAATTACTAGCGAACTTTTTTGATACCTCAATTGATTATTTGGTTGGTAATACCTCAATCAGAAAAAAAATTGAACAAACTAAACCTTATGAATTAAGCGAAATAGAAATTAATTTCTTGGAAGAGTTTAGAAAATTACAACCTAACCAACGTAAAACACTGTTAATGTTTATGGATGTATTAATAAATAAATATTAGTTGATTTTAGATATCAACTTTCGGTTTAATAAAAACCACCCTGATCACGGGTGGTTTTTATTAACTGTATAATTTTTAGTTATAACTGTAATATACTTATTCGTCCGCTGCAACGACTGCCTGCAGCACAGTATTGGCTACTGATCCAGCAACGCTGCTGCCGGCACCGCCGTTTTCTACCAACACAATGAAGGCATACGGGTGCTCCTCGCTATTGAGAAAGCCGGTAAACCAGGCATGCGGCGCTGATACTGATTCAACCTCGGCAGTACCGCTTTTAGCGCAGACTGGTAAGCCGGGGAAACTCTCAACGCCATAATTCTCCCGCACGCAATAAGCCATCATCTCTTTAAGCTCATTAGCAATATCACTCTTCATAATGCGGTCTTTGTTATGAAAAAGGTCAAACCACAGGGGAATACCACCGGTGGAGGTGACCTTTGCCAGCAGGGTCGGTTCCACTGCCTTGCCCCCATTGGCGATAGCGCTGATATAACGCAGCATTGAGCAGGGATTGACCAGGTCGTGATATTGGCCCACACCGGACCAGCCCAGATTCATACTGCCAATAGCAGCGATATCAAAGCTACCAGTAGCTGGAGTATAGCCATTGACATCGAAATCCGCTTCCGTCAGGCCCGCTTTATCCGTGTACTCTGCCAGAGTTTCACCGGTCAGCTGTTGTGCCAGAGCGGCAAAGCAGCAATTGCAGGAGACAGCCAAAGCATCATAGAAGGTCAATTCGCCATGCGCATATTGGCAGGTAATAGTGCCGTCCTCATATTCAGCACTGCCGGTGCAGGTATAGCTGAAAGCATCCAGGTTCTCGATGTTCTCCAGCGCTGCTTGAGCAGTGAGGATTTTAAAAGTGGAGCCAGGGGGATAAACTCCGCTGAGAAAACGGTTCAGATAAGACACATTATCCGGCGGAGAATTGGGCTCAAAGCCAGGAGAGCTGACCATCACTACCAGTTCTCCGGTGGTATAATCCATCACCGCCACACAGCCCTGACGGCCGCCAAGGGCATTCCAGGCAACTTTATTAAGCTCCGCATCAATGGTCAGATACACATCGCGGCCTTTGCCGCTAAAGCTATAAACGCCATTAACCATATTATAGCCCATCAGCTGACGCTCAAAAATACTGGTAGCTGAACCGCCGATATTTCCGGCAGGGTCACCGACAGCATGCAGGGTAGCCATGCGAATACTATAATCATCGCTATAGACGCGATTGCCCTCATCATCAGTAGAAAGCAGCAACACGCCGTTGCGGTCACGTACCTGGCCGGAAGTGAGGATACCGTTGGTATGAGTGTGGGTATTGGAAGCAAAAGCGGCCCAGTCCTCACCGTCTGTCTCTAAAATAATCAGAAAATAGGCTGAGCCCAGCGCCAGGAAAGCTACCAACGCCAGAATGATCAGCGCCCGCCGTTTGATCTTATTCATTGAGCGCCACCTCCCTGCGGAGCAGCTTTAGCGGCAGATTTCTGCTGTTGTTTTTTAATCCAACTTCGCTGCTTAAGGGCGAAGCTCGCATTCTGCCGTGTATCAGCAGCCTTGAGAAAAGCCAACAGACACCAACAAGCGACCATACTGGTGCCGCCATTACTGACAAAGGGGAAGGTAACGCCAGTCAACGGCAAAAGATCCAAAGATCCGCCGACATTGAGCATGGTCTGGAAAAGCAGCAGCGTAGCAGTACCACAGGCTGCGATGACAAAATAAGAGGAACGGGCATTGCCTGCGCACTTGACCGCAAAGAGAGCGACGATCACCAGAGCAGCCAGGGCGGTGCCGGCGATGATCAGCCCCCATTCCTCAGCGACAAAGGCAAAGACCAGATCAGTATCAGCAGCAGGAATCGTTTTCAGCCAGCCTTCGCCGCCGCCCATGCCTAAAAAGCCGCCGCTGGCCAGCGCCGACATCGCACGGGTCTGCTGAAAGCCGCCGGTAGCAGCGAATTCCCAGGCATGGCCCCAGGTAGCAAAACGCTCGGCAATATATGGTTTGACAGTCAATACCAGCACTACGGCGCCCACTGCACCAGCCACGCTCAATGCTACAGTAGCCAGGTCTCCGGAGCGCAGATAAGCGATCACCAGATAAGTAGCAAAGAAGATCAGTGCAGTACCGAAATCACTCATCAGTGCTAAAGCGCCGACAATAGCAGCGGAAAGGATGATAAAAGAGTAAAGATTGCGCCGGGCAAAAAGGCGATCCAAAGTGGCTGCTCCGGCAAAGATAAAGAGCACCTTAACCAGTTCTGAAGGTTGAAGGGAATAGTCGAAAATCTCTACCCAGTTTTTGGCCCCGTAGATCGATTCACCAAATATCAGAACCCAGGCTAACAGCGCCAGGGCAGCACCTGCTGCCGGCCAGCGTAATATCTTGATGCGCTTCATATCGCGAAGGATCCATCCCAAGACAAAGAAACCAACAACGCCAACCCCGATACAAGCAGTCTGCTTCATCAGCTCGGAAGGAGCACCAGAGGCGATCACTGCTAACCCTAGTGAGCTAAGGAAAAAGGCCATGGTCTCGATCTCAAAACCGGTACGCCGCAGGGAGCGGGAAATCAGCCAGGTAGCCCACATGATTACCAGCAGCAGGGCAAAAGCTCCGAGAATGGTGAAACTATGCCCCGTCTCGCTCTGAGCCAGCGCCAACTGGCAGGCCATCACGATGATAAAAGCGCTCAGCAGTATCAACGTCCGCGAAGGACGAATATGCTTACCCGGCACAGTGCGGGTAGCGCGTTGCTGTTCATCTTCTTCCGCAGTGATCTCGGCCAAAACCAACTCGCTGCCAGCTACGGAGATGACGTCTCCTTCCTGTAGTTCTTTTCTTCCTTCTACCGGCTCTTCGTTAACCAGCAGATTGCCTTTATGGGCGATATCGATCAGCTGCCAGCCGCCTTTCTCATTACGGATCAGCGCAGCATGAGTGCGCGAGATCTCCGGCATTGGCAGGGCGATATCCGCACCTTTGCCACGGCCGATGATATTTTCCCAGTGATTGACAGGCAGGCGCACGCCATCGCCCAGCCCCAACCAGGCCCAGGTTTCCGGTTCGCTTTTGCTTCTGATCAGCGATAAGCCGCAGCGCACCACCACAAGCACTGCCAGGATAGGCAGAACGATGCGGGAAACCATGGTGCCGATAGGCAGAATCAAATCGCTCAGGCTATCGCCCAGCCCAGCTAAAAAAGCGTCTATTGAATCTATAAAAGCTAGGACAGAATCCACAGCATTACCTCCACTAAAGTCACTCAAATAATCACTAAGAGCTGGTAGGTCATATGCTATTATACAGTAGAAAAAGTTTTTTGTCCAAAATCTTAAGAAAACTTTAAGGTTTAAAGTTTGATGACAGCGGCAAGTAAATGCGTTTTTCACTGACCAACATATCCATGGCCAGATCATGAGCTTCCGCCGGCAAAATGCCATCCAAAAGCTGTGCTTCTCGGGCAAGCGCTATACGTAGCGCCGGACAAGAGGACAGATAGCGGTCATAATAACCGCCGCCACGGCCCAGACGTAACAAAGTCTGCCGGGCAAATGCTACTCCCGGGACGATGACTAAGTCTATTTCCATAGGCATCAGCAGAGCGCTATCAGGAGGAGGCGCCGGGATACCATAACGGTCTGGATGCAAGTCAGCCAAATCGCTGATCAACCGCGCTTCCATTATCCCCGGAGAGGTGATCAAAGGAGCTGCTATCCGTTTACCAGCAGCTAAAGCAGCGCGTAATAATGGCAGCGTAGCGATCTCCCGCCCTACTGCCAGATAGCAGAAAACAGTCTGGGCCTGTTGCCAGGCAGACTGGCTGAGCAGCTTATCCATAATAGCCTCATCCGCAGATGCTATCTGCTCCGGCGTGAGTGCAGCTATCCGCTCTTTGATCAGTGTCCTCAGCATTTCTTTATCGTTCATAATTATTTCAGCTGCCATGACCGTCCTCTTCTTGCGCCGCTATCGGCAGTCAATTAGCTACAGAAAGCGTTTCTCAATATAAGCAGAGCACATTCCTGTTGCCATCGCGGCATAATCACAATAAAAGGCAATGGCGTCGCCCACCTGATAATCAGGACCATCGGTGATATCGCAGACCAGATAATTGCTGCTGCCGCCTAATAATTCTACCCCATGGTCGCAGGGTGTAAGGCCGTTAATATAGATCTCCTGTTTACCCAGAGCAGCCAGGGCACGTTTACGCAGTCCTTTATCTTCAAAACTAGTGGTACCGCCAAAGCTATCGCAACTGCCTGATTCTCCCCATGGCAAAGAAGGCTTGGTTTTGATCTCGATGATCTCCGTCTCTACAGTGAAGGCGCCCTGGCGCAGCCAATCTGCCGGTACGTCATAGCAGGGGATCATCCCCAACAATAAGGATTCCCCGCAGCGCAAATCAGTGATAGCAGCTGGCAGCTGGCCGGCAGCCAACATTTTCAGCGAGCTGGAATTTCCGCCGGAGACCACTGCTAACTGGCGGCCGATAGCTGTTTCCACTGCCGCCGCCATATTCTTGACGCCGGGAAGGATATTCCCATAGCAGCTGAGATTAGCGCCGATCCCTTCCAACTGCACATGCAGCAGGCTCTCGGCCAGGATTGCCAACTGTACCAGCTCCTGCTGGTCGCATCCTTCGCGCAGATCGCCCAGCTCAGCCATTAGCATGACTTTATAGGAAGTATTCTGCCGTCCAGCCTCAGCTTCGATCTCTCTCAGCAGGCGTTCTTCAGAAATTAATGCTCCATCAGTTAGCTCGATCAGCTGCGGCATTTCACAGATCATCGGTGAACGCAACAGCCATTTCTCCACTGCCAGATCAGCGTAATTGCGGATATGACGCAGACTGGAATCACCAATACGGGTAAAGCCCAACTCGGCGATGGCACGAATCAGTTGGTCATAACCAGCCAATGCCTTGACCACCGGAGTGATCTGGATCCGCTGCTGCTCTCCCATTTTTTTCAGTGCAGCAGCATTCGTCAGAACAGCCTCTTGATCGATTAGAATGCGTGGATATGTCATCGTATCCTCCTTAGGTACGTCAGTAGCAAAAGCCAGGTAGTACGCCAGCACAAATGCTCTCTGGCACCAATTCGCCGCCAGCACCGCTGCTTCCTGCATCGCCGTCAAATCAATGACTGCCAGCAGACAAGGGTAAACTCTATCCTGGCTAGATATAAAAACGAAACAGCCGGTAAAGGGCTGTTTCGTACTTTACTAATTTAGTCTATTTTGTTGGTATAAGCTATATGAGAGATTACATATCAGCTTTCCAGAGGCCATGAAGATTGCAGTGAGCATAAACAGCCACTGGTTTATTATCAGTAAGAGAGAAAACTGCTACCGGCTCTTCGCCTGGTTTAAGGCATTTGCGCTGGCCGCCTCTTTCGGTCTGGAGATAAATCCAGTCAATATAATGATTCTCTTCCATCGGATGCGGAACTTCGCCAACTGCTACCGTGACTTTGCTGCATTTTTTGGTAGGTACAGGAACATGTTTTTCCTGAGCAGCATCAACACTACCCGGAACCAGCTCGGTCATTTCCTCGCCGCAGCAGATCATCGGCACACCGGAGCTATGAATCAAACCAACCAGGTTACCACAATGTTTACAATAGAAAAAACGATTTTCACAGGACATGATGAAGCCTCCTTTACTTTTTAGTCTTTGTTATAGTTGTAAACAGCTCAATAAATGGAAGCAAACTTTCGTTTGTTTTTTTATTTTAGCATAGATTTTTCCAGCAGTCAACGCTATCAAGAATAATTCTTAATAAAATTATTCAATAATTCTTGGCACTGAACTATCGGTAAAAACAGGATTAACTGCTAAGCGAGCATAATCGCCGATTTGGCACTCCATGCCGCTGATATCCGCTATTAACGAGCATAATCCTACCGGTCCTAATACCCGGCAGGCAGTACCGTTGATCTCCACATGATGATGAAAACACTTTAGCCAGGCACGCAGATCTCGATAAACATAGTGCAGCAGATCGATCAACCGATAAGAGCCATGAGCCCGCTCTAAGCCAAAGCCTTGAAAATATCCGGCTTGGATCACTGCTGTACGGGTAGGCCGTTTAGTACGGTAGATATGGCCATAGCCGATATTGACACCAGCCGGTTGATCATAGATATCACTGATTGGCGCCCGCAGCCAACCGACACGCTGCAATCCCCACTGGTCGGGAAATGGCAAACGGCCCAGCCAGGCGGAGCCGATGCGTACCGCGTCAAGACGTGTTTCCGCAAAGCGTAAGGCTGCAGTGGAATTAGCCAGATGGCGCATCAGACCATGAAAACCAGCCGCTTCCAGAGCCTCGGTAGCCATAAGAAAACGTTGATATTGTTCCTGAGTATGGATAATCTTTCTCCCCGCTGCATCAGCCAGATGAGAGAAGACCCCACGCAGCCGCACCCGGTCACAGGCTGAGGCCGCAGAAACCAATGCTTCCGGCTCACTGCTGCGAAAGCCATAACGGCCAAAACCAGTCTCAATAGCCAGATGAGCATCGACCGAGCGGTCAAGCATCGCTGCTGCCCTTTCTGCGACCTCAACACCACTGCGGCTGGCAATCGTGATCGTAATATCATGCTCTATGGCTTGCGCTACCTGTTGGTCATCATAAAGCGGTGTCAGCAATAGCAGCTGTTGATCGACCCCTGCCCTACGCAAAGTTAAGGCATCTTCCAGATCAGAGACTGCCAGCATTTGTACCCCACAGCTAATCAATAGGCGGGCAAAGTCAACCGTCCCGACACCATAGCCGTTGGCCTTGACCATCCCGATAATCGGAACAGCACCAATCTGCTGGCGGATGACGGCGGCATTATGCTCAACCGCTGCCCTGCTGATAATCAATTCTGCCATTATCCTATCCTCTTATCTATTTATTGACAGTGCTCTAGCCCCAGCAAAAGTCAGAAGTCTCGTTGCTATCATACCCTGTTTGTAGCCAAAAATTCCCTCTATATAAATCCTCTATATAAATATAGACGTTTTTGAACACTGTTTGGTTTCACTGTTAAAGTAAAAAAATAACTCCATAAACTCATTGTAAACAATAAGTCATGGAGTCAAATAAAGATTTTATTAAGTTTTTGTACTGAATTTACTAAGTTTTATAACTACTATGGCATACTAATGAAATTACTGAGTAAGGCTAGTATCTTCAGCACGCCGTTCCAGCCAATAATCCTCCCGGGCCAAGATGTGCTCCAAAGCAGCCTGTTGCTGCTGATCCAGGTCGGGAAGGTCATCTTGCCACGGGGTCTCAGCATGATAATATAGCTCTGCGGCCAGCAGATCGGCGGCCTGTTCCTGCGCTGCTTCACTGGTCTCAGACATCGCTGTCAAAAAGGTGAGCGGGTCAACGGAAAAGCGGTCATAATAAAGCGCCTGCACTCCCTCAGCATAAGCTCCATCCAGACCGGTATTGGCTATTTCGATCACCGCCGTCAGCTCCTGCCCGCTGAGGCTGTCACGCTGTTGCCACAGCCATCCTAGCAGATCGTTGAGAGGATCGCTTCCTTCTTCACCTAATTCTTGATAGGCAGCCCAATCAGTGATTTGCGGCAGCAGGGAAAACAGCTCCTCGCGTGCTGCGGTGTCACCAGCAGCGGCCTGCTGATAGGCGGCATAAAGATCTGCCGCCAACTGACTATTGTCCTGTGCTTCCTCACTACCCTGCTGGTCATTGAGACCAGAGATTAGCTCCCCGCCTTCTTCCTCTACTACCAGCGAATATTTCCCACCGTCTTCGGTGACGATGAGATATTGACGGCTGCTTAAATCGAGCTGAACAGTCTGCTCCAAAAGCACTTCTTCAGCATTATATAATACGATCAAAAATTCATGTTCGGCTTTATCTCCATAGTTGAAAACAAAAAAATCATTCTCCTGGATGGTATCTGTAGCCAAATTCTGCAAAACGTTGACCAGGCCATTGGCTGAATCAGTTTCGCTGAGGGCGATCTGACTGATGCCTGTAGCAGTATTGATTATTACCAAATCCGCCTCAGGGGCGATTTCGGCTAAAGTACCGTCAGATGGCTGTACCTGCACTACAGCATTGGACGGCTGCTGTGGTGTACATGCAGAAAAAACAAAAGCCAGCAGCAGTACCATCAACCAAGGCAAAAAACGCCATGGTTCAAGCTTATGGCCAGCTCTACGCTGATGATTTCGTTGATTATTAGAGGAATCCATCCCCGCACCTCCCAGATACTTACTATCAAACAGCCCAAATATTATGATACGTCTAACTATGATTTACTGATATGCTGTTTCTAGTATGCTATTTCTATGGTAATCCATCCGCAGCACAACGTCAATGCTTTAAATAATATGTTTCATAAATCTCGGCTAAGTTTCACAAATTCGTCATTTTTCTCACGCAAAACATTTATTTAAACGAAGATTTTCTCTAAACACAATTCTTTCTCTAAAAAATTATAAGTTTTCTTTATCTAGTGGATATGAGCTTTCATTCTTAATCCAACAGGTAGTTCGTAGATCAGTAGTACCTAAATGCTATTGGGAGTTACAAAGTAATTTCTTGACAAGCTGCCGGCTGCAAATATAAAATAATTATATTAGCAGCGGCGCCGTAGCCAGCGGCTGCCGGTCTGATTTGGCTTAATGAGTGGTTTTGGCATCTTAAGGGGGCGGAGCAAGTGAGTAAAAATATTCCCCTGTGCGAACAGGACGATGTCCACAGCGAAGTAGTGGAGATGGTCAAGGGCCAAATGTTGCCGGATAGTGAAGTAACCGGCCTCTCTGGCTTGTTCAAAATTCTCGGTGATCCAACCAGGATCCGCATCATGTGGGCATTGGAACAATCAGAAATGTGCGTCTGCGACCTCAGCTCAGCGTTAGGAATGACCAAATCAGCGGTCTCGCATCAGCTGAACACCCTGCGCCAGGGCAAATTGGTCAAATACCGCCGCGAGGGCAAAAATGTTTATTACAGTCTGGATGACGGCCATGTCAATAGCATTATCGAAATCGCCCGTGAGCATATCCGTCATGATTAGGGGTTAGACAAATGCAAATGCTGATAGCTGGCCTAGACCAGCTGGAAAAAGTATATAACATCGTTCGCACTACCATCGAAGAGGTCTATCCGCATTATTACCCCGCTGGTGCGGTCACTTTTTTCCTCAGCCATCATCAGCGCAGCCATATTGAAGAGGATCTGCGGAGTGCCTCAGTCTATCTTTTTGCCATTGACGGACAAGCTTTTGCCACCTGCACAGTGCGGGGTAATGAGCTATGCCGTTTTTTTGTGTTGCCGCCATACCAAGGCCAGGGCTATGGCCGGGAGATCATGGATCAGCTAGAACAGCTGCTATGGAAAAAGTATAATACCATTACTCTGGATGCATCTCTGCCGGCGCTCTCCATGTACCGCAGTCGCGGCTACCGCGAGGTAGCCTATACCCGCCTGCTAGTTGACGGTGGCGATTATTTATGCTATTGGACCATGGAGCTAAAAAAAGACTCCTAAGCGAATTCATTTGCTGCTGAAAATTTTACTATACCTATAACATCCCACACTGGGATGTTTTTTATTTGCCAGGGCTCACGGATACCAATTTCACCCTTGACATTTATACAGCATACACTATAATATTATACAGCATACTGTAAAATAACGGAGGAGTAAATGCCGAAAAACACCGAAAATGAACTGGGCCGGCTAATATTAAAGCTGGCCAAT
>OLPR01003181.1_pt1 | contig 11285 bp, 9 predicted proteins | sample 1672761 | NCBI WGS metagenome assembly OLPR01 (sample SAMEA3136721, study PRJEB25190) | human gut metagenome | biome: human gut; feature: human-associated habitat; material: faeces | place: Austria | collected 2013 | reverse complement strand
CCGGAAGGAGACATAACAACCTCACTCCTCACCACACCTCCTCACTCCTTCTAACAAATAAGAAACTGAGGTCTATTATGAAAAATAAAGAATGGGAAATGGAAGAGAAGCAGGATAAAGCAACAAAATAAAAGAATAAAAAAATAGAATTGAAAAATATGAGAGCAGAAAATTTAATAAATAATATCAGAGGGAATGTTTCAGATTAGGAGCATTCCCTCTTTACATTTTTATGGAATAATACGGTGGATTTTATGGATTTCTTTAGCAAAGTACTTCTACACCAAAAGGTAGAAAACTGGAAAATGTTTCGTTAATGGATATGTAGATGGTAGTTACTTCACTGCAATAAATAGCTAACCCTGATTTGAAGTATGTGCTTTTATAATTTCTAAAAAGAAAAGAGGTAATAAGAATTATGAAAACATCTTACTTTTGGAAAGCTACGCACGAACCGATTAGTTGTGTGAAATATGTTAGCATTTCACGTTCAACACCACCAGGAGTGCAATACATGTTAAGCTATGAATCACTTATGCCTAGCTGGGATTTGGTTAAATTGGCACATGACCAGGACTTTAGCCAAGAAAGCTTTGAGTACTTTAGAAAAGCTTACTATTCACAGCTTGATAAATTAAATCCAAAAAAGGTATATGAAGATTTAAAAGATTGTACATTAGTCTGCTTCGAATCCTCAAAAGATTTAGCAACGAAAAAGAAATTCTGTCATAGACGTATGATTGCCGGTTGGATAGAGGAACAACTAGGAATTATCGTACCAGAAGAAACAAGAGAGAAAGAGAAGGACTTAATCGTTCCAGCAATCTATAGAAGTTAATAACATTTAGCAGGGAATTCCAATTACGGAGTTCCCTTTTTTGCTTTAAGCGACTACAAGGCTTTAGCCAAGAAAGGAGAAATCAAAATGAAATCAATGAATTTGTTTGGAACTAAATAACAAAACAAAAGAATAAATAGCCGCAGGAGTATTTGATGTAAAAGTCAAATGCTCTTTTATTATACCCAAAATAGACAACAAGGAGGAAATCAAAATGAATAAACTTCCAGTAGCGCCAATACAGGATGAGAAAGGTATTCTCCACTTTAACCAAGAAGGACGGTCATACACCCTTAATGTCAATTCAAAAGAAGAAAGAGAAATAGTTAAAAATAAAATAAATGCTAACTCCTTAACCAAGCACGAATGGTTTAAAGAAAAAAGAGGTAAAAAGCATTGGGTTCTTTACAACACAGAAATATATGAAATTATTGGTATTTCAAATAAATATCTGCATTATAAAGAACTTTGTAGTATAGTTCCTACAATTCCTATTAATGCAACCTCTTGCCGTTATATGTTTCATGATTGTTCTAAACTCACACAACTCGATCTTAGCATATTCAACACAAGCAGAATTACTGACATGTTTGGTATGTTCTCAGATTGCACAAAATTAACAAAATTAGATTTAAGTAATTTCAATACCAGCAATGTAATTAATATGAGTTTTATGTTTGATAATTGTAAAGCTTTAGCTCAGTTAGACCTTAGTAATTTCAATACTTCTAAAGTTACTAAAACAAGTTATATGTTCTATGACTGTTCAAATCTCACACAACTCAATCTCAGTAGTTTCGATACTTCACACGTAATTGACATGAGTTGGATGTTCTATAATTGTCAACATTTCACAGCACTTGACATTGCAAATTTTAACACAGGTGTGGTCATTGATATGTCTGGAATGTTTACCAAATGCTCAAATCTTACATTACTCAATATTGAAAACTTCGATACTTCCAAAGTTATTAGTGTTAGATATATGTTCTACAATTGTAAATCGCTCACGACTATTTACATTTCTGATAAATGGGAGACTAATAAGGTGACAGAAGATGTCGATATGTTTAAAGAATGCTGTTCTCTTCCAAACTTTACCACAGAGAAGATAGATATCGAAATGGCAAAACCAGTCGAAGAGGGCGGTTACTTAACTTTGAAGAAGTAAAAGCTTTAACTCAGGGAATTCCAATTACGGAGTTCCCTTTTTACATTCATAACCATTTAGTCAAGAAAGGAGAAATCAAAATGAAATCTATGAATCTCTTCGGAGACGTCAAATCAAAGGAAACTACAAAACCGAAGAAGAAAATCTACACAGAGGACTTTAAAAAGAAAGCCGTTAATTTAGCTTATAAGATTGGAGTTACCAAAGCAGCAGAAGAGTTAGGAGTATCCACTAGCTCTATTTATTCTTGGCAGAAGACTTTAGGCACTTCCACTTTAGCCAAGAACTCTTTAGTTAAAAAATTACCACCTGCACCAATCCAAGATGAAGATGGTAATCTCACCTTTAGCATAGAAGGGAGAACTTATTCTTTAAACGTTAGCTACAAAAAAGAAAGAGACAGAGTTAAAGAAGAGGTTAATGCTAACACTTTAACCAAGTATGATTGGTTTAAAGAAGAAACAGGAGAAAAACATTGGGTATTTTATAATACTGAAATGTATGAAATAAATTACGATGGGCATGCTAATAGATATCATTTAAATTATAGAGATCGTATAAGATTAGCTCCGGTAATTCCAATCAATGCAACTTCCTGCTATCGAATGTTCTATAAGTGTACATCATTAAATAAACCAGACCTAAATGATTTTGATACTAGCCAGATTATTAATATGTATGGAATGTTCGAAAGTTGTGAAAATCTTATACATTTGGACCTTAGTAATTTCGATACTTCAAAGGTTATCAATATGAATGGGATGTTCTACCACTGTAAATACTTAACTCAGCTAGATCTCAGTAGTTTTAACACAAGTAATGTTACTGACATGGGTTCTATGTTCTGTTTGTGTCAAACATTAACCAAATTAGACCTAAGTAATTTTGATACCAGTAACGTAACTACTATGTATTTTATGTTTTCACACTGTTACAGTCTCTCGCAACTTGACCTTAGTAGTTTCGACACTTCAAAAGTCTTTCATATGCATTATATGTTCTACGCCTGTTATAAATTAACTGAGTTAGACCTTAGTAGTTTTGATACAAGTAGTACGTATGACATAAAACTGATGTTTGCATGGTGTAAAAAACTTACTACTATTTATATCTCTGATAAATGGAACATTGATTCAGTAAAATATTCAGACGATATGTTTAACGTGTGTCGTTCTCTTCCAGGCTTTAGCCCAGAGAAGAGAGGTATTGAAATGGCTAAATCTATTGAAGAGGGAGGTTACTTAACATTGAAAAAAGTAGCCTAACCAATTTAACCCAGGGAATTCTCAGAGACGAACTTTGAGAGTTCCCTTTTCATATTTACAATACTTTAACCAAGAAAGGAGAAATCAAAATGGACAAAATGAACTTATTCAACCGCAAGGGTAAATCCAGCAAAGCGTTATTTGGAGATAACAAACCCAAAGCAAACACAAAACTAAAAAAGAAAACCTACTCAGAGGACTTTAAAAAGAAAGCAGTTAACTTAGCATCCAAAGTTGGAGTAACCAAAGCAGCAGAAGAGTTAGGAGTATCCACTAGCTCTATCTATTCCTGGCAGAAAACTTTAGCTAAGTCACCTGCTCCAATCCAAGATGAGTATGGAGTTCTCCGCTTTAGCTTAGAAGGAAAGACTTACTCTTTAAATGTTAATTCAAAAGAAGAAAGGGAAAGAGTTAAAGAAGAAGTTAATGCTAACTCTTTAGTCCAGTATGACTGGTTTGATGAAGAGACAGGAGAAGAACACTGGGTTCTCTACAATACAGAAATGTATGAAATAAAAGATTTTCATTTACATTACAAGGAAGGCAGTCTTTTAGCCCCGGTAATTCCAATCAATGCCACATCATGCTATGCAATGTTTCGTGATTGTTCACATCTACCTACATTAAATTTCAGTGATTTCGATACAAGTAATGTAGTAGACATGGATTACATGTTTGCCAGATGTTCTAATTTCATAACATTAGATCTTAGTGGCTTCAACACATCTAAGGTTACTGAAATGCGTTCTATGTTTGAACACTGTACAGCATTACTCTATCTTGATCTCAGTCGGTTTGACACATCTAAGGTTACCGATATGAATTCCATGTTTTACAGATGTTCAAACGCTACTTTCATAGACGTTGCCAATTTCGACACAAGTAATGTGATTGATATGAGTAATATGTTTGCCTATTGTAAATCACTCATTAAGCTTAATCTGTGTAAGTTCGATACAAGTAACGTAGCTTCATCAGAAAATATGTTCTACTACTGTGAATCACTTGAAACAATTTATATTTCTTATAAATGGAGTCTAAATATCTATCCTTGTCCACGAGCATTGCTTTAATTGAGATTATCTTTAGAACACTTAAGTGCTCTGCAAAGCAGGATTCTTAATGGCAGCCACGTTAGAGGCGAATTAAGATATTTAGACCAGGGAATTCCAATTACGGAGTTCCCCTTTTTAATTACATAGTATTAAGGCTTTAGCCCAGAACTCTTTATCGAGTGTTCCCATTATAACCTAACATTGAAAGGAGAAACCAAAATGAAATCAATGAATCTCTTTGGAGGAAACACACCAAAGGAAAACACAAAACCAAAGGAAAACACAAAACCAAAAGAAACTACAAATCAATTACCACCAGCACCAATCCAAGATGAAGAAGGCAATCTCACCTTTAGCCTAGAAGGGAAAGAGTATACTTTAAATGTCAATTCTGAAGAAGAAAGGGAAAGAGTTAAAGAAGAGGTAAACTCTAACCCTTTAGCCCAGTATGATTGGTTCGAGGAATTTGAGAAAAATGTGGAAGATGGTCATTGGGTATTTTATGATACATCAATGTACATGCCTAAAAAAGATAATCGAGATCTCGATTTACATTATAATCCAAGATGTAATCAAGCACCTATAATTCCAATCAATGCAACTTCTTGTATAAATATGTTCAGTGATTGCGATAATTTAACAAAATTGGATTTAAGCAAACTTAACACAGTTAATATAGTTAGCATGAAAGGTATGTTTAGAAATTGTAGGAAGATTACAACATTAGATCTTGATAATCTCATTACATCTAAAGTTACTGATATGTCCGATATGTTTATAGCTTGTACAAAATTGGTTAAATTGAATCTTAGTAATTTTGACACTTCAAATGTTACTAATATGTTTTCCATGTTTGAACACAATTTGAATCTTATAGCTTTAAACTTAAGTAGTTTTGATACATCTAAAGTAAAATGGATGGATTATATGTTTCAGGATTGTAAACGACTCAAATCATTGGATTTAAGTAACTTCGATACTTCTAACCTTGAGATGATGGAATATATGTTTAGTGGTTGCGAATCCTTAGAAGTATTAGACCTTAGTAACTTCAATACATCTAAAGTCAGAAGGTCAAATAGTGCTTTTATGAATTGTAAAAGACTCACTGTTCTTGATATTCGTGGTTTTTATACAAGTTATTTAGTTAAACCTTATAGACCTGCTGAGAGTGAGAGAGATCCTAATGCTTTATATGGGTATTTTCCAGAAATTTATGAAGTCTCGGTACAAAATTTATTCCACGGATGTAATTCTCTAAAGCTGTTAAAAGTTAATAAGCATTTCCAAAAGTCATATAAAATGCATTTATCTTATGATGTGCAGATAGAAATAGTTTAGCTATAAATAATGTACTGGCACCTGATGTATCTCTTTAACCCAGGGAATTCTCAGAGATAAACTTTGAGAGTTCCCTTTTTTACTTTTCTAGGTATTAAGTGCTTTAGCCCAGCACAAACCATTTTAGACAAGCCTTCCCACTATAAATTAGAAAAAACAAAAAGGGGATTAGTTATGGACAAAATGAACCTGTTCGACAGTAATGACAAATCAAGCAACGCAGAAACTAAAGTATCTCAATCACAACCTAAACACAGAAAATCAAGAAAAATAAATCTTAATGACATACCATTCTTTAAATTTACAAAGAAAATTCCATTAGATACTATGGAGGCTGTTTGGGGTGCAAGTAATATAATGCTTACAGTTACAAATCCAGATTTCTGCTCTAATCAAGAAAATTACGGAAGCGAATTATTTAATGTTGCTATGCAAGTTGTAAATGTATGTATCAACGAATTTCCACAACTTTGTTTTACTGACGGTATTGGACAGAATAACATGAAGAACAGGATAATAGAGTTAAAACAGAAGGCGCAAACTTCTACAAATTTAGGCTCATACTTCCAACTCTTTTATCAATGCTATGTTCTTCTTAGTACTTTAGAATATAGCAATGTATTGCATGGATATTTTAATACAAAAGATAGGGTAACTTCTAAGTTGTTTTTAATTTCTGAAGATGCATACAAGAGTGTGCAATATGATGATTCATTAAGATGTGATTCAGTTGATTTGAAAGATTTAGCACAGTTATATCCTAAAGATACGACTTTTGAAATCTTTGTAGAGGGAAAAGGCAGAGCATCTCGATTAGGATTCCATGTTGAAGCTATGGTACCAGAAGATTCAGATGGTGCCGAAAACGGCGATTTTCTAATAATTTATATATGGGATAGATGTGTTGGTTTACATGAATTTAGAATTAATAATATTTATGATAAACCAGTATTATCACCCTGCGATGTTTGTACAATAAAAGGTGCTGATTTCTTGTGCAAAAAAGCTCTTTATAGCAAAAGTAATTCTTGCGTAAAATATATTAACGGCTGTCCTAGTGGTTATTTACAGATGGCATACACGGTTTTAAGATGTCTTCAGGAATATCTAATTAATAAAGAGGAGCAGAGAAAGACCAAATCTTTAGCCAAACTTAATTCTTTAGCTGAGTCTGTTAGCTTGCCAGAACTTGACACATTAATGGAGCAATCCAAACCAGTTCGAAACAATTCAGATAATAACCAAATTGCAGTTGAACAGACACCATATAAATCACAACGTGTTGAGGGAAAAATTACAGTGCGTAGTTTCGAGGACTTTAACACAGATATGGTTTACCACGCACCACACAAGCCACATGCTAGTACTGAAAAATGCCCACATGTGAGGTCAGGTTATTACAGAACCTCAAAGAATGGAAAAGTAAGCTGGGTAAAAAGCTGCGTCATTCATAAGGATAAATTCAGTGAATACGCTTCTGCAGATGAACTTTAACAAAGTAAGCTAACCAATTTAGCAAAGAAAATATAGATATTGATAATTGTTACAATACTGGTATTATATATAAAAATCAGATTTATTAAATAATAACATAGTCATTTTAACCAAGGAAATTCTAATTACGGAGTTCCATTTTATTTTATGGGACTAAGTGCTTTAACTCAGTACTAAAGTTCAGAAAGGAGATTAGTTATGGACAAAATGAATTCATTTAAAAGTAATACTGACAACGAATTGATTAAACCAGCATTCATTAACAATGAAGACGGCACAGTTAAAGTTAACTATGATAACCTTGAGGAGAAGACTAGACTATCTCACTTTAGCCCAGTACTTCTTAAGAAGAAAGACACGAAGCTAGTTTTTCTTTATAAGGATCAAAGATACGCTGTAGACACGGAATCAGAAGAATCAAGAGAAAACTGCAAAGAAACTCTTAATAATTTAGGATTTGGACATACTTTTGATTGGTCCAAAGAAGAAACAGGTAACAAGCAGTGGGTGCTTTATGATACAGACTATTTTTATGTGGGAAAGCTTGGGATTTTTAAATATTTGCATTACAAAGAGAATAATGCAGCAGGAAATAAGGTAATCATTCCATTGAATTGCAGTAGTTGTTTTCATATGTTTTATAATTACCAAGGAAGATACCTTGATTTATCACATTTTGATACAACAGGAATCACAACAATGGAAGGAATGTTTTCGACCTGCAGTAATCTTGTAAAACTTGATTTATCTAACTTTAATACAGAATCAGTAGAAAATATGAGGTATATGTTTGAGGATTGCTCTAATTTATTTTTATTGGATGTGAGCAGCTTTAGCACAGAAAATGTTGTAAACATGGAATGTATGTTTTTTGAATGTGATTCATTGGAGTTCTTAGATTTAACTTCATTTGATACCGCTTCTATAGAATCGTTATATCGTATGTTTTATGACTGCAATAGTCTCCAGCGTATCTACGTATCACCCAAATGGAAATTGCAGGAAAAAGTAAATGGTATGGGTGTATTTGATTGGTGTACTTCATTACCAAGATATAACACAGAACAAGTTGATGCTGAAATGGCATCACCAATCAATCCAAATGGAGATACAATTTTATACAAGATTCTTAATAGTAAAAAGAAACCAACTGGTTATCTGTTTTTGTTGAAGTAGTAGAGTCTGATTGCTTTAGCCAAGTAACAGTGCTTCAGCAATAGCATAATCACATTAACCAATGGAAGTTCTATAATAGGAGCTTCCCTTTTTACTTTTCTGGGTATTAAGTACTTAGCACAGTACGAACTGCTCTGTAAAGCAGTATTCTTTATCTTTAGATCAAGTGAATACGTTAGCAGCTGCTATCTTTAGATCACGAGAGCGAAGCGAGCTTTAGTCCAGAACACTCAAAGAGTTCCAAATAACTCAAAAAGAAGCCAAAAGACTAGCAATGTCTCTCATTGACTAATCAGATTTTAAAATATATAATAGGAGGTAAGAGATGAGAAGAATGACGTCATTTGGATGTAATGACAAATCCAGCGAAGTACCATTTAGCGAAGATAATGAAAAACAAGAAACAGATAATATTTCAAAAATTGAATTATTAGTAGCCTGCTATGTTGAAAGTTTACCAGAAGATAGGCAAAAGTGTATTCTTAATCTTGCAAATGTTTTATATAATGCTGGTAGCAATGCAATAAAGCAAGACATAGAAGTTGATTCATACATTTTATTACGAAACCTTAAGGATTTTCAAAATGGATTTAATAAATTTTTGGAAGAAGAAGTTGCTACTGTATTTAAAAAGGCAGGATTATTTGAATTTAATAATTCGAAAGTAATCAATACATCTGAAGCTCCAATTCAAAATAAATATGGTCTTCTACACTTTAGACAAGTTGATGTTATTTCCCCTTCATATAATATGAAATTAGATAATGATAAAGTCTATAGTGTAGATGTTTATTCAGAAAAATCACGTAATATATGTATTAAACAACTTAAAGAAGATACAGGAATTAATTTCACTTGGCTTCATGAAATTGATGCTAAAAAACATTTTATTCTTTATGATCCAGAAATGTATCAGATTGATGAAGAATGGAATTTCAGCTATAGAGAATGTACAGGATTAATACCTTTAGTGCCTTTGAATGGCACATCCTGTAGAGGTATGTTTAGTGATCTTACAAATATGGCAACAATAGATTTTAGTCATTTTTATACTAACAATGTAGTCACAATGACAGGAATGTTTCTTGGTTCCACAAAACTAAAGGAATTAAACCTTTCTTCTTTTGATACCTCTAATGTTGTCGATATGAGTTGTATGTTTCAGCTTTGTGAAAGTCTTACACAGGTCAATCTTTCCTCTTTCAACACATATAATGTCACAGATATGAGTTGTATGTTTGATAAATGTTATAACCTTAATACATTAGATTTATCCAAATTTAACACTTCTAATGTAACAGATATGAGTTTTATGTTCCGCGAATGTAAAAATCTTTATACATTAGATTTGTATAGCTTCAGCACAGTATCTGTAAAATGCTTTTACAAAATGTTTTCAGGCTGTGAAAACCTCCATTACATTGATGTATCACATAAGTGGGTTATTAATAAGTGTGCAAAAGACGATAAAGTTTTTGATAATTGCTACAAATTACCATTTTACAGAGATAGCCATATAGGATTGGAGATGTGTCGTGATGCTATCGAAGGTGGTTATTTTCATTACATTAGGAAAGAGGATGACTGCTTTAGCCCAGTAATAGTGCTTTAGCCTGATAAATGACTTAGCACAGTACATTAAGATAACAGCTTAGTCTAGTACTTTGTCAAAGAAGTACTAGACTTTTTACATTTCACATGCATTCCCAAAAATACTTATGCACGTTCCAATACCTCACACATATTCTACGTTTTTTCAAAACATCCAATGTTTTTAGAATATTTATAAAAATTAAAAATCTGAATGAGAAGTAGATGACGATGTAAAGAAAAAGAGCTAACAAAAGGTAAGATAATAATAACGTAAGAGAAAGGAGATAACAATGGAAGAGAAATTTTTTGCTTTTACATACAATAAACACATTTACACAGTAAACCTTAATTCTAAACAATCACGTGAAGATTGTCAGGCCAGGATTAATCATAACACTGGAAAAAAATTCAAATGGTTCAAGGAGAGTACTGGTAAAAAGAATTGGGTTTTATATGACTCTGAGATGTACAATGTACGATGCGGTAGTTTCATTACGCATCACAATGTTGTACTGCAATATATCGGCAAAGACTTTAGACCAGAAATTCCAATTAACGCAAGTAGCTGCAGATGTATGTTTGCACTTCATGGTCGTCATTTTGCGGCTGAGGTTCTTGACTTCTCCAACTTTAACACAGAAAATATAGTTGACATGGCATACATGTTCAATGGTTTTTACAAGTGTAGAAGTATAGACTTAAACAAACTTAACACCTCCAATGTAGTCGATATGACTGGTATGTTCAGTGATTGTACAGAGATGGAGTACCTTAATGTAAAGAACTTCAACACTTCTAAAGTAATCTCAATGGCAGGCATGTTTAGCAGATGCCACAATCTTATGGAGATTGATCTTAGTAGTTTCGATTTGTCTAACGTTCAAAATGCACATTACATGTTTTATGGGTGTAGGGAATTACGGTCTATCAAAATGCCGAACCATTCCATCCTTAGCCCAGAAACAGCAGATAGTATGTTTTCCAAATGCTCTCATTTACGGGAGATTGACTTGACAGGCTTTAACACAGAGAATTTAATTTCTATTAATTTCATGTTCTTTGAGAGTAGTAATTTAGCCAAGATTCTCATTAGTGATAAATGGGATTACATTGATTACAACGAATCAATAGATACCTTTTACATGTGTAATGAATTAACAAACTACGATTCAGAACGATTAGGTGGAGATATGGCGAAACCAGTAGAAGAGGGTGGTTATCTGACATTAGTACAATAACTTTAGCCAAGTAGAACCTCTTAGGCTTTAGCCAAGTAAACTACCAAGTGCAAAGTAAACAACAACAGGAAGGTAGTGTTTCAAAGCACTACCTTCTTTTATTAGCAAAATGAA
>OLPR01003165.1_pt1 | contig 11338 bp, 9 predicted proteins | sample 1672761 | NCBI WGS metagenome assembly OLPR01 (sample SAMEA3136721, study PRJEB25190) | human gut metagenome | biome: human gut; feature: human-associated habitat; material: faeces | place: Austria | collected 2013 | reverse complement strand
GATTCCGAAGCGCCGGTGCAGAAGGATCTGATCTTCGAGAACATATTCTTCCTCGCCGACGTGCCGGTGCTCATCACCGCCAACGCGCCGGTCAACGCGATCAAGCTGATCAACTCCGTCGTGGAGAACAGCCGCGTCAATCTGGCGCACATCGACCTGCCGGGGCTGGACTACGGCAGGACGCACATTCTCATCTCCGGCTGCACGCTGCGCGCCCACGGCGAAACCGAGCTGGTGACCGCCGAGCCGGGCCGCGAGGCGACGCTGAAAATACTGGGCAGCATCGTCGAAAACGAGGATATGAGCGCCGTCGTGCGCGGCGACGTGCGCGTGATCTCCAGCGACATTCCCGTAAAGAGCGAATAAACGGTTGCATAGTGCGCGCAACAATGCTATAATTGATTCACGTCCTATCCATGACAACGAACGATAAGGAGTATTCATCATTATGGAAAGCAATCAGAAGCCCCTGGCCATTGTCAACACCAAGGCCATTTATGAATCCGACATCGACGAAGTGATCGAGCAGATGGGCCAGCGCGGCGCCGCCTACAACAACCCGCAGGGCCGCGCCGCCGTGCTGGAGCAGCTCATCGCCCAGCGCCTGTTCCTGGCCGACGCGATGCGCAATCTCTATGAGCGCGAGCCTGCCTTCAAGGCCGAGCTGGCGCGCATCAAGGAGCAGCTGCTCACCCAGTACGCCATCAGCAAGGCGGTCGATTCCGTCACCGTGACCGACATCGAGGCGCGCAAATATTTCGACGAGCATCCCGAGCAGTTCGCCGCTCAGCCCACCGTCTCCGCCAGCCACATTCTCGTGGACAGCGAGGACAAGGCCAACGAGATCCTCAAGGAGATCACCGAGGGCGGCATCACGTTTGAGGACGCTGCGCGCAAGTATTCCTCCTGCCCCTCCTCCCAGCAGGGCGGCTCTCTGGGCGAGTTTGGCCGCGGCCAGATGGTGCCCGAGTTCGATCAGGCCTGCTTCGACATGGAGACCGGCGAGGTGCGCGGCCCCATCAAGACCCGCTTCGGCTATCACCTGATCCGTCTGGACGGCAAGGGCGAGGGCAAGCCCGTCTCCTTTAACGAGGCCGCCGAGCAGATCAAGCAGATCCTGCTGACCGAAAAGCGCCAGAAGGCCTATCAGAGCCGCGTCAATCAGCTCAAGATCCTCTATCCCGTCGAGCGTCCCTGACACTGTATTTTTGCGCCGTCCCGAGCCTGCGCTTCCGGGCGGCGCTTTTTATAAGGCGACACCGCACAAACGAGGTGGTCGGCCGGCGAATGGATTTTTCGTCAGATGCAAATGCAGATTTCGAAGGTTTACTGGAGGTAAATCGAGAAATTTGCATGCCGCAGATGGCGGGAAAGACATCGCCTGATGCGCCGCCGAGTTGTGCGGTATCGCCATAACATCACGCATGGGGAGGGAACTGCCATGGCGCATCTGCGCGACAGATTCTGGATCTGGGGACATCCCGAGGGGCGCTACAACCACGAATACGGCAACGAGCAGGAATCCCGCATGACGCCGCTGGAGGGCGCGCTGTACATGGGCGCGCGCAATCTGTTCATGGTGCCGGTGGGCGTGAACGTCAATGTGCGCCAGTACAACAAGTCCTTCACGCCGCTCAAAAGCGTGGGCTGGGCGATCGACAACGCCGCCGCCGATCCCGCCGCGCTGAATCAGCTCATCGAGCAGGTGAAGGACTTTCCCAACATCACATGCGGCGTATTCGACGACTTTGTGGGCTATCTTGCGAAGCACCCGATCCCGCCGGAGCGCTTCCTCGCCGTGCGCGAGAGGATGCACACAGAGGCCGCGCGCCCGCTGAGCATGTGGATGGTGCTCTACACGCACGAGTTCGGCGTGGACGCGGCTCAGGATGCGGCCTTCCAGCCCTACATCGACGCGTTCGACGGCGTGATCATGTGGACGTGGGAGGAGCGGCATCTCGATCAATTCGAGGAAAAGTACGCGCGCTTTAAGGAGCTGACGAAGAACCGGCGGCGCATGCTGGGGCTGTATCTGTACAACTTCGGCGAGTGCAAGCCCGCCACGGCCGAGGCGGCGCGCTGGCAGCTGGAGCGCTATACTCAGCTGCTCCGCGCGGGCGAAATCGAGGGCATTGTGCTGCACACCAACACCATGGCCGATCTCGACCACCCCGCCTACGACGTGGAGACCGCCTGGATGCGCGAGCACGGCGACGAGATCATCTGACGCTCTTTCTGCGGGGGCAACGGCGCGTTTCTTGCGCGGCTGTCCGTTCTATGCTATCCTTGAGCTCAGGAGGCGAGAGCACATGGAAACGAAAGACGTAATCATCAATCTGCGCACGGCGCGCGGCCTGTCTCAGGAGGCGCTGGCCGAGAGGGTCTTCGTGACCCGACAGGCCGTCTCGCGCTGGGAAACCGGCGAGACAACCCCGAACACCGAGACGCTGAAGCTGCTCTCGGGGCTGTTCGGCGTATCGATCAACACGCTTTTAGGCGCGCCGCGGCGGCTGATCTGCCAGTGCTGCGGGATGCCGCTGAGCGAGGACGGCCTCATCAGCCGCGAGACGGACGGCGCTTTCAACGAGGACTACTGCAAATGGTGCTATGACGGCGGCGAATTTGCCTATAAGAGCAAAGACGCGCTCGTCGATTTCCTGATGAGCCATATGCCCAATCCCGACAACGTGCCGGACGAAACGCGCCGCGCGCAGTACGACGCATGGCTTTCTCAGCTCAGTCACTGGGCGAAATAGCGCAAAAAACACCCCGCATGAAGCGTTTTTTCATGCGGGGTGTTCGTCTATAGGCTTATTCCTGCGCAACCAGCTTGATGGAATCGTGCTTCTGGCCGGTGATCCAGTCCACATCGTCGGTCAGCCAGTCCATGATCTCAAGCTGACGGGTTTCCCACGCGATGGTGGAGGCCTTCTCCGCCTCGGTCATCTCGTGATCGAACGACTTGACCAGCTCGCAGTAGCCGAAGATATAGCCGTTGGCGTTCCAGATGGTGAAGTTGCTCTCCGGGCCTTCGGTGATCTTGCCTGCGCGCTTTTCGATCAGGCCGTCGTGACGGCGCTTGTACTCGGCGGCGCAGCCCTCCTTGAGCTTCGTGGCGAACACGCGGTGCCGGATGAGCGACTTGTCCGCGCGCACAATGCCGATGTCGTGATACATCAGCGGCAGCGTGCCCTGCGCGGCGAACACATCGCACACCGGCGCGAGCGCGGCCCTCCACGCCTCAAAGCCCGCCTGATCGGCCGGCGACAGCTTCACCTCGTCCGGGAACTCGCCATAGCAGAACAGAAAGTCCTCTATGCTCCAGATGGAGAAGTTCTCGATGCCGGCGCGTTTGAGCGCGCCTTTGCACTCGTTCCAGAAGCCGCCGATAACCGCCAGCCCCTCTTCCTTTTTGCCGTCCTTAAAGCGCAGAACAAAGGGATTCCGCTTCATGATCTGTCTCTCCTTCGCGATTTTTTCCGTTACTGACAGGATATACCGCGCGCGCGCATTTGTCAAGACCGCGTTTGAAATTCGGCGCGTCCCGGTCGGAAAAATCAAATTGGAGTAAAATTTTTCTTAAACGGCGTCATTTACATCCATTTTACCCCCCATCATGCGATCCGTTTACATTGAAATTATAGGATAGAATCGTTAGAAGAGAAGAAGAATGAAAACTGAAGAATGTGAGGGAAATCGACGATGACGATGACAAACATCCTGTCGATGATCGCCGGCGTGACGCTGCTGCTCTTTGGCATGGACACCATGGGCAACGGACTGGAGAAGCTGGCCGGCGGCAAAATGCAGAAGATCCTCCGAAAGCTGACGGCGAACCCGATCAACGGCTTTTTACTGGGCATGATCGTGACGGCGGTCATACAGTCCTCCGGCGCGACGACCGTGCTGGTGGTCGGCTTTGTCAACTCCGGCATCATGACGCTCCAGCAGGCCATGGGCGTGATCATGGGCGCAAACGTGGGCACCACGGCGACCTCCTGGCTGCTGAGCCTGACCAACGTGGGCGGCGCGGGCGTGCTGGCCACGATATTCAATCCGAGCTTTTTCGGCCCGATCCTGGGCCTTGTCGGCGTTGCGATGCGGATGTGGAGCAAGCGCGAATCGCAGCAATATTCCGGCTCCATCCTGCTGGGCTTCGCCGTGCTGATGAGCGGCATGGGCATGATCTCCTCCTCGGTGTCCCCGCTGGCGGGCGATCCGAACTTCGTGAGGCTGTTCACGCTGTTCTCCAATCCCGTTCTGGGCATGATCGCGGGCGCGCTGCTGACGGCGATCCTACAAAGCTCCTCCGCCTCGATCGGCGTATTGCAGGCGCTCTCCGTCACCGGGGCGGTCACGCTGTCCAGCGCCATACCGATCCTGCTGGGCCAGAACATCGGCAGCTGCGTGACGGCGCTGCTGGCCTCGATCGGCGCGAACAAGAATGCCCGCCGCGCCGCGCTGATGCACCTCTACTTCAACGTTTTCGGCGCGATCGTGGTGATGATCATCTTCCTGCCGGTGAAGGCGTTCATACAGCCCGCCTTTCTGAACAACTCCATCAACGCCGTGGACATCGCCGTGTTCCACACCGCCTACAACCTTTTCGCGACGGCGATCCTCATGCCCCTGCGCGGCCAGCTGCTCAAGGCGGTCATGCGCACCGTGCGCGATGACGGCAAAAAGAGCGAAAAGGTGTGTATGCTCGACGAGCGCCTGTTCTCCACCCCCGCCGCCGCCGTGGCGCAGAGCCGCGAGAACGTGGTCAAGATGGCCGAAGAGGCGCACGCCTCGCTGCTCGCCGCCATCGCCATGACCCACGCCTACAATGAAGCCGCCGCCGAAACGGTCACGCGGCAGGAAAACGACATCGACCACTACGAGGACGCGCTGGGCACCTACCTCGTCCACCTCTCCAGCCTTGATCTGACCGGCCCCGAGAGCCGCGACGTATCCGGTATGCTGCACGTCATCGGCGATTTCGAGCGGCTGAGCGACCACGCCGTGAACATCGCCGAGACGGCCCGCGAAATGCACGACAAGGAGATCACGTTCTCCGCCGCCGCCTGGCGCGAACTGGACGTGCTCACCGGCGCGATCAACGAGATCCTCGATCTGGCGATCAAGTCCTACGTCTCCCGCGACGTGGCCATGGCCGCGCAGGTGGAGCCGCTTGAGGAGGTCATCGACGATTTGACCCGCGAGATCCGCACGCGCCACATACAGCGTCTGCGCAGCGGCGAATGTACCATCGAGCTGGGCTTCATACTGACCGACCTGCTGGGCAACTACGAGCGCGTGTCCGACCACTGCTCCAACATCGCCGTGGCGCTGATCGAGCTGACCAAGGACAGCTTTGAAACGCACGAATACCTCAACTACCTCAAGGACACCGGCGCGCAGCACTTCAAGGAGCGCTACGACGCCTATCGCGCCAAGTATACGCTGGAGTAAGACGCGGCTCAAACCGCCCAAGACCGGCGCACTGTCCGCACTGCGGGCGGCGCGCCTTTTTTGCTCCATATTCCTGTGACGCGGCCGTGACGTGAGCGGGAAAGGCGCTAATGTTTCGCTAATTCATGTGAGATTTCTTGAAACAGGCGGCGGCTTCATGGTATAAAGAGAATAGAATACTGTGCGGGACGCGCCCGCATGACGCCATTATTTTCTCTTTTCCCCTCCGACACGAAAGGAACAGGTGACTGCCGTGCCAAAAAAGAAAAACATCCTTCTGGACAAGCTGAAGGAATCCCTGGCCTCCGTGCTGCCCATCACGGGCATTGTACTCCTGCTCACATCGACGATCGCCCCGCTGCCGGTGGGCGCGATGATGGCCTTTGTGATCGGCGCGATCATGCTGATCTTCGGCATGGCGCTCTTCACGCTGGGCACGGAGATGGCGATGACTCCGCTGGGCGAGCGCGTGGGCGTCGTGATGACCAAATCGCGCAATCTGAAAATCATCATCCCCGTGTGCTTCGCCATTGGCGTGATGATCACCATGTCCGAGCCGGATCTGACCGTGCTGGCCACGCAGGTGCCCTCCATCCCGAACATGGCGATCATACTGTCCGTGGCGGTGGGCGTGGGTGCGTTTCTGGTGGTGGCGCTATTGCGCATCGTCATCGGCATACGGCTCTCGAATATGCTGGTGGTCTTTTACGCGCTGGTGTTCATACTGGCCTTCTTTGCGCCCAACGAGTTTCTGGCTGTGGCGTTCGATTCCGGCGGCGTGACCACCGGCCCCATGACCGTGCCCTTCATCATGGCGCTGGGCGTGGGCATCTCTTCCATCCGCAGCGACAGGCACGCCGAGAACGACAGCTTCGGCATGGTGGCGCTCTGCTCCGTGGGGCCGATCCTGGCCGTGCTGGTGCTGAGCCTGATCTACCGCCCCGGCGAGAGCCTGTACACGCCCGCCGCCGTACCGGAGATCGGCGATTCCCGCGAGCTGGCGCTGCTGTTCGTAAAGGGTCTGCCGGCGTATATTTCCGAGGTTTTCGTCGCATTGGCGCCGATATTGGCGTTTTTCCTGATTTTTCAGCTGTTTTTCCTCAAACTGCCGATGCGATCATTCTTGCGCTACGCCATCGGTCTGTTGTATACTTACGTTGGACTGGTGCTCTTCCTGACCGGCGTGAACGTGGGCTTTATGCCCGTGGGCATGGAGCTGGGCCGCGTGATCGCCTCGCAGAGCGTGCGCTGGCTGCTCATCCCCATCGGCATGGTGATCGGCTACTTCATCGTGGCCGCCGAGCCGGCCGTTCACGTGCTCAACAAGCAGGTTGAGACCATCACGGCGGGCGCGATCCCGCAGAAGGCCATGTCCGCCAGCCTGTCCATAGGCGTATCCATTTCGCTGGGACTGGCCATGACGCGCGTGCTGACCGGCCTGTCGATCATGTGGTTCCTGATCCCCGGCTACGCGCTGGCGCTGGCGCTGACGGTGAACTACGCCGTTCCCGCCGCGCAGGCGCTGGCCCGGCAGCCGAAGAATCCGGAAATACTGGATCCCTTCGCCACGCTGGACTGGATGGCGGCGGAGGATCCGGATTGCCTGTACTTCTACGACGGAAGCCTGTGCGCGGACAGCCGTATGTTCCCCCGCACAGATCTCGGCGTTCCCAAGAATCTGCTGTTCTGGGGCGGCTGGACGTTCCGTTCGCCCGAATACATGAAGTGCCTGAGCCGCTTCGGCGTCACGGAGCAGGAGCTGGATACCGAGCTGTTCCTGCGGGACGACGTATATCTGGCCCGGGGCATGGTGGTTCCGGAGCCCACAGAGCTGATCGACGTTCTGTCGGAAAAGGCGGAGGAAGAGATCGCCTCCATGCAGGGCGGCGAAGAGGGCGGCGTTTATCTGTTCCAGTTCTATTAAGCCTGTCTTTTCAAGCAAAGGAAGCCGCTCTTTCTTGACTTCCTGACCGAAACAGGGCATAATGACAACGGCCTTTCCGGCCTGTGCTGGCCGGGATCGCCGAAGGAGGAACTTTATGCGCCATGAGATCACCGCGGTGGACCGCGGTTCTGCGGCCCACCGGGCCGGTATTCTCCCCGGTGACGTGCTTTTGTGCATCAACGGGGAAGACATTATCGACGAGATCGACTATCAGGCGTTGATCGCTAACCGCCAGCTGGAAATGGAGCTGGAGCGGGACGGAAAGCCCCTGCATCTGTCCGTCCGAAAGTACGAGGTGGAGCCCATGGGGCTTCATTTCGGGGAGAGCATGACCCTGAGCCCCCGCACCTGCTACAACAACTGCGCTTTCTGCTTTATCGCCCAGATGCCGCCGGGACTGCGCCAGACTCTGTACGTGAAGGACGACGACTGGCGGTTTTCCCTGATGATGGGCAATTTCGTCACCCTGACCAACGTGAACGACCAGGAATTCGAGCGGATTATCCGCCGCCACGCTTCGCCGCTGTATATCAGCGTCCACACCACCGACCCGGAGCTGCGCTGCCGGCTGATGAACAACCGCTTCGCCGGGAATATTATGGAGCGGCTGACCCGGCTGAAGGAAGCGGGCATCCACTTCCACTGTCAGATCGTGGTCTGCCCGGAGCAGAATGACGGCGAAGCCCTGATGCGCACCCTGAATGACTTGCGCTCGCTGGCCCCCGCCGCCGAAACGGCTGCGCTGGTGCCGGTGGGGCTGACCAAATTCCGGGAGGGGCTGTTCCCGCTGCGGACGTTTACCCGGGAGGAAGCCCGGGCGCTTCTGAAAATGATCGCGCCCTTTCAGGAGGAATGCCGCCGTACCCTCGGCACCACCTTCGCCTTCCCCAGCGACGAGTTTTTCTGCATCGCCGGGCTGGAAGTGCCGGAGGAGGACTGGTATGAGGACTTCCCTCAGATCGAAAACGGCGTAGGTCTGCTCCGACGGCAGGTCAGCGAAATGGAGGAAGCCCAGAAGTTTGACGACGATCCGCCGCCGGAGGGGGAGCGTCGCTACGTGATCCCCACGGGGGTGAGCTTCGCGCCCCAGCTGGAACGGCTGGTGAAGCGCTTCGCTCCGCCGAATACCACGGTGCGGGTGGTGCCGGTGCAGAACCATTTCTTCGGCGAGACCATCACCGTGACCGGCCTTCTGACCGGCGGCGATATTCTGGCAGCGCTGACCCCGGAGGTCTGCGAAGGCATGAAGGAGATCCTGCTGTGCAGCGTGACCCTTCGCCACGAACAGGATCGTTTTCTGGATGATATGACCATCGACGAGTTCCGCAGGCGGGCCCCCCTGCCTGTGCGGCTGGTGGACTGCGACGGCCAGTCGCTCTACGACGGCCTGCATGGCCGAGGTCTGGACTGAACCATCGGGAATAAGGAGGAAACCATGGCCAAACCCTTAGTTGCCATTGTTGGCAGGCCCAATGTGGGCAAATCGACTTTCTTCAATAAGATCGCCGGACGGCGCATCTCCATCGTGGAGGATGTGCCCGGCGTGACCCGCGACCGCATCTACTGCGACGTGGAGTGGATGGGCCGTCATTTCAGCATGGTGGATACCGGCGGTCTGGATATGCGCAGCGAGGACGTGCTGCTTTCCCAGATGCGGCGGCAGGCGGAGATCGCCATGGAAACGGCGGACGTGATCTGCTTTTTCTGCGATGGCCGTACCGGCCTGACCCCGGATGACGAGGACATCTGTCATTACCTGCGCAAGACTCACAAGCCCATTCTGCTGGTGGTCAATAAGATGGACTACGCGGGCCTGAACGACCAGCTGTACGAATACTACAACCTTGGTCTGGGCGATCCCATTGCCATCAGCGCCACCAACATGCTGGGGCTGGGCGACCTGCTGGAGGCCATCGTCCGCCATCTGCCCCCGGCTCAGCCCGACGAGGAAGAAGAGGAAGAACACGTGATCCAGCTGGCGCTGGTGGGCCGCCCCAACGTGGGCAAAAGCTCCCTGTCCAACAAGCTGCTGGGGCAGGAGCGCACCATGGTCAGCGATATTCCCGGCACCACCCGGGACGCAATCGATACCCTATTTACCGATACGGACGGCACCCGCTTCAACATCATTGATACCGCCGGAATGCGCAAGAAAAAGGCGGTGGAGGATGAAACACTGGAACGCTACAGCGTGCTGCGCTCCATCGCCGCCATCGACCGCTGCGACGTGGCCCTGCTGCTGATCGACGCCCAGACGGGCGTGACCGAGCAGGACACCAAGGTGGCCGGGCTGATCCTCAACTCCGGCAAGGCGGTCATCGTGGTGGTCAACAAGTGGGACGCTATCGAGAAGGACACCAACACCATGGAGGCCATGCGCAAGAAGATCCTCTCCGATCTGAAGTTCATGAGCTACGCACCGGTGCTGTTCCTCTCCGCCTTGACCGGCCAGCGGGTGAATACTGTGCTGGACGCGGTGAAAGCCGCCTATGCTCAGTACTCCAAACGGGTGCCCACCGGCGTTCTGAATGAAGCGCTGGCCGATGCGCAGATCAGTCTGCAGCCTCCCGTTTCCGGCGGCCGCCGCTTGAAGATCTACTACGCTACCCAGCAGAGCGTCTGCCCGCCCACCTTCGTTCTGTTCATCAACAACGAGGAACTGATGCACTTCGCCTATCAGCGCTATCTGGAAAACCACTTCCGCAAGTGCTTCGGCTTCGAGGGCACTCCCATCCGCTTCATCCTGCGGGAAAAGAAGCAGGACGGGAAAAACTGAAAAAAGCAACAGCCCCCTTCCGCACGTGCGCCGCGCGGGAGGGGGCGTTTGCTTTAATGCTGAAAGGCGCTTACCAAAGCGCTTCGTCCAGCGTTTCAACGAAGCAGCCTTTGCTTTGATAGTATTCAAGCAGCCCGGCGATTTTGCTTTTGTCGTAGCTCGTGATGCAGTCCGAAAGCACGTGAACCCGATAGCCCGCCTTTGCCATGTTGAAGCTGGTGGATTTGACGCAGGCGGCAGCGTCCGCCCCGGCAAGGTAAAATTCGTCGATGCCGTTCGCCTCGATAAAGGCCGCAAACACCTCGCTGGTCAGGGCGTTGCTTTTGGTCTTGACGAAAATATTTTCCGAAACGATTTTTAATTCCGGAACCAGTTCTGCGCCGCGGGTGCCGGGCTTGAAGGTGCGCGTTCCGGCGGAAAGATTGTTGTGCTGAATGTAGACCACCTGCATGCCCTTCGCAGCGGCCCGCTCGATTGCCTGATTCAGGTTTTCCAGAATGTCCCTGTAGTTTTTGGTGATGTCATTTTGAATATCGATGATCACCAGCGCCTTGCTCATTTCTTTTTCCTCCGCAACGTAAAAAAGGTTTTTGTATTTGGATTTGAACCGCTTCGTTATCATAGCATTTTGACTGAAAATATGCAACAGACGAAACGCAACATTCAAAACAAAACGAATGGAAAAGGAAGTGAAAAACGTCCACATGCTTTTTCGCAAAACCGCGCACACTGTCCCCAAAGAAAGGATGGGATGGTATGCGCGGTTTTCGCACGGATCTGGCCATGGAAAGCGTGGGGGAGGAGAGCGGACGGCTGGAGGGCGTCAGCATGAGCGCCCACCAGATCGGCGGCGTGAAGCGGACGCGGATCGTGATCCAGTCCCGCAGGGCGGCGGAGGTGCTGCAGCGGCCCGTGGGCGAATACATCACGCTGGAATGCCCGGAACTGTCCCGATGCGGCCAGCCGGAGCGGCAAATGCTCATCCGCCTGATCGCACAGGCCGTGCGGGCGCTGCTGCCCAAGGAAGGCGAGGTGCTGGTGGTGGGGCTGGGCAACCGCAACGTGACCGCCGACGCGCTGGGCACCCGGGTGGTGGAGCGGACGCTGGTGACCCGCCATCTGGGGGAAAGCCTTGCCCGGGAAATGCGGGGCCGTCTGCGGGG
>OLPR01003159.1_pt1 | contig 11349 bp, 15 predicted proteins | sample 1672761 | NCBI WGS metagenome assembly OLPR01 (sample SAMEA3136721, study PRJEB25190) | human gut metagenome | biome: human gut; feature: human-associated habitat; material: faeces | place: Austria | collected 2013 | reverse complement strand
TGGCAAGCCATTCTCCCCACGGGACGATCCGCTCGATCTGACTGAGAAATTCTTTTTTCTTCGTCCGCACCTGCGCCAGTTCATCGCTGAACGCGGAAATTGTCATCTGTTTATCCATAAGTTTATTATATCACACTCGGCGGTATTTGGCACTTTTTTCTGTGCGGTATTGCCCTAGCTATGAATAGACATCCCCAAAAACAGAAATCCAGGTTGATTTTATCCTAAAATTTGATTATGCTATTTGAGGAAGGAGGCTTACTGCATGTGTATCGATAAAAACACCGTTTTACCCAATTCCCTCACCAATCAGGCTGATTCCATGCAGGCAGCATCGGATGATAATGCAGCGCAATAAGCATGTGTATGAAGAACTGGCCAAATGAAAGTGTTGACCAAACATCAGGTTTGGATGCTTGCCCGTACACTGTGCTTTGATACGGAAGATTTGCTTGAAAAGGTAGAATGAAGCCCGGGTTCAACGCCCGGGCTTCCGCTGTTTACTTGAGTTGCACGCCATCGTGGAACGCCTGTCCGACCTTTTCGCCCAGAACCAAATACTGATTGTTCATGGTGTCAAAGGTGATGGGGCGGAGCTTGCCCACATCCACCTTGCCGTTCTGCCCCAGCACGGATTCGTCAGCAGACACATTGACGATCCGCCCTACCAGGCGGCAGGTTTCGGGATCGTAGGAAACAGCCTCGCACTCCAGCGCCATGGGCAGTTCGTCGATGAGGGGCGCGTCCACGAATTCGGACTTCGTTGCGTGGAAACCGGCCTTGGCGAACTTGTCAGGCTCCTTGTTCCCGGACACGAGGCCCACATAGTCACAGGCCGCCACATGGTTTGCAGTCGCCATGGACACCGTGAACGCCTTGCGACTCATCAGGTTCTCGGCAGTCTTATGACCCGAATCTACACAGATGGTGATTTCTTTTTCCTCGCTGATGCCGCCCCAGGCCGCGTTCATGGCGTTGGGAGTGCCATCCACGTTGTAGGTGCCGATAATAAATACCGGCATGGGGTAACAGATTGCCTTTGCACCAAAGCTTTTTCTCATTGTATTTCCCTCCATAACATTTCAAAGAATCCTTTGTTATCGCGAAGAACATTTTTTTCTGCACTACCTACTCGAAAACCACTCGCCAGCAGACGCAGACCATTTCTCGTCAAAGGAGCTGCCTTCTACAGCCGCTGTAAAAGGCTTGGTAAGGAAAACACGAATTGTGTGCAGTACGGTGCTGTAATCATCGGTTTTGATATCGACTTTCCGGCAGAATGCACGCCACTTCTTCTGCATGGCTTCATCAGCATCGAATGCGACAATCTGCTCAAATTGTGCTACTGTGAAGGCATGGCTGCGATTGACAAAGGTCTTTCTCAACGCCTCTGTCAGCACTGCTCCGTCAAAATCAAACTTATTGGCAAGATAATAAATATCGTAGTAATCCTTCATGCGGCTGGAGAACTCCATCAGATTCAGGATCGCGTCCAGCTTTTCCGCAATGATAGTCTCCAGGGAGTATGTATTGACCACAGGAGCATCAAAGCCTTCCAGCTGGGTGGGGATCTTCCGTTTTTCCTGTTTTGGAACGATGACATCACCAATGCCAAAATCAATGCCGAAGGGTGTTCGGGTATTTTTGATTCTGGCCACCACCGTTGCGCCCACACCGGCATACTTCTTGGCCACGGCAATCGGCGCGACACTTTTGATCTCGAAAGTCACAAAATCATTTTCGCTGGGAACGGAAATAATCTCCTCAAGTACCGCTTTTACCTGCTCCGGGGTATTGGGAATCCTGCGAAGCAGGAAGTCCACATCGATGGTCACACGACTGTCAAAATCCGTGACCGCATACACGAACAGCCCGCCTTTCAGGACGAAATTCTCAGCATATCTGGACTTTTCCAGACGGCGCAGGAATTCTTCCTGGCAAAAAAGCTGCAGGCACAGTTGGTGACTTCTTCCGCTTGCAGCGGCTTTATTTTTCAGTCTTGCCAGTACGGACGCTGCCATATCAGCCATTGAGAAGCACCTCCATCAGTTCGATTACTTTTTTATAGACGCGCAGCTTCTTTGCGTATATGGAAAGATTGCTCAGGTTCTTTTGGGGATCGTTTGCATAGGCATTCAGTGCCTTGGAAAACAGTTCTGTATCCAGTCGGGAACGATACTTGAAGCAATCGCAGATTGTACGCTCCCTGTCATATACAGGCAGCGTAACACCATGGAAGTCCCCAGTGGTTTTTCCCAGCTCATACAGATCCTGCTGAACAAAATAGGTTTGCAGAGGAAGGGCATCTACATCCAGCTTCGTTCTGGATATCGTTCGTGGAACGGCAACAGACCACTTGCGCGGGGCAAAGTCACTGTATCCGTAATAGAATAGCGCAGATTCCACGCATACAATGCCTTGGGGAATCAGTGTCGCCAGCATCTGCTCCTCTGTGGCTTCATTCTGCTCAGCCATTTGATAGTAGCCATGCCGGACACGATCCAGGTAACCGGCATTGCACAGGCTGACAACATCGACTGCACGGATTCCTGCCGCTACAAAATCAGCGGATTTGGCGATACCGCCTTTGCTCTCGATCACATCCCTTGCGGCAGCACGAAGATCCACGCAATCACCTGCTTTCAAAATAAAATTCGCTCACACATGCTGCTTTTGTGTGCCTTCATTTTATTATATCCACCAGGTGACAAGATTGCAACAAAAATTCACACACATTTGTTAAATAAATGTGTGCGAGAATAAAGATGAGATTATTTGTATTCCGCACGGTGATCAGTCGTGCGGGATTTTATCCAATCTCGAAAGGGTGTCGCGTTTCGCGACACCCTTCTGGCGTTAAGGATCATCCAATGAATAGAATTCGGAAGATTTACAGGGTCGACCAGAGGCAGAGGAAGCTGTACGGAATGCTGTACAGAAGATGCTTGACCGGTTATCTGTGAAGAGATGCCGGGGTGTCGTGAAACACGACACCCCGGCATTTTTTCAATGTGTTTCTACCCGACGGTTCCTATCATCCATTTCCCCAGTCCAGCTTTTCCCCTGTGCGTTTACAAGGTTCGTTTGCACGATGCAGAAAACAGGAAACCTGCCATGGCTTGCAGCGCCTTTGTGAAAATACAGAGCTTCCGGACATCGCCTCGCAGCTGACCGCGCTGGCGAAAAAACGCAAATGTGATCAACCGCTACCATAATGTGACGAGTTAGTTCCTAAAAAACGAAATCCATTTCCTTTAGAATAATAGCAGCCAGAGCGAACGCTCTGATTGTTCAGTCCGTTACCACCCAGCAGACGGAACTAGCACTATTTGCGCTAGTTATGCAGCAAAAGTGGCACAACCAGACCCTGTTGGAAGCCCCTTGGAATCGGTACAATATGCAAGTAGGAAAAGCCTATAACCGAAATCTTGGAAACTGCATACCATTCACCAGACACATTCCCGCGCAAGAAGCTATGCGGGCGGCACGCCAAGACTTCCCGAAAAGGAACAGCCGTGATCTGTTTTGCGCCAATCATGCAGTCCGTTACCACCCGGCAGGCGGAACTGGCATTATTTGTGTCAGCAAAGTAGCACAACCCGTCCCTGTTGGAAGCCCTTTGGAATCGGTACAATACGCATGTAAGGAAAAACCATAACCTGAATTTTGAAAACTGAATATCATTCACCAGATACATTACCGTGCAAGGAGCTATGCGGGCGGCACGCCGAGACTTCCCAAAAGGAACAGCGATTCATGTCAGCCCCAAAATGTCGGATTGCAACCGGCACAGCGATAATTCTACACAGGGATAATGATACTTCCGTAACTCGCGGCCCGGCCCTAAGGAAGGCGGGGAGGTTAGATTCCTATGGAGCAGCACAGCAGGCTGCCGTCTGGTGACTTCCCGTGTCTCAGGGCGTCGAGGACAAATATGGGATTACTGATCCATGTTTCTACGCAAGCCTTCTTTCGCACATTCGCGGATTGGGTGAATCTCCTGTACAATGCGTTTACACTAAAACAGGAGGTAAGCAATATGGAAATCGCATATATCAAATGTGGAGATTATTACATTCCCGATCTGACCTTGCCGGAGGAGCCGCGACCCATGGGGAAGTGGGGGCGGATGCACCGGGAATACCTGAAGGCAACGTATCCCATCACCTACACCAATCTGATTCTGTCTGGGAAGCTTTGGACCTATCTTGCGGACCTGAACGAACAGGCGCAGCTGCGGCTGGACACGCTGGTGTCCCAGATGAAGGTTGCCGAAGGAATCACAGAAGCACTGAAAGCCAGAGACCCGATGCAATGGGTGCAGCGGATGAACAGCATCCGGGACAGGGCGGAGGAAATTCTCCGTGAGGAGTTGATTTATGTATGACAGCACAGGAATTTGTTTCTTTTCTTGACCGCTATATCGCCGATAAAACGCCAAATTTTGGCGATGGAGATTCCGTCCTGACCATTTTGTATGAAGCGTACAACGATGCAAACAACATGGACAGTGACGACATCAAAGCTGGTTTTCATGAATTGTACCAGGCAATGAACGGAATGCCCCTGCGGGAGATGGATACGATTGTGAATCCCGTCTGCGCCCTTTGCCGGGACTATGAGCAAGCCGGATTTGTACATGGCGTGGAGGTTGGAATGCTTCTGGCAAAGGAACTGAATAAAGCATATACCTGAACAAAAAGCCCATCGAACGCGGCACGCAGCACGCTCGACGGGCTTTTTCATTCTCGACTCACGCTTCACTCGGCACGGGGATGTAAACCATTTTCAGAGGAATCATCTTCCGATACTTGTCGCTGAGATGGTCATAATACTTCAAAACAAGTTCCACCAGCTCTGTACCATTGATACCACGGATGATAGGTGTGTTTTCCAAGTACTTCTGGGCATTTTTGGTGTAGTTGGATAGCGTAACAAACAGACCGTAGTCACCCTCTCTCATAGCGCCTTTCAGAGATTGGATGGTTGTCTCTTTGATGTCGCTGTCCTGGCTTTTGACCTGAACCAATATCCGGGGAGGAAGCTCATCCTTGTATGCGGTGATATCAATTCCACTGTCACCGCCGTGGGGAGAAACCGTACACCGATATCCCATAGCACGTAGCAGATCAGCAACAAATTCTTCCAGATCGTATCCTTTCAGGTTCTTGCTGAGTTCTTTCAAGATAAAATCTCTTGTTGATTCAATGATTTCATCTGCAGTGGCTGCCACGGTCTCGTCTGTTTCCGCCATAGCGGCTGCTGGTTTGAATCCTTTGTCCATTGCCTGCAGATATTCATCCGCATAGTTCTTTATTAAGAAAAACGACAATGCAGAGCCAACCTCGTACAAGGCACCTTGGGAGAATGCAGTTCTGGGCAGATGTTTCAGCCATTTCACTTTACGCTGCTGAACATAAAGTGCTGCATCGGAATTGAAAATGAAATCGCTCTCAACAATGCCGATGTTGATCTTTCGATCCATTTTGGAGGGAAAAACAACAAAATCTCCCACTTTCATCTCGCAGGCAAAGCGGTACAGCATACCGGCACTTGTTGCGATGGCTCCCTTTTTGGCGGTAGGGTAAACCTTGAGATAGTGACTTTTATAGGCGTCTCGTGTAGGTTCCAGTTTGCTGCAGTCGCCAAACTCTTTCCACCCAATGGCAATCACATTTTGAATGAGGAACAGGTTATCATCTGTCGTATGGATGCCCCAAACTCTCTTTCCGTCAGCGTATCTCCTTACCCAGACCATGGCATTGCACACTTTTCGCTGATCGCTGAAGCCGAAATTGAATAAGAAACAATCTGAGAATCCCTCAAATGTTATTTTTCGCTTTCTGTAAAATTTCTTGTCAGCGTTTACAAAACGCGTTGCCTGCCCGAAGGAGCAGATCTGGGGTTTGGGGGATTCCCCAACAAGCAAAAATCCGGCTGGGTAGCACCCAGACACTGCTCGCCACTATCATATGATTAGCGCCTATTAGGAAAACACACTGTCAAAGTGGTTTGTAGCGGGGGTTAGCCCGCTACTGCGGTATCTTCCGTAGTGTTAATTTCAATGTACTCGGCAATCTTGCGGAGCTCGTCAGCAAATTTGAATTTCACGCTGATATTGCCGTTTTCATAGACCTTGATATAGTCCACAAGTTCAACCAAGATTTCACGGTTGAGGGCTTCAATGTTCTGATGCCAGTTTCCATATTCCCGCTGGGTCTGCAAAATCTGGCTGCGGACGAACATATCTGCCATGCCAAAAATTGTAGTAACCAGAAATACCGCCAGCACAATGCAGAAAATGGACATCCTGCTTTGCTTCCTGTGGATCTTTACAGATATGGGAACAAGGTCAAGATAATGCTTCATTCTTTTTTCCTCCCAAATCCGTCAAAACGCCATCGGATACTCGGAACACCCGATCAACGGATGCTGTCAAATTTTTATTGTGGGTAATCATCAGAATCGTTTGCTGATAGCGGCGGGATGCCTGTGTAAGCAAAGCCATGACATCCTGGCTATTTTTACTGTCCAGATTGCCAGTAGGTTCATCCGCCAAAATCAGTTTGGGCTTTGTGATTAACGCCCGTCCAATGGCGACACGCTGCTGCTGTCCGCCGGATAGTTGATTCGGCAGGTGGTGCCGACGTTCGGTAAGGCCCAAGAGATCCAAGATTTCTTCTACCGCTGCCGGATCTGGCTTACGATAGTCCAAGAGAAGCGGAAATATGATATTCTGCTCCACATTCAGCTCGGAAACCAACTGAAAGGATTGGAAGATAAAACCGATATTACGACGGCGGAAAATCGTGCGCTGTTCCTCTTTCATGGAAAATAGGTCTTGTCCATCTACCAAAATGTGGCCGGAAGTAGGAGTGTCCAAAGCTCCAATACAGTTCAGTAATGTGCTTTTGCCAGAACCGGATTCACCCACAACGGCAGCAAATTCGCCTTTATCCAGGGAGAGGGAAACCTTCTTCAACGCTTCGACTTTCGCCTCACCCTTGCCATAAGTTTTACATAAATCTTGTACTTTCAATATTTCCATAGTCATCAGTACCTCCTTTCTCAAAAGGATAGCAAAAACAGCTTACAAGCAGGTGAATTTGACCTTACAGTTCCGTAAGGAAAGATAGTGTAAACAGCGTACCTTTTCCAGATTCACTTTGTACGGAGATAACACCGCCTTGCCCTTCAATAATGGACTTGGCAAGGGGAAGCCCCAGCCCGATTCCTTGTGTATCAATGGAATGTTTGCTGCGATAAAAGCGTTTGAAGATGTGGTGAATATCCTCCGGGGCTATGCCACTCCCATTATCAGAAATGAAAATCTGAAACATAGCAGGAGTGCGATTCCATGTAATACGGACGATGCCGCCAACTTGTGTGTGATCCAGCGCATTTTTTACGATGTTTCCAATTGCTTCCCCTGTCCATTCCATATCACAAATAAGCTTTTGCTCACCGTCGCCATCGATCTGAATCTGTTTATTCTCATTTTTAGCTCGTGCAGTTAATTCATTGACGGAATGAGCTATCAGTTCGGACATACGGCAACTTTTTTTCTCAAAAATGATGTTTCCCGTATCCAGTCGGGTTATCTTCAACATGGATGAGATTAACTGCTCCATACGCTTTAGAGAAATGCCCATCTTCGTCGCAAACTGCTTTACCGTTTCCGCATTTTCCGGCTCACTTTCAATGATCTCCTGATACATAGTGAGGGCTGCCAGAGGCGTTTTGAGCTGGTGAGATATATCGGATATGGTGTCTTTCAAAAACTCTTTTGCTTTACGTTCTGTTTCATTTTTGGATTGGAGCATAGTTGCAAGCTGTTCTATCGAAGAAAACACTTGGTAGATAGCCCCCTCATAATTCTGCGGTAAATGACAAGAGTAATCCCCGTTGATGTAATTTAGCAATATTTTGTCGGCCTGTTGATACAATCGCTTCCTTTTCCAGAAAAAAATAAATATTCCTATGGCAAGCACAAAGAGAAAAAATAGCACAGTGCATAGCATGGTGCAGAAAGCGGAACGCTGAAATTGATTGAAATAAGGCCGCATACTGCTTTCTGACTGTTTTCCCAAACCCGCAGCCGCTAATAATGACCTACCATCGTCACTGATGTCTGTGTTCGTAAAGGCAACTGCAACCACTTCTTTCGGAACACCCTGTTCCAAAAGTGAGGATGAAACCGCTTCATCATGTTTGAGCCATAGGACTTCCGCATCGTTCACCTGATAAATAGTCAAAACGGTTGCTGTACCTACAAACAGCAGAGCAAACAAAGTCAAAAATAGCAGGAACCCTTTAATCTGTCTATCTTGGTACAAACTCATATAGACACCTCTTTCCATTGGTAGCCGAACCCACGAATGGTTATAAGGTGTTCTGGATGGGACGGATTGGTTTCCACTTTTTCACGAAGCCGCCGTACATAGACGGACAGGGTGTTATCATCCACAAAATTTCCTGTATCATCCCACAGCTCATTTAGAATGATGTCCCTTGTCACAACACGATTTGCGTTTCTTACCAGCAGACAAAGCAAACGATATTCGGCGCTTGTCAAATCCAATGCTTTTCCCTTTAAGGTTGCACGGCTATCCAACAGATCAATGATAATGTCGCCACATTCCATAGAAGTGTTTTTTTCGCTTTTGGAAACTCCGGCCCGACGCAACAGCGCCCGGATGCGGGAACACAATTCCCCCAGTTTGAAAGGCTTGGTGATATAATCGTCCCCACCGCTATCTAATCCACGAATTATGCTGACTTCTTCATCCGATGCAGTCAGGAATATAATCGGTATCTGCTGATTTTCTTTTCTTACTTTTTCGCATATGTCAAATCCTGTTCCATCTGGTAGGGTGACATCCAAAATCAACAGATCGTATCTGTCGAGTTCGGACAAGTATTGTTTTGCCTCACATACAGTACGGGCAACTTCAACATCAAATTCATTCTTTTTCAAAGAGTAGACCAAGCCATCTATTAGACTGACATCATCCTCCAATAGCAATATTCTATTCATGTTTTAATTCCTTTCCTTGTTTTGTCCTTCCGTCAATCGGCTTTTCTGCGTTCTTTGGGATCAGCCAAACACCAGCCATCTTTACAGCGCCGGGGATACGCCCAGCAGCGCAATAATAATTTACCCTACGAGGTGTCACGCCCCACTTTTCGGCGGCCTCTTTCAATGTCATATAGTCCATTTCGCACCTCCACAGAGTACATTATAGTTCTCTTTCTCGAACAATGCAAGGAACGAAATGTGAATTATAAACTTCAACCAACCTGCATATAGCAACATTCCACGGGCAAAGTATGAATTATACAATGTAACTGGGTGATGTTATATGGCGAAAGTTGAAGATTGTCCCGGTTTTGAAACCTTCGGTGCAGATGTCAAAGCCGCACGAGAGGCAAAGCGTCTGGCACGAAAAACATTGGCAGAAATGGTTGGGATTGAATGGCGGTATCTTGCCAACATTGAGAATCAAGGTGCGATTCCGAGCCTGCCTGTGATGATCCAGTTGATTAAGGTCTGCGGACTTCCCGTGGAACGGTATTTTAACCCGGAGATCATGCGGGAAGAAAGCGAACAGCGGCAACGGGTCAGCCACAAGCTGAAGCTTTGCCCTGAAGAATACCTGCCGATTATCGAAGGTGCCATAGACGGGGCGCTCAAAATGGAACAGACTGCGAAGCAGAAGGAGGACGCATAATCGCGGCCTCCTTCTGGCGTTTCTATATCAAGTTTCCCGGCACTTTTCCAAAAGTTCCCGGCACCTCTGCTGGATTTCTCCGGTTTCTGTCACAGTCAGGTCACGGTCATTTCCAGTAATCTTATCTTCCAGAAAGTTGGCGTATGTACCCAACAAAGCGTTCCGTAAATCCTCCGGGGTTTTCTGTATTTCAGCGCTGTACCAGTCATTCCGGTGGGGTTCCCATGCCATCAATGTATAACCGTGGCTGGTCTGAACCACCTCATACAGTGGATCATCATCCAGATATGCCTGAAACACTTTCAAAATCTTTTCAAAGGTCAGCATTTCCCGCACCTCCCATTCAGCTGCAAATCAGTTCCCTGATTAAAATTTCCTCAATCTGTGCCGTTAATGTGTTCATCAGCCCCACCCAACGCATAGGGTCACAGGCTTTCAGTTCTTCCGTGACACCCGCAGTCTCCATCATGTGAGGCAACATGGTGTCCACGCGCTCCTGCGCTGTCCGGTCAATCTCTAACAGGTGTGGATACAGCTTCTCGCTCATCAGCAGTTGGTTGTAGAGAATGGGGCGATGTTCCTTTAGGTAGGATTTTCGCATCCTGCCGTACTTGCCGATAGAAGTTTCCGGCTGTTCAGAAAGTTTTAGGTTGGGTATATCATAATCTCCACAACGAATGTAAGTCAACTTACTCATATTCATTCTCCTTTGCTTCGTGATGATTAGACTGCTGCGCTGGCTGCTATGCTGCCTTTGCGCGGTTCTTCTTTTGGTAGCTGACCGATAGTAGAAAAAACACCTTTTTTCATATCCTCAGCCCGGATCAGGGCTTTCTTAGCGTCCATTTCCGCTTTTTTCTTCGCCTTGATTTTGTCCTCATACTGTTTCTGTGCGCCGCTGGCTTTCCGCTTCAAATAATTCTGATGAAGCCTGTCCTTGCGTTCTTCTTTTTTCTGCAGTTCTTCCTGTTCCTCCGGGGTTAAAGGAACCGGCTGTAAGGATGGTGGGATATAGCGCCCTAAAAAATTGAAGTAGATTTCAATTTCCTGCGTGGTGTCCTGGCTGCCTTTTCGGGCGCGTTCGTGGACAAGGATTTTCTCTACAAACTCGTTGAGCATGGTGTTTGTCAGAGTGTCAAAATTCTCATACTTATCAATTAGGGCTATAAATTTCTCTGCGGATTTCTGGCTCTGCTCATAGCCGGTAACAGCCTTTTCCAGCTCCGCAATTTCAATCTCAAGTGCGTCCTGCTCTTTGGCATACTGTGCATCAAGCGCCCTATATCGTGCATCCGGCAGCTTGCCGAGGGCATTGTCCTCATAGATTTTGCAAATCAGTTTTTCCAGTTCTCCGGCTCTCTTTTGAGCAGCAGCCAGACGCCTGCGCTTTTTCGATATATCGGCACTCTGTTGAGCAACCTGCGTCTCCTGAACAGTGTGAATAAATTCCGTCCGGTCATTTCTCGAATATTCAGCGATAGCCCGGAGTGTGTCGGAAACCAATGTCAGAACAGCACTCTCATTGATACGGTGTTGTGTAGGGCATAGTGTCCCACACGGAACTTTGGTATAATTGGAACAGGTATATTGAGAAATCCGCTTGCCATTGTTGGTGCGG
>OLPR01003156.1_pt1 | contig 11361 bp, 8 predicted proteins | sample 1672761 | NCBI WGS metagenome assembly OLPR01 (sample SAMEA3136721, study PRJEB25190) | human gut metagenome | biome: human gut; feature: human-associated habitat; material: faeces | place: Austria | collected 2013 | reverse complement strand
CGGAAATCGGCAACCGCGCCCCTGTTCTCTATGGGCTATTCCTCGTCGGTCAAGATAAACTCCCTTTCGGAAAACTCGCTGTCCGTCATGGCTTGCAGCTTGTTCACCGCTGCGGCGGCAAGCTGGCGCATATCCTCGTCCATGTAGGGCATGGCGGCAAGGATATTTTCAAGCGTTGTTTCCCGGCTGTCCTCGGCGTAGATCGCAACAATGTTTTCTTCCTCAATGGTAAAGCGGGTATTCATGCTATCAAACCTCCAAATCCTTTTTATGCTCTTTCTGTTTATCTTTCGGCTGCTGCGCCGCCTGTTTCTTGTATTCGTCCAGCTTCTTCAAAATGGACGGTTTTTTCTGCGGCTGTTCCCGTTTCTCGGCTTTTACCGCTTTTGCAAGGTCGGTAACGGAAATCGCTTCCCCCGCCTTTGCCCGCTGCTCAAAATCTGCAACGGTGGGCGTTTGCGGCGTATTGTTGATAAGCCCGTCAAAATTGTTGTCGTTCTGCTCTATGGTGTCCTCGACGTGCTTTAAGGGATTATCCCGCTGCGGCTGCTCGGCGGCTATGGCATAAGCCTGTGTGCCATTCCCCATAATGAGATACTTCCCGTCCTCCGACGCATGGTGAAAACCAAATCCCGCCGCTTCGATCTGTTCACGGCTCATATCGGTAATATGAAAATTGCCCCTCGGCGTTCTAACGGTTTCACCCGTCAAAAGGCTGTCGGGGGTCGCTTCCGGCTGCTGCTTTTCAAGCTGCCCGTCCTTGTAGGAATATCCTTGCGCCGCGATTGCTTCAAGGGTCTTGCCCGTAACGTCGCCATAAATCCGCTTGTCTGCGTCAACCAGCATTTGCAAAGTGTCTTGTACGGTGTCGGACAAGGCTTGCTGCTGTTCGGGCGGCAGCTTGTCAAATACGGGGGTCTGCTGCTCCTGCAAAAACTCCGGCACTTGCTGAAAACCGATACTGTCTACATAGTGGGCGGTGTCCTCGTCGTTCTGATGAAGCACAACAATGTCGGAAACGGAAAGGCTATGCCCCTTAAAGTCGGCGGGGTGGTCGATATTAAACCTTTCCCAAATGTCGCCCAGCGTCATATCCTTTGTAAGCGGTGCAGTATAGACGAGTTCATAATTTACCCGGTCAATGGTAAGTCCAGCCGCTTGCAGACGGTCATAAGGCTCAAAGCGCAAGTCCCTTGTTTCGTCCCCGCGCTTTAACTGATAAATGGAAAAGGTATCGCCCTGCTCCTGCTCGGCTTGCCGCTGCTGCTGCAACTCGGTAAAATGCCCCTCAATCTCGGTAATGAGTTCCTTTGCGGTGGTCTGTATTGTTTCAAGGGACGCTTTTAACTCGGTCATTTCCTTGCCGCTGCTCCAACCAGCCACATAGCCGAAAGAGTAATCGGAAGTATCAAGGCCGAAATGCTGGCAAACCGTATAAGCGACGCTTTCCGCTTCTACCTCGCAGGTATGGCGGTCAACGCGGTTTTGCTGCTCCGGCGGGGCGTTTAAGTCTACGTCGTGCAGCTTCGCATGGGCGATTTCGTGAATGGCGGTCTTTACCGCCTGTAATTCACTCACGCCCTCTTTGATTGCAATACGCTTGTCGGTCAAACTGAAATACCCATTTGCGCCGTTTGTGATCTGCTCAAATGCAATCGGGACGGGGGACGCTTTTTCAAGGGCGGCGAAAAAATCCTCGTACTGCTCCACATCGGCAAGCAGCGGTTTAACGGAAAGGTCGGGAAACTCCTTGCCCTCGGTCTGCGAAATATCAAAGACGGTTATAACCTTAAAGGCGGGGACGGTGATTTCCTTTTCTTCCTTTACCACTTTTCCCTCGCGGTCAAGCATGGGCTTTCTCGTTTCGGGGTCGATTTTATCAACCAGCTTTTTCACCTTGTAGGGCGCGGGGGCAAAGATTTTAATGCCTTTCTCGCCTTTCTTTACATGGCGGTCAAACTCCTTTTCCCATTGACGGAAGCCCATTACCAAATTGCCGCCCTGCATAGCAATTAGGATAGTGTTATTCAAACTATAATCATGGAACTTTGACATAGCGGTTAGAAACTCTTTGTAGCGGTCGCTGTCAAAAATCGCCTGTACGCCCTGTTCCAAACGCGCGGTGATCTCCTTTACCTTTTCGGCGGGCTTTTCGGAAGTAAGGATAATGGGGACGACGGGGCGGGGCTGCTGCGGCTCTGCGGCCTGTGCGTCTGCTTGCTGCGTTTCGGCTGCGTCCATATAGGCTTTGTCCTGTTCGCCGCGCTCCGGCTGCGGGTAACTCATAATGCGGTATTCTTCCGGCACTTCGCGCCCCTCAAACTGCCGTTCCCACTCGTCGCCGCTTTCCACGATATAGCCGTACTCGGTAAACGCGCCTTTTTCCTGCGCGGCAGCGTTCCTGCCAAAAGTAGAAAGGTCAATGCCGCCTTTCCATTCTTCGGGCATTTGTACCATGCCGGATTGATTTAAGTAATAGTCGCCCAAATCGTGGTAGTTATGTACTTCGGGGATATGGACGTAAAAATCCACGTTGTAGGTGAAGTCAATTACCTGTCCAATATTTGCAAGCCCGTTTTTCTGCTGCAAAGCTGCGTTCAGCTTGCCAACCTCGGCGGGGTCAAGCTGTTCGAGCCGCGCCGCAAGAAAATTGAGTTCGTCCACGTCGGCGGCGCATACCATTTCATAAGGCAAGGCAATATGTTTCTCCGGGTCGTCGGAATAGCCGCGAATGGAAAAATCCTGCGGGTTGTCGGCGGTAATGCCGACGTTCCGCATAGCTTCGTGCAACTGCTCCTTTGTGGCGGGCATATCCAACCAATAGCCGCCGGGGTCGCCCGCGTCAAAGCGGCTGCGGTTGCCTATCATAATAGAAAACTGTTCGCTCATGTGTTCACGCTCCTTTTCCTGCCCGGTATTTTCGGGGATAGCTGCCGCCTGTTGCTGCTGCGGGGGTTCTTCGCCCTCTATGGTGTAGTCCGGCATGAGCATACCGTTTACTTTGAAATAGTCGGCGTACTCCTGCGGGATAGGCGGGGAGATTTCCGTAAACAAGCGGTCATACGCTTTGATACGCCCATTCAGATACTTTTCCATAGCTGCCTTGTCGGTGAAAACCTTTCTATCTTGTCCGGCAATCTTCGCTTGGGTTCTGCTTGGGCTGTTGGTGCGCACGCTCCATGTAAGCGTCCATGAATACGGGATAGATTTCTGCGCTTCTTTGTCGTAGCGGGTATTCTCGTAAATGTAGTAATTCATCTGATATACCCGGTTGCTGCGAATATGGCGGTTATGCTCGGTGGTCTGCCACTCGTTAGCGGTGTGCTGGACGTGCGGCGTTCTCACATATTCAAGTGTTTTATCCAGCAAAAGCGTTCTTCCCGCCTGTTCTTCCCATGCGGCGGCGCGTTCTTTAAGGTCGTCAAAAATCGCCTGTTCTGCCGCCGCGCTTTCGCTGCGCATGGAAAGTAGCTGCGCAATCGGCAAGGAAGCATAAGGGGCAATCTCCCTGTCCTTTGCTTCAAAATATATCCGGCGTTCTATCCGCATGGTTTCGGCGGCTTCTAATTTGTCATGGTCGTATGAGGAATACGGCATATTCTTTCATCACGTCCTTTCTCGGTCATATAAGGGTTTGGGACTATCCCAACAAGCAAAATGCCCGCGCTCTCTATGGGAAGCGCGGGCATTTCTCGCAAACGGGTACTCGTTTGCTGTGCTTGCTATGTAGTTGTTTTTATCCGTAAACGCCTGTTTCTCTCGCTTTGGGCTTTCTGTCTGCGGCGTATCTTTGCCGCGCAATCGGGGCAGTATTTCGCCCGGTTGCTGCCCGCCGCAAACGTGCTGCCGCATACCGCGCAACGCTTCAAATCGGTTTCCCCGCTGCGGGTGATCTGTTCGCAAAGCTGCCTGTCGGCGGGTAATACCGCTTCGCGGAAATAGCGGCATAGCAGCGAATAGCTGATACTCTGCACACAAACGCAAGTTTCCCCGTCGTCCAGCAGCAGACAATTCCCGCAATCGTTGTTTGCACAAGCGGCGCGGGTCATTTTCTTTACGGCGCGGTATTGCTTTTCATCAAGCCTTATCATTTTCGGTTCTGCTCGACGCGGAAGTTTACATACTTGCCGCCTGTGTCGGCAAGCAGCACAACTCCGTCAAAGGTCTTTCCCGTCTTGGTCGAGTACATACCTTTGATTTTTACCTTTCCGTCTTTCAAAAGGGCGGCGGCAATCGCCTTTGTGAAAGCCTTTTTGCGCTGCTCAAAAAAGCGGTCATTCTTCCACATCACAAAGCTGCAAGCCCTGTCGGAGCAGTAAAAGTTTTTCTTGCCCTCGTAAACCGCCGCGCCGCAACGGGGGCAAGTGCCGATTGCTTCCCGCTGCGGGGTAAACAGCTTCGCTTTATCCTCGGAAATCGCGGAATAGGTCTTGACAAGCCCCGCTGTCATTTCCTCAATCCCGCGCATGAAGTCGGCGGGGCTGTCGCTGCCCTTTGCAATCCCGGTAAGGCGCGTTTCCCATTCTGCCGTAAGCTGCGGGGACGTAAGGCTGTCGGGCAGAATAGCGACAAGGTTATACCCGTCCTTTGTGGGGATTAGCTTTTTGCCCTTGCGCTCGGCAAAGCCCGCGCTAATGAGTTTTTCAATGATACCCGCCCGCGTCGCGGTGGTGCCTAACCCTTTGCGCTCCGCGTCCTCCGGCGTGTCCTCCTTTCCCGCACTCTCCATAGCCGAAAGTAACGTATCTTCGGTAAATGCCTTTGGGGGCTGCGTGTAACGTTCGGAGATCTCCGCTGCCGGATTGTCAAAGGTCTGCCCCTCGGCAAGCGGGGGTAAAACCGCTTCCGGCTCTGCGTCCTCGTCCTGTTCCCCGGACGCGGCGCGGGATAGTCTTTCAATCTCGCGCCAACCCTCGCAAAGCGTCGTCCTGCCCTTTGCGGTAAAGGTATAGCCGCCGCAAGTGAAAACCGCCGTAACCGCTTCATACTCATAGGGCGCGGCAACGGCGCAAAGCAGTTTTGCGCACACAAGGGTCATTAGCTTTTTCTCACTTTCGGCAAGGGAAGAAAAGCCCGTTTTCACAAACTCCGCTGTCGGCAAAATGGCGTGATGGTCGGTTACTTTGCTGTTGTCGCAAATCCTCGCAAGGTCGGCTTGCAGCTTCACGCCCTGCATAAAGGGGAGAGCAGCGCAAAGGCCGGTGATAAGTTCCTTTGTGCTGCCCTCCATATCGGAAGTGATATATTTGCTGTCGGTGCGGGGATAGGTCAAAAGCCGTTTTTCATAAAGGGCTTGCGCATAGTCAAGGGTCTGTTTCGCCGTAAACCCATACAAACGGTTTGCTTCCCGCTGCAAGGCGGTGAGGTCAAACAGTTTCGGCGGGGCTGCGGTCTTTTTCTCTTTTTTAAGGGAAGTACAAACGGCCTGCGATTTCTCGCAAGCCGCTTTCATCTGCCGCGCCGCCGCTTCGTCGTCCTGCCTTTCGGAAAGGGCGGCAACGCCGCCAACGTCCAGCCGGACGACATGATATTTCTCTTTCTTAAAGCTGCTGATTGCATAGTCGCGGTTTACCAGCATAGCAAGGGTGGGCGTTTGCACTCTGCCGACATTCAATGTTTTATGGTAGAGGATAGAGAAAAGGCGGGTCGCGTTAATGCCAATGAGCCAATCGGCCTTTGCTCTGCAAAGCGCGGATTGATAGAGGTTGTCATAGCCGCGCCCGTCTTTGAGATTTGAAAAGCCCTCGCGGATTGCACTTGCTTCCATGCTGCTAATCCAAAGGCGGGAAAAGGGCTTTTTGCAATTCGCCTGTTCATAGACAAAGCGGAAAATGAGTTCCCCCTCGCGCCCGCTGTCGCAAGCATTGATAATCTCGGTAACGTCGCTGCGGTGCATAAGGTCTTTGAGAATGGAAAACTGCTGCTCCTTGCCGCTGGCAACAATAAACTGCCACTCCTGCGGGACAATGGGAAGATCGTCGTACTTCCATTTACGGAATTGTTCATTGTAGGTCGCCGCGTCTGCAAGGCTAATCAAATGCCCGATACACCACGACACAAGGTAGCCGCCGCCCTCAAAATATCCGCTGCGCTTTTCATTCGCGCCCATAACGGCGGCAATCGCCGCCCCGACGCTCGGTTTTTCTGCAATTACAAGTTTCATAGATTATCGTCCTCCTGCTCGGTCTGTTCGGTTTCGACTACTTCCGTTTCCTCGTCGTCCTCGTCAAAATCAAGGTCGTCAAGGCTGCTGCTGCCTTTCGCCGCGTCCTTTTTGGGCTTCAAAATCTTAAAGTAGTAGAACGCGCCGCCGCCCGCTGCGGCAACAAGCAGCACGACAAGCAGAATACCCATGCCGCCGCCTTTTTCTTCTTCCGGCGGCTGCTCGGTTTCTTCCGGCTCCGGCTCGGCTTCCACACCCGCGCACTCGCTCATGTTGACGCTGCAAACCGGGCAAGCGGTGTTGACGCTTCCGGCAACGCATTTATCGGTGCAGCTACAAACGGGGGCTTCGGTCTGCCCGTCCTCCATAAGGGCGGTTAAATCCGCTTCGTCCACTTGGTTAAGGAAATGGACGGTATTTTCCCCGTCCTCGGCGCGGTCAATGATGATGTAAAAATAGTTGCCACTTTTGGTAACGACGGTGATAAACTGCTTGTCGCCGGACGCTTCACCCGTTATATCGTCCACAAGGGACATATTCCCGTCCGGGGTAAGGGGCTGCGGCTCATAGCCGCCCGTCGTTTCTTCCGGCTCGGTTTCCGGCGCGGGGGTTTCCTCGGTTACGGGGGTAGGCGTGTCGTCGCTTTCATCGCCACCGCCCGCATAAGCGGTAACAGAAAAGCCGCACATGATAACCAGTGCGGCAAGCAATACGGTAAACTTTCGGATTATCTTTTTATTCTTCATTGTCGTTGTCCTCCTGTTCGGCGGGGTAAGTGGCTTCCGGCTGCGGCAAGGTGATTTCGCCGCTGGCGTAAGCGGAGAGGAACGCGGCAAGCTGCGTCCCGTCAAGGTGTACCGCCTTTACCATTTGCACGATCTGCGCGTTTTCTTCCTCGACTTTCTGCGCTTCAAGGTCTTTCAGCTTCTTTTGCTGTTCAAGGATTTTTGCCCTCGTTTTCTCAATATCCCTTTCGATACGGTCAAGTTTCGTGTTCGCCATAGTCATTTACTCCTTTCCAAACTGTTCTTTCCATGAATAGCTGCGCCCCAATCCCTTAACGGTTTTAAGATAGGGCATAGCGTTTTCTTCCAAAGTCGCCGCCCGGTTAAATAGATCGGGATAGTGTTCTTTGAGATATAAAATCTCTTGTTTCTTCATGCTCGGACAAAAGAAACAGGACGATTTACCCGGCTGCGGCAATCCTGCCGCTTTGATTTCCCGGATACAATCGTCCCTGTTCCAGCCCCATTCTTCAATGAGGGGGTAGCGGTTATGATATTTTTTGTCGGCTTCGTTGTACTTGCGGGAATGTTCATACCGTTTCACTTCTCCCGCGTCATAGCCGATATAGCGGTTGACTTTCTCGCCGCGCTGCCATACTTCGCGGCAAGGCGCATAGTGGTTGCAAAACTTTTCCTGCGGTGCGATTTTGTGTTTCTGCGAACAACGCTTATGCCCGTAGGCAATCGACGGGAGCGTATGAGAGCGCAAGCACTCGGTTTCAAGAGATAGGCGGTTGCCGTAGCGGTCAACATACTGCACAACGGTAATCTGCGGCATACCGTGTTCCGCAAGCCATTGATTGATTATCTCGATAAATTGATAGGTATGCGGGTGTTCCGCGCCCGTATCGGCAAAGGTGATAAGGTCAATCGGGATTTTGTGCTTGTATAGGCCAATAAGTAAGGCGGCACTATTCGTGCCGCCGCCAAAAGATACAATATTCATTTTTCAACTCCTTTTAATTGTAATTTAACCGCCCGTAGGCGTAAAAGTGGGATTGCCAATAGCTGGTGTCCAGCTTTGAATACTGGATAGGGTCGCCACAATGCAGCATGACGGGGCTTCCGTCCCCGTCCTCGCCAACGTAGATACCCACATGAGATACCCCCGGCGTGTCGTATGTACCCGTAAAGAAAACCAAATCCCCCGGCTGCGGGTTGGAAACGCGGGTTGAAATGTTGTAAAGCCCTTGCGCCCCAAGTCTGCCCGTATTGTATAGGCCGCTGTTCGTCAACACATAACTCACAAAGCCGCTGCAATCAAAAGAGGTTTCCGGGGTGCTGCCGCCCCACACATAGGGAAAACCGACGTATTTATCTGCTTCCTCCATGAGCCGCGCAAACTTTTCATCGGAACCCAGCAGCGCGGCGGGTACTTCATAATCGGCGGGCGGGTTTTCATAGTATTTAGACACATAGCCGGATTGCGGGAAAAGGTCGGGTCTGTTTCCCAGCGACGACATATACATAGCGTACATGGATAGCTGTTCCTCGCCCATGATGTAGACGGGGACATGGGAAAGGTTGAAGTTTTCCAAATCCACATGAAGAATGTAATAGTTATAGGGGACTTCAACCGTATAGGGGTTGCCCTCGCTGTCCGTCCTTGTTTCGGTGCGGTAGCGTACCTGTACTTCTTCCTCGACCGTCAAGATATACTGTTTCTCAAAGAGCATTTCAAGGGTGCTTTGCGCTTCATCAAGGGTAAACACGCCCTCATGCAGCGCGGAAAGGATAGAGATTAGCACATAGGGGTCATGCTCGATCTCGTCCGCGTTTACCCGGTATTCGTCATAGCCGGGGTATTCGCTTTCGATATTGTCCAGCATATCTTGTAACTCGGCTTCCATAGCGGCATACGCGCTTTCCGCGCCCGTTATATCCGCGTCCTCGGAGAGATAGGACGACGCAATCAAGCCGCTGCCGCTGTTGCCGCCAAAGAGGGAGCAAGAGGACAGCCCGCCGAAAAGCAGCAGCACGATAAAGGCAATCCCGCCCACAATCAAGCAGCCTTTCCAATGCCGGACAACAAAGAACGTCGCCCGTTTGGTTTCCTGCGCGGTTTTCTTCGCCGCCTTTGCGGTGGCTTCAGCGGTTTTTTTCGCTTTGCCGCCCGCTTTCAGCGTTTTTGCATACTGCTTTTTAATGCGCTGCTTCTGCCAAAAACGGGAAATCGGGTTGGAGTGCGCAAGGGCGGGGTTATCATGCAGCGCCTTTTGATAGAGGAAATCGGCGTTTGCCTTTGCTGCCTTTTTCTCGGCTGCTGCCGCCGCCCGGTAGGGTTTCAGCTTATGGCTGCGTATGCCGCGTTTTACTGCCCGCGTCGTCATGCCGCCCGCTTTCTCGCCCACAAGTTCTATCCTGTGTCCGCTTTCCACACCGACGTTTTCTTTCTCCACCTCATAGATTTTTCCATGTACGGCGGCGTCCAATTCCTGCGCCGGACGGGATAACGGGTTATGACGCAACTTGCCGTTTGGGGGCTTATCCGTCTTTTCAAAGGAAAGGCGCGTCTTTGCCTTGCCTTTCGCTTCGTCAAAAACGCGCTCTTTCTTGATTTTGGTCTGCTTGGGGATAGCCGCCCGCGCTGCGTCTAAACAGTCTGCCGCCTTATCCGATTTCTTGATCGCTTTTTGAAGTTCCGGCGTTGCCCGTTCCGCTTCGGAAAACTGCAAGCGGGAAGAATGGGTTTTAGGCTGCGTCGCGTCAAGGGCTTTTTTCTCCGCGCCTTTTGCTGCGTGTCGCTCAATCTCTGCGCCGATATGCTGCACAACCTTTTCCGCTGCCACCCCTGCGGGGGCTGAATAGTTTTCTTCCTGCGGCCTTTCGCTGATACTGGACGTTTCGCCCGTCGTGAGGTTTTCCGCAACCGCACCGTCGCGGGTCATTTTTTGCGTTACCTTGTCGGGGGCTTTCAGTTCCTTGCTCAATCTTCATCACCTCCAATCCGCTGTTTTGCAAGTTCGCAATAGTCGGGGTTTAACTCAATGCCGATATAGCGGCGGTTAAGCCGTTTTGCTACCATGCCCGTCGTGCCGCTGCCGAAAAAGGGGTCAAGGACAATCCCGCCGATGGGACAGCCCGCCAAAATGCACGTTTCCGCAAGTTTCGGCGGGAACGCTGCGAAATGCCCGCCATGATAGCCGACATTGTTAATCTGCCAAACGTTGCGGCGGCTGCGGACGGGAGAAATCAACTCGTCGGCGTATGCGCCCTTTTCGCGGGGGCGGTTGATTTTCTGCGGTTGGTTTTGCCCCGGAACAGTAACGTTATACTTATTTCCTTTGCTAACTCCGCTTTTCAGCCGCCCCGCCGTTGTGGGGGCTATCGGCTCGGCTACTGCTTGCCAATCGTAATAATACTTCTTTGACTTGGTAAGCAGAAACACATATTCATAGCAGCGGGTCGGCCTGTCCCGCGTGCTTTCCGGCATGGGGTTTGTTTTGTGCCAAATGATAGAACTGCGCAAATACCAACCGTCGCCCCGCAAGGCGAGGGCTACAAGCCACGGAATACCAATTAAATCTTTGGGCTTGCAGCCGGGGGCGCGGTGGTTAAACGCCACTTGCTGCCCGTTCCTGCCTTTGGGGTATTTGGGGTCTTGGTGGTCGGCTTTGCTGCCTGTGCCGCAATAAGTGTCCGCGATATTCAGCCAACAAGTACCCTCCGGCGTAAGCACCCGCTTTACCTCATGGAATACCGCCGTAATACGGGAAACATATTCCTCCGGCGTTGCTTCCCGTCCGATCTGCCCGTCTGCGCCGTAGTCCCGCAAGGCATAGTAGGGCGGGGACGTTACGCAACAATCAACTGCGTTTTCCGGCAAGGTTTGAAGCACCTGCAAGCTGTCGCCGCAATAGATTTTGTCCATTTCTATCCTCATGCCGACACCTCGCCGGGTTTGGTCGTCATTACACGATAGAGTTCCGTATCTTGCGGGAAACGGTCAATAAAGGGCAAAATCACGTTGCCATAGAAGATAAGCCCCTCGCCCGCGTCGGAATGGGTTACATAGGTCATTTGCTGCTGCGAAATGTTAAGCTGCTTTGCAAGGATTTCCCTGTCGCCCTGTGCTTGGTTGAGCATATAGACAAAATCGCTGTTTTCAAAAACGTTTGAAACTTCTCTGCTCGTCAAAAGGTCTTTGACGTTCTGCGTGATACCTGTCGGAATACCGCCCCACTTCCTAAAACGCTTCCAAATCTCGACGCTGTATGCTGCGGTCTGTTCCTCTTTCAAGAGCAAATGAAACTCGTCGATGTAATACCGCGTCGCCTTGCCCTCGCTGCGGTTTACCGTTACTCTGTTCCATACTTGGTCTTGGACGATAAGCATACCGACTTTTTTAAGCTGCGTACCGAGTTCCTTAATATCAAAGCAGACAAGGCGATTATGAATGTCAACGTTTGTCCT
>OLPR01003154.1_pt1 | contig 11366 bp, 13 predicted proteins | sample 1672761 | NCBI WGS metagenome assembly OLPR01 (sample SAMEA3136721, study PRJEB25190) | human gut metagenome | biome: human gut; feature: human-associated habitat; material: faeces | place: Austria | collected 2013 | reverse complement strand
TATATGCCCTTATAGGGCATGTTAAAACCACCCGTTTCACGGGTGGTTATTATTGCATAGGAAAAGGCTAAGCTATCTATGTACGTGTGAGTGTGAAGCGATCTGCACGTGTGTCGAAGATAGTTTTGGTATAATAATTATCAGAATAAAAATAAACTGATTATGGCAATTTAAATATAAATGTTGCTAAAAGGCTGAAAAAGTTGTAAAATAAAAGGTAACATAAAGCAGTAAAGGAGAAGCGAATATGACAAAAAAGATACACAGTAACGAGAGTAATCTTCGCCATAGGCGGGAGGAAATTTTCTATGCCTATTTTATTGAAGGTCTGACTCTAGAAATGATTGCTGAAGAAGCTGGATGCAGTAAAAGAACTGTAGAAAGAGATATTCAATATATAAAGCAACATGTAGAGGAGTTCATGTAGACCTTAAATTATGGAGGACAATATATATGCTTAATTTTAAACATCAAATTCAAAAGAGACGGGAGGATGTTTTATTTGCATATTTTATAGAGGGATTGTCTATTGAGTTAATTTCCGAATTGAGTGGACATAGGATAGCAACTATAGAAAGAGACTTAAAATATATAGAAAATAATTTAGAAGAATTTAATAGTTGTATATTACCTGGAGAGATTTTGGAGAAAATAGAAGACAAATATTGATAGCCCTCTAAAATATTAAGCCACTTGGGGATAAAACTCAAGTGGCTTTCCTCATTAGGTTAATTTAATTATAGCATACCAAACTAAATAAAGATTTCGTTTAATGGCTTAATTTCAATTGATTATATACAATAATAGGGATTTAAGGAACGTCCCCAAATCCCTATTAAAATTATATGTTTCTAATTTTAAATCTAATGTCATCACCAAAAAATTTACAAATATTATAATAACCGACTATTCTAGAAACAATTCTTTCATCATAGATAGAGAATAGGTTTTGAATAGAAAGATTTGTTGAGATGATAGTTTTTTTATTACTCAAGATACGAGTATTAATTACATTAAATAATTCTGTAAATTTAATATTGTTAATTGATTCTGTTCCTAGGTCATCAATAATTAATAAATCTGAATTATAGATATTATCTAGAAAATCTTTAGATATATTATTTTTTCCGAATTTGCAATCTAATATATTATCAAGCATTATAGGCGCTGTTTGGTATAAAACGATTTTTCCGCTATCTATTAATTCTTTAGCAATACAATTTGAAAGAAATGTTTTACCAAGTCCAGGACTACCTGTAAATAATAAATTTTTTCCTTTTGGATTGTCAAATTCTTTGACAAAGTTATCTACTATCCTTTTTATTATTAGTATGTTTTGTCTAGGAGAAACTGAAGAATGATATTTTTCTTCATTAATTTCATCTGAATACATATTAATATTAAAATTATCAAAATTTTCAAAGTCCAATTTGTTTATGTTAGATTTATTATAAGAAATATTTATTAATTTTTGTTTTAAACAAGAGCACATAGTTACATTATCATGTGAAGAGATATAACCAGTATCTTTACAAATTGAACATTCATATTTTGGTAATAAATCAGCTTCACTTAAATTGATGCTTTTTAAGAAAGAAAGTTTTTTCTCTTTTAAAGTTTCTAATTCTTGTTTCAAACTAGTTATTTTTGCATTATCGTGTGCCTGTAATTTTTCTCTAGAAAGGTTAAGTCCACATTTAGCAATTTCAGAATTTATTCTCTCAAATTCTGGATATTTCTTAAATAATTGGTCTTTCTTTTCATCGGCAAGTTGTTCAGCATGTAATCTTTTAATTTCATATTCTTTTAATAAATCTTTTAATACAGTATCAGACATAGAATTACTCCTTAATTATTTGCATATAATGAATCTAAATCATTATATGTTCTTTGTTCAAAACTCTTATAATTAGTTTGTTTTTCCAAAGCCTTTTTGTTTTGGTTTTGTACTTTCATTTGTGCAAGATAATTATTAACATCAGAAGTGGTACGTAAGTTATGTTCATGCCAATTTGAAATTAATTTATCTAAATAATCAAAACTAAAGTTTGATTTAGAAGTTGTTTTCTTTAATGCAATCTCTATTATATCCATTGTATAAGAATAATCTACTACCCATTTTTCTATATAAGCACTTTCATATTGTGTTAATTGGCGAGATAATCCAAGTTTTTTAGATATTTGTTTTTTGATTAATGATAATTTTTCTTGTTTTGCATAATAATTATCTAGATCTGTAAAGTTTTGAATATGGTTTTTGTGCCAACTTTCAGCAACTGCTTGAATATAATTTCTATGTAAAGCAGAACGCTCTAAACAATATCTAAATAGAGCAATCATAACTTGCTCATCAAAACCATATTTGTTAAACCATAAGTCTATATCGTTATACCAAGAAGGAGACATCATTCCTTGGAAACAAGAATTGTTAATCTCTTCTATGGCTTTAGCCCTATATTGATTTTTTGCATTAGAAAGGGCATTGTCTGGAGAAGAAGTTAATCTTGGTGAATATAATTTATTTAGTTCTTTTTCTTGTAAATCAACTACTATATATCCATTATTTTTCTTTATTAAAACTTCTTGTTCTTCCCAATATGCAATTGCTTCTTGAATTGTTTTAAAAGGGATATTCAATGTTTTAGAAATATCATTAATTTTGACTTCTTTGTTATATTTTGAAAGAAAAACAATATATAAATAAACTTTAATATAGTCACCACTGGCTTGAGACATATATTCTGTAAAAAATATATCTGGTAATTTTGTTTCTGAAAATAAAAAATTTTTGTCACTTTGTTCTAATTTCATATTTCCCCTCCTACAATTACTACATTATAGCATTATCGAATTTTTTTTACAATAACAAGATTCGACAAAAAATTCTAAAATAAAGATTCGATAAGGGTTACATATCAAAAAAATTTTTTTTATATAAATATATATGTCTTTTAATATAAAATTTAAAAATGTAATATAGTACATATACAATATTTTCATGATAAAAACCAACTATGGAAATTAATGTAATAGGACCATTAATTAATATAAACAATATTATTTTTATATTAATATTAGAGAATAATAAATTAATAATGAAATAACTTATAATGTAATTAATAATAAGAAAAATTAATGTTGAATAATCTATGATACCAAGAAATTTATTTTTAAAATTATAATTTTGAGGAATTATAAATATAAATATCACCTCATTCGTATAAATGATTTTAAGGTAGATAAATTTGTATTAACCTCGGTAGAGATTCCACCGATTAGATGACGGATATAAGTGTTTGATTTTGTAAGTGCATATATCGAACTAACATACAGAAATTTAGAAATAATATTATTAGAAAAATTTAAAGATAATGTTACTATTAATATTATTGTTATGAAAAATTGCATGAATAAAAGAGAAAAAAATGATTTAAACCAGCTTTTAAAGAACCAGCTAAATGAATCTAAAGAAGCACTAATAATTGCAAAAGGTGATAAAATAACAAATACTTTTATCATAATAAGGCGTATAGAGTATGAAAACATTAAAGAAATGAGACCTATACTACAAAAGGATTTTAATATACCTGTTAATGAAAAAACATCCAAAGAATTTCCATTTATAGATATTACAGAATTTAATTCGGTTACTAAAGTTTTAAATGAAATTGTTTTGGACACAAAATTACTACCTACTTCTTGTAATGCTTTGGTGAGTAAATCTGTTATATTAATAAATTGCTCACAAATAAAGTAAGAACTATTCATGATTATTGAACATAAAACTAATTTAAAAATGAATTGATATGGTCTTTGAACTTGTGTTCCAGAGTAATATGATAAAAATAATTTTATACAATAATATAAAAGATATGCAAGGATTAGTGCATTAGAAATGATTAAAATACTATTTGAAGAAGTATTGAAAAAATCTTCAAAATTATTATTAGAGAGAACATCTGTATTTAAAAATATTATATCATCAATATATGAATAGATATTATTATCAAGCGATGAAAATAAATTCTGTATAAGTTCGTTTATAGTATTTGCTATGGTTGTAGATAAATTATTAGATTCCATTTGATTAACCCATTAGTGATTTTATTGCAGCTAAAATTAAGTCTAATGCTAAAATAAAACCATAAGAAAATAAAGAGTTTTTTATTAGTTTTTTTCCAAGTCTCATTCTTTCGTCATCACCGAAACTAAATTTTTTCATAAAAATACCAGTGCCCACAGCGACAGCTGCAGCTGGTGTAGCTAATTTTAATAACCATTCTTCGATAGATTCAAATGCTGAATTTAGTTTATTAACTATTTTGGGATCTGCAGCAAAAGATTCCGAGATGAAAAGAAGATTAAAAAATATTAGAAAAAGAAGAATAAATAAAAATTTTTTACTTGCTATAAAATCACGACCTTTCTTTAAAATATGGATACATGTCTATTTTTTGAGGAGGCATAGTTTTTATGCCGTTAGAAAGAAAAGCTAAACATGAAAAAGTCTCAAGTTCTTGCGTAAAAAAATGAGAATCATATATATAATCATATTGGTAGTATGTATTTATACTTTCAGAAATATTGGAATTTTTAGATTTGAATTTTTGAATAAGATAATTATAATTGGATTCTTGAGCATTTTCTGAAATTGTTTTTGAAATTTTCTTTTTGTCTTCTTTACCAATTTGTTTTTGAGCATTTTCTATTGTAAATATATCATCAGTTCTAAACCAAAGTTTATTTACCAAATTTTGAATTATTACTTTTAAAGCAGATTCATCTTTTATAGTATGAAGTAATGATGAATAACTTTGAGTAGAAACAATATTAATGCATTTTGCTTCTCTGCTTTCAGAAAAAAAGTTAGCATCTGAAGAAGTAATATATTCTTGATATTCATCACAAATAAAAGCAACACTTCTTGAAATTTTCTTATTTAATGAAGACATAACTTCTGATTGAAAATCTAACTTCATATATGTTGCAATAATTTTAGAAAGTGCAGTAAATTCGGATATATTCATTGACAGTACAACGATTTTGCCGGACGAAATTAAACTTTGGAAACCGGAGAAAGTAACGTTATTTTTATGTGGTGAAAAAAGTTTAGCAATATTATAGTCAGAAATGAATGGAAGCGTAATTCTTGATATTTCCGATTTTAAAATTGATATTGTTCTTTCATCTAGTTTGAAAAATTCGTTTTCAAAAAAATTTATAGCAGAAGTTAAATTATATAAATCGTTATTAGAAAATTGGTTTAATAAAAATAATTTTCTTAGATAATTTACTTTTTCTAAATAATAAGACTTATTATTAATTAATTTATGAATTTCCGAAAAATTAACATAATTTTTATTATAAAGTCTGCAAAGCTTTACTGATTCTGCAATTATTTGCTCGGCTTTATCTAACCAAAAAGATTCACTATTATTAGGAGAAAGTAGGGTAAGAATTGTTTTTAATCTGTTAGCAAGAACAAGAGGGTTTAAATTAGGCTTGTCCAAAGGATTATATGTTTCGTTAGAATTTAAGCCAATAATAATTAAATCATTTATCCTATTATATTTTTTTGCATAAAATTTAATTTGATTATAAAAGTTACCTTTAACATCTAAACAAAGGATACCAAGTTTTTCTTTTGTATTAGAGCTTTTATATTTTATTAATTGTTCTGAAAATGGATATATTGCAGAACTTGTTTTACCAGTACCAATTGTTCCAGTAATAAGTATATTTTGATATAAGGCTTTTTCGGTAAGAACGATATCTTGATTCTGAACTTTGCTATATCCTACTGTTAAATTTAAAGTTTGCTTCTGGATGTGTGTAGATTTATTTGGTGTTTCTATTTTAGACTTAAATAGAGATTTTATTAATATATAAGAAATTGAAATACTAGAAATAAATAGAATGAAAACATAAAAAACTTTAAAATAATACCAAAATTTTGGATATTTATTACAAATGTTAAATGGATGAACTGCAAATGAAATAATTATATAATTAGACTTGAAAATAGGATAGAATATAACTAAATTAAATATAATGAATAAAAATGAACAAAATAAAAATAGAACAATACTTTTTTTAGGCATAAAACCTCCATTAATCTAAATTGATTTTCTTATTTAATTTAACCCCTTGAATATCTTGTGAAGCGAAAAAACTAATTATTGAATATATTGAATAAAAAGAAATAAAAAAGTTAATAATAAATGAAATAAAAAATAGATTGATTAAAATATTTATACAAATCACCTACCATAGTCGAATTTTACTATAAATTAAAGTGAATGTCTATACTTTTATAAAAAAATGTGTTAAAATATTAATATTAGAGTGAAAAGGAGGACTAAAAATGCAAATAGAAAAAACAACTAAAATAGGAGAATTGTTAGATACAAACCCAGAAAAAGCAGAATTATTATTAAGTGTAGGAATGCACTGTTTAGGTTGCCCAGCATCTAGAGAAGAAACTTTAGAAGAAGCTTGCATGGTACATGGAATTGATGTAGAAGAACTATTAAAAGAGTTAAATAAATAAAAAAATGAAAAAAATTTGAAAAAAATTAAAAAATCTGTTGACAAACATAAAAAAAAATAGTAATATATAAGAGCACTGCGGATACAGTGCATATGGGCTATTAGCTCAGGTGGTAGAGCACTTGACTTTTAATCAAGTTGTCCCGCGTTCGAGTCGCGGATAGCTCACCAAATGAATACTAAATTAACTTTAGTATTCATTTCTATTTATGGCCCGTTGGTCAAGCGGTTAAGACATCGCCCTTTCACGGCGGAGACATGGGTTCGATTCCCGTACGGGTCACCATAAGACCAAATGCCACTTTAGCTCAGTTGGTAGAGCAACTGACTTGTAATCAGTAGGTCGTCCGTTCAAGTCGGACAAGTGGCTCCATATACTTAAAGCTAGACTTTCTATAAAGATTGCCTAGCTTTTTGTTTTGCCAAAAATAATATAAGTTTTATACTTTGATTTTTATAAATAAATAAGTTATACTAAAAATAAAAAAATAAATTTAGAAGGTGTAGATATGGAGAAGATAATTTTGGTAACTGGAGCTTCAAGAGGAATAGGAAATAATATAGCTAAAAAATTAGCACATAGAAATATAGTAATTGCAAATTATAATAAATCAAAAGAAAAAGCAATATCTTTAAAAGAAGAACTAAAAAAAGAAAATATTGATATTGATATTATAAAAGCAGATGTTTCAAATAGAAAAGAAGTTAGAGAAATGGTAAAACAGATAATTGATAAATATGGTAGGATTGATGTGTTAATTAATAATGCAGGGATTTCACAATATAAATTATTTACAGATATCACAGATGATGAATGGGAAGAAGTAATGAATGTAAATTTAAAATCTAATTTTATAGTTACACAAGAAGTAGTTAGAAATATGATATCTAATAAAAATGGTTTAATTATAAATATTTCATCTATTTGGGGTGTTACAGGTGCAGCAATGGAAGTAGCTTATTCTACATCAAAAGCTGGAATAATAGGTCTAACCAAAAGTTTAGCTAAAGAATTAGGACCTTCAAATATAAGGGTTAATGCTATAGCTCCTGGAATGATTGATACAGATATGAATAGTAAATTTTCAGAGGAAGAATTAAATGAAATAAAAGAAGAAATTCCTTTAGAAAAAATAGGTAAGCCAGATGAAGTTTCTAAATGTATAGAATGGTTATTAGAAGATAATTATACAACAGGTCAAGTTATTTCTATAAATGGTGGATGGAATATATAAAAAAAGGTGAATAAGTTTAACTTATCCACTTTTTTTATACTAAAAAGGGATTTCGAGGAACGTCCCCAAATCCCGATTTAATTTATCTTAAAGAATTTTCGTCTTCTACTGTATTTGAATTTGTATTGAAAGAAAACAACTTTGGTAAATATTTAATTGCAGCAATTACAGAGAATTTAATCTTTTTCCATAATAAATAAGATTTACGAAGTTTACGAGGTTCTTCTAAACTTGATTCTTGAACTACGATTAAATCTTTTGGCAATGGAGCAATTTCAAAAACATAATTTTTTCCATCATTGTTATCCCATTCACCTTTACCATTTTTAAAACAGAAATTTAAAGAATCTTGACCATTTAAATAAATTAAAGCTTGGTAACCTAATTCTGTTTTTTCCATTTTAATTTCATTTACATTCTCCCATAATAAGCCAAAACCATAATGTATATATAGTTCTGTATTTGAATTATCTTGGAAAAACTTTCCTGTATACGAAATTTTAACAACAGAGTTTTCTATTAATTTATCTGTATTAAAAAATATATTTTTTATTAATTCCATATTGCATTTCTCCTCATTTATCTTTTGATTAGCTTATATAAAAACTTTTGGTGTAAAAAAGAATAGCACAGCAAAAGCTTAATTAAATTATTAACATTATATATTTAACTTTAACAATATTCAATACTTTTTTACAAAAAAACATAAATTTATTGTACGATTTTTCCAATAATATAAAATACATCATTTTTTTTAACTTTAATATTGGGATAATCTGGATTATCTGCATATAAAGAAATATGGTTTTTATCATATATAAAAAGCCTTCTTATCAAGATTTGACCATTTAGATAAAAAAGGCCAATATCTGAAGCTTTTAAAGGAGCTCCAAAATCCACAAAAACGTATGAGTATTTATCAAAAATTGTATTCATAGAATCATCGTTAAGACGAATTCCGAAAGATACAGAATTAAGACCAGGAGGACATTTCATAAAGTGTAAATCTTTTATATCATCTATAAGAAGAATCCTGTCTTCAGCAGTATGAGCAAAGATCTCATAATCTATTGCTTCTTGAGTTAATTTTGAATTATAATTTGTTAAAAATTTTTGATAAGGAACATCAATTGCTTTGCAAATATCTTGTAAAACTTTAACGGTTGGTTTTCTATCTCCATTTTCAATATGAGTTAAATAGCCTGTATCTACTCCAATTTCTTTTGCAATACTTGTTTTTGTCATATGCTTTTTTGTCCTAATACTTTTAATTAATTTTCCTAACATATCTAACATATTTAATACCTCTTTAGCATTATATAAAAGGGATAAAAAAAAGTCTACCTCTGTCGAAAAAAATATTGAAAATATAGTAATATTATGATATACCTTTTAATAAATATTTATAAGAGATTTAAGGGGAGTATTTGTATGATTAAAGAAAAGGAGAAAGTTGAAGAAAAAGAAAATATAAAAATTAAGAAAACTACAACTCATGCGAAAGAAAAGAATAATAAGAAAAAAGTAATTATAATAAGTAGTGTAGTAGTTGTTGTAATAATTCTTGCAATACTTAGTACAATTTTTGCATTAATTAATAAAAATAATAACAAAATATTAAATGGTGTTACAATAAATGGAGTCGAAATTGCAGGAAAAACAAAAGATGAAATCAAAACTATGCTAGAAGAAAAAGTAAATGCTAAAAAAACAGAAGATTTAATTGTAAAATTAGATGCGCAAGCAGAAGATGGTGAGCCATATAAGGGAGCAATTAGTTTTGAACAGTTACAATTAAATTATAATTTAGATGAAGCCATAGATAAAGCATATAATATTGGTAGAGATAGCAATATATTTGTGAATAATTTTAATATTATAAAAACTTATTTTACTAAAAATAATATAGAAATTCCATATGAATATAATAGTGAAGAGTTAGATAAACAAGTAGATACTCTTAATGGGCAAATTCCTGGAGGAGTTATAGAAAGTAGTTATTATATAGATGAAGAAAAAGAAGAATTAGTAATTACGAAAGGAAAAGCTGGATTAGAAGTAGAACCAGATTTACTAAAACAAGAAGTGGAAAAAGAAATAAAAAATGTGGAAAACACTGAAAAAGAAATCGAGTTATCAACAAGAAATAAAGAACCAGACTCAATTGATTTGGAAAAAATTTATTCAGAAATACATACAGAGGCTAAAGATGCTTATTATACGCAAAATCCTTTTACATTATATCCACATGTTGATGGAGTAGATTTTGCAGTTTCTATGGATGAAGCTAAAAAATTATTAGAAGAAGATAAAGAGGAATATATAATTCCATTAAAAATTACACATCCTGAAATAACAACAGATAAAATTGGTTCTGAAGGTTTTCCAGATTTATTAGGTGAATTTTCAACAACATATAATGCAGGGGCTACAGCTAGAACTACAAATTTAAGATTAGCATCTAATAAAATTAATAATACTGTTGTAATGCCTGGAGAAACATTTTCATACAACAAAGTAGTTGGAGAAAGAACAGTTGCTGCAGGATATAAGGAAGCTCCTGCGTATGCTGGAGGTAAAGTTGTAAATGATATAGGTGGAGGAATATGCCAAATAACTTCTACACTATATAATGCTGTTATTTTTGCAAATTTAGATATAGTAAGTAGAAGCAACCATCAATTTGTTCCCTCATATGTAAAAGCTGGTAGAGATGCAACAGTAGTTTATGGAGCAATAGATTTTAAATTTAAAAATAATAGGAAATATCCTATAAAAATAAAGAGTACTGTAAGTAGTGGAGTAGCAAAAGTTCAAATATATGGAATGAAAGAAGAAACAGAATATGAAGTAAAAATAGAAACCAAAATAACAGGAAGCATTCCAATGCAAACAACATATGAAGATGATCCAACATTGGAACAAGGAAAACAAAAAGTTGAACAAAAAGGACATAATGGTACATATAGTGAAGCATATAAAGTACTATATTTAAATGGAAAGGTAGTTTCTAGAACATTACTTTCAAAAGATAAATATAATCAGATGTCAACAATAATAAAAAGAGGAACTAAAGGAGTGCAAGCTGAACAACCACCTGCTAAAGAGCCAGAACAACCAGCACAGCCAACTACACCTGCAGAACCAGAGGTTCCAACTCAACCAGAGACACCAACAGAGCCAGTACAACCAGAGGAGCCAGTTACTACACCAGAAACGTCAACAGAATAAGAAATTATATTAAAAGATATGAATATGCATAAAATTTTTGCATTTCATATCTTTTTTTGTTTTTTGCTTGACAAAAACTTAAAATCGGTATTATACTATTTAAGTACTTAGTAGTTACTCTTTAGCCTAAATTTTTAGATTTACAATGATTTAACTATAATAAAAATTAAATATATGCACCACTAGCTCAGTTGGTAGAGCAGCTGACTCTTAATCAGAAGGTCCGGGGTTCGACCCCCCGGTGGTGCACCAAACAACACTTTGCTAAGAAGTGTTGTTTTTTTATATAAAATGTGATATTATACAAAAAAATAAAAGGAGGATTTGTATGACGTTAGAGTTTGTAGATAA
>OLPR01003153.1_pt1 | contig 11370 bp, 11 predicted proteins | sample 1672761 | NCBI WGS metagenome assembly OLPR01 (sample SAMEA3136721, study PRJEB25190) | human gut metagenome | biome: human gut; feature: human-associated habitat; material: faeces | place: Austria | collected 2013 | reverse complement strand
GGGCCCCCGGAGGGCGCTAGCCCTATTGTCTGGTAGACATTGGCTTGTAGAAATTTTTCAAGTTTGATTTTATTAGCCTGGAGCAGTCGAGTACTACCGTGCAAACTTGTTTTTGCAGTGCATCAATCCCTCAGTCACGGCTACGCCGTGCCAGCTCCCTTAGCTCTGCATGGGTTCGACTACGTTGTATAAGCTCTAGGAGCAAAATCAGCACGCTGTATAAGCGCGAGTGACAAAATCAGAGATTTTGGCTCTCGCTTATTAGCCAATCGCGCTACGCGCTCTTGGAGTCTCACCCATACACAAGGGAGCCTTTTTGGTGCTGCGCAGCCTTGAGCGTACAGCGTTGATCCCAGGTGCGGGGCTAGTATTCCAGCCGCAGGCTGCTGCCTGTGGCGGTTTTTTCGACTAGGATCTTTCGGTCGATGCGCTGCTTGAGCGCGCTGACGTGGGAGATGATGCCGACGAGGCGTTCGCCGCCTGCGAGCTTGTCCAGCAGCTGCAGCGCCTGGTCCAGCGCTGCTTCGTCCAGCGTGCCGAAGCCTTCGTCAATGAACATCGCGTCCAGCCGCACGCCGCCGCTCATGGCCTGGACGATATCCGACAGCCCCAAGGCTAGGGCCAGCGACGCCAAGAACGATTCGCCGCCGGACAGGGTCGAGACATCCCGCCACAGGCCGGTGTTCGCGTCCAGCACATCAAGGTCCAGCCCGCTCTGGGCCCGCAGGTCCCGGACGGCCGGCTTACAGCGGAGCCGGTACACACCGCCGGACAGAGCTGTCAGCCGCAGATTCGCTGCCGCGACGACCTCCTGAAAATAATACTGCTGGATATAGGTCTCCAGGCTTAGCTTTGCCCGCTGGCTCTGCTGCCCGCTGACGGTCCGGTACACATCCTCCGCCACGGCGCAAATCTGCCGCAGATGCTGGAGGTCAGCCGCGATATTCTTTCCAATCCGATGCAGCTCATCGGCTCGGACAGGGAGCCGTAGAAGAACTCGTCCGCGCCGTAGTGCAGAAGACAGTTCTGCTCCATGACCTCGGGGATGATCACCGCGTACTGGGTGTCGCCGCCCATGTAGGGGAAGGCGTAGCCGGGAGTGCGCAGGGTGCCGTAGTAATCGATGGCGGGCTGGATGCCGAACTTTTCGCCGGCCTTGAACTGATCCGCCCAGCGGGAGCCGACCTTCACGATTTCGCCGCAGAACTCGTGGCCGATGATCACGGGATTTTCCGCGATGTCGTCGGGCACGCGCTTGTGGTTGGAGCCCTGCATGGCGGCCTTGTAGGAGGACATGCAGATAGAGTCGGAAATCACCTTAACGAGAATCTCGTCGTCCTTGATCTCGGGCAGCTCGACGGTGCCCAGACGGAGATCGTTCTGGCCATAAAGGCGTACGCACTTGGTTTTCATGGATTGGTTTCCTCCATTATCATTTTAAAAAGTTCCTGATCGGGAGTAAGAGCGCTGATTTCCTGCACGGCGTTTCCCAGCCCCTTTTCCGATACGCACCGGCGCACCTGCCGGGTGCCGGGGTCGGGGTTTTCGAAGGCGTAGCCCGCCCGTATAATACGCGCCAGGTTTACGGGCCTTGCGCCCGAAGCAAGACACAGCTGCGCGGGGATCACCAGCCGATCGTTTCCGGAAAGCTTCCGGCGGCTGTCCGCGCCCAGGCGGCTCAGGGGATCGGCCATGTAGGGATTGAGCAGCAAGGAGAAGATAATCTCCCGCCACTGAAGCATTTCCTCCCCGCCGAAGCCCAGCTGTTTTTCCAGACCCAGGCTGGCTTCTTCCAAAGCGCCGGTGACGACCCGCCGAATTTCCGTGTCCTGCACCGACTGAAAGGAGGTGGCATAGCCCCGGGGCGTGCCCAGATAAGCCAGGGCGCAGTGGGCCATATTCAGGGTATAGAGCTTGCGGGCTTCTTCCGCCGCCAGTCGGTGGGAAAGCCGCAGCCGGGGGGCCTGCGGCGGAACGCCTCGGAAGGCCTCCGCGTCCACGGCCTGTTCGAAAAAGCCGTTGTGATAGACGGCCAGGGGGTCCTTCCGGCGCATCTCCTCCGTCGCGTCCGGGGCGATGCACATCATAAAGATTCCGGAAACGCCCACCTGAGCGTCCAGATAATCCCGGGCCGGGCCGGAAAGACGCTGCTCCAGATACCGCCGGAAGGCGACTTCGGGAGCGTTCATATTGACGTTGGTAATAAAGTCCATGGGGGAACGGGGCATTTTTTCCGCCCGCAGGGCCACATAGGGCGCCAGCATTTCCGCCGCGGATTCCAGGTCGTTTTTGAAAACGGCCACATCCACCAGACATTCCTCCTGCAAAAACAGGGAAGAAAGATCCTCATCTGTGGAATGCGCACGAAAATTTCCCGCCAGGACACATTTTTCAAGGCCGGTTTCCCTGGCTTTATACAGGGTATACCAGCCCTGCCGGTTCAGGGCGCGAACCAGAGAAGCATCCCTGTCCACAAAATGGACAAAGTAGTCTCCTTCGAAGAGAAGCTCGGCCACAAAACCGCGGCCGATGCGGCCCGCGCCCCAAACGACAGCCTGTTTCATCAGGGCTGCATCTGCTGACCGCCGGTAACGTTGATGGCCTGGCCGGTCATGTAGGAAGATTCGTCGCTGAGGAGGAAGACCATGGCGTTGGCGATGTCGTCATACTGGCAGCCGCGGCGCATGGGCACCTGGTTGATATACTTTTCGCGAATCTTTTCCTTGGTGGTACCCTGGTTGCGGGCGTACTGCTCGTACAGGGAATTGACCCACAGCGGGGAATCCAGCAGGTTGCCGGGGCAGATGGAGTTCACGCGGATGCCTTCCTGGGCCAGCTCCAGCGCCAGGGACTCGGTCAGGCCGATGCCGCCGAATTTGGAGGCGGAATAGGCGCAGTTCTTGGCGGAGCCCTTCTTACCGGACTTGGAATTGATCTGCACGATAACGCCGCCGCCGTTCTGTCTGCGGAACTGGGCAACGGCCGCCTTGGCGGTGTTGAAATAGCCGTTCAGGTTAACGTCTACGACGAAGGAGAACTCTTTATAGGTCATGTCCTCGATGGCGTCGGAACGCACCACGCCGGCGTTGGCGACGACCTTGTCCACGCGGCCATACTTGGCCACGGCGGCGTCCATCAGCGCCACGCAGGAATCATAATCGCACACGTTCAGCTTCTGGGCAAAGCCCTCGGTCAGCTGATCGGCGATCTTCTGCGCGCCTTCGAGATTCATATCGCCCACGACGACCTTTGCGCCTTCCTCGCTCAGGCGGATGGCCAACGCTTCGCCCAGGCCCTGGGCCGCGCCGGTAACGACGACGACCTGATCCTTCAGTCTCTGAAATTCACGAACCTGCATGATGTATCTCTCCTTTTTATAAGCGGATTACTCCTATATATATTATAGCATAGATTCCGACCGTTTGTGGCAGTTTTCCACAAAAATATCATACACTTCATGGCGGCGTAAAACAGCGGCAGGACGCTTGCAATTTCGGTCGTCTTGGGGTATTATAATATGGATACGATATTAATGAGCACGGGGGAAAACATGGCTTACGATCAGTCCCGAATTCGGAATTTTTGCATCATCGCCCATATCGACCACGGCAAGTCCACGCTGGCGGACCGGCTTTTGGAAAAGACCGGCGTTCTGCAGCAGCGGGAAATGACCGAGCAGGTGCTGGACTCCATGGAATTGGAACGGGAGCGCGGCATCACCATCAAGTCCAAGGCCGTCCGCATGCCTTACCGGGCCCGGGACGGGGTGGATTACGAACTGAACCTCATCGATACCCCCGGCCATGTGGACTTCGCCTACGAAGTCTCCCGGGCGCTGGCGGCCTGCGAAGGGGCGGTGCTGGTGGTGGACGCCAGCCAGGGCATCGAGGCCCAGACCCTGGCCAACGTCTATATGGCCCTGGATCACGACCTGGAAATTTTGCCGGTGGTGAACAAAATCGACCTGCCCTCCGCCCGGCCCGAGGTGGTAAAGCAGGAAATCGAGGACGAAATCGGCCTGGATACGGAAAACTGCCCGCTGGTTTCCGCCAAGCAGGGCATCGGCATCGAGGACGTGCTGGAAGACATCGTTCAGAAGGTGCCCGCCCCCAAGGGAGACGCTCAGTCGCCCCTGCGGGCCCTGATTTTCGATTCCCTTTATGATAATTACCGGGGTGCGATTTCCTATGTGCGGGTGAAGGAGGGCGTGCTTCGGGTGGGCGACCGCATCCGCATGATGGCCAGCGGCCGGGAATTCGACGTGACCGAGGTGGGCACCCTGCTGCCCGGGCGATACAACGCCACCGGGGAGCTTCGCGCCGGCGAGGTGGGCTATGTGGCCGCCTCCATCAAGGACATCGCCGATATTCGCGTGGGCGACACCATCACCCACGTGGAACGCCCCGCCCAGGAGCCGCTGCCGGGTTACAAGCCGGTTCTGCCCATGGTTTTCTGCGGCATTTATCCCGCCGACGGCGCGGATTACGACTCCCTCCGGGAGGCACTGGAAAAGCTGCGGCTCAACGACGCGTCCCTGTCCTTTGAACCCGAAACCTCTCAGGCCTTGGGCTACGGCTTCCGCTGCGGCTTTTTGGGGCTGCTGCACATGGAAATTATCCAGGAGCGGCTGGAGCGGGAATTCGATCTGGATCTGGTGACTACCGCCCCCAGCGTGGTGTATCGGGTCATCAAAACCGACGGGGAAATTCTGGAGATCGACAACCCCACCAACCTGCCCCCCACCAACGACATCGAATATATGGAAGAGCCCTTTGTGGACGCGCAGGTGATTACGCCCCAGGAATACGTGGGGGCCATTATGGAGCTTTGCCAGAACAAGCGGGGCACCTTCCGGGACATGAAGTACATCGAGGGCGGGCGCGTGCTGCTGAATTACGACATGCCCCTGAACGAAGTGATTTTCGATTTCTTCGACAACCTGAAATCCCGCACCCGGGGCTACGCCTCCTTCGATTACAGCCTCAAGGGCTATGTGCGCAGTGAGCTGGTGAAGATGGACATGCTGCTGAACGGGGAAATCTGCGACGCGCTGAGCATCATCGTCCACAAGGATCGGGCCTACGCCCGGGGCCGCTCCATTGCGGAAAAGCTGAAGGACGTAATTCCGCGGCAGCTGTTTGAAATTCCCATTCAGGCGGCCATCGGCGGCAAGATCATCGCCCGGGAAACCGTGAAGGCCCTGCGCAAGGACGTATTGGCCAAGTGCTACGGCGGCGATATTTCCCGAAAGAAGAAGCTTCTGGAAAAACAGAAGGAAGGCAAAAAGCGCATGCGCAGCGTAGGCAGCGTTTCTCTGCCCAGCGAGGCGTTCATGGCCGTGCTGAAAATGGACGACTGATGAAGCCGGCGCTGTATATCCACATTCCGTTTTGCGCGCAGAAGTGCGCCTATTGCGATTTCGCCTCTTGGGCCGGCAGGGAACCGGTCTGGGAGGCCTATTTCCATGCGCTGAAGGAAGAAATGCGCCCCTGGATGGAGATTACCGGCGGGAAATTTTATTCCGTGTTTGTGGGCGGGGGCACGCCGTCTCTGGTGCCGGCGGAGCGGATTGCCGAAATCCTGCGGGGCGTTTCCGCCGGGGAAGTGACGCTGGAGGCCAACCCCGGCACCCTGACCCCGGAAAAGCTGGAAATTTACCGACAGGCGGGGGTGAACCGGCTGTCCATGGGGGTGCAGTCCTTTGACGACGGGCTTTTGAAAACCCTGGGCCGCATCCATACCGCCCGCCAGGCGGAAGAGGCGTTTTTCATGGCCCGGGAGGCGGGGTTTGACAATCTGAATCTGGATCTGATGTACGCGCTGCCGGGGCAAACGCAGGAAGCATGGGAAGGCACCCTGGAGCAGGCGGCGGCATTGGGGCCGGAGCACATTTCCGCCTACAGCCTGATTTTGGAAGAAGGCACGCCCATGGCCGCCTGGGCCACGCCCCAGCCGGACGAGGACGTGAACCGCATGCAGCGCACGGCCACCGCCTTTCTGAAGGAAAAGGGCTACGCCCGATACGAAATTTCCAATTACGCCCGGCCGGGCCGGGAATGCAGGCACAATCTGGTCTACTGGCGCAGGGGGGACTATATCGGCGTGGGCTGCGCCGCCCATTCCCTGTATCAGGGGCGCAGGTTAGCCAACCCGGATTCCCTGGGGGCCTATCTGGCGGGGGCCCGGCGCACGGAGGACGTGCTTCTGACGGAGGAGGATGTGCTCGAGGAACGGCTGATGCTGGGGCTGCGAACCGCCGAGGGGGTGCCCCGGGGATGGATTCGGGAAAACGCCCAGACTCGGCGCATGGTGCGGGAAGGACTGGCCGTATTTGAAAAGGACCGGTTTTTTCTGACGGAGAAGGGCATGGAAGTGCAGGACGCGGTGGTGCTGGCCCTGCTGCAATAGGAGGAAGGACGCATGACGGAGAACAACCGGCGCAGCGCTCTTCAGTGCCGCGTCGCGCCGCTGGGGCAAATGGGAGGCTACGTGTTTGTGGTGGTGGTCTCCGAATTTCAGGGAAAGCTGATGCTCAGCCGCCACAGAGACCGGGACACCTGGGAGACTCAGGGCGGGCACATCGAGCCCGGGGAAACGCCCCTGGAGGCCGCCCGGCGGGAGCTTTATGAGGAAAGCGGCGTGACAGAATTTGAGATCATTCCCGTGTGCGATTATCTGGGCTACAACGCTACGGGCCAGGCTGCGGGGCAGGTGTTTTACGCGAAGATTGCCCGGATGGGGCCGATGCCGGAGAGCGAAATGGCGGAGACAGGGCTGTTCGAGGTCTTGCCGGAGAATCTGACCTATCCTCAGGTCACCCCGAAGCTGTATGCTCAGGCGCGGCTTCTGCAAAAAGAGAAAGAAAACAGGCGGGACTGACGCGCGTCAGTCCCGCCTGAAAATTTTTTAATCCAGCACCTGCAGATACATGCACTTGAGGTATTTGGTTTCCGGGGCCGCCGGAAGAATGGGGTGGTCGTAGCCCTGGGTGCGGTATTCGATCATGCGCACCCGCACCTTGGCGTCCCGCACGGCTTCGTTCACCATCTGCTGGAACATTTCCGTGGAAACGTGCTGGGAACAGGAACAGGTCACCAGATATCCGCCGGGACGGACGATCTTCAGGCCCCGGAGGTTGATTTCCTTATATCCCCGCAGCGCCGCGGGCACGGTGTTTTTGGACTTGGTAAAGGCAGGGGGATCCAGAATCACCAGGTCGAACTTCTCTCCTGCGTCGGACAGGGCGCGCAGGTGATCGAAGCAGTTGTGGGCTTCGAAGGTCACGTTTTCCAGACCGTTACGCCGGGCGTTTTCCCGGGCAACCTCCAGCGCGTCTTCGGAAATATCCACGCCCAGCACGCTTTTTGCGCCGTATTTGGCGGCGTGCAGGGAAAAGGAGCCGTTGTGGCAGAAGCAGTCCAGCACCCGGGCGTCCCGGCAGAAGGGGGCGATGCCGGCGCGATTCTGCTTCTGGTCCAGGAAAAAGCCGGTTTTCTGACCGGAGATCAGGTCCACGCCGAAGAGCAGCCCGTTTTCCCACATGTCCACCCGGGGCGGCACCTGGCCCCACAGAAGGCCCGCGCGCAGCTCCAGCCCCTCGTGACGGCGCACGGGTACGTCGCTGCGCTCGTAAATGCCTTTGGGGGCCACGATTTCCACCAGCAGCTCCACCAGCATGTCCCGAATGCGTTCGATGCCCATGGAGAGAATCTGCACGCACAGATAATCGCCGAATTTATCCACTACCAGCCCGGGGAGGAAATCGGATTCGGAATAGATCAGCCGGCAGGAGCCGGGGTCGCACAGGGCCCGCCGGTAATTCCAGGCGTCCTGAATGCGCTTTTTGAAAAATTCCCGGTCGCATACTTCGTCCTTGGTGGTGAGCATGCGCAGGGAGATGACGGAATTGGGGTTATAAAAGCCCCGGCCGATGTATCCGCCCCGGAAATTATGCACTTCGGCGACGTCGCCGGGGGTGAAGTCGCCTTCTACCTTTTCGATCATACCACTTTCCCGGCCGCTTGTCGATTGCCTCGGGGCGTGATATAATCCATTCGGGTGATTAAATTTGGATGATATGCGAATCAACCGATACCTTTCGGACAGCGGATACTGCTCCCGACGGGAAGCGGACCGGCTGATTGCCCAGGGACGGGTGAAGATCAACGGGCAGATCGCGCAGCTGGGGCAGACGGTGAAGGCGGGCGACCGGGTGCAGGCGGACGGGCAGGAGCTGTCTGCCGGGGGCAGAAAGGTCTACCTGCTTTTGAACAAGCCCCGGGGCATCGTGTGCACCGCGGATCCCCGGGAAAAATACAACGTGGTGGACTATCTGAATTATCCTGAAAGAGTGTTTCCCGTGGGCCGGCTGGACAAGGACAGCGAGGGATTATTGCTTTTGACCAGCGACGGAGAAATCGTCAACCGGCTGCTCCGGGCCGCGGGGGGCCACGAAAAGGAATATCAGGTGACGGTGGACAGGCCCGTGACGGCGGAATTTATCCGGCGCATGGCTGCCGGCGTACCGGTGCTGGACCGGATGACCCTGCCATGCCGGGTGAAAAAAACCGGCCAGCGGGAATTCGACATCGTGCTGGTGCAGGGCATGAACCGGCAGATTCGCCGGATGTGCGAATATCTGGGATACCGGGTGGAAACGCTGCGCCGGGTGCGGATTATGAACCTGCGCCTGGGAGAGATGCAGCCCGGGGACTGGCGGGAAGCGACCCCGGCGGAGATGGCCGAGCTGTTCCGGGCCCTGGAGAAAAAGGAAGCGGGGCAGTAAATCACAGGGAGAAATTCCGGTACTGTTCCTCCAATTTCTGCCAGGCGTGCAGGAAGGCCTCGCCCTCCGGATCCTGAGCGATGCGGCGCAGGGCCCTGCGCACGGCCAGGGCGAATTCCTTCTGCACCCCCTTGACCCCCGAGGGACACAGGGGACACATGGCCCGGGCCCGGGCGTCCATGCGCACAGTCCAGTTTTCGCCGGTCCACACCGGAGTCAGCGGGAAGATTCGGCAGGCCAGAGGCCGCTTTTCCCGGGGACAGGGGGCAAGGCAGGTGAGCACGTCTCCCGGCCCGGCGGAAGGGGCGATGCGGCACCAGCTTTCCCCGGCCAGCAGGGCCCTTTCTCCGGGAAAGAGGAACATGCCGCCCTGGCCGTCCTCGTCCGGCTGACAGCAGGCCGCTCCGCAGAGAGCGCCGCAATCCCCGGCCAGCGGGGTGAGAGCGCCGATGATTTCGCAGGCTTCCAAAATCAGGTGTGCATCCATGCTGTTTTCGCTCCTTGTGCGCCCGGGACGGGCGGATTCTGATTGATGTTAACACAGGCTCCGCGATGCTGTCAAATATTTTTGGTTGCAATTTGCGGGGTTATGTTGTATAATCACGTTGTAATTAAACATGGAGGTGTTCTACTATGGCATATATGATTAATGACGATTGCATCTCTTGCGGCGCCTGCGCGGAAGAGTGTCCCGTGAACGCCATCAGCGAAGGCGATGGCAAGTACGTGATCGATGCGGATACCTGCATCTCCTGCGGCGCTTGCGCTGGCACCTGCCCCGTTGGTGCTCCCCAGGAAGCCTAATTTCAGGCGGTTGGAGGGAGGCTCCCTGTAATGGGGAGTCTCCCTTGTCATATACATTTTCGACGCGGCGCGGAGGAACGGCATGAGCAATTGGCGAAAGGCGACGGTACTGGCGGCGCTGTTTTTGTTGCTGTTTTCCGCTGCCAGCGCCGAGGAGGACGGTCAGATCCGGGTCAAGCTGACCCGGCTGGGCACGCCCGCCCGGATTGAATTTGTGGCCAATTGCGATTATGCCACTTCTGAAGGCGTGCGCATTCCCTCCGGCTCCACGGTGACGGTGCTTCGCTCCGGCAATGGGCTCACCGCCGTCTGCGGCAGCGCCCGGGGTGAGATGGGCGCGTCGTTTTCCCTGAAGCGGCTGGGCGGGGCAGATACCGGGGCGCGGTTTGCCCTACCGGCCATGGCCAACCGGTTCTGCGTGGATTTGTATTTTTCCACCCAGGGCGCGGGGGTGGGCGTGGTGCTGGAAATTCCGGTGGAGGAATATCTCCTGGGCGTGGTGGGTTACGAAATGAGCGACAGTTATCCCATAGAGGCCCTGAAGGCCCAGGCGGTGGCGGCGCGGACGTACGCCCTGCGGGCCAAATCTGCCCGAAAAGGCCGGGAATATCACGTGACGGACAACACCGGAGATCAGGTGTTCAAGGGACTGAATTCCTCCCAGAAAAACGTGCGCCGGGCGGTGACGCAGAGCGGCGGCGTGGTGCTTACCTATAAAGGCAAACTGGCCGCCTGTTATTACGGCGCGTCCAACGGCGGACAGACGGAATCCACCGGCAACATATGGGGTTCGAACCTGCCCTACAGCCGGGTGCAGGACGACCCCTACGATTTGCAGGGGGGCGGCTACAGCCGGTCCGTTTCCTTTGCCCGGGATCTTTCCGGGGCGGCCCTGGCCCCGGAGATGGAACAGGCCCTGAAGCAGGGGGTGGGGCAGGCCCTTTCGGAAAAGGGATACGACCCGGAAGCGGTTGAGATTACCCTTCTGTCCATCGACGGAGTGACTCCCACTTCTCCCAAATACGCTGCCCCCAGCCGGCTTTATCGAAAGCTGATTTTCCAGGTGACCGCCCGGGTGACGACCGCCGCAGGGGAACAGGCCCAGGGCGGCGTGGAGGTGGAAATTCCCACTTATGGCGGGCTGGAAACCTGGTACGGCCTGAGCCTGAACCGGGGAGACAACGAAACGATTTCCGTGGAGGAGGCAAACGGGCGCTTTACCGTGACCTTCCGCCGCTACGGGCACGGCGTGGGCATGAGCCAGCGGGGAGCGAAGGTCATGGCCGGGGAATATGGCAAATCCGCCCGGGAAATTCTGGAATTCTATTACCCGGGCACGGAATTGAAAAAGCTCGCTTATGCGGAGGCGGCGGATACGCCCCTGCCCACGGAAGCGCCCCTGCCGGCGGCGACCCCGGACGCGTGGGAATTCCCGGAAATCGAAGCGACTCCCGCTCCCGCGGCCACGGATCCGCCGGAGACCATCCAGCCGGCGGAATCGGTGCAGGCCTGGGTGAAGCTGCAGGGCGGCACGCTGAATTTCCGCAGTGCGCCCTCCGTCTCCGGACGGATTCTGGGCAGTTTGAAAAATGGGGAACAGGTGACCGTGACGGCGCTGGAGGGGGCATGGGCCCGAATTCAGCGGGGCGGCAGAGAAGGATACGTCATGGCCCGATACCTGACGCTGGAAAAACCGGCGCCTGCGCTTCCGGAGGCGGACAGCATCGTCTACGCCCGGGTTCGGCTGGAACAGGCCGGCGCGGTGCTGCGGCTGCGGGACG
>OLPR01003143.1_pt1 | contig 11399 bp, 10 predicted proteins | sample 1672761 | NCBI WGS metagenome assembly OLPR01 (sample SAMEA3136721, study PRJEB25190) | human gut metagenome | biome: human gut; feature: human-associated habitat; material: faeces | place: Austria | collected 2013 | reverse complement strand
TTCGATCTCGGCAGCCGCGGAATGTGCGCGTTTGACGACGGACGGTTTTATCTCGTTCAATCGCTGGAATCCGGCGGCGGGTTCAGGGCGAATGTGAAGCTCTATCGCTGGGACGGCGTTTCGCCGTTTGTGAAAGCGGAATAATCGGAAGGGTGGAATGGGTTTGAAGAAAAAAATTCGCGAAAAGTATGCGCTGGCGATCATTTTGCTGATTCTGTTCGCGGCGCTTACGGCGCTGGTGCAGAGGGTGGACGTGCAGCCGATCGGTCCGAACGGTTCGGAAATCGGCTTTGCCGGCGTGAATATGCGCGTTCATGAAAAGCTCGGCGAAAACGAAGCGTGCTACAAGCTCACGAAGCTGATCGGCTATGCGGCGATTGCGACCGCGCCGTGTTTTGCGCTGTTGGCGCTGGTTCAGCTGATTCGAAAAAAGAGTCTGCGCGGCGTGGACGTCGATCTGTGGGCGCTCGCGGCGTTTTATGTGCTGCTGGGTGCGTGCTACGTCGCGTTTGAAAAGTATGTGGTGAATTACAGACCGATTCTGGTCGACGGCGTACTGGAGGCGTCTTATCCGTCGTCGCATACGATGCTGACGACCGCGATGCTGGGCATGGCGATCGTTCAGATGCGAAAGCGCGTGCGTGGAAAAGCGCTGCGCGGGCTGATTGACGTCGTGCTCGGCGCGGCGATTGCGGCAATGGCGGTCGGACGGCTGATGAGCGGCGTTCACTGGCTGACGGACATTATCGGCGGGCTGCTGCTGGGATTCGCGCTGGTTGCGCTGTACGACGCGGTGTTTACCCAGATTCACCGCGCGCAGAGGCGCAAGGCGAAAGCCGCGAAGAAGAATCGCAGATAAAATTTTGCGGGCGATGAAGCAAATTCATCGCCCGCTTTTTGTATACCGAAAACCCCACGCTAGGCGTGGGGTTCAGTGGAGCTTAAGCGGTGAGGATGAAAGAGAAACTCCTTTTGCTATAATGGAGAAGCGGTCTGGCAACTGCAAAACAAAAAGCAAAAGGAGGACATTCGCGATGACGAATGACAATAAGAGTTTAGCACATACGAAGTGGAATTGCAAATACCATATAGTGTTTGCGCCGAAGTACCGTAGAAAAGAGTTCTTTGGGGAGAAAAGGGCAGAGATCGGGAGGATTCTGAGGCAGCTATGCGAGTGGAAGGGAATCGAAATCCACGAAGCGGAAGTTTGTCCGGATCATGTGCATATGCTGGTGAGCATACCGCCGAAGGTATCGGTATCGGGTTTTATGGGATACCTGAAGGGAAAGAGCAGTCTGATGATCTACGAACAGTTCGGGAACCTGAAATACAAGTATAGAGGAAGGGAGTTCTGGTGCCGAGGATATTACGTAGATACAGTTGGGAAGAACAAGCAAAAGATTGCGGAATATATCCGGCGTCAGCTGGAAGAGGATAAGCTTGGGGAACAGCTGACGATGTTGGGGAAGGACGACGACCCTTTTAAGGGTGGCAAGTAACAGAACAGCCCGTCTTTAACGGGCAGTAAGTAACAGACCCACGCAAATGCCAGACCGTTTATGCGCCTGCGAGGGCGCGGGCTAGTATTCTAGGGCTTCGCCCGCATATGAAAAACCCCCGGCTTTGCCGGGGGATGATTATTCTCATGTCAGGAATTCAAGGGGTTTTTACGCCTCAAATTCCGAGGAGTCGACTTTTTTGTTTTTGTTCGCGAGTGCGGTTTTGACTTCGGAGAGCGTTTGTGGAATGAGCTCGATCACGCGGTCGATCGGCGCGTAGGGCTGCGCGGGCAGCAGGCGAACCTGATCCGGTCCGGTAACGAGAAAGCCGATCGGTTGAACGGTTACGCCTGCGCCGGTGCCGCCGGCAAACGGAAGCGGCTTCTGTTCGTCGCGCGCGCGGTTCGAAAGGGCGTATTCGCCGCCGCCGGCAACGAATCCAAAGCTCACGCGCGAAATCGGAACGACCGTGCTGCCGTCCGCGGTCGTGATCGCATCGCCGACGATGGTGTTGACGTCAATCATGCTGCGGATATTTTCCATTGTGGTACTCATAACGCTTTCAATCGGGTGCTTTTCCATGCTCGGATCCTCCCTGAAAGGTAAATTTGTGCGCCAAATAGCGCGGCGAGCATAATATTTCCCGCGCGCGCGGAAAGTATTCCGGTGATTTGAACGCCGCTTTGCGAAAAATCGGGTGCAATCTGAATGCGAACGCAGGGTGCGACGGGGTGAAGCGAGCGATCGAGCATATCCAAAACGCCGCATACGAGCGCCGTTGAAGCCGCGTCGCCGATACCGATTGCGCCGGTGAACGCGCATTCGGACGGATGCAGATGCGCAATAAACGCGCGCATCGCACGAAGGAACAGAAGAATCGGCGGCTTTTTATGTTTTTTTCTTTGCGAATGCGGAATCGGACGCGCATTTTGAACGGCGAATTGTCGAACAAAGATCGAAACGCCGACGGACACGCCGCGCGAATCCACCTTCAGCGCGCAATGCACCGGAATTGCGGCGAGGTAAAAAAGAAAAACGGCGAGCGGAACGAGCATGATTGCCTCCGTAAAATATGGTTTCGTTTTCAAGTTTTTCCCATGCGATGCAGCGTTTATGCGTGCGAACGCGCGCAAAACATGATATAATGATTGGGTAGGCGCCGGCAATTATGATGCGAAATGATCAGGCAAGCCGAAGATGGTTCGCCAACAATTATATAAAATAGGAAAATAACGGGCGCGGGAGAGAGAAATGAACGTTCGAAGACGGTTTGAAACGGAAATTCAGGGCGAGAAAATCTCGATCGAGACGATCGAGGGGCTGTTTTCGCCGGAGCATATTGATTATGGAACGCGGGCGATGCTTTCAATCGCCGAATTTGAAAAGGGAATGCGCGTGATGGATTTGGGCTGCGGCTGCGGCGTGGTCGGGATTCTGGCGGCGAAAAAGTGCGGGGAAGAGAACGTCGTGATGGCGGATATTGACCCGCGTGCGGTGGAAATTGCGCGCAAAAACGCACAGGCAAACGGCGTCGGGGGCGTTCAGTGCGTCGTTTCGGACGGGTTTGAATCGGTAAACGCCGCGGGATTCGATCTGATTTTGTCGAATCCGCCGTATCAGACCGATTTCGCGGTGGCAAAAAAATTCATCGAAAAGGGATTCAACCGCCTGAAGGTTGGCGGCAGAATGATGATGGTGACGAAACGGCTGGACTGGTATCGAAACAAGCTGCGCGCGATCTTCGGCGGCGTGCGCGTTTTTCCAATCGACGGCTATTTCGTGTTCGTTTCCGAAAAGCGCAGCACGCAGTATGCGAACACAAAACGGAAGACAATGTGAATTTCATTTGAAGAATCCACGCGAATTCGGCGGCATAATACAATTTTGCTTGACATCAGGAGCGGAAAAGATTAAAATAGTTCTGTTGCCATGCAATCTGCATCTGAAATGTTGCGATTTGGTAAATGCAGGCAGTTTAACTGCTCTCTGCTTGGTGAAAAAAAGAAAGAAATAGAAGGGGGATAGAGTTTTGGTATACGCAATCGTTGCGGTGATTGCGCTGGCGTTGGGTGTGGCAGCCGGATATCTGTACCGCAAAAACGCGATGGAGAAGAAGCTGGGGCAGACCGAAGAGGTCGCCCGCAATCTTCTGGAGGACGCGACGCGGAAAGCGGAGGAGCGCAAAAAGGAAGCGCTTCTGGAGGCCAAGGAAGAAATCATCCGACTGAAGTCGGACCTCGATAAGGAAGTGCGCGACCGGAGAAGCGAAGTGACGCGTCTGGAGCGCAGAGTCAACCAGCGTGAGGAACAGTTCGATAAGAAACTGGACAATCTGGAAACGCGCGAAGAAGCGCTGAACGGAAGATACAAGGAAGTTGAGCGTCTGGAGGCGGAAGCCAACGAGATGCACGAGCGTCAGCAGGGCGAGCTGGAACGCATCGCCGGCATGACCAGCGAAGAAGCGAAGAATATCCTCGTCGATCGCATTCAGAAGGATGCGTATCACGATGCGGCGGTAATGGTGCGCGAGATTGAAACCCGCGCGAAGGAAGAAGCGGACAAGAAGGCGCGCAGCCTGATTGCGCTGGCGATTCAGAAGTGCGCCGCCGATCATGTGGCGGAGACGACCGTTTCGGTGGTCGCGCTGCCGAACGACGATATGAAGGGCCGTATCATCGGTCGAGAAGGACGCAATATCCGCACGCTCGAAATTGCGACGGGCGTCGATCTGATCATCGACGATACGCCGGAGGCGGTTATCATTTCCGCGTTTGATCCGGTGCGCCGCGAGGTTGCGCGCATTGCGCTTGAAAAGCTGATTACCGACGGCCGCATTCATCCGGCGCGCATTGAGGAAATGGTTGAAAAGGCGCGCAAGGAAGTGGATCAGCAGATCCGCGAAGCGGGCGAACAGGCGATATTCGAAACGAACCTGCACGGCATTCACCCCGAGCTGGTTAAGCTCCTGGGCAGAATGCGCTTCCGCACGAGCTATGGTCAGAATGTGCTGAGACATTCCATCGAGGTCAGCCATCTGGCGGGCGTAATGGCGGCGGAGCTGGGCGCGGACGTTCAGCTGGCGAAGCGCGCGGGTCTTCTGCACGACATCGGCAAGGCGATCGACCACGAGGTCGAGGGCACGCACGTGACGATCGGCATGGATCTTGCGAAGAAGTTCCACGAGAGCGATCTGGTGATCAACGCGATCGGCGCGCATCACGGCGATATCGAGCCGAAGAGCGTCGAAGCGGTGCTCGTTCAGGCGGCGGACGCGATTTCCGCGGCGCGCCCGGGCGCGAGAAGAGAATCGCTTGAAACTTACATCAAGCGTCTTGAGAAGCTGGAATCGATCGCGTATTCGTTCGACGGCGTGGAAACCTGCTATGCGATTCAGTCCGGCCGCGAGGTGCGCATCATCGTAAAGCCCGAAGACGTCAACGACGCGGGCACGCTGGTGCTGGCGCGCGAAATCGCGAAGCGAATCGAGAAGGAAATGGAGTATCCGGGACAGATCAAGGTCAACGTCATTCGTGAAACCCGTTCCGTCGAATTTGCAAAGTAAAATCAATCTATGGGGCGTTCCGCAAAAGCGGAGCGCTCCTTTTTGCGGAATCGGGAACTTTTTTCAGGCAAATTTCGTCTAAGTGAATAGTATTTTACACAATTTTCAGAGGAATGTATTTATTTTTACTACCTTTTTTTCGGATTAGAGTGTATTATAATAAGAGATAAATAAGCGATGCCATTCATCGCTTGAATTGGGGGCAAACCGTGGCAAAGAATCGTAAACGCATTCGCGAAAAGAATCCGTACGACGGGTTGATATGGACCGCGCTGATTGCGATCGCGGTGGTGGTCGTGCTGGTTGCAGCGCTTGCGCAGCGCGGCGAAAAGGCGAAAACCGCATACGCCAGCGCGCAGTCCGACATTCGATTCAGCGAAGTGATGACCGCGAACGTGTCGGCGCTGAAGCTGGGAGAGGCGTATCCGGACTGGATTGAGGTTACGAACGTCGGAACCGGCGAAATGAATCTCTATGGCTGGGCGATTACGCGCGCCGGCGATCCCAGCGAGATTTATTGCTTCCCGAGCCTGAGCCTGAAGCCGGGCGAATACTACGTCGTTTACGCCGATAAGGGTGCGGGCGACGATCATGCGCCGTTCAGGATTGCGTCGTCCGGCGAAACGCTTTTGCTGCTGAACGCGTCGGGCACGACGGTCGACAGCGTGACCACGCCGTCGCTCAAGGATGATACGGTCTATTGTCTGGACGCGTCGGGCGAATGGGCGGTGAGCGCGGAAGCCACGCCCGGCAGCGCGAATCGAATCGTTGAAGTGCAGTTCGATCAGCGCAACAATCGCGGCGAAACCGCCGAGCCCGCGGAGAGCGAAGCGCCGGCAGCTGCCGTTTCGACGAACGCGGCGGACGTCGATCTCGTGATTACCGAGGTCATGACGCGCAACAAATGCACGCTTTCGGATGCGTCCGGCGAATGCAGCGATTACATAGAAATTCATAATATTACCGCCGCGCCGGTGAGCTTAAGCGGCTGGACGCTTTCCTCGGATTCCCAATATCCGACCGCGTGGGCATTCCCGGATGCGACGATTCAGCCGGACGAGTATCTGGTCGTTCGCTGCTGCGGCGAGGATCGGGCATACGACGGAAGCGGCTTCTATGCGAACTTCAAGCTCGGCAAGGAAAGCGCGGAGGCGATTCTGACGCGTCCGGACGGAACGACTGCTTCCTATGTCAAAACGCCGGCGCTGGGCGCGGATCAGGCATATTCGAAGCTCGGCAACGTCTGGAAGATCGCGATGGCGCCGACGCCCGGCATGGCGAATACGACAGATAGCGTATCTCAGCTCGACGCGCAGACGCTCGCCGCAAACGATTCGGGCGTTCGCATTTCCGAAATCGCGGCGGCGTCGAATACTGTTGGCAGCGACTGGATTGAAATTACGAATACCACGTCCTCGACGATCGACCTTTCCGGCTGGGGGCTTTCCGACAATTCCGCGCGTCCGCGCAAATGGCAGTTCCCCGAGGGCACGACGATTGCGCCGGGGCAGTATCTGGGCGTAATCTGCTCGGGACAGGACGCGGCGTCGAACGGACAGATTCACACGAGCTTCAGGCTATCTGCCGATGGCGGCTATACGATTACGCTCTGCAAACCCGACGGCACGATCGTAGACAGGACGTATCTGCCGCTTCAGTATCCGGACATGACCTATGGCCGCAGCGATTCGCGGCAGGGATTTTCGTTCCTCGCGACGCCTACGCCGCTGAGCGCCAATACCGGCGTGGCGTATGCCGGCCGCGCGGCGATTCCGGAGTATTCAGTGTATGGCGGGCTTTACAAGACCGGCGATACGCTTGAGGTGAGCATTACGGCGGATCCCGGAATGCGCGTGTATTACACGCTGGACAATACCGACCCGACCGAAAGCTCAAATCTGTATACGCAGCCGATCACAATTACGCAGACGACCATTCTGCGCACGCGCGTCTATGCGGACAGCTATATGGAATCGTATATGGACACGCAGAGCTACCTGTTCGACGTGAACAACGGAAACGGCGTATATGTGATTTCCGTCGTGTCCGATCCGGCGAACCTGACCAGCGACGAAAAGGGCATCATGGTCAAGGGGCCGAATGCGCTTCCGGACTGGCCCTACGGCAGTATGAACAAGGGCGCGAATTTCTGGATGGACTGGGAGCGCGAGGCGCACGTCGAAATTTTTTCAGGCGACGGTTCTACCGTGATTTCGCAGGGCTGCGGTATCAAGATTGCCGGACAGTACAGCCGCGCGGAGGATCAGCAGGCGTTCAAGCTGATTGCCCGAAACGAATACAGCGGCGACAATCGCTTCCGCGCAGCTCTGTTTACGAATCGCGATTACACGGCGTATCAGTCGCTGGTGCTGCGCTCGTCCGGTCAGGATACGGACAAGATTCGTATGCGCGATTCGATTCTGACGTCGCTTGCGAAGGACACGTCGGTCATGTATCAGGAAACCGAGGTGTGCGTCCTGTATCTCGACGGGCAGTACTGGGGGCATTACAACCTGCGCGAGCGCGTGAACAGCCGCTCGATCTGCCAGTTCGAGGGCTGGGAGGGCGACGAGGACAACGTCGACCTGATCAAGGCGAATTCGAATGTCATGCAGGGCTCGAACGAGACGTTTGAAGCGCTGCTCAAATACGTGAAATCCGCCGACCCGACGACCGACGAATTCTACAACACCGTGGATTCCGCGATCGACATTCAGAATTACATCGAATACATGGCGATCGAGATTTTCACCGGCAATACCGACACGCTGAACGTCAAGCGCTATCGCAATTCGAACGCGGACGGCAAATGGCGCTGGATTCTGTTCGACCTCGACTGGGCGTTTACGGTCAATACCAATTCGATCAACCGCTGGCTTACGCCGGGCGGCATGGGCAACGGGCTTCGAACGGACAATTCGCTGTTCATCGCGTGCATGAAGAACCCGCGCTTCCGCGATCAGTTCCTGACGCACATGGGCAAGGAAATGGCGACCACGTTCTCGACCGAGAATATTTTGAAGCTCGCTCAGGAGCGTTATGCGATTCTCCAGCCGCTTCTTGCCGATCAGTTCGCAAAATGGGGTTCGTCCGAAGATGCGTATCAGACCGCGATGAACGAGTTTGTCAATTACGCAAAGAGAAGACCCATGCTGCTGCTGGGCTATTTCAAGGGCGTGGACATGGACAACGGCGGCAAGGAATTCTCCAAATCGCAGATCAAGCTCAGCGACGAGGAGATGCAGAAATACTTCGGCGACGCAATCGCCAAAATTCAGCAGGATCAGCAGTAGGAGGGGAGAGAAGAGATGCAAAAGCGCAATCAGCTGCCCGCGCGGCACGAGCTGAAATACTTCATCCATCCTGCGGAGGTTGAAGCGCTGCGCGCAAGGCTGAGACCCGTGCTCAAAATGGACTCGCATTGCCGCGGCGGAAAGCCGTATGTGATCCGGTCGCTGTATTTCGACGATATCGACGATAGCGCCTATTTCGACAAGCAGGCGGGCGTGATGAACCGCGACAAGTATCGCATTCGCATTTACCGCTATTCGGACGCGGAGATCTTTCTGGAGCGCAAGCGCAAGCTCGGCGACCTGATTCAGAAATCCTCCGTTCAGATTACGCGGCGGCTGTGCGAGCAGATCATCGCGGGCGACCCGCGCGGGCTTTATAAGGCGAACAATCCGCTTTTGAAGGACGCATACGTGCAGATGCGCACGCGATTGCTGCGCCCCAGCGTGATCGTGGATTACGAGCGCGAGGCGTATCTGCATCCGGCGCAGAACGTGCGGATCACGTTCGATCTGAAGCTCCGGTCGGGTTTGAGCAGCTTCGATCTGTTCAATCCGAACCTCGCGACGGTGTGCCCGCACGACGAGAATACCGAGATTCTTGAAATCAAATTCGACAATTACCTGCCCGATTATATCGGCGCACTGATGGCGGGAACGCGCGCGGAGCGCAGCGCCATTTCGAAGTACATCCTCTGCCGGCGCTTCGAGCCGCTGGAGGGGTAAGATAGAGCCAACATAAGAATGGAGGAATTCAACATGGATAACCTGACCGCCGATCTTTTCAGCTCCCAGACTCTGGGCGTATCCTCGCTGCTTACGATCATCGCTACGATGGTGCTCGCGCTGGTGCTTGGCTGCGCGATCGCGTGGGTGTATCGCCGCAATTACCGCGGCGTAATGTTCTCCGGCAACTTTACGCTTACGCTGATTATGATGACGCTGATTACCGCGCCGGTCGTGCTGTGCATCAAGAACTCGGTCGCGCTGTCGATGGGCATGGTCGGCGCGCTTTCGATCGTCCGCTTCCGCACGGCGGTGAAGGATCCGCTGGATACCGCATATATGTTCTGGGCGCTGACGACCGGCATTCTGCTGGGCGCGGGTCAGTTTTTGCTGACCGTGGTCGCGATGGTGCTGATCGCGATCATGATGACTGTGCTGGTGAATATCCAGTCCAAGGGCGTCAACAGCTATCTGCTCGTGATTCGCGCGAGCGCCGAGGCTGAGCGTTCCATCGCGCAGCTCGTTTCCGGCATTCGCATTCAGAAGCTGAAGTCCAAGACCGTGAACGGCTCCTCCGTTGAAATGACCTATGAAGTGCGCGTGGACAAGCCCGACGCGCTGCTGAACCGCCTGAACAGTGTCCCCGGCGTGATCGATGCAACGCTGGTATCCTATCAGGGCGAAGCGGCATAAACGCGCAGCTTAAGACAATATCAAGCTGTGAGCGAGCATTCAATCGCGCGCAATATTCAATCGAGGCTGTGTATTCAGCTGTGTAGAATGCTTTGCGTCTGAACACCCGCTTTGGGCAAAACGCCTTCGCGCCTCGCGCGAGGTATGAAGGAGGAACTCCCTTGACTGAGAATAGACGACCCGTGTCCCCGCGCCCATCCGCGCAGTCGGGCACGGCAGGAAGAGCGCCCGCGAACGGCGCGCGTCCGAACGCGTCAAATCGCATATCTGCAAACGCTGCGCGCCCGAATGCAGCGAATCGTGCGCCTGCCAACGGCGCATCAGGTGTGTCGGGCAGAGCGCCTGCAAACGGTGTACGTTCGAATGCGTCAAATCGTGCGCCCTCAAACGGCACGCGTTCTGCGGGCGGCAATTCGGCAAACCAGCGCGCGTCTGCGGGGCGACCTGCGTCGAATCGCGCGTCTGCGGCGCGCGGCGGTTATGTGCTGCCACACGATTTCTGGATGCTGCTGATCGTGGGCGTGGTTGCGATTGCGGTTGCGTTCGGCGCGCAGAGAATCTGGCCGAACGGATTTTCCATCGAGGAAAAGAAAACCGATTCCGAACAGACGCAGACCGTCGCAAACGGCAAGGTGCAGGAAATTCATTCCAGCGGTCCCGTGCGCATCAACGAGCTGATGAGCGTAAACGAAACGACGCTCCTGAGCGAAGAGGGCAAAACGCCGGACTGGATCGAGATTATGAATATCTCGAATCGCGAGGTCAATCTCTCGGGCTATTCGCTGGCGAAATCCGAAAAGGCGACGAACGTCTTTACGTTCCCGAAATGCGTGCTGCAGCCCGGTGAAGCAGCGATCGTATATGCGGACAGCACGCTGAAAAATGATGCGGGCGGCGAATTTCATGCCCCGTTCCGGCTTTCGTCGGCGGGCGGAACGCTGATGCTGTTCAGCACGAGCGGAACGGCGATCGATTCGGTGAATTTCCCGGCGCTCGGCGCGGACAATTCGTATGTCCGCCTCGATCAGACCACGTGGGCAATGAGCAATCAGCCCACGCCCGGGCTTTCCAATACCGAGAGCAGCTATCAGCAGCTGCATCAGGCGAATGCGGACGCCGGAATCGAGATTACCGAAATCGTCGCGTCGAACAGGCAGTATGCGCCGGACGAGAACGGGCTGTATCAGGATTATTTTGAGATTCACAATAAATCCGATCAGGCGATCGATATGAGCAACTGGTACGCGTCCGACGATCCGAGCAAGCCAACCGCGTGGCGCTTCCCGCAGGGCTTCGTGCTCCAGCCGGGCGAATACAGGCTTGTGTACGCGTCTGGGCTGAACCGCGCGGACGCGGAGCATCCGCACGCGAATTTCGGACTCAGTCCGGAGGGCGAAACGCTCACGATTTCCGATGCGAACAGCCGACTGGTCGACAGCGTGACCTATGACCTGCTGAAAACCGATCAGGCATGGCTGAAGCGCGCGGACGGAAGCTGGTCGGCGGGCACGCCGACGCCCGGCGGAGCGAATAACTGAAACAACGAACCGGCGACGGGGGAATCCGTTGCCGGTTTCAGCTTGTCAAAAAAGTCTTTTTGACAAGCTGGTGGACGGGGGAGCAAGCTCC
>OLPR01003135.1_pt1 | contig 11410 bp, 9 predicted proteins | sample 1672761 | NCBI WGS metagenome assembly OLPR01 (sample SAMEA3136721, study PRJEB25190) | human gut metagenome | biome: human gut; feature: human-associated habitat; material: faeces | place: Austria | collected 2013 | reverse complement strand
ATATAGACCGAAAAGATTCCTTAAGATGAGGCAGGTTATTTTTTGAAGGTTACTAAACTGGTGGAAAACAATGGCTTGAAGCCTCCGGAGTTAAAGATGGTCGAAGCTGTGATTGAGGAGAACGTTGAGGTGATCGCTGAGCATTGGAATCGTTTCTTCAATAAAGTGAGTGACAAATGATCAAAGTTAAGGAGATTTGGCTGACGGATTCGGCGGTGTGGATCCGGACAGAGGATGGAAGGGAAGCGAGAGAGCGTTTCGCGGACTATCCTCGTTTGAAGTATGCAACGGAAGAGCAGAGATGCAACTATGTCCCTGACGCCAACGGCATTCATTGGCCGGAACTGGACGAGGATCTTTGCTTTGCGAATTTCTTTGAAAAGAAGGATAAGACAATACTCTACAACATATTCATCGAGCATCCGGAGTTGAACGCTTCCGCCGTCGCCCGCCGACTGGGTATCTCCCAAAGTCTTTTCGCCCAGTACATCAGTGGCGCCAAGAAGCCATCCGACGCACGCCTGAATCAAATTCTGGAGCAAATTCGCACTATCGGACGTGAGTTGTCACAAATCTCCGCATAAAGAAAACCTCTTATTTCCAAGGGCGGTATGCTAAGACAACGATAAAGCAAAGTCGGGGCATCAGCGGGCGGAGCGTTTGGCGGCCCGGGCTTCTTTTCTGGCTTTCTGCTTCTCGAAGCGGAGACGATAGCGTTCCAGCATCCGATCTTCCTTGGCACGCCGCTTCTCCATTGCTTTCAGCGTCTTGAGGGTCTTCTTACGTTTCCTTTTCAAGGCTTTCTCTTCCTTGACTTTGGCCTTGGCCTCATCACGGGCGTCAAGCTCGGCCCATCTTGCCTCACGCGCCTCCGCACGCTTCCTGCGGCTTTCCTCTTTCGCAGCCTTCCTCGCCGCTGCCGGATCCAACGGATTCTTTACAGACGCACTGTCCGCGGAAACCGCAAGGGTGTCTTTCAACGCTATGCTGTCCTTACGCGCGGCCAAGGAATCCCTCAACGCAAGGCTGTCCTTCAAAGCCAGGCTGTCCTTTCTGGCAAGGCTGTCCCGAAGCGCAAGACTGTCGGCTGCCACCCGCAGACTATCCGCCACACGAGCCTCCTCGGCCTTACGCAACTCCTCCAGCCGCTTCCTCTCCGCCTTACGGACGCGCTTCAGAGAATCCTGGGTCGCAAGCATCTTATAGACGCTGCTCATATAGCCAGGGAAATAAATGTCGGTCTCGGCGAATTTCGCACGTGGAATCTGCTCGTAGACAGACCTTTGAGACTCTCGCGGCTTGTACTCGGTGATGTCCTCCGGACCTTTGGGACGCTTTTCAGGCTGCCAGTCGAAACCCTTAAGAATCCTCTCGTCCTTCTTTAGCTGGACGACAGGATAGGCATCGCTCTTGACAGCGTCGAAATAGTTGAGATCCTGAATGTTCCCTTCCTTCAAAATGGCCGTCATCATCTTCGACTCGAACTTGTTGACAGTCGCAAGCGAATTGTTCTCCTCTATGAAGAAGACACCGGACGCCCCGCCCATCGCGTCGAAACGCCGGAGTGTTCCAGTGCTGTCGAAATAGGCCATCATTTCCGTCGCCCTGATCTGATCGAACGAGAGGGAGTCCTCCTGGACGATGATGAAGGCGTTTGACATCAGGCTCGCGCGCTCGATGGACTGGTTCTTGACAATCACTGTTATGCTGTCCGCCGTGTACTGCCTCTTGGTTTCATTCCAGACATACGGTTTCCTGTAGAGACGTATCAACGAGTCAAGGTCGGTGTAGGCCAGAGAGTCACACGCGACCTGCATGTCGGTTCTGAAGACCTTGACGTTATTGATTCCGTAGATGAAATTGATCCTTGTGGAGTCTTTCGGAGTCAGGTCAAGCGAGTCTTTCGCGGCAATGGAAAGGGAGTCCGCCATGGCCAGCGAATCTTTTGCGAAGCCAAGACTGTCAGTTTGGAACGCCGTTGTGTCCAACTGAGATCTCAGGGTGTCGGCAGAGGCGCGAAGGGTATTGGACCGGGTGCGAAGGGTGTCGACCTGAGGCTTGAGACTTGCCGACTTCAAAGTGTCGGGGTTCTGAGCGAGCGGGCGGGCGGGAGTTTTGACAAGCCCGGCGACCGGCAAAGAATATGACTCCGTGGCCGGCGGTGTCCAGCACCAGCGAGGCGGTTCATATTCAATGACATCATCATCCCACGGGGCGGGAAGGATCGGTTTTCTGCTTTCGGTCAGCGCGGCGGCTCCCTTGTCAAAGGATCCCCTCGCGTTCGGGTCTTCCTCCTCCATCTTCTTCCGGGCCTCCTCGGCAGCGGCTTTGGCAGCCTCTGCAGCCTTGCGACGGTACTCCGTGATAGGATCTACACTCAACTCCTTCAATCGAGCCTCTGACCTGACAAACTCGACAGAATCCACATCGCATTTCGGTATCGAACGAAGGATCAATGTGTCAGCTCCGACATAGACGGTGTCCTTCTTTCCGTCCTGCTCGCTGATCATGATGACGGCCGGATCCCTGGTCATCTTGACATAGGACAAGGAATCGATGTACTGCATGTAGCCTGCGACAGCGGCCACATTGCGGCTCGTGTCCAACAACTCGGCATGACCGAACATCTCCACTTCATTACGGGCGCGGTAGTAGACCAGCGTGTCGGCCCAGGCCTCCTGACCCACGGTCAAAAGATGGACGTCGGTGGTGAAGGTGAATTTCTCTAAGTCCCTCTCATAGAGACCGGCCTTTGAGGAAAGCATGTTGTCGTCCTTCCAGGCATTGGTTCCGGTGCCGAACGTGGCACGGTTGGCTTCGGTGTCGTAGCTGAGAAAATCCGTCTTCACGAACATCGAGTCCGTGTACATGTTGACATTGTTCGTGAACGTGAACGTGCTGAGCTTGGAGAAATAAGACCCTTCGACACTCTCGATGACCTGGCCGTCCTTGTCACGCAATGCTCCTCCGCCACGGAAAACCGCGACACTGTCCTTCGTGTTGTAGTCCAGATCCCTTGTCCTGAGCGTGTTGCCGTCCTTGTCACGAAGCTGCACCAAAGAGCCTCGGAACTGCGCGAGGTTCTGGTCGATCAGGTAATCCAGACTCTCGCTGCTGAGCACCGTGCTGTTCTGGATGATCTGGACATTGCCGAAGGCGTTGATCACATTCGTGTTGACGTTCCACAAGGCGGTGTCACAGACCAGCAGGGTCGAGTTGTGCTCAAAACGCGCGTGACCCAAGGCCTTGCGGTACTGGACACCATATTCATCAACCTGCTGCAACTCATCACAGCCGAGCAGCCTCACAAGACTGTCCTTCCGCTCCGTGGTCTGGGCGGAAAGGCTGAACGTGAGCAGCAAAAGGAGTAATGAATATGCCAGGCGTCTCGGGAGCATCAGTCTTCCGCGAACTTTGATGCCCAGCCGGAGCGGCGGAACTCACAGTCCCTGAACATCGGATCGATGATGATGTGAGTCTCCTTGATCTTTCCGGCGAGGAAGTCGTCGATTGCCCTCATCTGCTTGTCAAGGCGCACCTGTTCCTGGATCTGGCTGAAATCCTCGTCGAAGGACGCAGTGTGGGCAGGGATGATACGGTCAACCTTGATGATCTTGTAGATGGTCTTGCCGACCACATAGTCCTTGACCTGATCCTGGCGACCGTCATTGTCCGTAGACTCAACAGGTTCCGAGATCTCGCCCTCCTTCAGATCCTTGATGGCCATGTAGTCCTCAGGCTTAAGCTGGTCAATCTCGAAATATGCCGAGCCGGTGTTCGGATCCGACATCTGACCGCCGTTAGTCTTGGTGGCCGGATCCTGTGAGTAGAAGCTGGCCGCCATCTGGAATGTGACGGCGTTGTTGTTGATCTCGGTACGAAGGCTGTCCAGCGTCTTGAACGCCTTTTCCCTGTCCTCGTCGGTGTACTTAGGCTTTATCAGGATGTGGCGGGCATTGAACATGTCCCCCTTCTTCTCGATGACCTCTATGATGTGGAAGCCGTCCGGCGTCTCGACAATCTGCGAGATGACACCCGGCTTGAGAGCCATCGCCGCATCAGAGAACACTGGCCAGAAGATTGACTTTGAGGCCATTCCAAGCTCACCTCCCTTACGGGCGCTGCCAGGGTCTTCCGAATATATTCGTGCCAAAGTGGAGAATTTCTCTCCGTTGATGATCCTCTCGCGCAGATCCAGAAGCTTCTCGCGCACAGCCATGTTGGCCGCCTCACGGTCAGGATAGATGCAGATCTGGCTGAGCTGGTACTTGATCGGGACAATCGGAAGGTTCTTCGCGTCGACCGTGTCAAGATATTCCTTGACATCGTAAGGGGTCATCTCCGGAATCTTCCTCATGATTTCCTGCTGAGCCTGCTGGGTGAGGCTCATGTCCTCGTACTGCTTGCGCCATTCCTGGCGGAGACGGTAGAGAGGCTTCCCGAAATATTCCTCAACCTTATCTTCCCCTCCAAGGTAGGTCAGCATTCTGTCAGCTTGCTGGGAAAGGCTTCCCTCGACCATGTCCTGATTGACCGTAAGAGAGTCGATCCTTGCCTGCATCAGGAATATCTTGGATTCAAGGATGGACTCCAGCACCTCGCAACGGACATTCCTGTCGGAGGACAGTCCCTGGGCGCTTCTGTCCTTGACGGCACCCTCGATGTCCGAGATCAAGACTGCCTCGTTGCCGACAACCGCGATCGTCTTGTCAACGTACTTGTATTTCTGAGCCGAAGCCATCGCGCAAACTGACGCGAGGGCGAAGATGGTGATTGCTACTTTCTTTATCATCTCTAATATATTACAAAATTCTCCCTAAGCTTGGCATCTTCTATCAAGTCCCGTTCCAAACCGGTAAGGAGCTCGTGCTTTCTTCCACTTATGATGATGTCCCTGATCCTGTCCTCGCAGTACTCGACCGGAGCGATCTCGCCGGCCTTGACATAGTCAACTATAAAAGCCACAGAGACTTTGTCCTCCCCGTCCGGGATCTGGATGAACTGTCCGGAACGCTGGGAAAGCATCTGTACATAGTCCACTCCGAATTCCGCCGCCAGCTTGATCGCATCGATCCATTCCCCGGAATAGTCGTGGTAGCGGCGGGCGGAGTTGAACGCCACGCTGTCCGCCGCGACCACGTCCTCGACCTTGTCCGAAGACATCAACTTCTTGATCTTGGCCAGATTAGGAGAATCCTTGTCAATGTTCAGGAAACGGGCCTTGAGAATCGGACGCTCAAGTTTGAAGGTTTCCTTATGAGAGTCGTAATAGTCCGTTATCTGCTTCTCGGAGACGGTCGTGTCAAGCCTCTCATTGACGTAGCGCTGCTCGTAACGATAGCGGAGAAGCGACTGGCGGTAGGCCTCAAGCTCTTTCGAGACATCCTTCTCCTCCTTGGACAGACGTTGCTGCGCGATGTCCATGAAGGCCTTGTCCCTGACCCATGAATTGATGTAGAGGTTGGCCAGATTGACACTGTCCTCCGGCGACGTGCCCTTTGGTATCACATCATCAAGTTCCGAGCGGTACAGCTTGTGATCCCCAAGCTTCGCGACCACCTCCCCGTCGTGAATAAGCGAGGAGATGGCCTTGCATGAAGGCAGGAGAGCCAGCAGCACACCCAGCAGGACTATTTGCAACCTTTTTGGAAACATCTGGCTATCTGACGATTATCTTGAATAATTAGGGGCTTCCTTCGTGATGGTCACATCGTGCGGATGGCTCTCAAGGAATCCCGCGTTGGTGATGCGCACAAACTGGGCGTCACGCAGATCGGCGATCGTGTGGGCACCGCAGTACCCCATACCGGCGCGGAGTCCGCCGACAAGTTGGTACACGACCTCGGAGACGGTTCCCTTGTAAGGCACCTGAGCCACGATTCCTTCCGGAACGAGCTTCTTGATGTCTGCCTCCATGTCCTGGAAATACCTGTCCTTGGAACCCTGCTCCATAGCCTCAAGCGATCCCATGCCGCGATAGGACTTGAAGCGCCTTCCGTTCATGATGATGGTCTCTCCCGGAGACTCCTCCGTTCCGGCAAGCAGGGAGCCTGCCATGATGGTGCCGGCGCCTGCGGCAAGGGCCTTCACGATGTCTCCCGAATATCTTATGCCGCCGTCGGCTATGACAGGAACTCCCGTACCCTTAAGGGCATAGGAGGCCTCCATGACAGCCGTCAGCTGAGGGACGCCGATGCCGGCGATGATTCTGGTCGTGCAGATCGAGCCGGGGCCGATACCGACTTTGACAGCCTTGACTCCGGCTTCGGCAAGAGCCTTGGCGCCGGCTCCTGTGGCGACATTGCCGGCGATGATCTGGAAATCCTTGTAGGCGTCGCAGGCCTTTCGGATCATCTGCAGAACGCCCTCGGAATGGCCGTGTGCGGTGTCCAGGACAACAGCGTCCGCACCCGCGTCAATGAGCATGCCGATTCTCTCGATCGTGTCGGACTTGATGCCGGCGGCAGCGGCCACCAGAAGACGGCCCTTGCTGTCCTTTGACGCGATAGGGTTGTCCTTGATCTTCATCAGATCCTTGTAGGTGATCAGCCCGACAAGCTTGCCGTCGCCGTCCACAACAGGGAGTTTCTCGACCTTGCTGTGCTGAAGGATCCTCGTGGCCTCCGCCAAGGTTATGCCCTTAGGTGCGGTCACGAGATTCTCCCGTGTCATCACCTGGGAGATAGGCAGCTGCATGTCCTCCTGGAATCTGAGGTCACGGTTCGTGACGATGCCGATAAGGAAGCCGTTGCCGTCAACGACCGGAATGCCGCCGATGTGATGCTTCTTCATCATGGCCAGCGCATTGCCGACAGTCGCGTCCGGGCTGATGGTGACAGGGTCATAGATCATGCCGTTCTCCGCCCTTTTCACATGCCTGACCTGCTCGCACTGCTTCTCGATCGGCATGTTCTTGTGGATCACGCCGATACCGCCAGCCCTTGCCATAGCGATGGCAAGATCGGCCTCCGTGACGGTGTCCATCGCCGCGGACACGATCGGAGTGTGGAGCCTAATGTCTGTCGTGAAATTTGTTGTGACATCAACGTCACGTGGAAGTACATCGGAATGTGCCGGAACCAGTAAAACATCATCGAAGGTGAGGCCTTCAGGAATCTCTCGGTTTACAAACTTCGCCATTGTAATCAAATAAATTTGACAAATATAAGAATTTTCACGCAATAGTTGCTGTTAGTAAGCGTTAAAAAACAAGTAGCCCGTAAGTAGCCCCGCTTCCCTTCGCCCGCCGAAGGAATATCTTTCATCGCCGCAAGGGGACATATTCCTTCATCGACAATGAATATTCCTCCGTCGCCGGCGGGCCTTAGTGATCATTTTTTCAATGTCTACTTATTTCGAAAACAGCCGGCCCTGCCGCGCGCCGCGCTCCTCCATGCGCCTGTCCAGCATGCGGAGGATCTCAAAGTTGCGGACAAGCCCCCAAGGAGTGTCGTTCACGAACCTTGGCGGCACTTCTCCGGCCACGCGCTCGATGTAGAGGTCGGGTCTCAAACGTTCGAGGATGTCGATCACGAAGTCGAGATATTCATCAAGCCCAGGCCGGTAGAACGCCGACGGATCGGCGGCATATTCCTTTTCCATCGCCGTGCCTTTGACGATCTGAAGTTGGTGGAACTTGACGGAACGGAGCGGCAGCGATGAGATGGCATCGCACTGGTCCAGAAGCATTTCCCTGGTCTCGCCCGGGAGCCCGAGGATGAAGTGCGCCCCCGTGTCGAGTCCCCTTTCCGCAGTCATTTCCACCGCCCTTCGCGCGCACTCGAAGTCGTGGCCGCGGTTGATCCTCCGAAGCGTGGCGTCGTAGCAGGACTCGATGCCATATTCCACGACAACGATCGGCGCGTCGATGGTCTTCCCCTCCGGCAGCCCGCCGTCGGCGCTTCCGTTGTTGGTACTTCTGTCATCGATGCTTCCGCCGTTGGTACTTCTGCTGTTTGCACTTATGCTGTTGGTACTTATGCTGTTGGTACTTATGCTGTTGGCACTTATGCTGTTGGTACTTCTGTCATTGGTACTTCTGTCATCGGTACTTCTGTCATTGGTACTTCTGTCATCGGCCCGCCAGCCATTGGCTCCACTTCCGCTATCAGCGCTTCTTTCATTGGCCCACCCGCCATCTATGCCACTTCCGCCAAAAGTCCTGCGCCACCCCTTAAGCACGCGTCCGCCCGCAAGTCCGCTAAGGTAGTCCAACTTCTCCTCATCCACACAATCCGGCCGCGTCCCAATCACGATCCCCACCACCTCCGGATGGCTAAGCACCTCCTCATAAGCCCTCTGAAGCCGCTCCAGAGTCCCATAGGTGTTTGAATATGCCTGAAAATATCCCAAATAATGCCTGACCCGTGGATACCGGACTCTCTGGAACTCTATCCCCTCTTCGATCTGAGCCAGCAGCGCCTTCCCCGGAGTGCTATACCCCGGATGAAAAGCCGCGTTGTCACAGTAGGAGCACCCTCCCCAACCGACCGTTCCGTCCCTGTTAGGGCAAGAGAACCCCGCGTCAAGCACCAGCTTCTGCACCCTCTCGCCATACCTCCTACGATAGTACCCCACAAACGAGTTATAGTGCTTACCATCTGGGTAATAATCTGTTGCCGCTGCCGTTGCTAATGTTGCCGTTGTCGCTGTTGCTGCTGTTTCTGCTGTTGTTGTCGCTGCTGCGATTGCAGTTGCTGCCGTCGCCGCTGCGGTTGTCGCTGCTGCGGTTGCAATTGCTGCCGCTGAAGCTGCAGTTGTTGCTGCAGTTGTTGCTGCAGTATCTACTGCTGTCTCTGATGATTCTGATGTTTCTGATGTTTCTACAGCCGCTGTTGCTTCCATTTCCCCAGCAGTTTTATTTACCACCGTTCCCGCTAATTCCTCTATATTACTTTTCATTATTCCTATGTTATCACCATTAAGTTATTATCTTCCAACAAGTTTACTATCTTCCGACAAGTCAATCATTGACATTATCCCCACTTTAGTTCCTAAAGCCGCACTCTCCGGCAACATTTAAGCCTATTATCGTCGCCCAACGATGTTCATCGGCACTACCGGGCGACACTTTCGTCCATTATCGTTGCCCAACGGTACTGGCCTGACATATTCACTCACTTCACAAATCCCTCCCTCACTCAAAAGCCTCGACTCTTCTCCACCTCCCTTCAAGCCCGCACTCTCCGGCGACACTTAAGCCCATTATCGTTGCCCAACGGTACTCCTTGGCACTACCGGGCGACACTTTCGCCCATTATTGTCGCCCAACGGTGCTCCTTGGCACTCCCGGGCGACACTTAAGCCCATTATCGTCGTCCTCGGGCACAGACCTGATATAGTCATTTCTTCCTTCCTGTTATTTGCATCTTTTTCCTCTTTCCTCTCCTCAAACATCTGTTCCATAGAATTATCGATGAATTTCAACGCCAGAAAGAACGCCACATATTTGCAAAACTAATGAATTGTGAATATTTTTACAACTTGAATCCGCCAGTGAGGCAGCGGTTGCTTTTCTAAAGCGGAAGAGCGCAAAGGACGGATTCAATTTCTCACAGTACTGATTTGTTATGAGCTTCTTATCAAAAATTCTTTTTCTTTCCGTGGCCTTTGTGTCACCAGGCATCGCCGTCCTGGCTCAAGAAACCAACCATAAATGGGCCGTGGTCGAGTTCTCCGCCAACTTCATGCGCGAGGCTCCGGACTACGCCGCCGAACTTGGCGACCAAGCCTTGATGGGAACCGTTGTGGAGATTCTGGACAAGTCCGGGTACTGGGTAAAGATCAAGAGTCCAGAACCTTACACCGCCTGGGTCAACGAGATGGGGCTGGTGCCGATGGACGAGAAAGGTCTTATGGACTACCTTGAGGCACCGAAATACATCTGCACCGCCTCACTTACACACGTCTACGAGGAGCCTTCGACCGACTCACGGATTGTCAGCGACTTCGTGCTTGGTGACATAGTTCGGATTTCGTACAGCGCCAAAACACACTCTTACGGGCGTTACAGCGGCTACGAGGAAGGTCGCGCGGTCTTGAAAAAACATTTCGTAGGGGTTGTGCTACCGTCCGGCAAGACCGGCTTCGTCCCGGCCAAGGACGTGGATGTGTTCTACAAATGGGCCAAGGATCGAAAAGACCGGGCCACATCTCAAGACGAGTTTCGTAAAGACCTGCTGGCCACGAGCTTCCGATTCCTCGGCGTTCCATACATGTGGGGCGGCACCTCAATAAAGAACGTGGATTGCAGCGGCCTCGTCCGCAACGTCTACTTCGCCAACGGCGTGCTCCTGCCGCGAAATGCCTCACAGCAAGCAAGGGTCGGGGAGGATTTAGGAATATTCAAGAACAACGGTGACGTTGACTGGAGCGGTCTCCTCCCGGGCGACCTTCTGTTCTGGGGCAAAGCCGCCACAGACAGCACCAAAGAAAGAGTAACCCATGTGGGCATGTACATCGGCGACGGCAAGTTCATCCACTCCTCCCAACTAGTTCGCATCAACTCCCTGGATCACAGAGCCAAAGACTTCTACAACAGAAAACCGATCAGAGCCCGCCGCATAGTCGGCCACATAGACGAGCCCTCCTCAGGAATCCTCTCCACCTTCAACAGCCCAGCCTACTTCCCGCAGGACTAACCACTAACTCTCCCAACATCCCGGAGCATCGCCCACCATTCCCGCGGAACAATGCTCCGTAGCCCTTCGTCCTCCGTCCCGTAGGACCGGCTTCCTTAACGCGGGGCGTTACACCAAACTACTCCACCTCGATGTTCTGCCTTCTTAACGCGCGGTACCGCAACTATCACCTCCGACCAAAAGCCAGATCCGCCTTACACAAGGCAATGCCACATCCTCTACTGCCTCATAACCCTTTTCTCTATGCGCAGAAAGTGACCTCTGACTTCACCAAACAGCAATCCGCTTTTATTTCCAAGGAAAGATACAACTTTCAGACTGTCTTTCCTTAATACTAGGCTCAACACGAAGAAGTTAGCCACAATAATGGCGATCCGGTGGACAAGCCGACTGACACCGGGCCTTTGTCCACGAAAAGACCGCTCCGGTGGACAAGTTAGCCCCGAGCCTAAACACAGGATTTGGACTTGAACACAGGCGGGAGGCCAAGAGCGGGATTCGGGCGGATTCGTGTCCGCGGAGGCACGGGCGGAAAACGGATGGGAGGATTATGGCGTACTTAGGGCAGATTCACGCCCGCTGAGGCACATCCGATACATTATGGGCGGGAATCCACGCAAATGTCGCCCGCGGAGGCACAGGCGGGAGGCCAAGAGCGGGATTCGGGCGGATTCGTGCCCGCAGAGGCGCAGTGGAAAACGGACGGGAGGATTAGGGCGTACTTAGGGCAGATTCACGCCCGCTGAGGCACATCCGATACATTATGGGCG
>OLPR01003132.1_pt1 | contig 11420 bp, 12 predicted proteins | sample 1672761 | NCBI WGS metagenome assembly OLPR01 (sample SAMEA3136721, study PRJEB25190) | human gut metagenome | biome: human gut; feature: human-associated habitat; material: faeces | place: Austria | collected 2013 | reverse complement strand
ATCATGGCGCATATTGATGCTGGTAAAACCACCACCACCGAGCGTATCCTGTATTACACGGGTATTAACCATAAGATCGGTGAGACCCATGATGGTACAGCAACCATGGACTGGATGGCGCAGGAGCAGGAGCGCGGTATCACCATTACTTCCGCTGCTACCACCTGCTTCTGGAAGAAGCACAGAATCAATATCATCGATACCCCCGGGCATGTGGACTTCACCGTAGAGGTGCAGCGTTCCCTGCGTGTGTTGGACGGTTCCGTTACCGTTCTGTGCGCCAAGGGTGGCGTTGAGCCCCAGTCTGAGACCGTATGGCGTCAGGCTGACGAGTACCATGTACCGAGAATGATCTATGTCAATAAGATGGACATTATGGGCGCAGATTTCTACAATGTACTGGATATGGTCAATGACCGTTTCAAGTGCAATGCTCTGCCCATTCAGTTGCCCATCGGCGCGGAGGACACTTTCCGCGGGATTGTGGACCTGGTGAATATGGACGCCGAGATCTATTATGACGATCTGGGTAATGATGTTCGCCGTGAGCCCATTCCTGAGGATATGATGGAATTGGCGCAGAAGTACCGCGAGCAGCTCATCGAGCATGTCGCAGAGATGGACGACGCGCTGATGGAGAAGTATTTCGCCGGTGAAGAGTTGACTGTTGACGAGATCAAAAAGACCATCAGAAAATCTACCATTGCCAACAAGATGGTGCCCATCACCTGCGGTACTTCCTACCGTAACAAGGGTGTACAGCCCCTGCTGGACGCAATCGTAGATTATATGCCCGCCCCCACGGATGTTGAGTCCATTAAGGGCGTAAATCCGGACACGGACGAGGAGGAGTATCGTCACTCTTCCGATACAGAGCCTTTTGCTGCTCTGGCGTTCAAGATCGCTACCGACCCCTTCGTTGGTAAGATCTGCTTCTTCCGTGTATATTCCGGTACCATTGACGCAGGCTCTCCCTGCTACAACTCTGTAAAGGGTCATAAGGAGAGAATGGGTCGTATTTTGCAGATGCACTCCAATCACCGTGAGGATATTCCCACCTGCTACGCCGGCGACATCGCTGCTGCCGTAGGTCTGAAGAACACCACCACCGGTGATACGCTGTGTGACGAGGATCATCCCATTATTCTGGAGTCCATGAACTTCCCGGATCCCGTGATCCGTGTTGCCATTGAGCCTAAGACGAAAGCCGGTCAGGAAAAGATGGGCCTGGGTCTTGCTAAGTTGGCAGAAGAGGACCCCACCTTTAAGGCTTACACCGATGAAGAAACAGGTCAGACCATCATCGCCGGCATGGGCGAGCTGCACTTGGAGATCATCGTTGACCGTCTGATGCGTGAGTTCAAGGTAGAGGCCAATGTTGGCGCTCCCCAGGTGGCTTACAAAGAGACCATCACCAAGGAAGCGGCTTCCGATACCAAGTATAAGCGTCAGTCCGGCGGTAGCGGCCAGTACGGTCACTGTAAGATCCGCATTATGCCCAACATTGATCCGGAGACCGGTGTGGGCAAGGGCTATGAATTCGTGAACCAGATCGTCGGCGGTTCCATCCCCAAGGAGTATATCCCTGCGGTAGACGCCGGTATCCAGGGCGCTATGAAGAGCGGTATTCTGGCAGGCTACAATGTGGTAGATGTTCGCGTAGAGCTGTACGACGGTTCTTACCACGAGGTTGACTCCTCTGAGATGGCCTTTAAGATCGCCGGTTCTATGGCATTTAAGGATGCTGCCAAAAAGGCCGGTCCCATCATTCTGGAGCCGATGATGAAGGTTGTTGTTATCGTTCCTGAGGAATACATGGGCGATGTAATCGGCGACCTGAACTCCCGCCGTGGCCAGATCCAGGGCATGGAGGATCGCAACGGTGCAAAGCAGATTAATGCTCGCGTACCGCTGTCTGAGATGTTTGGCTATGTAAACGACCTGCGTTCCAAGACCCAGGGCCGTGGCCAGTACACCATGGAGCCGGACGGCTATGAGCCTGTTCCCAAGTCCATTTCTGAGAGCATTATCAGCGAGCGCGCCAAAAAAGACTGATAATTCGATAAATCAATAAAAAATGCTTGCTATTTTTATTCGATTTTGATAGAATAGCAATGACAATTGACTATTGTAAATTCTTAAGGAGGAAATTCCAATGGCAAAAGAACATTTTAACAGAACCAAACCCCATGTTAACATTGGTACGATCGGCCATGTTGACCATGGTAAGACCACTCTGACCGCAGCTATCACCAAGTACCTTGCAAACAAGGGCTATGCAAAGTTCGAGGACTATGCAGATATCGATAAGGCTCCGGAAGAGAGAGAGCGTGGTATCACAATCAACACCGCTCACGTTGAGTATGAGACCGACAAGCGCCACTATGCACACGTGGACTGCCCCGGCCATGCTGACTACATTAAGAACATGATCACCGGTGCTGCTCAGATGGATGGCGCTATCCTGGTTATCGCTGCTACCGATGGCCCCATGGCGCAGACCAAGGAGCACCTGCTGCTGGCTCGTCAGGTAGGCGTGCCCGCAATCATCGTTTTCCTGAACAAGACCGACCAAGTGGACGATCCCGAGCTGCTTGAGCTGGTTGAGATGGAAGTTCGTGAGACCCTGGCTGAGTATGGCTTTGATGAGGATTGCCCCATCATCAAGGGTTCCGCACTGAAGGCTCTGGAAGCATCTTCCAACGACGATCCTGCTTGCGAGTGCATCAAAGAGCTGATGGACGCTGTTGACGAGTATATCCCCACTCCGGACCGTAAGGCTGACCTGCCTTTCCTGATGCCCGTAGAGGATGTGTTCACCATCACCGGTCGTGGTACCGTTGCTACCGGCCGTGTGGAGAGAGGCCAGCTGAAGACCGGCGAGGAAGTTGAGATCGTTGGTCTGAAGGACGAGAGCTCCAAGACCGTTTGCACCGGTATTGAGATGTTCCGTAAGATTCTGGACTATGCTGAGGCCGGCGACAACATCGGCTGCCTGCTGCGTGGTGTTCAGAGATCCGATATCGAGCGTGGTCAGGTTCTGGCTAAGCCCGGTTCCATTCATCCCCACACTGAGTTCACCGGTCAGGTGTATGTACTGACCAAGGAAGAGGGCGGTCGTCATACTCCCTTCTTCAACAACTATCGTCCCCAGTTCTATTTCAGAACCACTGACGTTACCGGCGTGATCACTCTGCCCGAGGGCACCGAGATGTGCATGCCTGGCGATAACGTAAACATGGATGTTAAGCTGATCACCCCCATCGCTATTGAAGAGGGTCTGCGCTTCGCTATCCGTGAGGGCGGCCGTACCGTTGGTTCCGGCGTCGTTACCGCTATCAAGGAGTAATTCCCGGAATTACAGAATCTATAAAAGAGCAAGTCTTCGGACTTGCTCTTTTTGCATTGATAGCTATAGGAAAGTAGGGTTCAGACTTGTCCTTTTGTTAGCAGACTCGGTTTTAACCCATTTTAACGGCAAACCGATTGCGCGGCGTTCGTTGGTACTATCATTTATTGTCCGCTATTTGGTACGCAAGACGGATCAGCTTGCGCTGAGCGTTGACAGCCGCGGCGGCAAGACTGTATAATGGTTCTAAGGCAAAGAAGATGCCGTCAGCGAGATGATCTTTGACTTCATCAATGGTGAAACCAGCACGCAGGAGGGCGGCGAAAAGTTCGCCAAGTGGCTGGCGGAAGATACCGACCTGACCCAAAAAGGAAAGAAGTCCGTTATCGAAAAAATCAAGGACTTCTTTACAAGGCTGCTGGACAGCACCCCGTAACACACAGTGCGTGACGAGCACGCCCAGGAGGTTTTGGACACACTGCGGGGTATGGCGATCACGCTGTCCGATGAGCAAAAGGCAGAGACGGCTTGCCACCATGATCGGTACGGCAATGACCTGCTTTTTTTGTATTTTGCATCAAAAAGTACTGCAATAAGTGTTGTAACGCCAAAAGCTTTCTGCTTTCTCTTGCATTTTGTGTAAGCGAAAATTTGACTTAACTAAGCCAAAAATAAAAAAGGACAGCCGAAAAGCTGTCCTTTTGGTCGGAGTGACAAGACTTGAACTTGCGGCCCCTAGACCCCCAGTCTAGTGCGCTACCAACTGCGCCACACCCCGATTGCTTAAACACTATACCATAAAATGCGCTATATTGCAAGCCTTTTTTGCGAATGGTTGCATTTTTTTTGCAAAAGGACTATACTAATTACAGATTGAACAAGAGGTGATGAAATGGCGTTGGAAGAACAGGTGGTGGATCGGCTGATCCACTTGGGGTACACTGTTTCATTTGCAGAGTCTTGCACCGGCGGGCTGTGCTGCGGCACGCTGGTTAATGTAGCCAATGCGTCCAAGGTGCTGAATGCCAGCTTTGTAACCTATGCCAATGCGGCGAAAATTCGTTTTTTGGGCGTGGAGGCGGACACGATCTTGAATTATGGTGTCGTCAGCGAGCAGGTGGCGGCGCAAATGGCACGGGGCGTGGCTAAGACGACAGAGAGCGATGTGGGCGTCGGCATCACCGGTATTGCTGGTCCCGGTGGCGGCACAGCTAAAAAGCCGGTGGGCATGGTCTGTTTTGGCTTTTGCGTGCAGGATCAGGTGCAGACCTATACTTGCCAATTTGGCAATTTGGGTCGCAACCGGGTGCGCGAGTCTTCTGTGAAATTCGTTTTTTCCAAATTGCTGGAGATTTTGTAAGACCGGCAGTGCGGTTTTGTTTTTGCGCGGGAGTTGTGATTTTTCTCTTGATTTTCTCCGTGAAATATAGTATAATCTTAGCCGTGCTGCAACGCAGCACGTTATGCTGATATGGCTCAGTTGGTAGAGCAGCGCATTCGTAATGCGCAGGTCGTCGGTTCGAGTCCGACTATCAGCTCCAAAACCTGCGTAAACACGGCGTTTTCGCAGGTTTTTTCTTTTCTCAGAAAAGAATTTCAAAATTCAATACGCAATAAAAAATCTCACTCTTTTTTACGGAGTGAGATTTTGTTCGTTTATTCGATTTTCAGTCCAAGACCATCTATTGACCATTTATGAAAATTAGGATAAAAGCATTTGCCCAATAGATTAGAAATTTATAAACAAAGCTGTTATTTCGGAATTCGCATGAATAAATGCGCTTCATCTTCGCCCGCAATATAAGCCCCATTATTCAACATGACCTTCTGCGAAGCGATATTATCCTTATTTACACGAAGGTATATCTCTTCTTCCAAGATAATGCTTTTTGCTTTATCAATAGTAAGTTTCAATCCCTCCGTTCCATATCCTTTCCCTCGCTTATCTTTTTTGATGCTGTAGCCGATATGTCCAGCTTCTTCCCGAAGCGTTTCCGTTAAATAATGTCTTATTCTGAATTCTCCGATTAGACAATCTTGGTCCCACAAATAATAGTATGTTTCGGGAACAAACCAATTCGGCATGTTAACAGGATGCTCATACGAAATCAAGGTTGGCAGGACAGTTTCAATATAGTCCTCGTATGAAACACCATTATACTGATTTGTTAAGCCGTTTTCATCAACAGGCAATGCTGTTGTGTATTCCCATTGAGCAATAGCGTCCTGTATATTTATTTTTCGCAGTTCCATCACATTATTATCTCCGCAAATCATAATTTATCAAATTTATTATACCATACCTTAAAGCATAAACTCAACCGCCGATTATTCGGCGATTGAGTTTATGTTGGAAATAGAATTTTCTTCGTATCCTTGCCTGCGCTTTCTATCAGATTACCCATTGTGTTTGCAACATTTTCTTGCATGGAATCCGTCACATGCATATAGGTGTTCATTGTAAAATCGGCATCTGTGTGACCTAACATGTGCAATACGGTTTTAATGTCCATTCCAAAGCACAGATTTCACCTAATCTCATACCCGTTGTCAGTTCAAGATAGTAGAATTCATAGCAACCCGAACGTTTGGTTTCTTCAAGAAATGCTGTTCATTCTTCGGTTTTCGTTGATAAGGCAGTAAGTCAAATTATCATCGCAGCTGAATCGGCAATGGGCGAATAACCGAGTTGCAAAGCCACGGGTTGACAACGAAAAGTTAAAAGAACTTAGCTGTCAGGAGCAGCAATGGCAAGGAAAATCACCGAGATTAGTCCACTACGGACTTTTCTCGGTGGTTTTCTTATATCCGTACATTCGTTTACTGCTGTCAGTCTCGCTATAATGATTACAGAAAAGTCAAAGGAGGTGCGGCTGATGAAGTAGAAGTATTATCTTGCGCTGACAACTGAAGAATGGTGACTAATGATTGAGCCACTAAACAATCTCTGCAATCGACTTGTTCGGAGGGGCGATACACCGACGCCGTGGATGAGGTGCTTATCAAGGGCGGCCAATCGGGACATGGGGGCAGCGGCACCTCTGCTTTCTCAAGGAGCATCGCCGTGTGCGATATGCCAACCTTCTGACCACCGGTAAGCTGAACGATTACCTTGCAGACCTTAATGAGCAGGCAGAAGCAATGCTTGTAAAGCTGCTTGCCGAAAAAGAAGGCGTAACGAAGGTCCTCAAAGCAGAAAACCAGATGCTTTGGGTGCAGAAAATGAACAATCTTCGAAATGCCACTATGGAAATCGTTGCAAACGAGCTTATCTACCGCTAGAAATGACGACGATCAAAAAAGAGCATAAGTGTGTTTACAGGAAAGCCGGTGGATGCCGGCTTTCTTTTTGCCTGGGTGAACCGAAAAAGACCCATAGGCCGTTCTATCCTAATAAGCGGAGGTGATGGAGGTGACTGCGAAACGAGGGCTGTTCTGGTATGTGGACGGAGAATTGCTGTGCTTTCCTGTTTCCGGCGCGGAGGTCGATACAGTCGGCAACAATTATCGGCGGTTCTGGAAAACGCTTCCGCATTCTCTTACCGGCGGGATGCCAAACAACTACTTTCCCCGTGGGCGGATAGAGCTGCGGCACGGGAAAGCGCTGGTCTATCTTCATTCCACGCTACACACCGGGAATTGATATCCGGATTCGCCATGCCTTTTCGCTGCCCGATGAGATGCAACTGTCGCTCAAGGCGGACGGAAGCCGACACGATCGCAGTATTCAGAAGAAACAGGAGGAAAAGAAGTTGGACGTTTATCGTTTTATTGATTCCCGTGATATGCGGGAGCACTTGCAAAAGCTGAACTATTCATTTACCACGTCGGAGGCGGCTTTTCTGGTGTATCGGTGCAAAGCCGCCACGCTGGAGAAAAGAATCGCCGCATGGCGGGAGATCATCGACACCATGCCGAACTGCGCTATGGCGGAGCGGCTGAATCTGGAGGCCATTCCGGATTTTCACCAGTTTCTGCGGGACTATATCGACCTGCAGGAGCGGGATCTGCGGCGCTTCAAGGAGTCGGATGGCTGCGTCTATGTCTGTGAGCAGTCCTGGCGGGGCGAATTATGCGGAGATATGGAGTTCGGCCCGTTCAGCGATTTTGAGCGCTGCCTGTCCGCTGCGATCCGGATGGCGGCAGAGGAAGAAACAGTCGGCCTCCGCATTTTCAAGCGCCCCATGGATCCGGGTGAGGATTCGCCGTGGGAGGATTATTGCATCCTGACTCTGCAGGGAGAGGTGTGCCAGCTGGAGTGCAGAGCGCTCAACGACCGTGACTTGGAGCTGTCTCTTGCCTTCGATGGGATGTGGTTCGACTTTCCTACCCCGTTTCACGCCGGGGACATCCTGTGTTCCCACAGATGGCCCGATGAGCCCTTTGTGCTGACCGACCTCTACACCTGGGATGCCGAAACCTATCGGCGGGAGATGCCCGTTTCAGAGCGCTCAGACAATTGGCTGAGCAACCTGGACCGCACACTGGAAAGAATGCGTGTCAGAGGCGATGCCAGCGACATGACCTGTAGTGGATACAGCATGTCGGGCGACCCAGGAGAAACTATACCGTTGGTGTTTCACGATCATCCTCTCCACAATTATTTGGATCTGGAGTACTGCCGTGGTCCGCTGAAGGGCATCCACAAGCTGCTCAAGCCCATCAGCGACTTTCTCAAGGGCAATCGCAGCATTGAATTTCTGTTGAACACCTACTGCCTGATGCAGCAGCAAGCAATGTTGGAGAACAGCGTCGCGTGGTTTCGGCGCTGGTATAGTAAGGAAGCCCTCGCAGATATTGGTATTCTTCCTAAAACCGAATCGTCTCAAGAAAAAACATAAAAATATGGACGATGCCCAACACCTGACACCGTAGGGTGAAAAAGTCGCACAGAGTGCGCTATTTTGTCCATATCAAACGAAAAGGAGAAAGCCCGGCGGGACGCCAACATCGCTGCGGCAGTGGGCGCTGTGCAGCGGCACAATACCAACAAGACCATCAAAAAATGAATGGAGAAATAAGAAACGGCGGCAGGTATATCACCTGCCGCCGTATGCGTTTTATTGGGGCTGGAAGAAGCCTAAGTTGTAGAAGCCTAAGTCGTACCCGATTTTCCAAAGCACTTTTCCAAAGGCCGGATCCTTATGGAGCTTTTCGGACAAGGGCTTCATAAATTTGTACTCGTCGGACAGTTCGCCGGTGTAAATCTTCGCACCGTACAGGGGCGAAATATACTGCCGCCTATCGAAGCAGCCCGAAAAATAGTGTCCATGCTTCAGCGCCCCGAATTCGAAGCGCCCGTTTTCGCCGGGATACAAGCACTGCACGCCGCAGCAGTCGTCGCCCACCTCGGTCAGAATACAGTAATGCGGCTCCGAAACATAGGGGGCGCAGCCGATTTCCAGAATGTCTCCAGGGCGATACGGTACCGGCAGATTCAAATGGGGCGCATCTCTTCCGAAAGCGCCGTCCGCCCACACACCCCGGCTTTTTTGGGGATCGTGCATAAAATACTGTACTTCTCCATTCGGATCGGCGGCAAAGGTGTATTCGGGGCATGCGAACCCATCAGGATCCGATGCGCCGCCCTGGCGATACTGCTCTATACGCCAGTATGCTATGGCTGTATCGCTATTCTCCCAGTATTTGGAAATGGCACGCTGAACTTCCTCTACAGATAAGGCGATGTAGGGGCCGTCAATCTGTTCGCCGTCCTTCCAAAGCTCCACCGAAAATACAGCTTCCTTGCTTTCCAGCGCCTGCAGCGCCGTGTTCAAACAGGCGCTGTAATCCCGAATCAGACCGGTGTCTTCGCTGTGTGCCTCATGTCCGGACAGACGATCTAAAAGTCGCTTCTTTTCCTTGAGAGCCACCGGCGCACCAGCGATGATATCGGCATAGTCGGTGGTTCGGAGCTGTTCCGGGCGGGCCAGCAGGTAGGCGTGCAGCTCCGGTGAGCCAGACAGCAGGCTCAGAATTTCTTCAAAAATGGTCATTGTACTACCTCTTTTAGGGGAACATGATCCAAAGTATGGCTGGCCTCGTTTGTCCGATATTCGCTGTGTCCGGTGCTCTCCTGATCCCACAGCACGGTGACGGTGTCGGTTTCGGCAGCATAGAGGGTCTCCTCCACCTCCGCCGGGTCGGTGTTTCCGTAGTCGTGCCATTGACAGGGAAATGCAATCCCGTCCCGCCGCAGCATCCAAGCGGTGGGGGTCTTATACATACACATCCGCTCCTTTCGGAGGATAGTGTATGTATGGTAAGTGGGGCAAAAATGGGGCACAGGGAAATGGATTCCCTGTGCCCCTGTAGGTTTATTCATTTGCTGCTTCTCGTTTTAGCTACATCCATCCATGCAGGACCTTCCCACTGAACAGGGGGAATTCCCTGTTTCTTCGCAATGTCCCTAATTTCATCTTGCAGCTTTTTGTAGTTTTTGGACTCAGATATGGCACTCCACGCTTCGCCGTTATAATAGTAGGATTCGCCAGAACCGGTAATCTTGTTTCCCTCGGTGTTGAACTGCTGCGTCTCTTTTAGAGCTTCAAGAATAAAGCTGTCAACCGGTACATGCAACTCTGCCTCAGAAAGGCCATTCGGCAGCATATCAAGCAGCCACAGATATTTCAGCGTCATATTCACCCATTTCTGTGCTTGCCCGTATTTAAATGTAAAACCGTCTTTAAGAAATCCTTTCCTACCATCATCATAAGGCGTATTCATTTGACAAATGATTTGAGCGCACCGCCTGTCATGCCAAGTGTCGAAATCGCCGGGATAATTCGGAAAGATCTCGATGGATTCAATTAGTTTCGAGCAGACATCTTCAATTCGTTTTTTCCGAATATCAATGAACGCATGTGCATCAGTACCGACCGTTGCTTTTTCCAGCTCTGTTGAAGAATAGGCATATTTGACCGTGCGAGCTAAGTCTAAATATGCACGATACGAACACTTTAGTTTTCTTGTTTGGTCGAGGTCTCCACTGCTGAATCCAAAGTAGCTATACAGCAGAAAATCCATTAGTTTTTTGTTGTCGGCAAGCTGATTCATAGTGCTATCTCCTTTGCTTATATTATTCATATTTCTCCAGCGCCTTCTCTAAAGTGCTTTTAACCTTTTCCTGCAGGCGCTGGGGCTCCAGCACCGTCTCAGGTAATATTTCCCCTCCTTGGCTGCCATTTGGTAAGGAGAGATGATGTACACCCGCTCTATGCCGTCGGGGCGGGTCTTGCTATGCTGCCGCTTGTCCATTCCATACTCCAGGTACTTGAAACTGACCTTCCGCCCCCGGCTGATGGCCTCGTCCAGCAGCTCGATGGTGAGAAAGAGCTGCTTGTTGTCGGTTTTGTCCTCCGGCAGGCGGGCAATGTGCTTCACCCGGCTGCGGAAATACACATCGGACAGACCCTCCAGCTTGCCCACCAGCTTCTTGCACTGGCTGTAAGGAATGTGCTTGGAAAAAAGCAGGCTGTCAATGAGCAGCCGCAGATCGCCATCGGTGAAGTCCCGCTCCAGATAGAAGTCCGACCACAGGTAGCTCTCCTCTGGTTGGCCGGTTTTGGGGTTCGGCACCATGCGGATAGACTCGCTGTACTCGATGTTGTAGCCGCAGTCCATGAGGTTCAGAATGTTCCGCCGGATGGCTTTGCGGTCAGCGGTCATATCGTATTCGGCTTTCAGAATCTCGGCGATGTCCTTCTGACTCAGGCGATGTTCCTCGTCGGAATACTTCCGCAGGATATCCAAAATGTTCATAATCAGCAGCTTTTTCGGCTGTTTTACGGGCATGAGATCCCTTCCTTTTTTCATATTCTATCACAGTGTTTCTAATTATACAAGTTAGCATAGGGCAAAAACGGGTCACAAGCATCAGAGCGTGGACCGACAGCAGGTACAATTGATGCTAATCGGTGAAGGCTCCGCACGCCGCACGCACGGCGATTTGCTCGCGAAGCCGGTTGGGCTCTTTTTCGCAGGTCGCCAATTGATCCGAATAGGAATGATTCGGTGACCGCACAAGGTTCTGAAGCTCCTCTTTTCTGGAAACCACCTTGTCCAGGTGTTC
>OLPR01003130.1_pt1 | contig 11427 bp, 10 predicted proteins | sample 1672761 | NCBI WGS metagenome assembly OLPR01 (sample SAMEA3136721, study PRJEB25190) | human gut metagenome | biome: human gut; feature: human-associated habitat; material: faeces | place: Austria | collected 2013 | reverse complement strand
CGTCAGCAACGACACGGTCTGCTGCTGAGGTCCGCAGAGCGTTGGCAAGATCGATGTCAGTGGCCTCGCTGGACTTTTCCTGAAGGATCGCCTCATCCGCCTTTGCAGCGGCATGATCCACTTTGTCTACTAAAAAATACAGTCCTAATGCAAAGAGCGCTGCGGAGAGTATGATAGCAGCGGACGCCAGCAAGGCCGCGCTTTTAGAGAATCTCTTCGGCGGGCCGCTTTGCAGCAGTACATTGCCGTCTGCAGTGCAGTACTTCACGCCGGCGGTATTTGTATTCTGTTTTATCTTCTTTTTCATAAGAATCACTCGCTTTTCTAAAATCTGATTCTATTATACTCTATTTGTTGGGGAATTGCACTTTGTTCTTTAAGGCAGCTGTATGCTCAGATCCTTCAGGATCTTTCTGGAAAGTTCCAGGCGAACTGTTTTCTCGGGATTTACGATCTGGCAGATGGACAGGTTGCCCGCAAGGCTCAAAAGCATGCCGCATGCAGCGGTATCCATCTCTGTTTCCTGCTGTAAAAAACGGAGCATCGCATGGCTGGCATCGCGACTGGCTTTATCCAGATCGGCTGCGCTCTGGATCGTGCAGAACATGTCACTGGAAAGCAGGCAGGGCGTTGGAAGAACGGTATCCTGCAGTACAGTGACTTTGACTGTGACTGCACCTGCAGCCTCCATTCCGCAGATGAGAACCTCGCCATCCCCCATAACAGCATGAAGATCCCCCATGGAGAGCAGCGCTCCCGGCACAAAAACCGGCAGGTACAGCGTAGTGTCTTCTGAAATTTTCGTACAGTCCATATTGCCGCCGTGATCTCCAGGAATATGTGTGGAAATGGAGCTTGACTCTGGGGAAGTTCCGATCACGCCGATCATAGGCTGCAGTGGAAGCTGAAGTGTTTCGTTGAACGGAACCATGCCATCCTCAATAGAAAACTGGCGCACACATTCCTCCGTCAGCAGATCTCCGAATGTTCCGGCACCGGGAAGCGCCTGCATGATCCCTGTGGGATTCAGGGAGATCTTCAGGATCTCCACTTTTAGAACATCTCCGGGGCAGGCTTCTTCAATGTATAACGGACCAGTTGCCGGATTAGATAAAGTGTTTTCTGGATCCAGCAGCGTTCCGTTTGCCATCAGACGATCATCATAGCAGTCCCGCGTTTCAAAAAGAACCGTATCACCGCTTTTACAAAATGCGGCAGGACGATTGTCCGGACCCAGATTTCCGGTAACATCTTTTTTAGATATGGTAAGCATAAAAAACTCCTCTTTCGTACTTTTCAGAAGATATCCTTACATACAGCTTAACAGAAAACCTTCTTGAAATCAAAAAAATAACTTCAAGCGGATTGTTTTTCCGGCAAAGTTTGGTAAAATAAATCTGAGCGGAGGAGCCACGGGCTATGCAACGCTTGGAAAGAAGGCAAAACCATGCAGTTTTTATTAAAAGGTATCATATCCATGATCGTGACTGTCCTGCTGCAGGGCGGTGTGGCGAATATCGTTTCCACAACGCCGGAAGATGCGGCAAAGGATTTTTTGGAAGGGCTGAAAAACAACGAGCCACAGGTCATGGAAAAATACATGGATAATTCATATATCAATTTTATCTGCAATGTAGAAGGAGATGAAGGCGTGGTGGATCGGATGGACGATGCGCTGTTCCAGAACTTTTCCTATAAAGTGGACAAGGTGGCGGCTAAAGATGACGTGGCTGTAGCGAAAGTGACTGTGACATGCAATGATTTCAGTCAGGTTTCGGCAGCTTATGACAAAGCGGCGTACGATTTTATAAAAAGCAATCTCTACACTGATGAAGTGGCGGACAAGACGGCACTGAACGCCAAGTGTCTGGATCTTTATGTACAGCAGATCGAGGCAGCATCCTCCGGGGAGACTGCGGAGACCGTGATCTATCTGCCTATGGTGGATAATGGCTATTATGGCTGGGATGTCTTGCTTTCCGATGAGCTGATGCAGACCATGCTGGGAGGACTACAGATGCCGGTGAGCGAATAAGGGCAAAAAAATGCAAAAATAAGCAAAAATACACAGAGAACAACTTCGATTTTTTGCATATTTTTGCACTAAGAAGCACTAAGAAAAGGAATGACGAACTGTGCAAAGCATAGAACTTTGTAGAAAAAAGTTTTTATCGATCCATTAGAATTACAACGATTCAAGACAATTTCAGTACCGCAGAAAAATATGCGGAAGGGGGAATTGTCTTTTTTTTGCCGAAGTTGGCATCGAAGTTGCGGTAACTATAGGCGTAACTAAAAACCGCAATTATTACAAGGCAACCATTTTGAAAGGAGAAATGAAAGTGGATTCTCAAAAATCAAAAGTACAGGGGAAACTGCGAAAAGGCGTTTTCTTTCCTGCTGCAGGAGCACTCGTTATTTTCATCGGGCTGGTAGCGGCCTTCCCGGACAAGGCTTATGAGGTACTGACCGGACTGCTCTATAAGATGGGCGGAAGCTGCGGCTGGGCTATAGAGCTTCTGATCTTTTTCGTATTTGTAGGGGGCTTGATCCTTGCCTGCACCAAGTACGGCAACATCCGGATCGGTGGAGATAATGCCAAGCCTCATTACAGCATGTGGAGCTGGATCACCATGTCCATCTGCGGCGCTATCGGTACAGGCATCATCTTCTGGGCACTGGGAGAACCGATCTATCAGTATATGGGACCTGCAAGCTCGGCCGGCGTAGAGCCCGGATCGGAAGCAGCGGCAACATGGGCTGTATCCCAGACTATGTTCCACTGGTCCTTCGAACAGTTCGCATTTTATTCCGTACCTGCTATCGTTTTAGGTCTGCTTCTTTATAACTTTAAAAAGCATGTATCTTATGACCCGGTCGCAGATCTGGCTATCGGCAGACACAATAGGGGCCTGGGGAATGTATTCCATTTTGTAATCGTATTCGGTATGTGTGCGGGAGTTGCCTGCTCCATGGGCGTAGGTCTGATGCAGATCGGTTCCGGTATCGAATACCTGAGCGGATTAACATCCGGCAAAGGGTTATGGCTCATTCTGGCAGCTATCGTTACTTTTATTTTCGTTCTGTCCTGCGTATCAGGGATCGAGAAGGGCTTGAAGAGAATGTCCTCTTTCACAAGCTATGCATTCATCTTCCTTCTTGTTGCGATCCTGATCCTGGGGCCGACGGCATTCATCCTCAACATGTCCACCGAATCCTTAGGTGCGATGCTTTCTGAGATGCCGAAGAGAACTATGATCACAAATGCAATGTTCCCGGGAGACAACTGGGCTTCTGACTGGTGGTTACAGTATGTAGGAAGCTTCATCGTATACGGACCGATCATCGGCGTATTCCTCGCCAGGATCGCATACGGAAGAACCGTAAGACAGTTTATCCTGGTAAACACATTTGTTTCCGGCGGATTCTGCGCAGTATGGTGCGGTATTTTCGGAAGTATGGCAGTATACCTTCAGTCCACAGGGACATTCGACGTATGGGCTGCCGTACAGGAATCCGGAATGGCTTCTACCGTATACCAGCTGCTGGACAGCCTGCCGTTCGGTAAGATCCTCATCGTGGTATTCATTGTAACAGTGTGTACATCGTTCTGTACCATCGCTGACCCGGCATCTTCTGCCCTGGCGAATATCACAGTAAAGGGAAGCTCCATCGAAGACGAGCCGCCTAAGAAGATCAAAATGCTGTACGGCATCTTCATGGGAGCACTGGCTTACGCTCTGATCGCTTCCGGCGGACAGGATTCCGTAAAATCCATCTGGATCATCGTAGGCATTCCGATGACGATCATCATCCTTGCACTTTGTATTTCAACTGCGAAATCACTTGTATATCTGCAGAAGAAAAAAGAGGCAAATGATCCGAACATCGACTTTGATGATATGCTTCGTGTATCTGGAGAGAAAGAAGAAAAGGAGTAGAGTACCATGACTACAAAATTCAAACATGATCACTGGACGAAAGGAGTGACAGAGCGTGTCAATCATCTTCGTGATACGTTCTGGAAGTTCGAGCCGTCCGTCGACATAGAAAGAAGTGTGATTTACACACGTACCTATAAAGAAACAGAAGCGGAGGATACGATTATCCGCCGGGCAACATCTTTCAAAAACTACATGAATGAACGCACCATTGACATTTTACCGGGCGAACTGATCGTCGGGACAAGCGGGAAAGCACCGAAATCATTCATCTTCTGCCCTGACGTCTGTTTCGGTTGGGTCGAGGCAGAGCTGGATGAGATCGACACGCGGGAACAGGACCCATATGCCATTACGGAAGAGGATAGAGAACTCATCCGTAATGAGCTGATCCCGTACTGGAGAGGCAAATCCATGGAGGAATACTTCATGGCCAACGTATCCGACGAGCTGCGCAACGTGGCAGTAGGGACCTGCGTTGTTTACGGAGAAAACAAGACTACGGTAGGCGGCGGCGAAACCGCGGTAGGTTTTGAAAATATCATCCTTAAAAAGGGATACAAGGGAATCAAGGAAGAAGCGGAAGCCAAACTGGCAGAGCTGGATAAAAACGACATCGAGAACTTTGACAAGATGCAGGTTTACCGCAGCATGATCCTCTCCTGCGAAGCTATGAAGATCCAGAGTGACCGTTATGCGGATCTGGCTGAAAAGATGGCCGCAGAAGAAACCGATGAAACGAGAAAACAAGAATTGCTGACTATAGCAGAAAGCTGCCGGCGCGTTCCGTGGGAACCGCCGCGGACTTTCCGCGAAGCAGTGCAGGCCATCAATCTGGTGGAAGTTGCACTGTACTGTGACGAAATCAGTTCCGGCTACAACATCGGCCGGTTTGACCAATATCTGTATCCGTACTACAAGAGAGACAAGGAAGCAGGGATCCTGACAGATCAGGATGCTCTGGAACTGCTGGAATGTCTGTGGCTTAAGATCGCAGAATCTCTGTATGGTCTCTCCAAGGACGGAGCCGAATTCTACGTGGGATACCAGCCGTATCACGGCGTGACCTTAGGGGGCGTCAACGAAAAAGGCGAAGATGCTGTCAATGAACTTTCCTTTATGGGTATCCAGGCAACCATGGATCTGCAGATGAACTCGCCTACCATCAACATTCGTGTGAACAAGGCCAACACCAACGAGTTCCTCCTGAAGATCGCAGATCTGATTGCCTGTGGAACGGGACAGCCGTCTGTACACTTCGACGAGTCTGCTATGGAAATGCTGAGAAGAAGCGGCGTAGACGAAAGCGAGCTGTGGAACTACACGCTGGTAGGATGCGTTTCTCCGCAGATGGCAGGCGAGACGACGCAGTGGAATGAAGGCTCCCGTTACTCCTACCCGACTGCGGTAGAATGGGCATTATACGATGGTTACAGCTACATCTTCGATCGTCAGATGGGTCTGCACACAGGTGATCCGACGACCTTCACAACATATGAAGAATTTGAAGCTGCTGTGAAAAAGCAGATGGCATACCTGGTAGGATGTGCCTGCCGATGCAGCCAGCTGGCAGAGAGGGCTCAGCAGCTTCGCCTTCCTAAGCCGTTCCGTGACTGCTGCGTTGCCGGACCGATGGAAAGCGGTAAAGACATCATGTACAAGGGCAGCAGCAAATACTTTGCAGGACCTGGACTTTTAGTAACAGGTGTCGCCGATTATGCAGACTCCATGGCAGCTGTCAAGAAGCTGGTATACGATGACAAGAAAATCACCATGGCAGAGCTGATCGACGCTCTGAAGAAGGACTTCGAAGGATACGACGAGCTTCGCTACATGCTGATCCACGATGCACCGAAGTACGGAAACGATGATCCGTATGTTGATGATATTGCAAAGGATTGTGTAAAATACTCGGGAGATGTAGCGGACAGCTACACGTCCATCTTCGGTTCTCATTATGCAAACGGTCTTGTGCCGGTAATGGCGAACGTGCCTCACGGAAAGGCGATATGGGCACTGCCTTCCGGAAGAAAAGCCAAGGAGCCTCTGGCAGACGGTATGTCGCCGTACCCAGGCTATGATAAGCATGGCCCGACAGCTGTTCTCAAATCCGTTTGTGATGTAAACCACGCAGACTGCAGAGCAGGAACACTGCTCAACCTGAAGCTGACACCGCAGCTCATCAAAGATGAAGCGGGTAAGCAGAAGCTGGTAGCACTGCTGCGTTCCGAAGAGGTCATGGGAGGATTCCATGTACAGTTCAACGTAGTAGACAGAGATACACTGCTGGATGCACAGGAGCACCCGGAAAAATACAGTGATCTTCTGGTTCGTGTAGCCGGATACAGCGCATTCTTTGTAGACCTGAGAAAAGAAGCACAGGATCTGATCATCAACCGTACTGAAGTTTCTGCATGGTAAGGGAGAAACTACATGCCTCAACTAGTTTACGTTACAAATATACAAAAATTTTGCACCCACGACGGACCTGGGATCCGGACAAATGTATTTTTCAAGGGATGTTCCATGGAATGCAAATGGTGCGCCAATCCGGAAACCATCGATCCTTATCCGCAGCTGATGTATTATCGCAATAAATGCACCGGCTGCGGGAGGTGTATCCCCGACTGCATCCACGAAGCAATCAAGTTTCATCATGACGGAAGCCGGGTGGAGCAGATCCCAGGCAAGTGTAAGAACTGCGGGGCGTGTGTCAGTGCGTGTCGCCAGGATGCGCGGGAGATCGTCGGTGAGCTGAAGACTCCGGAAGAAGTCTTTAAGATCGTCGATCAGGATAAGGTTTTTTACCAGCAGTCTGGTGGTGGTGTAACCTTTTCTGGCGGAGAGCCTTTTTTGCATCCGGAATTCATTCAAAAAGTGAGTGAAATGTGCAAGGCTGAAGGGTATACTACAGCTGTGGAAACCTGCGGGAACTTCTGTCTGTCTCCGGTACTCAAAATCATCGATCTTATAGATCACGTGCTTTTTGATATCAAAATCATCGATGAAGAGAAGCATATCCGGTACTGCGGGAAGTCTAATCAGAAAATCCACCGAAACTTTGAGACACTGTTGGAACTGACCGATGTGACGCCGCGCGTGCCGATCATCCCGGGTATCAATGATACTCCTGTGGACATCGCGCTGCTGTGTCGTTTTTTCACACAGTACAAGGACAAGATCAAGCGTGTCCATATTTTGCCGTACCATAATCTGGGTCTCGGTAAATACGAAGCGCTGGACGAGCCGTACTCTCTCAATGATGTACATCCGCCGTCAGACGAGCACATGAACGGGATCAAGGCGGATCTGGAACGATGCGGGTTTGAAGTCGTGATAGGAGGCTAGAAGAAGTGGAACGCCTTTTGCCAGGCTGTTTCGGGGGACATTATGAACAACAAAATCAAATTGAATACTCTGGCGTTCATTACCATTATTTTTTGGTCGGCTGCGTATCCGCTTACAAAGGTGGCGTCACAGGACTTTGATTGCTACACCATAACGGCACTGCGAGCGTTTATCGCTGCAGCTGTAATGCTGATCATTGGTTTGGTAACGCATATAAGAAAAATTTTCAAGTTTAGTCATGTTTGGTTGTTTGCGATCGAGGGTGCATTCGCTTTTTCGCTATATGTGATAGTGTTTAATATAGGACTCCAGACCCTGACCACTACAACTTCGAGCCTGATAATCGCAACCGTTCCAATCTTTACGGCAATAGGGGCATGGAAAATTTTCGGAGAAAAACTGAAGCCTGTTGGATGGATATCAATGGGAACGGCTTTTGCCGGCGTATGTATACTGTTGCTGTGGGACGGTGACTTAAGCATTGGAATAGGCGCTTTATGGACGTTTATTGCTGTGCTGATGTTCAGTGCGTATAATCTCATAAACAGAAAGCTTGAAAATCTCGGCTACAATTCAATGGAAATCGTGACGTACGCATTGATATTCGGAGCAATCGAATTACTTCCTTTCGCTCCAAGAGCTGTTGGACAGATCATGACCGCAGATACATCTTCCCTTATGGCAATCATATTTATGGGGATTGGAACAAGTGCTCTGGCATATTACACCTGGTCAAAGGCGCTAACGTATGCAGATAAACTGAACGAAGTTACAAATTATCTTTTTTTATCCCCATTCATCACTGCTGTTTTGGGATGGTTGATGCTTGCAGAGATTCCCGGAGCAGGAATATACATAGGGGGAGCAATAATAATGCTCAGCCTCATTGTTTTCAGTGTAAAAAGCAGATGATTTGCAGGAACAATAAAGAAACAAAATATACAAAAATAAAAAACACGGGATCCCATCAGCGGTGGATCCCGTGTTTTTTCATATGGTAGGAAAGCTTTTGCCGGCTGATACCAAGCTGGCGTGCCGCTTTGGAAATATTGCCGCCAGTTTGCAGGAGAGCATCCAGGATCTTCTGCTTTTCCTTCTCTTCGATGAGCGTGTACAGTGTTTCCGGCTGAAGGTTCTCCGGCTGTGAGATGTCCGGCTGCGATGCGCCTGCAGTAACCGGAGAAGCCGGTGCAGCTGCCGGTGCCGGAGAAGCAGGTGAGGCAGGAGCTGCTAAAGATGGTGCAGAGATACCCTGCAGAGTCCCGACATAGGTGGTAGTCGCATCAAAAAGATAGTGAGGCATGTCGTGCATGCGGATCTCTGTTCGATCCGGCGGAATGCTGCTGATGGCAGATTCGATCACATGTTTTAGCTGTCGAACGTTTCCAGGCCATGGATAGGATATGAAAAATTCATGAACCTCCGGAGAAAGATTTCGCAGTTTCTTCTTGTAGGTCTGGTTGAATTTCTGGATGAAATGATTCGTCAGCAGATCGATATCCTGAGGTCTGTCTTTGATTGGCGGGATCACGATAGTCGTGACAGAAAGACGGTAAAACAGATCTTCGCGCAGCTGATTTTTTTGCAGAGCGATCTGTGGCATAGTATTGATACTGCTGATGATCCGGACGTCAACTTTGATATCGCAGCCGCCGCCAAGACGACGGATTTCTTTTTCTTCCAGGACACGAAGCAGCTTTGCCTGTGACTCAAGGCTCATAGAGTTGATTTCATCCAGAAATAATGTTCCGCCTTCGGCCTGTTCGAACAGACCGATCTTATCCAGAGCCCCGGTAAAGGTCCCCTTGGTCGTTCCGAAGAGGATCCCTTCCAGAAGGCCGTCAGGAACGGCGGCACAGTTGATGGCAAGGAATGGTTTATTTTTTCTTGGGCTGGAGTTATGGATAGCCTGCGCGAATACTTCTTTGCCGGATCCAGTGAAACCGGACAGCAGTATGGGCACGTCGTTAACAGCAGAGCTCTTGGCAAGTTCGATGCTTCGCTGAAATGCGGGGTGCTCTCCTATTAAAGAATCGAAAGTTTTCTTTTTTGCCTTTGGGCTTTTCTGCTGATTCTTCTGTAAAGCGGTATTATCCGATAATACCTGGCTGACCAGAGTCATGTCACGCTGCACCGTGCATACTCCCAGCAGTTTGTCTCCTGCAAATAAAGGAAAGGATTTTGCCAGCTGATGGTATTGTTTGCCGTCAAGTATATAAATGTTTTCGTGTTCCGGAATGGTTTTTTGCTCATAGAGTGCCTTTAGTGTCGGGCTTTCTCCCTGAGTATAGAGTTCCTTGATATGTTTGCCCTTGACTTCTGAATTCGTCAGATTCTCGAAAGCTTCCACAGCCGGATTGATAAATTGGAGACAGCCTTGTTCGTCTACGATATAGACGTATTCAGTCATATTATTTAAAATGGTCAGAACGCAGGGATTTTCAAGGATCGCCTGTAACTCGTCTTGCATGAAAAATACCTCCTTTTCAATGGTTCTATTTTACCATAAAACAGGCGGGAATTCACTGAAATTCGTGGGCTTCGGGAAAAAGAGCGAGGGAAAACCATGGCACCAACAGGAAAATTTAACCGCGTACAACATCAAAGCCTCGCAAATCATGATTCATGTTGTATTCCCCGGAAGATGGAGGAAAGGTGCAACATAAAAGAGGCTGTTTATGGCTTTCATGTTGTATTTTTTGCAGAAAAAAATACAAAATCACTCATTCCCCTTGCATTCTCGCGGATTTCCGGTATAATATAAAGGCGTGTGATTTTGCACGCAATCCTTGCGATGGACCGCTCCATCGCCATTTAGTCCACAGGGAGGTGAAAGAAAGATGGCAAATTATGAAGTAATGTTCATCCTCGATCCTGCATTAGAAGATGATAAGAAAGATGCTACTGTAGAAACAGTAAAGACTATCATCGCCAGCGAAGGTGAAGTTGGTAATGTAGACGTTTGGGGAATGAAGAAGCTCGCATATCCGATCCAGAAGAAGGCGGAAGGATATTACGTAGTTGTAGAGTTTAAAGCTCCGCACACACTGCCGAAGGAACTTGACAGAAGACTCAAGATCTCCGACAACGTAATGAGACACATCATCATCAACAAAGATGAAAAATAGAAAAGGGGTGCAGTATGAATAGTGTTGTACTGATCGGAAGATTAACCAGAGACCCTGAAGTAAGGTATATTTCCGAAAGTCAGATGGCGATCGCGACTTTTACCGTTGCAATCGACAGACCGACAAGATCCGGACAGGAAAAGAAGACAGATTTTCCGCGCGTTACGGTATTTGGCCGTCAGGCTGAGAACTGTGAGAAGTTCCTGGCGAAAGGCAGACTTGTAGGCGTACAGGGAAGGATCCAGACCGGAAGCTATACCAACAGAGACGGCGCTACGGTGTACACGACAGATGTAGTGGCCGACAGAGTAGAATTTTTAGAGTGGGGCGACAGAGCCCCGAGATCCGGCGGAAACGCAGGCGGACAGCAGGGACAGCAGTATGCGCAGCCGCAGCAGTCCCAGAGTTATGACGATCGTGACAATGGCGTTCCGGAAGGATTTCAGGCCATCACCGATGATGACATCCCATTCTAAGAGAGGAGTGAAATCATGGAAAACAATAAAAGACGTGGCGGCATGAGAAGAAAAAAAGTTTGCCAGTTCTGTGCCGACAAAACGGAAGCAATAGATTACAAAGATGTTGAAAAACTCAAGAAGTATGTAACAGAAAGAGGCAAGATCCTGCCAAAGAGAATCACAGGAACCTGCGCTGTACATCAGAGAGAAGTAACGAAGGCAATCAAGAGAGCAAGAATCGTAGCTCTGCTGCCTTACACTGCTGACTAGTTTCAGACAGTAATCAATGCAAAACGTAAAATGTAAAAGAAAACCTCGCGGACTTATGTATCGCGAGGTTTTTTCATATATACTGACGCGTTTCCTTTGCGGTTTACCAAATCTGCCGGACGTGGTAGAATAAAGAAAATCGCAATCTTTGCAGTCTGGAGAGTATAAGCGTATGAGCAATGAAAAAATCCTGATCGTAGATGATGAAAAAGAAATGTGCCTGCTGGTTAAATCGTTTTTAGACAATGAGCAGTTTCAGACGTATACGGCATACGATGCGAC
>OLPR01003123.1_pt1 | contig 11454 bp, 8 predicted proteins | sample 1672761 | NCBI WGS metagenome assembly OLPR01 (sample SAMEA3136721, study PRJEB25190) | human gut metagenome | biome: human gut; feature: human-associated habitat; material: faeces | place: Austria | collected 2013 | reverse complement strand
CGCTTAGCAGGGTTACCGATCTTTCTTTCACCGCCGTCGGTAAAGGCGACTACAGACGGGGTGGTTCTCTCACCCTCGTTGTTGATTATGACGGTAGGCTGGTTGCCTTCCATGACCGCAACGCACGAATTCGTGGTTCCAAGGTCGATACCAATGATTTTTCCCATATTCTTTAATCTCCTATTTTTTCTTGTTCCGCCCGGCTCGGTCTCCGAACCGGACGCAAGGAGTATATCGAATGTTATGCCATTGGCACGGGTATGTCAAATTGGCAGAAAAAGCCCGCTTTTGGCAGGATTCGATGATTGGCGGGAGGGACAGAAAGTCACTACTCGGCGGCTTCCTTTAGGCGCTCGGCGTTCTCGGCTATCTGGAGCTGATTGATGCACTCCTGGATGTCACCGTCCATGAAGACTGGAAGGTTGTACATCGACCAGTTGATGCGGTGGTCGGTCACACGTCCCTGCGGATAGTTGTAGGTGCGGATCTTCGCGGAACGGTCGCCCGTGGAGACCATAGTCTTACGCTTCGCGCCGATCTCATCGAGATACTTCTGATGCTCAAGGTTGTAAAGACGGGTCCTGAGTTCCTCGAAAGCCCTGTCCTTGTTCTTCAGCTGGGAACGCTCCTCCTGACACTGAACCACAAGACCGGTCGGAAGGTGGGTCAGGCGCACGGCCGAATAGGTCGTGTTGACACCCTGACCACCAGGGCCTGAAGAACAGAAGAGGTCAAGGCGGATGTCATCCCATTTGAGATCCACATCGAACTCGCCGGCCTCCGGGAAAACGGCCACGGAAGCTGCCGAAGTCTGGATCCTGCCCTGCGTCTCGGTCTGCGGAACCCTCTGCACACGATGCACGCCGGACTCATATTTCATGATCCCATAGACACCCTCGTCGTTGGAGGAAAGCTTGAAGACTATCTGCTTGTAGCCTCCGGCGGTGCCAGGAGTCTCGTCGTTCACCTCAAGCTTCCATCCGCGCTTCTCGGCGTATTTCGAATACATGCGGAAAAGATCACCGGCGAATATGGCAGCCTCATCACCGCCTGTGCCGCCACGGATCTCGATGATGGCGTTCTTGCTGTCATCCGGGTCGGCAGGAATCAGAAGGATCTTGATCTGTTCCTCCATGTCAGGAAGCTTAGGCTCGATCTCCGCGATCTCGGCCTTGGCCATGTCCCTGAGATCCTCGTCCTTCTCGTTGATCATAATGTCCTTGGCCTCAGCCAGTTCATCGACCATTTTCTTGTACTCAAGACCAGCCTTGATGATCGGCTCCAGCTCCTTGTAGTCCTTGTTGAGCTGGACGTATCTCTTCATGTCAGCGATCACCTCAGGATCAGCAAGCTGTTTCTGAAGCGACTCGTATTTGTCCTGGAGAGCCAGGATCTTATCGACTAATGTGTTCTCTGCCATATTCTTAAAATATTCCTAAATCGACTTGAGGTAGCAGCGGCGGCGCATGAAAAGCTCATGCTCGTACTTGCCCCAGACGTTGACCGCCCCGTTGGATTCGATCTGCGGATTGGTAATCGCCCACTTCGTGCCGGCCTTCCTGTACTTCTCCGACATCGTGCAGTGGTAGATCGATGAGACTCCCGTGTTCTGCCATTTCGGCACGGCTCCGTTGATCATCAGATCGACGGTGTCATACCTGAACATCGCCATCAGAAGATGGAACCAGCCGAACGGGAACAAGCGCCCCCTCGCCTTCTGAAGAGCCTTCGAGATGGAAGGGAAAGTGATTCCGAATCCCACAAGTTCCTCATTGTCATCGAATATGATGCTGCTCGTCTTGTCCGAGACATAGGTCAGCACCTCTCTCGCCTCCTCCTCGATCTCCTCCTTGGTGAAAGGGATGAAGTTATATACGGACTTCGCGAAACTCTCGTTATAGACATCAAAGAAGTATCTGACCATCTTCTTGTCCTTCTTGAGCTTGTCGAGACTGCCTTCGTGAAGGTTGTACCTCTGCTTCAAAAGTCCGGCTATCCTTGTGATCTTGTCCTGGAGAGGCTGGTCCGCCGCCACCTTGTACTGAAGCCAGTCACATTCCTTCACATAGCCAAGGGCGGTGACGAAGTCATTGTAATAAGGGTAGTTGTACAGACAGTTGAACGGCGGGATGTTCTCGAATCCCTCCACAAGCATTCCCTGTTTTCCCAACGTGTTGTAGTAGAGAGGGCCGTGGATCTCGTTCATGCCGTTCTCTTTCGCCCATGCCTCCGCCGTGCACAAGAGCAATTTGGCGACCTCGAAGTCATCGATTGTGTCGAACCATCCGAAACGGGCCCTTTTCTTGTCGTACAGCGCATTGTAGCGAGGATTGATCATCCCGCAGATCCGTCCTACCACGGTCTTGCCGTCCATCACCATCCACATCTTCCTCTTGCAATAGGAAAGCGTGGAGACCTTGGTAAGGGACTTGACTTGGTCACTGTGAAGCGCAGGAACGTACTGGGGACAGTCCTTGTACAACTTGTCCGGGAACTTGATGAAATTCATCAGATCCCTTCTGCTCACAACCTCAACTACTTTATAATCAGGCATAAATATCCATTCTACTACGTTCCCATCACGGGAAGACATCCACAAAATTAAGAAATTGTCTTGTTTTAGACAAATCTAACAGTGAAGTTTAGCAATAAGTTTATCGGCGGTCATTCATTTTCCTACTCACAAACTGTCTCCGGAGCCGCTTCTCCTTTGTCACAGCCCCTTGGCCTTCCCCTCGTCCCAGATCTCGTCCATCTCCTTCAGGGTCATCTCGTGAAGGTCACGTCCCTTGCGCAGGGTGTTCTCCTCCAGATAGGTGAACCGGCGGCGGAACTTGTCGCAAGCGCGGTTAAGAGCCGTGTCCGGATTTAGTCCGTAGAGCCTTGCCGCATTGATGGTGGCGAACATGAAATCGCCCAGCTCCTCCTCTGCCCTGTCAGCGGCGGCGGCGCGATCCTCCCCGGTGACGGCGGCGTCCATCGCCTCCATCTCGGCCTGCAACTCCTGCTGCTCCTCCTTGACCTTGTCCCAGACCTGACGCTTCTCCTCCCAGTCAAAGCCCACCCCGCGGGCCTTGTCCTGCATCGAGAAAGCCTTCAGGATCGGCGGCATGGCGTCCGGGATTCCGGACAGGATGCGCTTGTTGCCTCCTTTCTCCTTGGCCTTCAGCATCTCCCAGTTCTCGGAGACCTGCACGGCGTCAGCTACCTTGGTGGTAGAGAACACGTGGGGATGGCGGTAGATCATCTTCTCGCAGAGCTTGTTCATCACATCGGCGATGTCGTAGCGCCCCTCCTCCTCGGCAATCTTGGCATAGAAGATCACGTGCAGGAACACGTCTCCCAACTCCTTCTCAAGGGCGGTGTCGTCCTTCTTCATCACCGCGTCACTAAGCTCATAGACCTCTTCCACGGTCATAGGGCGCAGAGTGTCAATCGTCTGCGCATGGTTCCAAGGGCATTCCGCCCGAAGCCTGTCCATCACGTCCAGCGCCCGCTCGAACGCCTCGACTTTCTTTTCCTTGTTGATCATATCCTGCAAAATTACTAAATTCTTTGAATATGTCAGCTCTGACGTCCGCACCTCTCTTCCACGCCTCTCTTCACACCTCTCGCACCTCTCGCACCTCTGTCCCCTTGAGTACATCATCGACCACAAACCAGCCATTAAGCGCCAAGCGACGGAACTCTACAAAACACGTTCACGGCAATAATCCATACAACGCCGCCAATCAATGAATATGCTGAAAAACTCTCATCTATTCTCTCGACCTTTTCAGCAGATCCATTGCCACATAGCCGTCCGAGACCTTCCCTGCTGAATGTGTTTCGTAAAATGTACCGGCCAAAGTCCAACGAACATGTCGCTCATAGGCACACCCGCCCGGCCGCCGAGCCTGCCGGAGCGCCTATGCGCCGGAGCGGCGGAGTAAAGTGTCAAAACGGCTGAAAATTTGAATAACCATTCAAAAGCACTATCTTTGCCGCCACAAACATATTTAATAACAATGAAGGAGATTCGTTACGTTTCCGCTGACGAGGCGGTGAAGGACATAAAGTCAGGCGACCATATTCATTTAAGCAGCGTCGCAAGCGTGCCGCATATTCTGATTGACGCTCTGGTGCGCAGAGCCGAGGCCCGGGAGGTTGAGGATCTGCATTTCCACCACTTCCACACCGAAGGGCCGGCGCCATATTCAGACCCTAAATATTCAGGCATCTTCTTCGAGCAGGGGTTCTTTGTGGGACCGAACGTGCGCCCGAACGTGAATTCCGGGTACGCCGACTATCTGCCGGTGCATCTTGGTGAGTCTCAGAGACTTTACCGCTGCGGCGCCATCAAGCTGGGAGCCGCCCTGGTGCAGGTGTCGCTGCCTGACGAGAACGGCATGGTCTCGCTTGGCACGTCGGTGGACTGCTCGCTCGCGGCCGTCGAGACAGCCCGCGTGAAGATCGCCGTGGTGAACCCGCACGTGCCTTTCGCCTACGGTGACCTCGTCCCGCTGGACACTTTCGACTATCTCGTGAAGGACGACACTCCATTGGTTTCCAAGGATTTCGCCGAGCCGACCCCGACCGAAGTGCTGATAGGTAAGAACTGCGCCGAACTGGTTCCGGACGGAGCCTGCATCCAGATGGGCATCGGAGCCCTGCCTAACGCCCTCGCCGCGCAGCTGGTAGACCACAAGAACCTTGGCGTCCACACCGAGATGTTCGCCGACGGAGTGCTGCGCCTTATAAAGAAAGGTGTCGTGAACGGAGCGAACAAGAAGATCGACAAGGGCAAGATCGTCGCTTCCTTCCTTCTGGGATCGCAGGAGGTATATTCATTCATCGACCATAACCCGGACGTGCTGATGAAAGACATCAAGTACGTCAACGACCCGTGGGTGATCCGCCAGAACCCTAACATGATGGCGATCAACTCCGCCACGGAGGTCGATCTGACAGGACAGATCTGCGCCGACTCCATCGGCACGAGGATATTCTCAGGCACCGGCGGCCAGCTGGATTTTGTGAAGGGAGCCTCGATGTCCGAAGGCGGCGTGTCCATGACGGCGTTCGCGTCCCGCACCAACAAAGGCAAGGCGAAGATCGTTCCGTTCCTCAACCCTGGGGCCGGAGTTGTCACCCCGAGAGCCGACGCGCATTGGATCATCACTGAATATGGCGCCGTGGATCTGTACGGCAAATCGCTTCAGGAGCGCGCCAAACTTCTCATCAGCATCGCTCATCCGGACGACCGCGAGATGCTTGACAAGGCGGCCTTCGAGCGCTTCGGGCCACACTGGCACGTGGTGAAGATCTAAGGATTGTCTTTCTGACTTTGACAGGGTAGCGCGCCCTGGCGGACAGGTCGCCGCCAGGCGCGCTTTGGCGTTTCTACGATACCAACTCCTCTAACAGGCTCGGTGGCTGAATGTGTCGGTCACCGGGCCTGTCAAAGTGAATGACGATAACTGAGCGACCGGACCCGGGAATGCGCCACCTTCTTCGGTCCCGGGAATGCGCTACCTTCTTCGCAGCGATTTCCAGGAAACAAGCGGAATAAGGAAGCACAGAAGGCAGGACACTATCCAGAAGACAGAGACCGGAGCGAAATTGAAGTCATTCTCCCCGATCATGACCCCGCTGACGATGTTCTGCACTCCAGCGGCGGCGTAACTGGCCAGACCGACCACCCCGAGAGCGGCCCCTGTTGCCTTGCGCGGCACAATGTCAAGGGCCATCAGACCGGCCACGGTGCAATAGACCACTCCGATGGCAAGGCTGAAGACCGAGACATAGATGATGTTCAATGAATATCCTCCCGCAGTGAACAGGAAAGCTCCCAGCGAGAGCAGGCACAGCAGACCCGAAATCAGAACCGGCACGAAACGGTTGCCTCTGAACACCTTGTCCGAAAGCCAGCCGGCCAGCACAGTCCCCGCTATACCAAAAGCCTCCGAGAACGCGATGATCTGCGTCGCCCCCGCAAGGGAAAACCCCTTACCCTTCTGCAGGAACAGCACCCCCCACTCGCTGACAGCATGCTGGGTGATGTAGACAAACGCGCTGGAAACCGCGATTATCCAGATCCCGGGATGGCGCACAACCCTCTTATGCAACTCCTTGGTAGGCATCGAGTCGGTCTTCTGAGGCGTCTCCCCCGTCAGCTTCTGCACAGAAGGCAGCCCCTTGCTCTCCGGAGTGTCGGAGACCATCAGAAGGATCATCGCCGAGCCGATCACTCCCGCAACTGCGGAGAAGATGAACCCATACTCCCAGCCGATCCACCCCACAATCAAGCCCAACGCAAACACAGACAACGCCTTGCCAAGGTACGGCGTAGCGCTGAGGATGCTGTAGTAGGTGCCGCGCATGTCCAGCGGAAACCACCGCGAGAGACTGATCACCCCCGGAGGCGCACCCATAGACTGACAGTACCCGTTGACTCCCCAGATGACGGCAAAGACCACGAACAGCAGCATGGTAGGAAATCCCATCCACCCATGAACCAGCCCCAGAACCCCCATCAGAAGATTGACCACCGTAGAGATCAGCAGCCCCGTAGCCATAAAGCGGCGCACGTTGCAGTAGTCCGCGATGAAGCCGTTGGCGAACTTCCCGAAAGCATAGACAAAATAGAAAGCCGAGCCAATGATTCCCAGCTGCGCGGCCGTGAATATCCCCCCGTCAATCAGCGGCTGCTTAACCACGCTCATAGCCATCCTGCACACGTAGTACAAGGCATAAGCCCCCGTCACGCCCCAGAACGTACAGTTCCTCAGATGCCGGTACTCCCCCTCCACCGCCTCCGGAGCGACCTTCCCCTCCGACGGTTTAGAGATCCTATAGAATGAATATAGACTCATAATATTTCGCCCCACAAAGATAGTCAAAACAAACAAGGAGCACCAAAAAAAGATCCCGGAAAAGATCCCGGAAAAGATCCCGGAAAAGATCTCGGAAAAGATCGCCCCGCAATCAGAAGAAATGAGTCCCGCACAAAACCCGCACACACCACATCATGCAATCACATTACATTACCGCATCACGTCACTGCATTACACCATCGCATTACGTCACTGCATCACACCACTGCGTCATAACACACGAAGCACCCGAAGCACCGCCTACACCCTTGGGCGACGTTACAAGCCTATATCGTCTCCCAACAGTTCTGCGCGACACCCTTGGGCGACACTTTGCCACTTTTTCGTCGCCGAAACGCACGCATTGATCCCGTCATGAATAAGCCCGGAGACACCTTCGGCACCCTTGGGCGACATTACAGCCTCAAAGTGTTCCCCAACAGAGCCATGCGACATTCTCGGGCGACATTACTGCCCCAAAACGTTCCCCAACAGGGCCGTGCGATATCCTTGGGCGACATTAAAGCCCCGTAACGTTCCCCAACAGTTCTGCGCGGCACCCTCGGGCGACGTTACAGCCCCTAAACGTTCCCCAACAGTTCTGCGCGGCACCCTCGGGCAACACTTTGCCTCTTTTTCGTCGCTGGAGAGTTCGCATTGAAGCTGTCTTGAATAAGCCCGGAGACTCCTTCAGCACCCTTGGGAAACGTTTCAAGCCCACATCGTTCCACAACAGGGCCATGCGACACTCTCGGGCGACATTACAGCCCCTAAACGTTCCACAACAGAGCCATGCGACACTCTCGGGCGACATTACAGCCCCTAAACGTTCCCCAACAGTTCTGCGCGACACCCTTGGGCAACACTTTGCCACTTTTTCGTCGCCGAAACGTACGCATTGATCCCGTCATGAATATGCTCCGAGACTCCTTCGGCACTGCCTACACCCTTGGGAGACGTTTCAAGCCCACATCGTTCCACAACAGGGCCATGCGACACTCTCGGGCAACATTACAGCCCCAAAACGTTCCCCAACAGTTCTGCGCGGCACCCTCGGGCAACACTTTGTCACTTTTTCGTCGCCGAAACGTACGCATTGATCCCGTCATGAATATGCTCGGAGACTCCTTCGGCACCCCTTGGGCAACGATACAAGCCCACATCGCAACCCCAACAGAACCGCACTGCACCTTCGGGCGAGATTATTATGTCCCGGAACGAGTTGTTGACGATGGAGCCGCTGGCTGTAATTGCAGCCATAAAAAAGGCTAATAATACATGTAATTGATTGAAGAACAACACATATAAAAAATATTTTATATTCATAAAGATTATTTTTTGCAGCCTTTCTTTTGCAAAGAAACATATATTCATTTTTTTGAATAGAATGTTTTTCTGTTTTTGAATATGAGTCTGCGATAAAGGTGTTATATTGCGGCAATCCTAAATTTAAATTATTATGGGTAGAAACAAAATCAGAAAACTCCTGAAGGAGTACAGAAAACAACCGAAATGGTACTATCACGTCACTTTCGATGCGATTGAGACAGGGCAGTTATTCAACAATGATGATGAATATGCCTGCGGGATGAACAGCGTCGCGATCGGGCAATATGTCTTCGGACTGTCCGTGATCGCTTTCGTGCTTATGGTCAACCATTGTCATTTTCTTGTCTATGGATCAGGAGAGAGCATCGTTCGGTTTTTCCTGTTTGTCAAGAGACGCATTAACCGGAAACTCAAGGAGGACGGTTTTCCTCCGCTTCCGAAGGATTACGGATTCAAGATGGTGAAGGTCGAAGATGAGCGGCAACTGGCGGACACGATAGTCTACATTGCGAGAAATCCTTTGAAGGCGAGGCCGGATGTCACGGCGGAAGGGTACATCTGGGGATCCGCCAGATTGATTTTCAACGAGTGCGGGCGGTTGTATGACAAAGCAAGGGTAGCCGACGTTTCGTACAGGGAGTCGGTAAGACTATTCAAAACCAAAACCAGACTGCCCGAGGACTATCTTTTCAACCGGCCTTTGGGATTCATTCTTCCTGAATCCTATGTACTTAATGACAAGGCTGAGCGGGTGCTTCTGAGTTCATGGAGGTACAGTTCCGGTCTCGTCAGGAATTTCGACGCTTATCTCAGGATCGCTGAGGGTGTCGGAGAGTTGATCGTCTTTTCCGATAATGAACTGAATGAGATTGTTTATCAGATTCTTAGAGATCAGTTCAAGGTAGGTTCCGTAAAGGATCTTGGCGTGGACGACAAGTGCCGTCTCGCGTTGCTCCTGAAGAGAAAGTACCGCATTGACACGAAGCGCATAGCCCGCAAGATCCAAGTTGAAGTCTCTGTACTCAACAAGTTGTTCGAATAGTGTACCTACAGCATCCCGGGAGCGTTTCGAACAGCTCATGGGCGACGAAAAATCTTGAATATGTTGCCGAAGGAACCGTGCGCCACCATTGGGCGGCACTATAACTCTTTATTGTTCCAGAAGGGTATTGCCTGACACTCTCGGGGAACATTTCATGTCCTAATTGTTCCCCAAGCATACCGTGTGGCACCCTCGGGTGACGTTTCATGCCTTTATCGTTCCCCAAGCATACCGTGTGGCACCCTTGAGCGACGTTTTATACCTTTATCGTTCCCCGAGCGTGTCGTGCGGTGCTTTTAAGCGACATTCCAGATAGATTCCGTAGCCAAAGGTTCTTACTTGAATCCGCCTTGATTCCGTCTTGATTCCACCTTGAATCCACCTTGAATCCGTCCTGCAGGCGCTATACTCCTTGGGCAAGTTTCAAAGGCTTCCAGGGCTTGCCCCGGGATATTCATAGAGTCAATCAAAAATGACAGCCACTTAGAACGTAAGCCTGAACAAGTCGCCTTGGGCGTGGATGATGAGGTCGCCTTTGTAGTAGGCGCAGTCCTCCAGCTCGCCGAATGTGGCCTTTGTCAAGTCAATCACATTCTGCATGGTACGGGTCTCAAGGTTCCAGACATAAAGGATCGATGGACACTTCTCATTACCAAAGCCGGTAGGCATGAAGAGTTGCCCGTTCTTGATGAACAGCCCTTGTCCGATCGGGTTGAAAGGAGCCGCGTAGGTGTCCTCGATAAGATAGTTCTCCAACAGATCGTCATTTGTCAAAGTCACGATACCGTCCGTGGACTCGTTCAGTTTCGGGATGCGGAACTTGACGATGCGGTGATGGTTCAGAGGATTGGTATTGTCAACGGTGTTGCCGTAGCCGTAAAGGTAGTTGTTGTCGGAATCGATAACCCACTGAAGCGCATAGCCGAAAAGATGGTCGGTGTCCTTGAAGTAAATAGTCTGCACCAATTCGGAAGACTTCAGGTCATTAGCCACCCGCTCGACATAAAGCACGTCCTTACGCCCGTTGATAGGCTCACGGTTGCACTGGCTGACATACAGAAGCGGGAAACGATCCTCCTTGCTGTAGAATGTGCGTCCGAAAGTGGCCACATTGGCATGGTTCACCTTGTCATAACTGGCCAGTTTAAACGGCTTACACTCCCGTTCAATCAGGCCGCCGTCAATCCTATAGACTGTCAGCCAACCCGAATTCTGACAACTGAATATGTAGTCTCCCCAAATGTCCATCCCCTGATAGCCCTCCTTCTCAACTCCCTGAAGCTTAAGAATATGCTCGCACCTGAACGTGTGTTCAGCAAGATTGACCGGCACCCCCGCGTAAGAATATTCCCCACCTCCCTTCGCCATGCCCAAGGAGCGGCTGAGAGTTGTAATGCCTGTAGGTTCAGTCGCCGACCCGGTCGTTGATCGCGACGCGGCGCCACTAGTCTGCGCCACCATCGAAGCCGGAACCAGCAATAATGCCAAAAGAATATACCATTTCATTTTGAATAATAATTTTCGCACAAATCCGTTATTGGAATAATGCCCACATTTATAGTACTAATAATAAACGAATTATCTCGGCCTGACTTCCGCATTGACTCCTGCAAACTCAAAACAGACAAAGTAACAAAATCCAAGATCGGCCTGCAAAAATAATGATTATTTGTCAGTTCACCTACTCCTCCCCACAACCATTCCGACCGCAGCACCATCTCCGAGGAACAAAAAAGGGTCTAAACGTCGCTCAAGGATGCCACACGTTATGCTTGGGGAACGATAAAAGCATGAAATGTCGCCCGAGGGTGCCACACGACACGCTTGGGGAACGATAAAGGCATGAAACGTCACCCGAGGGTGTCACACGACACGCTTGGGGAACAATTAAAGCATGAAATGTCGCCCGAGGGAGCAGCGCGGCAATGTTGGGGAACAACATGGGGCTGGAATGTAGCCTTAGGAGACGGACGGATCACTGGCGGATTACAGGACAGATTCATGGAGGGATCTTCGGCTACGGAATCTTGCTGGAATGTCGCTCAAGGGTTCCGCACAGCACGCTTGGGGAACGATAAAGGCATGAAATGTCGCCCGAGGGTGTCACACGACACGCTTGGGAAACGATAAAGGCATGAAATGTCGCCCGAGGGAGCAGCGCGGCAATGTCGGGAAACAACATGGGGCTGGAATGTAGCCTTAGGAGACGGACGGATCACTGGCGGATTA
>OLPR01003122.1_pt1 | contig 11460 bp, 3 predicted proteins | sample 1672761 | NCBI WGS metagenome assembly OLPR01 (sample SAMEA3136721, study PRJEB25190) | human gut metagenome | biome: human gut; feature: human-associated habitat; material: faeces | place: Austria | collected 2013 | reverse complement strand
ATCAAGGTCATGCCACTTGGATCCGGCAGCTAATCGGGAGATAAGCTGTTGCTGACGCTGAACCGCAAGAACCTCTTTCAGCTTTGGTGGCAAAGGGATGGTTCTTCTTCCGGCCTTCGTCTTGGGGCTGCTTGTCTGCAAGGAAGTTCTGCGTGGATCGTTCTCATCGAAATTGCGATTACGACGAATCGTCTGGCTGATGTGGAATTCATTCTCATGAATGTCCGACCATCTCAATCCCGTCAGTTCTGCAAGCCGCAAGCCGGTTCCAAGGATGAAATACAATGCTCTTCCAGATGTGTTATCCGGCAGCGCTTCGATAAAGGCTTTCTGCTCTTCCAAAGTGAAGATGCGGATTTCCTCTTGTTCCAGCTTGGGAAGAATGATTCGCGTCACAGGATTCTTGACAAGGATGCCGTTGACGATTGCTTGCTCACAGGCAAGATGAAGAATGGTGTGAGCCTTTCTCACTGTGGAGGGAGCCTTTCCTGCAGCCACTAAAGCATTGATGACTGCTTGAATGTGTTCAGGCCGCAAATCTTGCAACTGCCTTTTACCGATGAAAGGCTTGATGTGCCAAACAATCGTTGACTCATAGTCGGTACAGGTTGATTGCTTTTTGAATGGAATCTACTCCGATTATTCCGCCGAATAATGAAAGGATATCCTTGCTTCAGAGATACCCGGTGATTCTGTATTCCAAAATCATACCCCTTTTGCATTGTTAATTTTACAACATTATTCAGCTGTTCAAATTCAGCTGTTTTCATGCGTTTGACATAATCGGTCTTCCCATTATGCTCACATATGGTTCTTGAATAGATGAGCGGCATTTCACCACGTTGTTTTGCTTTTTCAGCAGGTATCGTCTTTCCTCGGCTGCCACGGAATACGGCAGAGCGACGCCGTTGATTCCTTCGCTTCCTGCCGGATAGATTTCGCTGCATATGGTATTTGCCGATCACGCAAAACGGAACGAAAACGAGCTTTGGGAAGAAGCTTGTTTTCGTTCCGTTCGGATGTCGGCCAACGGCGCAGAGCATATCAGACTCTGCGCCGTTGCTTTGATCAGGGCATTTCCAGATAGCCCCAGCCGTAGCGATCGTCAAAGCCGGATTCGCCCATATCCTGCGCCAGCGCCGCGAGGTATTCAGGAATCTGCGTCTTTTCCACGCCGCTCTGAAGGGCGGCGGCGACCAGGCCGGATACGCGGGCGGTGGCATAGGAGGCGCCTTTTTCATCGCCGCAGTCGCTGCGGGCACAGAAATCAACGGCTTCCCCATAAAGATACCACAGACTGGTCTGTGGCTCTCCCTGCGCGTCCAGATTGACGCCCGCGACGCCGATCACCTCATCCCACGCGGCGGGATAGGCGACGGCGCCCAGGCCGGTGCTCAGGCTCAGGTTGCCGGCGCAGGCCACAAGGACGGCGCCCTGGTCGTGGGCATGGAGTATGGCTTCATGCAGGGCCGCGCTCTCGTTCGCCAGCGTCCAGCTCATGTTGATGACGTCGGCGTGATAGGTATCCACGGCGGCGTACAGCGCGGCCACAATGGCTTCCTCGTTCGCGCTATCCTCCGCTTCAAAGCACTTGAGCATCACGACATCCGCCTCCGGCGCGCCATCGCGAATCAGCGAACAGATCTGCGTGCCGTGGCCGACGGTATCCGTGAGCGCGTCTGAGGCCTCCAGGAAGCTTTCTCCCGCGCCGGTATGATCGTTGCAGCCGGAATCCAGTATGCACACGGTAACCGCCTCTGCGGCCCGACAGGGTGCGCACAGAAGCAGGGCCAGTAGAATCAGAAGAACAGGAAGAGCCGAAGCTCTTCCTGCATGGGTTGAATGAATGTGTTTCATGTTGTGTTGTCTCCGGACAGCCTCAGCCTGCCTCTTCAGCGGCCGGGGCTTCCGGAACGGGTTCGGGAGCCGGTTTCGGAGCCGGCTCCGGGGTGCTTTCGGTGATGCTGGCCGCAGTTGCCTCAGCGGTGGGAGCCACAGTCACTTCAGCAGTGGGCTCCGCAGTCACTTCAGCAGTGGGCTCCGCAGTCACTTCAGCGGTAGATTCCGCAGTTGCTGCCGCACTGGGTTCCGTGTTGGGCTCGGCGGTGGGTTCCACAGTCGGCTCGGCGGTGGGCTCCAGCGTCGCATCAACGACGGGTTCCATGGTCGGTTCGGCGGTGGGAGCCACATAGGGGAGCAGCACGAACGTTGCGTCGCCCCAGGTTACGCTGCCATCCTCCAGAACCGCGCCTACGTACATCGTGTAGCAGTGTCCGTTCGCGTAATCCGCTACCTTCAGCTTGACGTCCTTGTCAGTGGTCTGATCGACCAGCACGAGTTCGACTTCCTCCTCCTCGCTGTCCTCGTCGTAGGTGTAAACCAGATACTCTGTGGCGGGCTGCTTCACATCCCACTTGAATTCAACCGTCTTCTGGTCTTCCTCAAGCTGGATCTGCCATACATCGCCGGACTGCTCGGAATCCTGCACCGGCTCAATCTTGACCACGCCGTCGAAGGCGTCGGGGGTCGGCAGGGGAGTGGGCTCCAGCGTCGCATCAACGGTGGGCTCCGCAGTCGGTTCGCCGGTGGGCTCCAGGGTCGCATCAATGACGGGCTCCAGCGTCGGCTCGACAGAGGGTTCGAGCGTCGCTTCGATGGTGGGCTCCACGGTCGGCTCGACGGTGGGCTCCACGGTCGGCGCGGGGGTCAGCTCCGCAGTCGGTTCGGTGGTGAGCATTGCGCTGCGCAGGGAATACGACGACGTTGAAGTAGGAAGACCCCTAACAAAGTAAATATCTCTTTTATTATCCGCATCATAGTACGGAGTATCACTCATAGTGCCGAATGTGATATTCACATCAACTGTCGTGCGCAGCCTGAGAGGCCAGTTCACGCCGGTTTCAGGCATATCACCGTAAATGTACAAATTATAGGAAACGATTCCCGAATAATTTATATCGAAAATCTCCGGATAAATACTCACTCCTTCGAGCATTGTACGGCCAATTCCTACGCCATTCACATCGTATGCTTCATAGCCCATGCCCGCGTACTGTTTTAGGTCTTCTGGGGCTGCCTGAGGAATCGCATTAAGGCTTTGGACGGCCAAATAATACCCTTGATAAGCATCGAGCACACGCCAAAAACCAAATTTGATGCTTGTACCAGGCGTCCACTCAACCGTATAGGAAGACCTTTTGATATACCTTCCTTGCGATGCCTCGAGATTCAGGAGATTCGGAATGTTCGCATGGACATTCACGGTCACGGTATGCTTGAATTCCAAGGGAACGCTGACAAACACACCCGTTTTGTAATTCTTCGGGTCCGCAGGCGTAAACTCGGCGTTTGCGGTCGCATCATTTTCGTCAGGTATATCATCCTTATCCTCCCAGCTGAGCGAGCCAGCCACGTATTCGCCCGAATTGGGATTGGTCGGTTGGTGATGCATGGCAGGGGTGAAAAGGTTCAGCGCGTTCACCGCAGGGCCGCCTTCGGGGATGAAGATTTTGCCCTCCTTGACGTAGAGGTTGGTCGTGTCCTCCGAATCGAAGTAAGGCTCTGCGCGCTCAATCTCCACGTGGAAGGTCTGGCGCAGCGGTTCGTAGTTGCTCTGATCCGACGAGAACAGCACGTACTTGGCATACACTTCGTAGCCATCGCCGTAATCCGCCGTGTCCTTCACAGAGCTGGCGTTCAGTGTCACGCCTACCTTGTCCGAATCATCCCAGTCCCATATGCCCGTCATCGACACATTGTTGACGCCGGTAATGGTCAGGCCCGAGATCATTTCGTTGGCACAGGTATTGTCCGTCGTCATTCCCACGCCCGTTTTCAGCGTCTGGCCGTAGCCCAGCGTCATGACGGAGGCCGTGCCGGAGACAGTCAGCTGCGCCTTCTGGATGGTGAAGGTCAGCGTCCTGGTCTCGCTTTCGTCGCCGTCCGACCACTTGTAGTTCGCAGGATCATTCAGCTTCAGGACAACATCATAGTCTCCCGCGTTCGTACCGCCGTTGTTGGTCACCACGGTGTAGAAATCGGTATTGGGAACGTTCGGCTGCTGAGGCTGTCCGTTGTAGGTCACGGACGCGATCTCGGGAATCGCTACCGTCTTCTTGTTCACGTTGACCGTCACATCGATGGTGGCGCTGTTGTAGCAGTTCAGGTTGTCCGGCGTGAAGTTCACCGTGTAGGTATAGGTGCCCACGGTGTCCAGCAGGGCGTTGGTTCCCCAGCTGAACTTGCCCGACACGCTGCTTTCATATTTCGTGCTGGCCGTCAGCGCGAGCCCGATACTGTTCAGGGTGTTGCCAACCGTGACATTGTACTCCGTCGTGCCGGCGAGCGTCACGTCCGCGCGGTTGATGGTGAAGCTGCACGTGGCGGGCTTGCTGCAATCGAAGAAGTACGCGCCGTTGTTGACGTACTTATAGCTAGAAGATTCCTCGTAGATTTCTATGCTGTCGCAGGTAAAGGTGAGCGTGGCAGGGCCAGGCAGGTAGCTATCCTGCTCGAGTTTTTCACCCGGGAAGTTGAGGTAACTACCAGTCATCCTTTCAGGAGACTTGACATCTTCAACGCGCAGACGTACAGTGACTTCGCTTCTACTCAACTTGCGGCCCCTGTAACTGGAATGGCTCAAATTATCAATGATTTTCGGAGACACGCGAATCTGCGCCTTCACAATGAGCTCCGTTTCGGCGGTGCTGTAGAGGGAGGCGTAATCGTCGCTGGGTTTGAACACGAGCTTTCTGGCGACGTCGTTGTCCTTGCCCTCGAGCACGGCGGAAGCGTCCTTCCACTCGAAGGTGCCGGGCACCTCGACGCCATCGGAGTCAGTGGCCTTGCTGTCCGCGGTCACCTGCACAGTGCCAAGCTGCGTACCCCAGGGGAAGAACTTGCTGTTCAGATCATCCGGATAGCCGGCGAAACCATAGTACGAGCCATCCAGCGCATCCGTGTAGTCGACCTCCGCGCTGAGGATCAGCGCGCGCTTGTTGACCCGCAGGGTGACAGGCTCACTCTCGCTGGTGACCATGCCCTCGTCATCGGTGAAGCTGGCGGTGACTGTGGCGGTGTAGGTATAGCCCGTGTCATCCTCAACCGTGTCGCCGTTCTGCACAAGCGTCACAGCAAGCTGGCCGCCGAGATAGGTGGCGCAGGTCGCATCGCCAGACAGGATTTCATTGATGTAGGGCATGAATGCCGCGACATCGAAGTTCACGATTTCGTTGTCGAAATCGGCCGCTTCCTTCGTGATCGAATCCGGGATGGCCTGCAGCGCCGCCGCGACGATCTTTCCGGCCTCCGTGTCGGTTCTCCAGTTGGCCCTGTAGCTGCGGTTGCCGGTGGAGCCGGCAGGGATCACCACATCGATGGTCGGCTCGGTGAGGTCCGTGCCCGTCCAGCCGAGGAAGACGTAACCCTCCGCCGTGGGATTGTTCAGCGTGATGGCTGCGCTATCCACGGTGTATTCGGTGGGATTGGCGGCGGCCGTATCACCGCGAACCAGATCGTAGGAGATGGTGTACGTGATCACCTGCCAGTTGGCGGTCAGGGTGATGTTGCCGGTGGAACCAGCGGGGATGCGGACTGTGCCGTCGGTGATTTCGATTCCCGTCGCCGTCCAGCCGAGGAACGTGTAGCCCTTGCGGGTGGGCGCGCCAATGACGATCTCGCTGCTCTCAACGCTGTAGACGTTGGGGTTGGCAGGATTGTTCTCGCCGCCGTTCAGCTCGTAGGTGATGATGTAATCCACGGGCTCCCATCCCGCGTACAGCGTCATGCTGCCCTCGGCAAGATACGAATCGACGTCGATATAGTTGGCCTCGCTGGCGTCCTGCGTGCGGAACCAGCCGAGGAACTTGTAGTTCTCGCGCTGCGGCGCTTCGGGGATGTTCTTCACAGCCATGCCCACGTATTCCACGGCCATGGCATAGGGCTCTTCCTGCTCGCCGTAGTTCAGCTCGTAGGTCAGAACGGCGATCTGATTCCAGCTGGCATAGAAAGTCACGCCGCCGGTGAGGACGTAGCTCGCCGGATCCACGCTCTCGCCCGAGAAGTCGGGGGTGAGATACCAGCCGGCGAAATCGTATCCGTCATAGTAGGGCAGCTTGTAATCCAGCGCGGTATCGCCCAGCTTATGCACGGAGTAGGTGTAGCGGGTGTATTCGGTCTCGTCGCCGGGGAAGATCGGGCCGTAGCCGGTGGCTGCCGCCTGGCCCTTCGCACCGCCGAGATCCACGGTGACATTCACGCGCCAGTCGGCATACAGGGTAATATCGTCGTTGATCTTCTGCGTGAAGTCATAGGGCTCGCCCTCGCAGGCCTCGTTGTCGTACCAGCCCGCAAAGGTCAGGCCGTTGACGTAGGGGTCGGACGGTACCACGATGGTTTCGCCCTCCAGCACATCGACGATCTGGTAGGTGCCAAGCTCGTCACAGTTGTACATGAAGGTCGCCTGATAGTTGGGGATGCCCTGCAGGATGACCTTGATGTCGTTGAACGGCATGGTGAAGGTGAGCTTGTTGTCCACGAAGGTGTAGCTCAGGCCTGCCGGTTCGGAGGTGAGGCGCAGGCTGGCATAGCCGTCCATCAGCTTGACGGAGAGGACGACCTCGTCGCCGGGCAGGATGGCGGACATCTCCGATGCATTGTGACTCAGGATCTCCCAGGACTCGATGCCTTCTGCCGCTTCGACGGTCAGAGCGCCCGACAGATCGTTCAGGACCAGCGTGACCACGCTTTCGGACTCGCGTCCGGTGATCGTCAGGCCGCAAGCGACGGGCGTGCCGCCGTTCAGGCTCAGCATGATCTTGCGCTCGGTGCCGTTGAAGGCGGAGCGGTTTGCCGTCAGGCTCCAACGGTGCGCTTCGCCCGCAATGGGTTCGAAGGTCATCTTTTCTCCATCATCGCTGCCGCGAACCGTGAACACCGCGTCGGCGGGCGCTTCGGGCGCTTCGATGACGTAGGTGATCTCGCCAGTGTGGCCCGGGAAGCGGTTGGCATACAGGTTGAAGGTCAGGTCGTATTCGTAGGTGGTTGCAAAGATATCGTAGCGCACGGTGTTGCTCCCGGGCGTCAGATAGCACATGTTGCTGATGCGCGGGATGCTGTACTGCACGGTGCGGTCGACCTGGTTGAGGGTGGGGTTGAACCAGGAGAGCGCCGAGACGTCGATATCGGGATACTGCTCCTTCACTGTGGCGATCACGGCATTGAGGTCGATCTCGCCGGTGGCGGTGGGCTCCACGGGGCAGCCCAGTACATGGGTGTTCTCGAAGCTGGTCTCAAACACGGTGGCGTTGTCCCATTCGGCAGCTTCGATGCCCCAGGAGTGGGCGCACCAGTCGTACAGGGCGATATTCACGTTGATGGTGGTGGTGGCCATCTTGAATTCGCGGAAGAAGGGCAATACCAGCTGCTGGAACTTGATCAGCTCGGACTTGTTCTTGTTCTCGTAGGTCAGCACCACGTCGCACTGGTAGGTTTCCACCTTGTTGGCGGCGGCCAGCATCTCATCTGCATAGATCACGCCGAGTCTGCCGTTCACGCCGTCGCCGAGATAGATGATGCTTGCGCGCGGATCGTCGGCCGAAACCGCTTCGCCGTTGAGGACGATGTTCTCCAGCGTCAGCTTCGCGGTGACGTTGCCCTGTTGCAGGTTGTCAAACAGCAGCTGGTTTTCCGTACAGGAGGCGGTGAGCATGTCGTAGGTCTTCATGGGGATATACGGCAGGGTATAGCTCGTCCTGTTTCCGGCCTCCTCCATGAGACCGTCCCACATCTCCATCAGATCGTTGTTCTGCATCACGCCCATAGTCATGCCGCAGGACCAGCTGTACAGCGGCAGGCGTGCGCTCACGACTGTCCAGCTCTTCTCAGCAGCGATCAGGAAGACCTCGACCTCGAGCGTCAGCTCGACCTCAGCGTCAATGCCGACCTCCAGGTATATGGCGCCCGCATAATTGCCTCCGCCCGCCGACAGGGCATAGGAATACAGGAACATGCCCGACAGTTCAATATAGGCATAGATTGTGTTCGTGATGGAGACCGTTACATTATGAAGCAGCATGACGTAAAGGGTGGCCGCGATACCCACGCGCACGCCCATCTTGCCGATCAGATAGACCTCGGTGGTCACCTCGCTGGCTACCTTCTGACTGTAGGAACCGCCCTTGAGCTTCAGGAAGTTGTAGTTGAAGCCGACCTTCTGGCCGTACTCTGCCGTGACCGTAACGCCGAAGCTGGCGACGACAGCCGCCTGGCCCACCAGATCGACGTTGGCGCCGATGGTGATGATGCCATAGAAGGTGTACTTGATCTTCAGCAGGGGCACCTCAAACAGGTCCTGATACTCCAGCTCAGTCTCAATCAGCTGCTGCATGGTTTCCATCAGCGTGTCGGCTGCCTGCTGATAGTCGTAATCCTCATTTGCCGTACCGTCGGGATTGACGATCTCCCGCAGCGTGGTCAGCGCGCCGTCGAGGTCCAAACCATCGCCGGTGGTCGCATCGACCTTCAGGCTCACCGTGGTCTTGGTCTTGAACAGAACGGACATATCCAGCCACAGGAATCCACCGTCCACACTGATATCCAGGGTCAGCTGCTCCTCAAAGTACAGATAGGGAGTGACGGTGGCCAGCAGGCCCTGAGGACCATACAGGGAAACCGTTACGCCAACGCCGACGCCGGCGGTAACGGTGCTGCCCTTCGCGGTCAGCTTGATATCCAGTTTGGGATCGGAGATATAGGGAATCAATGCGGCCAGGGAGTAGGTGCCGGGGCCGTACTGGTCGTCCAGCATCTGCTGGGTATCCTCGCTGGTCATGACGGCCACCAGCATCTGCGCCTTCAGCTCGTCATTGGAGGCCAGCTGGCTGGCGATGGCCTTTTCAGCCTGAGCGATCTGCTCCTCGGTCAGGCTCTCCTCAACGTTCACTTCCTCGGTGGTGTGAACATCCAGCTTGGCGATGTAGTCCTCGGGATCCGCGTAGTTGAAGACGACCTCACTGGTGCCGTCCGCCTTGGCTTCCACGGATTCGATTTCCGAAAACAGCACGTAGCCAGCCAGATCGCCGCTCTCCCAGGAATCGACGGGAGCTTCGTCGCGATTGATTTCGCCGTCGTAGAATACGACGACCTGTCCCGGCTGGAAATTGACCTCGCCGGTCATGATCATCTTGCCGGGAATGACGTCGCTCTCAGCGTCGTGATCCTCGAGGATTTCATGCTCGGTTTTATCATCGGAATAATCAATTGTATATTCGACGTCCGTCTTGCTCACGGGGGTGTACTCGGTCACGTTGTCCCACAGAACATAGGTCAGTCCCTCGGCGAACTCGACGACTTCGACCTGCTCACGGAAGACGCTCACCGTCAGCGTGTCGATATATTCCGGATATCCGGCAAACTGCACGCCGTTCTGCGCATACAGGGTAAAGGTGGAGCCGGGGATAAAGCCATCTTCGCAATAGATCTCGGCGCCGCTTTCGGTTTCGCGCACGGCGATTTCGGGAATCACCATGCCAGTACCGGCTTCGACATCGATGTTCTCCAGCGCCTCGGCCGCAGTCATGCCCTCGGGCAGAACCAGGCCGATGGTCGCCGCGCCGTCGGGGAGCTCGACTTCAGCCACGGTGCCGGGTTCTTCACGCACTTCCTGCTCATAGGAGGCATACATGGCGTAGAGGGTCATGCTCTCACGGATGGGCTCGGTATAGCCGAAGGCCGTGGTGCACGCCTCGTCCACGCACCAGCCGCCGAAGGAATAGCCCTCCTTGGAGGTGTACAGGCTCTCGACCGGCTTGGTCAGCAGATATTCGCCCTTGGCAAACACCATCGGCTCCAGCTCGCGGCCGCCGAAGGTTTCAAAGGTGACGATCGCCGCATCGGCTTCATCGACGAAGCGGGCATACAGCGTCATCTCCCTGTCCACAGTGCTCAGACGGGAGACGGGCGTGGTGTAGTCGGCGTCTTCATACCACGCCGTAAAGATTTTGCCCTCCAGCGTGGTGTTCGCCTTGGTGTAATCCACCATGCCGCCGGGCACGATTTCCTGTGTTTCAACGCTTGTGCCCTCGGTGACGAAGGACACCAGCCACTTGCTCAGCACGAAATCCACCTGCTCGCCAGGCTGCAGCTCGACGACCTGGGCGTCGGGGCCGGTCACCTCAAAAGCGACTTCGGTCTCGTTGATCACGGAACCAGTGGCGCGGACGGTCAGGGAATCGACAGGCTCCTGCACGCGAACCACGCCCAGCGCGCCGCTGCCCTCGATGATCACTTCGTCGGCGCTCTTGACGATCACCTCGGGAAGCTGCGTGCCGGAATCCATATGGAGATAGATCACGTTAGGCTCAACTTCTTCGCCCGGCTGCGCCTCTTCTTTGACTGCGGTGTCATGGATATACACGCGGGCAAATTCGCTTTCGCTCAGATCGACGCTGCTTGCGGCATTGAGGGAAAGCGCCGTAGCCTTGACCGCGACCAGGGACAGCTGCTGCGCCGCCGCGACCGCGAGGCGCTCCGGCAGTAACGTGCTGATGGAAAGATCGTCGCCCAGTATGGCGATGTTGCCCGGATCGACCTCGCCCTTCAGCATGTCGATGGCGGTCTGGGAATTGACCACGGTCGGGAATGCAGTTTCTATCAGCTGCATGTACGCTTCGGCAGTGATGGCGGCATCAGGATCAATCTGCGCGGGTTCTTCCGGCAGATATCCCTCCTCTGCGAGGATGGCCAGATAGACGCTGTCATCCTCGAGGCTCAGATTCGCAATGCGCTCCGAATACGCGGCAAGATCGATGTTTGCCGCGTCCTCGACGATATAGCTCAGCATGCCGGCAATCCGCTTGCCGGCTTCGGCCCAGGTGACTTCCTGGGCGAGGGAAAACACTTCGCCGGCGGATTGTCTCTCGCTGTTGACCGCTTCGGCCAGGCCCGCGAGGCTGCTGGTGGTGAGGATGGCGATCGCCAGGACCGCCGATAGGAGTTTTCTCATCAGTGCTTTCATTTTTACCCTCCTGATTTCAATGGTCGGTTGGTGCTGTTGTTTCGCCTGACGGATCGGATGCTTCCGGTGAAGCACTGCTGCGTAATCGTTCGTGAAAACAGACGCCGATGATGTCCTGGGGGTTCGCCTTGACCAGATAGGGACAGGAACCGCAATCGTCATAGTCGCCTGCGGCGTAGGGACAGCCGATGCTCACGGCATTTTTCCATGGTCGGCCGTTGGGAGTATACCGGGGTTCCTCCTCAAATGAGGGAAACTGTCCGATGAAGATGTCCGATCTTTCATCAAAATGATACGGCACCGTAAATCGATCGCCGTCCACCTGAAAGGTTTTGAGTTTTTCTTTCTGCATCGAACCGCTTCCTTCATCATTATATGGAATCATTTTACAGGAAAATTCTCTGTTTGCACAGAGTAATTTCGGAGCTGTTTTTACTTGAAAAATA
>OLPR01003120.1_pt1 | contig 11463 bp, 9 predicted proteins | sample 1672761 | NCBI WGS metagenome assembly OLPR01 (sample SAMEA3136721, study PRJEB25190) | human gut metagenome | biome: human gut; feature: human-associated habitat; material: faeces | place: Austria | collected 2013 | reverse complement strand
GTGGAATTCTGCCGCTGGACGAGCCCTGCGGCATGGTGCTGGGCGGCGAGGCGGCTCAGCGCGCGAACGACCGGCTGCGCTACGCGCTGCCGGAGGACGCGCCCGACGACCTCTCCGCCACGGCGACGGTGTACGTGCTGCGCCCGAAGGCGCGCATGATCAACACGGATGATTCCTCGGAGGTGAATGTCCAGGGCGAACTGCTGATCCTCTGGGAGAAGAACGAAAGCCGGCTGGACGGCTGGTACGACGGCTATCTGCGCGAAAAGGACGGCTCGGAGCAGCTGGGCGGCGAGGGCTTCACCTTCGGCGGCATGCGCACCGGGTTTTCCTTCGACGAGGCGCTGACAAAGGAATTGGCCGAGGCCGAAGGCGACGGCGAAGCGATGGTTCGCGTGCTGTGCGAGCATGGCTATGTGGAAAAGCTGGACGCGCTGAGCTTCCCGGTTTCGTTCCGCGACGGCAGCGTGGCCATCGAATACGCGGCGGCGCAGCCCGAGGCCGAGCTCTCGGACGGCAGCGTGAACTTCCTTCGGCTGAGCGTCAGTCCCGTGGAGAGCCGGCTGGAATTCGAGCTGATTCGAAACGACGAACCCCTCGAAGCGCCCATGTTCGCGCTCTATGTGGACGGCGAGCGCATCTCGGACGCGATCTGCGGCCAGCGCCCGCGCTTCAGCTCGGAGGGCGTCGACTTTTCCTCCGAACCCACCGGCGAGCACGATTACTGCGTCACATGGACGAGCCGCGCCGACCCGCCCGCGGAAATCCGGCTGGTTCCCATGGAAAACCTCGCCGAGGAGCGCCCGGACGAAGCCGTCGTCTGGCGTGTGCAGGCGGCGGAATGATCTGAAGGCAAGACCCCCCCGGCCATCGACAGATGGTCGGGGATTCCAGGCTGTCAAAAAACCCACGGAGAGCTCGAGAGGGCCGAAGCCCTCTCGAATTTAAATCGAGCCCGGCGGCGTGTACGGCGGGTGCGGGGCGATTTTTGTGGCGGAAAATCTCATTTTCCAGAGCAAAAATCGTTACCTTGCAGTTTTTGCGCCCGGAAATCTGAAAGATTTCAGCAAAAACTGGTAGGGGTGTGTCTGCACTCATATAACGATACAGTGAGCGCTAACACTGGCGTAATAATCGAGCGCTGTTTTCGTGGTTTTCCGCCTTTGGAGGGGGTGCAAATTCTAAGTTCTGTACCCTCTTTACTGTGCGATGCACTTCGCTGCCACCCGGCATGGATCACATCCCACGGGCAGTACACATCCTGCTCGCCGAAGCGGTATCCAACGTACCATTCGCGGGTTTCGACGTGGTGTTTTTCCAAGCCATAGCAGGTAGGCATTTGAAGATTCTCTTATCGCCGCCGATTTCGAAGAAGCATTTGAGCATACTCATGTTCAGCGTCTTGCCGAAGCGCCGCGGGCGGGTGAACAGATTGGCTTCTCCCCAGATGGCCATCAGATCCGCGAGCAGGCCAGTTTTATCCACATAATAGCAATCTTCCCTGCACAGCTTTTTAAAGCTGTCAACACCCACCGGAAGTTTCTTTATGATCATCGGTCAATCCCGCCTCGCACGAACAGCTTGTAAATTTCGTTTTTTCTGTCTTCAGTATACCGCGTTTTGAAAATTACAGCAAGGCTTGCTCTGAGGCCTGTGCAAATAAAAAAACAGCCAGCAACCGAAGCACCTGACTCGTCGTAAGTCACGTGCTCCGCTTGCAGGCTGTTATGGGTTATCTCGGGCTGGAATGTACGCCCTGTCCAGCGCACCGTAATCCATCCATCAATGATTGAACAGGCTGGGGCAGACAACCGCGGGAGAGACACTGTGAGTGAGCGCGCCGTTCAGCCTTTGATGCCGGTAAGCGCGATGCCTTCGAGCAGATACTTCTGTCCGATCAGAAACACGACGATTGCCGGAAGAACGCCGATTGTCGCGGCGGCCATGAGCAGCATCCATTGGCTGGAATACTGGCTGACAAAGGACTGCAGACCCAGCGCGATGGTGTAATTCTTATAGTTTTCCAGATAGATCAGCGGGGAAAAGAAGTCGTTCCAGTAGAACAGGAATGAGAACATTCCCACGACAACCAGCGCCGACTTGCAGAGAGGCAGCACTATGCTGATAAAAATCCGGAAATAGCCTGCTCCGTCGATATACGCGGCTTCATCCAACGCCTTGGGGATTCCCATGAGGAACTGGCGAAGCAGGAACTGATTGCTTGCGCCGCCGCCAAACCACGCGGCCAGGAACAGCGGAAACAGCGTATCGTACATTCCTGCGTTGCGATAACCCAGAAACACTGGAATCAGCGTCACCGCGCCCGGCAGCATCATGCTCGACATGGACAGTGCGAACCACAGATTTCGTCCCTTCCAGTCAATGCGGGCCCATGCATAGGCCGAACAGGCGGAGGTAATGACTGTGCCCGACACGCCGAGGATAACGACGATGATCGTGTTTTTAAAGCACTGGGCAAAATCCAGTCGCTGCAGCGCGTCGGAGTAATTGCTCCACACAAATGGATTCGGAATCCACTCCGGGGGAAGGCGAAAAATCTGCTTCATGCCCATCAGCGAGGAGCGGAGCATCCAGATCAGCGGCAGAATAAACGTAGACGCCAGAAGGATCAGTATCAGATAGGTGAAAAACGAAGCCGGTTTAAATCTGCGTTTCATACTCATCTTCCTCCTCCATCGTGGAACACCCATTTTCCAGAGGTCTTGAAGAGAAGGATGCTGCACACGCCCGTGATGACAAACAAAACCCAGCCCAATGCGCACGCGACGGACATATTCGCATTGGCAAACGCCTCGCGATAGATCAGATAGGAGAAAAACAGGCTGGCGTTGTTCGGTCCGCCTTCTGTGAGGATATACGCCTTGTCAAACGCCTGAAACGATGTAATCGCGCACATTACGGCATTATAGAAGAGGACGGGGCTCACCATGGGAATGGTGATGTAGATCAGCTTATGCAGACTGTTGCCTCCATCCACCTCCACGGCTTCATAGTAATGCCGCGGAATATTCTGCAGGCCCGCCAGAAAGATGACCATCGTGCTTCCGCAGTTCCAGAGATTCGTCAGAACAAGCGTGGGAATCACCGATTTTTCATCGTACAGCCACATGCTCTTGGACAGTCCCAGCGACTTGAGAATGCTGTTCGCCAGTCCGAGATCCGGATTGAGCAGGTACTGCCAGATCATGCAGGAAGCCACGATCGGAATGATCGACGGCATATAGAAAATGCCTCTGAACAGCGCGCGCCCCTTGATATTGCGATTGAGCAGCAGCGCCAGCAGGAAGGAAAAGATGATCGTCGCCGGAACGTTGAGAACCACAAAGTAGAGGGTCGCCTTCAGCGATTTGTAGAAAAACGGATCGCTTCCGTCGAGCAGCTTTCTGTAGTTCTCGAACCCGAGAAAAGTGGTCTTCTCCTTGAATACGGAAAAATCGGTAAGGGAATAGTACAGGCTCAGGATCATCGGAGTGATTACGAAAATCAGGAATCCCAGTATAGCCGGCAGAGCGAACAGCGTTCCCGCAATCTGTCGATTTCGATATTGCGGATTTTTCCAATTCGATTCCTTTGCTTTCAGCGTCTGAACCATCCGAAAAGCTCCTCCTTTCATTGCAAAAAATACGGCGGATAGAATTGCGAGAGGGCCGCGCGGACGCCGGCCGACATGCCGCGCGGCCCCTCTCTATCCGGTCTGGAAACCTTGTTTTCTTACTCTCCTCGATGAAACCGCGCCGGAATGCAAGCTAACGGTTCCGCGTTCTTGTTGAAGAGTATCAGAAGCCGAAGGAATAGGCGCCCTGCATCAGAGCCTCAATCTGAGGCGCGACCTCCATGATCGCTTCCTCCGCAGTGGCAGTGCCGGAGAAAATGCGATCCAAAGCGGCGTCGAACAGATCCTTCTGCTGCGTGAAGTTTCTGACATAGTCAGACGGCGCGGAGGTGATGGGGCTCTCCACCAGGGGCGTCAGCAGGCTGCCAACGTAGCCCGAGGGATGCGTGTCGTTCTCCGTCCACTGAGCGAGCTTGTCCGCGTCAGACAGCCAATCCTTCAATACGGGAATGGAGATGCCGGCAGTATAGAAGGTATCGTTGTTGCTCAGATCGATGGCGTACTTGTAGAAGTCCCATGCCAGCTCCAGGTTTTCGCAGGACTTGAAGATGACGACAGGGCCGCAGTCCTCAAACGCGCTGTACTTCTCGGGGTAGATCGAGGGAAGGACGCCCATGTTGAAATTGGCTCCCGCCGCCGCAAAGTCCGCGCACATCCAGTTGCCATCCAGGGTCGAAGCAACCATGCCGCTGGTCAGCGAGACGCTGGCGCCGGGCAGACCCTCGCTCTGTACGGGCGTGGGAGAAACATGATGCACATGAATCAGATCCGCAAACTTCTGAAGCGCGTCAATGCCCTCTTCGGAAGCGATCGTGAACTTCTTGCCTTCCTCATCGGTCCACTTAATGCCGGAAGCGGCGAGCAGAACCGGCACGCGGTCTTTGGTCAGAGAGAAGCCGTACTGCTCGATGTTCTCCGGATCAAAGCCCTCGTCATCGGGATGCAGTCCGTTGCGGTCGATGGTCAGCGCCTTGCAGTTTGCCACGAAGGTACCCCAGTCCATGGGATTTTTCCAATCCGTGCTGTAAGGCTCGAGGCCGGCCGCTTCCAGCGCGTCTACGTTGTAGTACAGGCAGTATGCGGCAATGCCGATGCGGCGGCCGATGACGTTGTCGTCGTCGCTTGCGAACCAGACGCCGGGAACGTAGTCGTCAAAGCTGAAGCTCTCGTCCTGCTCAGCGAGATCGCGGATGTTCACCAACTTGCCGTTTTCGGCCAGAGAATAGGCCAGCGGCGGATTCATGTAAGCCACATCCAGCTCGTTGCCGGCGGCGACCAGCGTGGTGACCTTGGTATCGTATTCACTGGGAACATACTGAAGCTCAATGGTCGTACCGGGATGCGTCTCCATGTAGGACTTGCAGATCTTCTCCACGATGTCGCGTTCAACCGTGCTGCCCCAGCACATGTAGGTAATGCTTCCGGAGGGGCCCTGCTCTGCGACGGCCGAGCAAAGCATGCTCAGTGCCATTGCCACAACCAGGCAAAGAATAAACAGCTTCTTCATTTTCATCTCTCCTTAATCGTATTGTGGTCTGTATGCCATCGACCTGCGCGTACCGCGACCTGTCCCGCTTATTCGAAGACAGGTACCTTCTTGACCACACCGCCTTCCATCGCAGACTGATGCGCGCAGATTCCTACGCCGGTCCAGTATGCACCGTCGATATCGCTCGGAACGGGGGTGCGATCTTCGATAATGCATCTGACGAATTCATGTACCAGATGGGGATGGGAGCCGCCGTGTCCGCCGCCCTGAATAAACGACAGGTGGGGATTGCTTGCATCGTACACCGTGCGCTGCGTAAAGCGTCCGATCTCTTCGGGAAGGCGGTCGGCGTAGTCCGGAATATCGATGCGGCTTTCGGTCACCAGACCGCCGCGGCCGTAGCCGTTCATAACGTGGTTGGAGTCGCCGTCAAATTCCATGGAGAACATAACCGGCTTTTCGGACTCCAGCTGCTGCCATTCGAAGCTCTTGCGATCGCCGTACACATTGAAGCTCTCCGTATAGCCGCGAGCCACATGGTAGAGGAAGCGCTCCAGCTCAATGCTCACATCGCTGTCCTTCAGCGAAATCAGCGCCGATTCGAACGCGAACGGGCAGCCATAGGCGTCCCTGACTTCCTGGCGCACTTCGCCGGAGCCCTTGCAGTACACGGACTCGGGGCGATTGCCGGCGAGCATCAGGCACGGCGCGACCGCATGCGTGGGATGCATCAGCGGCGGGAATCCCAGCCAGTAGGAGGGCCAGCCTTCCATATCCTGATAGTGGGCGCAGCGCATGAACTGAATTCTTCCCATTTCGCCCTTTTCATAGAGATCCTTGACATACAGGAACTCGCGTCCATATACGGACGTCTCCATGAACATGTAGTGCTTTCCGCTCTTCTTGCGAGCCTCGATGACCTGATTGAGCTCGTCCAGGCTCATGCCCATGGGAATGGTGCAGGCGCAGTGCTTTCCTGCGTTGAGCGCACGAACCGACAGAGGCGCGTGCGTCGCGGGCGGCGTGACGAGATGAACGGCGTCGATCGTTTTGTCGTTCAGCATTTCCTCGAAGTCCGTCATCCTTTCGTCAACCAGGAACTTGTCGCCGATTTTGTCGAGCAGTTCCCTGTTGCTGTCGACGAGCACCAGAGAATCAACGTCCGGATGCTTGAGGTAGATGGGAGCAAATTCCGCGCCAAAAGAGAGACCGACCAGGGCAATTCTGAGCTTTCCGTTTTTCATATTTCATTCCTCCTTCATCATTGGAACGCGAGACTGATGTATCGGACAAATTAGACCTGTCTGATACAGCGGAATGTCCAAATCATTTCGCTGTGATTATCATAGCTCATAATTTCGGGCAGTGGTATGGAATAAAGCGGCAGATATGGAATAAATGGAAACTGAACGTGAGAAAAGCCGTTTACTTTTCCATATATTTTTGATAGAATAAAGCTGCGTGAATAGGCAAATTATTAGGTGGAAACGAGGCAAGAGGCTGTGAGTGTGAATCTGTCATCAACACACTGGTTCAAGATGTCGGACGATATACGCATTGAAAGCGTCGATAAATACACCGGAGCAAGCGTTCATCCCGATCGCGTAATGACGCAGTGGGTAATGGTTCTCATGTGCAGCGGAGAGCGGACTTTTCGGATTTACGACGAGGATTATGCAGTCCACGGCAACGAATTTTTCATTTTACCCGCAAATGTTCAGCACTATGGAATAAAAAAAGACCTTCATCAGGCATATTTCTCTCAATTTTGGACAAAGGGCACAGAAGTCAGTCCGCCGACGAAAATTGATCCGGACAATATACTGCTGCCCATATGCGGGCAGATTCCGATTGATCTTCAGTGCTTTGCGGTTATGGAGTACGCCGTCCGCCACCGCACCGCCCCGTTTTACAGCGAGAAATTCCTGGCGTCGCAGATTCGGGCAATTCTCTACCAGCTCAGTCTCAATACGCAAAAAGCGGCACTATGGTCAAAACAGGAAAACCTGCTGGCGTACAGAATTTTGAAATATATCGATGACAACAAGGGCCGTCAGCTCTTGGAGCAGGATTACGTTGAGAGCTTCAACAAATCCTATCACCGGCTGAATGCGATTTTTCAATATGTGTACGGAATGACAATCAAGCAGATGCAGATAAATCTTCGGATCGATCAGGCCAAGCGCATGCTCAGCGCAGGCCACAGTATTGTCGAAACCAGTCTCACGTGCGGCTTCGACGACTACCTCTACTTTCTGAAGGTCTTCAAGCGAAAGACGGGCATGACGCCCACGGAATTTCAAACCACCGTTTCGTCGCTGCCGGGGCCGCTTTTGTAGACGCAGTTTGCCGAGCGGTACAGGCGCATATTCTGCGTCTTCGCTCAAACAGCAGTTGACGGCAATTATCTTGTTCGCTATGATTCCTGATTTTTTCGTGCGAACCTGCTCTAATAAGTAGCGTCATCCGATCATCAGGCTGTTCTTGTTCCTCTATTGACTACCCGCCCGCAAACGAAGCACCTGACTCATCGTAAGTCTCATGCCCCGCTTGCGGGCTGTTATGGATCATCCTATTCTTACCGATTATTCCTCAACAGGGATTTCCGTACCGTTCCTGAACACGAACACCAGCTTATCGGGGAATACCGTGATCTGTTCCACTGTCCGAATGAACAGCTGTTCATCAAAGGATACCAGCTGTTCAGCGTTTTTCAGTTCGGCCACGAACGCTTCCAGCTTTCTTTTTCGAAACAGTTTATCCGCCAGCTTTTCTTTGATCCGTTTCTGCTTTTCCGAAAGGGCAATGCGCTGCGTTTCCAGCGCGTCGTAACGGCGGTTGTACTCTCCCTGATCCATTTTTGTGGTGGCATTTTCATGGATCAGGTCGGTGATGCGTTGGAGGACGCCGTCCTTTTCTATCTCCAGCCGCTGAAGCCCGGCGTCCAACGTAGCGGTGTCGGTCAATCCTGCGAGGATTCTATCATAAGTGGCGAAAATCTCGTCCCTTTGAATTACCAGCTGATTTACCGCAATTACGAACGCATCCTTGATTTTCTCCTCGTTCAGATGCCGGTTCGGGCACTTTTCATCTTTCCGAGTATACTTTTGATTGCAGCGCCAGATCACCTTGCGATACGGGTCTGTGCTGTGCCAGACCTTGCTGCCGAAGGTTGCGCCGCACTCGCCGCAGATCAGCCGGTCGGAGAAAATGCTCTTCGCGCTGGTGTGGCGACCGCGTTTGCCGCGGCGCTGAAGCTCCAGCTGAACCAGATCATAAACTTCTCGGCTGATGATCGCCGGATGACTGTTTTCCACGAAGAACTGCGGCGCTTCGCCCTCGTTAACCTTATGCGCCTTGCTCAGAAAGTCCACGGTAATCGTCTTCTGCAGCAGCGCGTCGCCCTTGTACTTTTCGTTGGTCAGGATGGATTTAACCGTGCTGTTCTGCCAGTTCGTTCTTCCGGTGGGCGTGGGAACGCCCAACTGCGTCAGCGTGGCCGCGATGCTCGACGGGGTCTGCCCGTCCAGAAACATCCCATAGATCTGCCGCACGATTCCGGCCTGCGCTTCGTCGATGACCGGAGTACCGTCCGCGCCGCGCTCGTAGCCGAGGAAGTTCCCGTAGGTCATCGAAACCTTGCCGTCCGCGATGCGTTTGCGCCAGCCCCATGTGACGTTCTCGGAGATGCTGCGGCTCTCCTCCTGCGCGAGGCTCGACATGATCGTGATCATCAGCTCGCCCTTGCTGTCCAGCGTGTCGATATTTTCCTTCTCAAACGTCACCCCAACGCCCTTTTCCTTGAGCCTGCGGATGGTGGTCAGGCTGTCCACGGTGTTTCGGGCGAAGCGGCTGACGGACTTGGTGATGATTCGGTCGATTTTCCCGTCCAGCGCATCCGCGATCAGACGATTGAACCCCTCGCGTCTGGCAGTGGAGGTCGCTGAAACGCCATCATCCGTGTACAGTCCGGCGTACTCCCACGCGGGATTGCCGCGGATGAGCCTGCTGTAATAATCGCACTGCGCTTCGAATGAGGTTTCCTGTTCCTCCTGATCCGTGCTGACGCGGGCGTAGGCCGCTACGCGAGGCCGGTTCGTCTGAAGCATATGCCCGGTGGCGCAGCGCTGCACGCGAGCGGGGATCGCCGTCACCTTGCGCCCGTCCGGCATCACGCGCACCGCATCGCGGATCGCAGTTCCGTATCCGGTCATGTATTCAGTCATGATGATTTCTCCTCTCCGCATGATAGGCCTTCATCTTCCGGCTGGCAGCTTTCTTCATTTCATCCGTCCAGTTTTCTGCACGCGAACGGTCTTTCCAGGTGCGCTTCTCCTCACGCCCGTCCCAAAACACAAAGTTCAGCTCATTGGAGCCGGTGACGCGAATCTCCTTCAGCCGCGCCATCTGAGCGTCGTTCAATTCCTCCGCGTTGAGTACTTCCATGGTCAGCGCCGTCAGCGTATCCTCCGGGATCTGCTTGGCCGGACAGCGCGCCTTGCCATAGGTCAGATACGTCTGACATTGCCATGCGCCTCTTCTGTACGCAGTCTTGCGCTTGAAATGCTTTCCGCAGTGCTCGCAGAGAATTTTCCCGGTAAAGGGATAGCGGGTATTCAGCGGTTTCGAAGGCGCGGTCTTCAGATAATTTCGAGCGATGAGCGCCTGTACCCGCTCAAAGGTTTCTCGATCAATAATCGCCGGATGCGAGCCTTCGACATAATACTGCGGCAGTTCACCCCGGTTCCGCGCGACTTTTTTGCTCAGATGATCAAGTTTGTAAGTCTTTTGCAGCAGCGCGTCGCCCGTGTACTTCTCGTTTTTAAGCATCTCCATCACGCCTTTGTCGTACCAGTCGCCGCCCATCCGCGTGGGGGCGTGTTCGCGCCGGAGCATCGTCGCAATCGTCGGCGTGCCTATTCCGCTGAGATAAGCGGCGAACGCCCGCCGAACCACCTCAGCCTCTTCCGGGACGATCTCGATTTTCCCGTCCACGCTGCGATAGCCGTAGAGCAGCGCCAGATTCATCGTCTTGCCCTCGGCGAAATCCTTTCGGATGCGCCACTTGCAGTTCTCGCTCACGGACAGGCTCTCCGCCTGCGCAAAGGACGCGAGGATGGAGAGCATCAGCTCGCCGTCCCCGCTGGAAGTGTCGATATTCTCTTTTTCAAACACGATGGCGACGCCCAGCGCCTTCATCTCCCGAACAATTTCCAGAAGCGTCACCGTGTTTCGGGCGAAGCGGCTCAGGCTCTTGGTCAGCACGCGGTCGATCTTTCCCGCGCGGCAGTCCGCCAGCAGACGCTGAAATTCCGGGCGAGAATCCTTCGTCCCTGTGTAGTCCGCGTCTGCGTACACGCCGGCATATTCCCAGCCGGGGTGACTTTGAATGTGGTCGCTGTAATAGCTGATCTGCTCGGAGAGGGAATGCAGCATGGCCTCCTTGCCGGACGATACGCGGGCATAGGCGGCGACGCGCTGCAGTTTGACGCGTCTGGGTTCCATTTTTACCTGTCGGATGACCTTTTCCATGGGTTCGTGCCCCCTTTCGCCACCATATTCCCTCTGATCGGGCAGACAATCAAGCAACCGAATGATACAATCCGCCCCAGACGGGCGAGAATTTCTCCCGCAGAATTGCATCGATTCGGACAAATTCCGCGCGGGAGATCAGCCCAGTGGCGAGCATCCGGCGCGCAACGGAAAGCGCCGCGTCGTAGTTCAGCTCACGCTCAAACTGCTCGCGAGTCAGCAGAGCCTGTTCCTTACGCATGATTTTTCCTCCCGAAGCGATGCCGGATATAACACGCATGGCTGCAATACTTCCGGCTGACGCTCCCCATTGGCAGAAGCGTTCCGCAACCGGCACAGTGCTGAAATCGCACTGTCTTTGGATGAGCGCGCCAGTACGCCGCGCGACACGCGCTTCCGCAGAACTCCCGCCTGCGCTTTCCGGGCGTTTGCTGAAGAGGCCTTCCGCAATGCTTGCAGGGTGAGAAGGATCCCGATTTATCATCGGAAAAAGCATTTCTCATTGAAACTTCAGCTTTTATAGCATTTTCCTCAAAATTTCTCCGACAGTACGATTTCACGGTTTCCACAGAGATTTCCATGATTGCCGCAATGCGTTTATATCCGACCCCCTGCCGGCGCAGGAGCATGATTTCGCTTTTCTGTTCTTCCGTCATTTTCTCTCCATACGAAAAGAGCGGCCACCCCAATATCGGGATGGCCGCTGCGGTCGTTATGCGTTTTTCAGATGGTGTGGCTCTTTTCAGATGATCTTCGAATACCTTCCGGAAACCCATCCGACCTGACCGTCGACCTCTATGGCGTTCCA
>OLPR01003111.1_pt1 | contig 11485 bp, 9 predicted proteins | sample 1672761 | NCBI WGS metagenome assembly OLPR01 (sample SAMEA3136721, study PRJEB25190) | human gut metagenome | biome: human gut; feature: human-associated habitat; material: faeces | place: Austria | collected 2013 | reverse complement strand
CTGGGGGCATGCCAGCGCCCGCATTCGCGTTCGGGCTCACACCAACGCCCGCACCCGCGCCCGAACCTTGCCTCCGTGGCCGCTCTCCGGCTTCCCTGCGTTCCGCCTGCTTGGGGTCGATTCCCGCCTTGCGTGCCCATTGGCCGATGTCGTCTGCTGCCAGATCGCGCGCGTTGGGGTTCTCCATCAGCTGCTTTTCGCGGTCCTTGCGAGAGACGCGCTTCCCCTCGGAGTTGTAGTAGGCGTAGTAGTAATCGTTGTTCGCCTCTTCGCGCGAGAACGTGATGACCGATCCCAAGATGCGCGCGTTGGCTGCCTTGAGCTGTTGCACGCCGGCGACGACATCGTCGCGCTTCGCTGCGCGCTCGCGGATGACGTACAGCGTGCCGTCGACCAGGTTCGATATGATGGCAGCGTCAACGAAAAGCCCGATGGGGGGCGAGTCGAATATCACGTAGTCAAACATCTCGCGCAGCGTGTCGACGAGAGCCGCGAAGCGCTTGGTCGAAAGGAGGTCGGGAGGGGAGGGGATGTTCGGCTCGGAGTCCATGAAGTACAGGTTGGGGCGGTCGGTCGGGTAGATGGCGCTCTTGAGCGGTGCCTGTCCAACGAGCACGGAATACAAGCCGCACTCCGTGTGGATGCCCAGAAGTCCCGCGATGCAGCGGCGGCGCATGTCGGTGTCGACGATGAGCACCTTCTTGCCCGAGCTGGCGATGGCGCACGCAAGGTTGGTGCTGACTTGGGTCTTGCCCTCGTCCATGCCCGTCGAGGTGACCACGATCGTCTTTACCTTCTCGTCGATGGAGACGAAGCGGATGTTGGCGAACAGCGTTTTCGAGGCGTTGCTCAGAAGCGGATTTTGGAACTGGCTGGGGCGCTTGCGGTTTTTCTTGGCCATGTTACCTCGCCTTCTTCGGCTTGGGCATGCGGCCGAGCACGGGAATCCCGAGCAGCTCTTCGGCGTCGTCGCCCGACTTCACGGTGGTGTCCAGCATGTCCTGCAAGACGATAATCGCGATGGCGACGAACAGCCCTGCGAGCAGGGCAACAGCGGTGTACATGACTCGGTTGGGGCCGGAGGACTTGTCTGGCACGCTCGCCCGGTCAATGATGTTCACGGCGTCGAGCTTCATCGCGTCGATGGCGGCCTTCGAGGTGCGGTCGGCGAGCTCGTTGGCAACGCTCGCGGCGCCTTCGGGGCTTTTGCCCGTGACGGTGAGCGTGATGACGCGGCTCGTGGTGTCGGAGGTTACCCCGACATCGAAGCCCTTGAGGTCGCTCATGCCGAGGGCACTCGCGGTGGAGCTCATCACGGTCGACGTCTTCGCGATCTTCGCCAGGTCGTTCGCGAGCTGCTGGGAAGCCGAGGTGTCGGAGCTTGTCACGCGGCCGGATCCATCGGCCGCGTTTGTCGTTTGCGTCAGCACGTAGAGCGACACGTTGGCGGTGTAGTTGTTGGTCATGAATCCCCAGCAGTATGCCGCGGTCGCGCCCGCGAACACGAGGGGGAACACGAGCACCAGGTACCATTTCTTTCGAAGGAGCTCGAGCAGCTCAAGCAGGGTCATTGAAGCGGTTCTCCTCTATTCTTCTTACAACAAAGAAGAGGGCAGCTGCGCCCTCTTCTTTGCAATGTCATGCGCGCAGTACGGTTTCCCAGGTCGGGAACCGCGTGTGCTGTCAGTGCTATTCAGCGAGCTTCTTGCGAAGGACCACACCCACGCCAACGGCGGCGATGGCGCACGCGGTGGTGGCGACGGCGATGCCGGTCATATCAACGCCGGTCTGCGGGGAGGTGGCGCTTGCGTCGGTGGTGGCGCCGGTGACGGTGGAGGAGTCAACCGCGATGGTCACGAGCGAGAGGCCATCGGTGGAGATGGTCACATTGCCGTTGGAGACGGTCGCCGTCTTCGCTTCGGTGCCGAGGTTCGCGTCGCGGCCCTGGTGCTCGATGAACACGGTGGCGGTGGCGCCGTTGTACTCAGTTCCTACGTTGAAGGTGAGGGTGTAGGGGCCGTATGTGCTGCCCTCGGGCACGTCGTAAACCTTGAAGGTGCCTACAATCTTCTGAGTGGCGCTGAGCGACACGTTGGAAGCCTGGTCGGAGGTTGCCTCGACGACGAGCTTGCTCGTGGAGTCGTCGGTCTTGCCGCTGACCGTGAGGGTTGCGCCCTGGGATGCAGTGCAGGTGTTGGACGTTACCTTCTGCGGGCTGTTCGATGCCCATGCCAGAGTCGGCATCGCCATGGCGAGGGCGAGCGCGCAAATCATGGCAGTAAGCTTCTTTTTCATTGTTTCCTCTTTCACTTGAGTGAATGCTTCAATGCTGATGATGTGTTGCATCATAGCACATGGGGACGGGGACGTGCGCCACCGTCGGGCAAGCAGTGGGCGAGAGCCCCATTTTGCGGCGAATCAAGGGCAACTTACCTATCCTCATCACGATAATATCTTCCTTATATTATGGTTTCAATGGAGATTGCCTATTCTTAACAAAATTTCGCAATGGGGTGTTTGTTTGAGGACTTACTGTTTATTTTCTATGGAACCCCGACATTTATTTAGGATATGATAAAGATACCGTAATTAATTTAAGATGTAGGGCGAAAGCGACCTGATTCAGGTCGAGGTTTTTGTGCGCGGACGAAACGGGAATATGACGAGCGGAACCCTACATGTCGAGCACATGCGGATGGAGATGGGGAGATGGCGAAGATTTTTCAAGAGGTAGCCAGGCTTGGAGGCACGCGAGTTGGCACGGAGGGAGAGGGACATTTGGTATCGCAGAGCGCTATCGGCATAGCGTTCCGCGCTGCCAAGAGGTCCTTCGACATCGCGGCGTCTGTCGTGGGTATGGTCGTTCTCTCGCCGCTGCTTCTTGCGACTGCGGTAGCGGTGAAGTTCACCAGTCAGGGGCCTGTAATTTTCAAGCAGAAACGCTATGGCAAGGACGAGGTCCCGTTCACGTGCTACAAGTTTCGCACCATGAAAATTGACACGCCTCCGAACATACCGACGCGTGTAATGCGGGAGGACAAGGCCGTCATGACTCCTATAGGTGCCATGCTGAGGAAAACCTCCATCGACGAGCTGCCGCAGCTCGTGAACATAGTGAAGGGCGACATGTCCGTAATAGGTCCACGCCCTATGATCTTGGCGGATTATGAACAAATCGAGGCCCGTGCTCGCTATGGTGCTAATGACATTCGTCCGGGGTTGACCGGTTGGGCCCAGATTAATGGCCGCGATGCGGTGACGGTTGAGGAGAAAGCGCGCCTGGATGGCGAGTACCGACGGAACATGGGATTTCGTTTGGACGCACGGATTTTCTTTCGATCGTTCGTTGTGGTGCTCGGCCGCTTTGGCTACGCAGAGGTCAAAGAAGAAGACGGACAGGCGTACTCCGATTTCTCCCAAGAGGATGAGGTGGGATTATGCGAGTCCCCAAGTGGGGGGCGCGCGGCGTAATGCGCATTCTGATGGTGAGCCAGCACTACTGGCCTGAGCCGTTCAATGTCTCGGATATTTGTGAGGCTCTTGTCGAGCGGGGCCATAGGGTTACCGTGCTGACGGGTATGCCGAATTACCCTGAGGGTGATATTTACTCGGGCTACGAAAACGGGAAAAACGAGTTTCAGCAACGTAATGGCGTCGAAATCGTTCGTGTGCCGCTCGTGCCTCGCAAGCATGATCCGGTTCACCGTGTTTTGAACTATTACAGCTTCGCGCGAAACGGGGAAAGGGCGCAGCAGACACTTCCTGCGAACTTCGATGCAGTTGTCTCTTTTCAGACGTCTCCGGTTATGCAAGCTCGCCCTGCCATAGCCTTTGCTGAACGCACGAGCGTTCCTCTGTTGCATTACGTGGTCGATATATGGCCCGAGTGCTTGTTGGCTGGCGGCGTTAAAAAGGGATCAGCTGTTTACAAGCACTATGCAAAGGTGTCGAGCGGGATATATAGGAAGGCTGATAGGCTGGCGGTCACCTCGCCGTTGTTTGTCGACTATCTAAGCAACCTGCTTGGTCGTCAGGTCGATGCTGCATTCCTTCCTCAGTATGCTGAGGAAGGGTTCTTCGCTCCTTTTGCCGGTTCTGCTCCAGAGGGTTATGACCCATCGAGGTTCAATGTCACGTTTGCGGGCAATGTGGGCGCGGCGCAGTCGGTGCAGACCTTGGTGCGGGCGGCGGCGCTCTTGAAAAACGATGCATCCTTCGCTTTTCATGTTGTGGGATCTGGGTCCGAGCTGAGCGTCTGCGTTAAACTTGCAGAAGAGCTTGGCGCCGGAAACGTGACGTTCCACGGAAGACATGACATCGCTGATATGCCTGCATACTATGCTGCCTCTGACGCGATGGCTGCCACGTTCTCGTCTGACGAGATGCTTGCCTGGACGCTGCCGCGCAAGGTCCAGTCGTACATGGCGGCGGGAAGGCCGATTGTAGCTGCGATTGGTGGCGAGACGGAGCGCGTGGTGAATGATGCCCAGTGCGGAGTGTGCTGCGGAGCTGAAGATGCCGAAGGTTTGGCGGATGCTGTGAGGCGGCTCGCTCAGCTTCCGTGTGAGCACCGCATCGAGATGGGTGCGCGCGGAAGAGAGTATTGTTTGGCGAATTATACGAAGAGAAGTTTCATCGATACACTCGAGCGGGAACTTGAACAGCTGAAAGGCACGAAACATGGCATGTGACATGTCCGCATTTGATAATAAGACCCTCATGATCACCGGCGGCACCGGGTCGTTTGGCAACACCGTGCTCAAGCACTTCATGCATACTGACCTGGCAGAAATCCGCATCTTCTCTCGCGACGAGAAGAAGCAGGACGACATGCGTCACCGCCTGCAGGAGGCTTCTCCCGAGCTCGCCGGCAAGGTGCGCTTCTTCATTGGTGACGTGCGCAACTCGCAGTCTGTGCGCGACGCGATGCATGGGGTGGACTACATCTTCCACGCGGCGGCGCTCAAGCAGGTGCCTTCTTGCGAATTCTTCCCGATGGAGGCTGTGCGAACCAACGTGATCGGCACCGACAACGTGCTCCATGCCGCGATTGACGAGGGCGTTTCTCGCGTGGTGTGCCTGTCCACCGACAAGGCGGCGTACCCCATCAACGCCATGGGCAAATCGAAGGCCATGATGGAATCAATCATCTACGCCAACGCGCGCAATGGCGCCGGCCGCACCACCATCTGCTGCACGCGCTATGGCAACGTTATGTGCTCCCGCGGTAGCGTGATTCCCCTGTTCATTGATCGAATCCGCAAGGGAGAGCCGCTGACGGTGACCGATCCCAACATGACGCGTTTCCTCATGAACCTCGATGAGGCGGTGGATCTGGTTCAGTTCGCCTTCGAACACGCTAACCCGGGTGATTTGTTCATCCAGAAGGCGCCGGCGTCGACCATCGGCGATCTTGCCGAGGCGGTGCAGGAGGTGTTTGGACGTGTGGGAACGCAAATCATCGGCACGCGACACGGTGAGAAGCTCTATGAAACGCTGATGACCCGCGAGGAGCGCCTGCGCGCTGAGGACATGGGCGAATACTTCCGCGTGGCGTGCGACTCGCGCGACCTTAACTATGACAAGTTCGTCGTGAAGGGCGACGTGAAGACTCAGGCGGACGAGGCTTATACCTCCGACAACACCGAGCGTCTCGATGTGGCGGGCACCATCGCCAAGATTAAGACCGCCGAGTATGTGCAGCTGGCTCTTGAGGGTCGAGAGGGCGAGGCGGTGCAGTAAATGAAAGTGCTGGTAACTGGTGCCAAGGGCTTCGTCGGGCGCAATCTTTGCGAGGCGCTCAAAAATATCCGCGATGGCAAGGACAGGCGAGAGAAATATCAGCAGCTCTTGCCGTTGACCGTTTACGAATACGATCGCGATGGCACGCAGGACGAGCTTAGTTTCTTCTGTTCGGCTGCTGATTTCGTCTTCAATCTGGCGGGTATCAATCGTCCGAAGGACCCTTCTGAGTTTATGGAAGGCAACAGGGGTTTCGGCGAGACGTTGCTGGACCTTTTGGGGCATCACGACAACATGTGCCCCGTGATGCTGTCGAGTTCGGTGCAGGCTTCTCTTGAAGGGCGCTACGCTGGTTCGCTCTACGGCGAGAGCAAGCTGGCAGGTGAGGAGCTACTGTTCGACTACGAGGAGCGCACGGGTGCGCCCGTCTTGGTCTATCGTTTCCCGAACTTGTACGGTAAGTGGTGCCGCCCGCGTTACAACTCGGCTGTTGCAACGTTTTGCGACGCAATCGCTAACGAGCGAGAGTTCACCGTGAACGACCCCAGCGTTGAGCTGGAGCTGCTCTATATTGACGACTTGGTGACTGCAATGCTCGACGCGCTGGTGGGGGAGGTGCGCCGCTGCCGCTATGCGGGTGCGAAGTGCGTGCCCGATGAGGCTGGCCGCTACTGCTACGCCCCGGGTGCGCAGAAGGCAACGCTGGGAGAGATTGTTCGTCTGCTGACCAGCTTCCGCGACGCGCGTGAAACGCTTGAGGTCCCTAACCTTGCTGAAGGCAGTTTCTCGAAGAAGCTGTACTCGACGTTTCTTTCCTACTACGAACCGGGGCGCTTTGCCTACGACCTTGCACCCAACTTGGATGCGCGTGGGAGCTTCACGGAGTTTCTGCGCACGCCCGAACGCGGCCAGGTGAGCGTGAATGTGTCGAAGCCGGGTATCACCAAGGGCAACCACTGGCATATGAGCAAGTGGGAGAAGTTTTTGGTTGTAAGCGGCACGGCGTCGATTAAACTCAGGAAAGTCGGGTGTGATGCCGAGGGCAGCCCATTCCCTGTGGACGAGTATGTTGTCAGCGGCTCCGATCTGCGGGTGGTCGAGATGATTCCCGGCTACACGCACTCGATCACCAACCTGTCCGACACCGATGACTTGGTTACGGTGATGTGGGCAAACGAGCCCTTCGACCCGGAGAACCCCGACACGTATTTCGAGGAGGTCTAGCCGCATGGCTGCCGACTACAGCAACATATCTTTCGCAGACGACGGCCGCTTGAAGCTGCTGATCATCGTGGGCACTCGCCCGGAGGTGATTCGCCTGTCCGAGGTCATCAAGAAGTGCCGCCGCCACTTCGACTGTCTGCTGGTGCACACCGGGCAGAACTACGACTACACCCTGAACGGCATCTTCTTCCGCGATTTGTCGCTTGACGACCCCGACGTGTACCTGGACGCCGTGGGCGCGGACCTGGGCGAGACGGTGGGCAACATCATCGCCGCGAGCTACAAACTCATGGCGCAGGTGAAGCCCGACGCGCTGCTCATCGGTGAGGTCTGGGAGGACGCATCCAATAAAATCGCCTACGGCAAGCGCCGCCGCTATTTTATCGACGGGGCGCTGGATTCTGTCATGAATTATCCCTGGCGCAAGGCGATTCTAGACTACTGCCAGGGCCAGGACGACGGCACAGCCCTGCGCCAGAGCGTCCTGCGCATCGCAGAAAATTATCCGCCAGGCGTTTTAAGCTGCGTGATGAATATCCTGGGCACCCACGATACGCCCCGGATTCTCTCCCTCCTGGGCGGCAGCTGCGACGGCACGAAGGATGAGCAGGCGCAGCGCCAGCTCTCCTCTCGGCAGCGGGCACAGGCGCTGGAGCAGCTGCAGACGGCAGCGTTCCTGCAATTTATGCTCCCGGGCATGGCCTGTATCTATTACGGCGACGAAGCCGGGATGGAGGGCTGTGGCGACCCGTTCAACCGCCGCTATTTCCCCTGGGGCGCGGAGGACGCCGCCCTGACGGCGTATTACCGCACGCTGGCCGCCCTGAAAAATCAGGAACCGGCGCTGAAAACGGGAACGATCGGGGCCTTTACTGCGTCCAATGGACAAGTGCAGTTTACGAGGCGCGCGCCGGGCAACTTGCTGCAGATCTCCTGCAACCGCTCCTCCCTGCCGATGCAAGCCCAAGGGCAGCTGCTTTTCGGCTGCAAGCTGGCGCTGGCTGCGCCAGGCGAGATCACGCTGCAGCCCGGCGGGCTCTGCCTCTCCCGGATCCCGGCAACAGTAGAGAAAAACTTACCCATAAGCGAGGTATCTTATGAATTGTAAAGAATGCGGCAGACAGATCCCCGACGGGGCGCTGTTCTGCAAGTACTGCGGCGCGCAGGTGGAAAAGCAAGCCGCGGAGACGGAAGACGTCGCCGCGCCCATCCAGCATCCGCGCCGCAGAGCAAAGAAAAAGCGCGGTCCGAAGCCTGCGGCGATCCTGGCTGTCGTCCTGATCCTGGCCGCAGGCGTCGCAGCAGGTGTGCTCATCTGGAAAAACAGTGGGCAGACCCCGGGCAGCGATGCGCCGCCAGCGGAGGTCCAGGCCCCGGCCGTGACTGCCAGCATCTCGCCCCGGAACAGCCAGGTCGAGGTCGGCAGCAGCCTGGTACTCAGCACGAAACTCTCGGACACGGCACAGACGCCGAAAAGCATCACCTGGCAGAGCAGTGACACTACCATCGCCACCGTCTCGGACGGCATCGTCCGGGGCATCGCGCCGGGACAAGTACAGATCACCGCCAAGCTAGCGCTGGAGAGCGGCAAGAGCATCGAGGCGGAGACGACCGTCCGGGTTGTCAGCCCCAGCGTGGTCTATACTCTCTCGGTCACACCGGCGGACGTCTCTTTGCATGTCGGCGACGCCACCCGGCTGGAAACGCAGCTGGACCCGGCGCCGGAAGCCGACGTGACGGTAGAGCGCACAGACTGGACCTCGGATAACACCGCCGTCGCCACGATCGCCGACGGTCGGATTACCGGCGTCGCTGTCGGGACGGCGAAAATCACCGTCACCCTCACCCTGTCCAATGGCCAGGCTGTGACGGCAAGCGTCCCCGTCACCGTCACGCAGCAGCCTGCACCGGCGCAGACACCGGAGAACAACACACAGACCCAGCAGCAGCCGCAGCAGCCTACCCAGCAGCAGCCGCAGACCCCGACCCCCGCGCAGCCCAGCCAGTCCCAGGGCACGTCCACCGATTATATTCTGCCCACCAGCAACACCGCGCTTGTCAGCTATGACACGCTGCGTCCCCTCTCGGATTGGCAGCTGCGCCTGGCGCGCAATGAAATTTACGCCCGCCACGGCCGCCGGTTCAATGACGCCCAGCTACAGGCCTATTTTGACGGTAAAAGCTGGTACCACGGCACCATCGCGCCGGACGCCTTTGACGCCAGCGTTTTGAATGACACGGAGCTTGCCAATATCGCGCGCATCCAGGAAGTGGAGGCGCAGCGCAAATGAGAAAGCTTCTTTGCCTCATCCTTACGGCCCTGCTGCTCTGCTTTGCAGGCTGCGGCCAGACGAGCGGCAGCCCCGGTGCTGCACCTGCAGACCCGGTCGAGGAGACCGGCTCCCCCGCAAGCGAACCGGAGACGGACACACCGGACGTGCCGGAGACACCTGTGTCAAACGGCCGCACCGTCGTCCTCGATCCGGGCCACCAGGCAGGGGGCGACGCCGGGCAGGAGCCTATCGGCCCCGGCGCCAGCCAGATGAAAGCCAAGGTCGCCACCGGGACTCAGAGCAGCTTCACGGGCCTTGCAGAATACCAACTGACTCTGGACATCGCCCTGCAGCTGGAACAGGTCCTGCTGGAGCGGGGCTACACCGTCTACCTGACCCGGCGGGATAATGAGACCACCATCAGCAACGCCGAGCGGGCACAATATGCCAGCCAGGTCGGTGGGGAGATCCTCGTGCGGCTGCATGCCAACGGCAGCACGGACCCGGCAGCAAACGGCGCAATGACCATCTGCCAGACGCCGGAAAATCCCTACCAAAGCTGCTACGACGCTTCGCATCTGCTCTCCCAGCACCTGCTGGACGCCTACTGTGCCGCCACCGGCTTTGCAAGCCAGGGCATCTGGGAGACGGACACGATGACTGGCATCAACTGGTGCAGCATCCCCAGCACCATCGTCGAAATGGGCTATATGACAAACGAAAGTGATGACGCCCAGATGGCCGACCCGGCCTTCCAGGAAACCATGGTCCAGGCCCTAGCCGACGGTATCGACACCTACTTTGCCGAAGCGGATAAGACCTTCGCCTAACCATTTATAAACCTTCATAAAAATACGGCTTGCAGCCCGGTTTAGGAGCTGCAAGCCGTATTTTTATGCTTTTCTTACATTTTATCCGGCGCCTGGAAGCCCAGCAGGTCGATACAGGTCTCCAAAATGGATTTTGCCAGCGCGATCAGGGCCAGATAACCCTGGCGCTTCTCAGCGTCTTCCTCCGTCAGGATGCGGGTCTCGTGGTAGAAGCTGTTGACATAGCCTGCCAGCTCGTAGATATACGCGCAAATCAAATTCGGCGCTAGGTCGCGGTAAGCGGCGGTCAGCTGGTCGGCAAAGCGGGTGATGCCCAGCATCAGGTTCCGGGCGCTGTCATTCTCCGGCAGTGCGATGGGCAGCTGGCTAGCCTCGACACCGGCCTTGGCCAGGATCGACTTGACCCGGACGATGGTATAGAGGATATACGGCCCGGTGTTTCCCTCAAAGGCGGAGAAGCGGTCCAGGTCAAAGATATAGTCCTTCGTCGGTTGGTTGCACAAATCGCCGTATTTCAGCGCGGCCAGGGCGATCATCTCCGCCGTGCGGCGCATCTGAGCCGGTTCGACGACCTGGTTGTCCTCGATCTTGTGATAGACGAAGTCCGTCGTCTCTTCGATGAGCCGGTCCAGCCGCATGACGCCGCCCTCGCGGGTCTTGAAGGGCTTGCCGTCCTTGCCGTTCATCGTGCCAAAGCCCAAGAATTGCAGCTTCGTCTCCGGCTTTACGATCTGGCCCTTGCGGGCAGCGCGGAACACCTGCTCAAAGTGCAGGCTCTGGCGCTTATCGACGACATAGAGCACCTCATCCGGGGCAAAGTCCTGCATCCGCTGCACTAGGGTCGCCAGGTCCGTCGTGGCGTAAAGCGTCGCGCCGTCGGACTTGACGAGGATGCAGGGGGGGACCTCCTTCGTGTCCTCCGGCATGGCCACAGGGACGACCAGTGCGCCCTCGGATTCCTCCGCCAGGCCCAAGCGCTTCATCTGCTCGATCATCGGCGGTATATAGGACTGGGCGTCGCTCTCGCCGAGCCAGATATCAAAGCTGACATTGAGGTTCCCATAATTCTTCTTGAGGTCCGCCACAGACACGCGCATTATGTGCGCCCACAGAGCCCGGCAGCCCCGGTCGCCCTGCTGCAGCTTCGCCGTCGCCGCATGGGCTTCGGCGGCAAAGGCCGCATCCTGCTTACTCTTGGCCGAGGCGGTGGGATAGATTTCCTCCAGCTCAGAGATGGTGAAGGGGGCCTCTGCCGGGTAGTCCCCGGTGAAGCTCTCGTCAAAATACGGCAGCTCCGGCTGGCGGCAGCGCAGCTCTGCAATGATCAAGCCCATCTGCAGGCCCCAGTCGCCCAGATGAATGTCGCCGACGACGTTGTCGCCGAAGTAGCGGTAAATGCGCTTGATGCTCTCGCCG
>OLPR01003108.1_pt1 | contig 11487 bp, 13 predicted proteins | sample 1672761 | NCBI WGS metagenome assembly OLPR01 (sample SAMEA3136721, study PRJEB25190) | human gut metagenome | biome: human gut; feature: human-associated habitat; material: faeces | place: Austria | collected 2013 | reverse complement strand
CCCAGCGGGTTCACCACGCGGCCGAGCATGGCCTTGCCGGCGGGAACCTCCACGATACGGCCGGTCGTGCGGACCTGGTCGTTCTCCTTGATTGCGGTGACGTCACCCAGAAGCACGGCGCCGACCTCGTCCTCTTCGAGGTTCTGGGCCAGGCCGTACACGGTCTTGCCGCCCTCTCCGATGAACTCGAGCAGCTCGCCGGCCATGGCATCGCGCAGGCCGTCGACGCGCGCAATGCCGTCGCCGACCTGGATGACCGTGCCCACTTCGCGAGACTCGACGCTGACGTTCAGCTGCTCCAGCTGCTTCTTCAGCGCCTCGTCGATGGACTGTGCGGTGATTTCAGTCACTAGCATTCACCTCCATCTGTTGTGTCCTTGAGGACGTTGCGGGCGCGATTGAGCTGCGAGATCATGCTCGCGTCAATGTAGTTGCCGTCAACATCCATGATGATGCCGCCCAGGATGGACGTGTCGATGCGCTCGCGCAGCACCGCGCGCCGCCCCAGATCGGCCTCGGCTTTTTCCGTAATGAGTTGGCGCAGTCCGTCGTCGAGCGGCACGGCGGTGGTCACGTCGACCACGCAAATGCCCAGCTTGTCGCCCAGCAGCTCGCGGTACGCGTCATAGACCCGCGGCAGCAGGTCCGCCTGGCCGCGCTCGGCCATGACCGCGAGCACCTCGCGCAGCGCCAGATGGCAGTCGGCGAAGACGCCTTCCACCAGCTCCTTGCGCTGGGCGGGGGTGAAGTCCGGGTTCGACAGGCTCTGGGTGAGCTCGAGGTCGGCGCGCATGAGGCGGATGATCTCGCCCATCTGCTCGCGCACCTCAAGCACAGCCTCCTGGCCGCCGGCGGTATGGGCGGCATCGAAGAGCACCGATGCGTAAACCGCGACTTCCTCTTTCACGACGAGACGATTAGTTGCCATTGAAACTACCCGCCTCTTTGACGTAGCGCTCGATGATGGCGCGGTGCTCACCCTCGGTGAGATCCTCGCCGATCAGGCGCGCGGCCACATCGACCGAGGTGTCGGCCACGGTGGCCTGCAGCTCGGAGATGGCCTGCTTCTTCTCGGCCTCGATGGCGGCCTTGGCCTTCGCGATCATGTCGGCGGCCTCGGTCTGGGCCTGGGCGGTGATGTCGTCCATGGCGCTCTCGGTCCACACGGCGCTTCCGGCGTCCACCTGGGGCCACCGGGTGATGGCGAGAGCCCGGGTGGGGCACAGAAGCGTGCAGCGCTGGCAGTTCACGCACTTCATGGAATCGGCGCGAAGGGCGCCAGTTTTCTTGTCGCGGTAGTGCACCTCGTTGGCGCATTGACGCACGCACAGGTCGCATTCGATGCATTCTTCCCGGTCGCGCAGTACTTTGTAGCGGGGGTTGCGGAAGTCGCGCATGATTTAAGCCTCCTTCCGGCGGGGCAGCACGCCGACCTCGGCGGACAGAGGACGGATCTCGTTCTTCTGGCGGCCGTCCACGCGGTGGCCCTGGAGCAGCCAGGCCTTGACGATCTTCTTCTGGAACTTATAGGTGATCTCGTCCAGATACTGGTCCATGTCAGGGTACTCCTCCAGGAAGAGCTCGTGCCAGTGGTCGATCAGGGCGTTCCAGCGCTCCTCACGCACGTTCTTGTCGTCGGTGTCCATGGCGGCCTTGGCCTCGTCCATGGTGGCCTCGACGATCTTGTCGAACAGCTCCTGGTCGAAGTCGGCGTGGTCGTAGGTCATCTTCTCCTTGCCGATCTCGGCAACGATCTTGTTGATGAAGTCCACCTGGGCCTTGATCTCCTCGTGGGCCTTCACGATGGCGTCATACATCACATCGTCGGGAATCTGGTCGGCACCGGCCTCGATCATGACGACCTTCTCCTTGGTGGCGGCCACGGTCAGGTCCAGCTTGGAGTTGTGGCGCTGCTCCTGGTTGGGGTTCATGACGATCTGGCCGTCCACATAGCCCACTTCCAGGCAGCCGATGGGGCCGCCCCAGGGGATGTTGGACACAGCCAGGCAGGCGGACACGCCGACCATGGCAGCGGCCTCCGGGGAGCAGTCCCGGTCCACGCTCATGACGGTGCAGGTCACAACCACGTCGTTGCGGAAGTCGCCGGGGAACAGGGGACGGATGGAGCGGTCGATGACGCGGGAAGCCAGCACGGCGGGCAGAGAGGGCTGACCCTCGCGGCGCATAAAGGAGCCGGGGATGCGGCCCACAGCGTACAGCTTTTCCTCAAAGTCCACGGACAGGGGGAAGAAGTCGATGCCGTCGCGGGGACGGGCAGAGGCGGTGACGGCCACCAGCACGGAGGTCTCGCCGTAGCGGACCATGGCAGCGGCGTTGGCCAGCTCGGCCACGTGGCCGAACTCCAGAGAGAAGGGACGGCCGGCGATCTCGGTCTTGTAGATATGGTTGTTGAATTGCTTCTTGGTGATGATCGTTGACATAAGAACAGTCTCCTTTCACGGTCAAATCAGTCAATACGGTGGTTGCATAAACTTGCCCGGAGAGCCGCCTTATTTAGCACTTGAACGCATGTCCGCCCGGCGGGCACAGGTTCAAAGGCTAAACTAGGGCGGGGCGCTCCCCGGATCAGGGCGGATGGGATGGGAAGCAAAGCTGGGGAAAAGGGGCGGTGCAGTTTTGGCCACACCGCCCCCATAAGAAACGAAATTACTTTCTGATGCCCAGCTTGGCAATGATCGCACGATAGCGCTCGATGTCCTTCTTAGCCAGATAGTCCAGCATCTTGCGGCGCTTACCGACCATCTTCAGCAGGCCACGACGGCTGTGGTTGTCGTGGATATGGACCTTCAGGTGCTCGGTCAGCTCCTGGATGCGGGCGGTCAGGATGGCGATCTGGACCTCAGGGGAACCGGTGTCGGTTGCGTGGGTGCGGTTTGCCTCGATCACGGCAGTCTTTTCGTCTTTACGAATCATGGGAAAAATCCACCTTTCAATGATATGCCTCTGACTGAGTGACGGGCGGGTGCAGCCCTGAAAGCAGGCAATATCCCGAAACTAAGTCAGGGTAGAACGTATGTCTTCGCACACGTATTCTATAGTATACCACCGAGCCGGGGGAAAGTAAAGAAAAATTTTAGGCAACAAAACCCCTCCGGAGAACAGCCCTTCTCCTTTGTCAAGCATTTTGCCGCAGGGTCGCTTTCAGTTTGGGGAGCAAGGTCAGGTCGGCGGGGAGCCAATCGACTTGGGGCAAGGTGTCCCGGTCCAGCCACCGGGCGGCCTGGGCCTCGTTCAGGACGATCTCTCCCTCGGTCACAACGCACCAGAAGCAGTCCATGTGCAGGTGAAAGGCGGGGTAGTCATACTCGACCGTGTCGAGCCGTTCTCCCACCTGCACGGTGACGGCAAGCTCCTCTTGGATCTCCCGAACCAGGGCCTGCTGCGGGGTCTCTCCGGCCTCGACTTTTCCGCCGGGAAACTCCCATTGGCCCTTGTTGTCCCCATACCCCCTGGCCGTGGCAAAGACTTGGGTGGGACGGTTCAAATCGTCGCAGATCACAGCGGCGACAACGCGGATGGTTTTCATAGCAAGACCTCTTTTATTTAAAAATGGCGAGACAGTTTTTCTTTAAACTTGAATTTGTTAATTAGAATTGCGTTCAAAGCAACAATTATCTTAACATTCCCCAAATGCACTCCAGTAATGTTAGTGCAAGGATAATGTTAATGACACGGAAATGCCGCAGATAAAACTTCTGAATCAGTACGCCCAAGCCAATCCAAGTACAGGTTGCGATCGTTCCGATCGTTGCAATAACCAGCTCAAAAAACAGCAAAGCCGGAAAAGAGGACATATATCCTAAAACATAACCCGTTAGTGCGGTAACTCCAAACATATAGATCTTCACATTGACAAATTGCAGCATGAAACCTTTCAGAAACGATGCGGATTGCTCTGTGTTTTCTGAGGTCGGCTTACTGAAAGCAATATGAATCGCAAGCCACAGGATATAGGCTGCTCCGATGTACTTCATCACTTCCATTACATTCGGAAGCAAAGAATTAACCCCATATACAAAAATTGCACATAAAATTTGTACTACATAGTAGCCTGCAAAAATTCCAAAGAACAGCGGCTTTCCTTTTTTATATCCATAGTTTGTTACGGTATTTAATGCCAGAATATTTCCCGGTCCTGGTGTAAAGGCATTTACAACACAATAAATCAGAAAATTGCTCAGTACCGCCATAGGCATAATCATCAACCACCTTTCTGCTGATATTATATCAGCAAACAGCGGTACATACATAACACCTATTTTATATGATTATTCATAGCCTATGACTATGGATTGGCTGGAGCATATTTCCGTAATTCTTCCAGATAGCTTTTTCCAAGTTCACTTAATTCCTGATTTTCATTCAGCACATATCCAATATGCATTGTTTCATTTTCTGCAAGCGGAACGGAGATAATATTTTCTCCGTTCAAATATTTCGGGAAAATGCCACTTGAAATAGTATAGGCATTCAGTCCGAGCATGAAGTTGACAATAGCCCCTCTGTCATTGACCCGAATTTCCTTATCCACCGGGATGGAGCTGAATAGTTCCTCTGAAAAATAGACAGATTCATACTCTCCCTGTACAAAGTTTAGCCGCGGATAAGGTGCAAGCTCATGGACGGAAACTACTTTTTTCGATGCCAATGGGTGATCTTTTTGCAAAAAAACATGAGGCTTTGCTGAAAATAGCTCGGTAAACACCAGATGGCTTTCCTCTATCATTTTACGCATGACGACTTCGTTTTCATGCGATAAATAAAGGATGCCTAAATCACAGACACGATTTTTCACATCATCCAATATCTGATGTGTTCCGGTTTCATTATAATAAAAAGCGTATCGTTCTTGTCCAAAACGCTTAACCAACTCCACAAAAGCGTTTTCCGTAAAAGTATAGTGCTGAGAAGATACTCCAAATGTCACTTTTCCCGGAAGATTTGTAACATACCGATCCTCCAGCAGTTCCATCTGCTGTATCACCTGACGAGCATAACCGAGAAATTCAGCACCATCTTTTGTCAGAGTAATTCCTGTTCTGCTGCGGAGAAAAATGGTGATACCAGTCTCTTTTTCCGTTTCTTTGATGGAATTAGACAGACTTGGCTGTGATATAAAAAGCAGTTTCGCCGCTTCGGTAATTGAACCGACTTCTGCTACCTTCAAAATATATTTTAATTGTTGAACCGTCATTTCTTCATCCTTTTTATTCTTACAAATTCCGATTTGTTGGCGTCATGATATCACACATTTCTTCTTCCGTCCAGGCGTAGGAACGCACACATTCTGTATACAGCAGCGGGATGCGAGATGGCAGGAGTTTGGAAAAGGTGACGTCCCAACCGTGGGTTTGGAGCCAGTGGAGGTATTCGCTTTCTGTCCATTGGTGCTCAAAATGGATCCCGGCCAGGCGGAGAAGTTTGGAGCATATACGGCTGAGGATCCCCGTCCCATGCCCCACGAAGTTCGGGGCGATGAGCAGCCCGCCCGTTCGTAGGACACGGTTGATCTCTGCCAGGGCCAGTTCTGGTTCCGGCATCACGTGCAGGGCGTTGGCGATGAGAACGACGTCAAACGAATCCGCTGGGTAGGGCAGCGCGGTGGCATCAGCCACGGCAAACGTCAACTGCGCCGGATAACTCCCTTTTTTGGCTTCCCGGATCATGCCTTCGGAATAATCCGTTGCGACCATGCGCTTGGTTGGATGGGCCACGTGTTTGGCCAGCAGTCCAGGTCCAGTGGCGATCTCCAGCACCTCTTTGCCGGAGATCTGCGCTGGAATGCGGTCGTTCATATATTGATTATATCTCCGGTCTAGCCGCATGGCCTTTTCATAGACCGGCGCATAGAGATCCCAGATTTTTTGGTTCATCTTTTTCCCTTTATTCAGATGGACTAAGCCAGTTGTACTCTTTGCGGCAATCCAAAATGTAGTCTATATACACCGTATCATCTCGGATTTGATACAGGATGAGATACCAATTTTGAATAAACATCTTATGATACTTATTCGGCGGGATGTATGCTTCTTGAAAAAATGGAAAACGATGTGGCATCTGGGAAAGGGAACGCATTGCGGAGAGGAGCTCTTTCTTTTTGGCTGTTGCGGCTTGAGGGTTGACCTGCGCCAGAAAACGAATATGGGTTCCTAACATCCGCTTTGCTCGGTCAGAAACGATGACGCTATAGGTTTTCTTGTCTGTCATGGTGCGGATACCTCGGCAATGACCTCGTCAAGATATGCGTCGAGTTCATCTAAGGAACAGCCGCTTCTGCCTGCGATTCGATCCTCCTCAATGGATAGAAGTTCTTCACGGAGCTGGATCATTTTTTCCCGCCGATTGTACGTTTCGATGTCCATGACGACCAAATCTCCTTCCCCATTTTTTGTTAAGAAGATCGGTTCTGCGGTTTTTCTGCATAGGTCAGCGATTTCATTATAGTTCTGACGGATCGCTGCGGAGGGACGAATATTCATAAGGATACCTCCTCATTGAACGGTAAGTGGTAGCAGTATTTTAACTATATTATATTCATTTCATACAATGAAGTCAACCACGCGGTGGATCAATCTTTTGCCACTCTGAAATGATATAGTGACTCATAAACCGACCCATATCTTCCGCTTGCTGAGTTTCTGCGGTATGATGAGCGCAGCAAACAAGCCAAGCGGACGCAGTCCTGGCTTCGACCCTCAAGCTCCTCATCACTAACGGCCTGGTCAAGCGCAAGTCCTACGACGAGATCCCGCCGAGGGTGGAATACTCTCTGACGGAGAAGGGGCAGTCGGTCGTCCCGATCTTGCAGAGCATCTGCCAGTGGGCAGGCGTCTTCTATAAAGACACCGGCGAACACGCGGTACTGCTTAGATTTATCATACATACAAAATGGAAGTTATCTATTTCTCCTCTTCGTTAAGACCTAGTTCATTACATATTACTTGCTATCCCTGATACCTTATTCTTTCTACCAGCGTTTCCTTTTTCAGATTACTGCTTAAAACACAGGAAAGCACAATTTGTAGAATACCAACCAGAAGAATCATAACAAGAATCGGGATAAGAGGAACGTGATAAACGTTCATTCCAAAAATCCCATTATGCTTCGCATAGGAAAACAGTGCATAGCCAAGGGGCAGACCGGCAGCAAGTGCGACGCAGATGGTGCCAACCGTAAAAATCAAGCCCTGTATTTGTAAGCTCAGATTCAACTGCTTATTGGTCATGCCTACCGCTTGCAGCACACCGTATTCCTGCTTCTTCGTGGTGATATTGATGATCATGGTGTTTGCCAGATTCATAAACCCAATGAGACCGACAATTGCCATGAACAGATAGCAGCCAAGCTTCATCATACGGCTTGCGTATTCTGCGGTTTGCAATTCTGCGTGATAGGTGTTCAGCTTGATATGAGAAGTATCGGAGAGCAGGTCATTCAGGCTTTGCTCTACAGATGCCACATCTTTTTTAGCACAATCCACCCACAGGTATCCATAAGATGTCCCTTTCGGATTTACAGAGCGGTATACTTCTTCCGGAATGACCAGATAAGTGTCCGCGCTTACAAAGGAGCCTGCGATTTTTCCATGATAGGTATAGGTTCCGCTTCCGTTATCAAAGTTGAATGTAATCGGTGCACCCGCAGAATACCCGTCAGCTTCCATCCACATGGACCAGCCAAAGAAAACATCCCCGTTTTTGACAGCCTGTGCATAGTCCATGGAACCGATATCGCCATCCCCGCGCATCATTTCAAAATCCTCTTGATTTACGATTGCAACCGGAAATTTTGTTCCGTTCAGATCTGCAGAGACGATTTCTCTCGTCAGTACATCCGTTACACCGGGGATGGATTTGATTTCTTTAATCAAAGAATCATTCAGTGGGTTGTTCTGTAGGATTGTGTCCAGATTATTCTCCGAATAGGCTTCATCATAATTCTGGGAATAATCCAGCTGCAACTCAAATTGTCCATGGTTGATTGCAATCCGCGCCTCGTGCTCCGTGTCAATATTCCCAACATAATTAGAGATAATTACAAACAATACACAGGAAAGCCCCATGGTAAGAATCGTAGCAATGGTTCTTTTCGGATTGCCTGTCACATTTGCCATTGCCATGGAGAAAACGGTGACATCTTTTCTGCCTTTTCGTCTGCCCTGTTTTTGCGTTTTGGAGCCGTCAAGATACCGTGTCGCTTCGATGGGTGAAATCCGGGAAACAATTTTCATGGGTTTGCGCAGAGCCAAAACGACCGTAAGAAACGATACAAAAATGCAGATGAGCATAATTGTCAGTGAAAACAGAGGCACCTGATGGTTCTTGATTCCGGACGATACCAGATTTCCCTGCTCCACCAGCCAGTTGAAGCTGACTTTTGCAATCAGGAAACCAAACAGCAGCCCCAGCGGTATCGAAGGAACCGCCAGAAGAATGCCCTCACGAAAGATCAACTGCTTCATCTGCTTTCTGGTTGCACCCAGCGCCTTGATTTTTCCGTACTCCTGAACCTTCTGGGCGATCCCGACCTGGAAGATATTATAAATGACCACAACGGAAAACAGCACGATTCCGAGGATCAGGGTTCCACAAACCACAATCATTTCATAGCTCGGCTGCAATACCCACTGCAGGTAGAGGTCATTGATGATCACGTTTTTCTGGTCAATGCCGCAGGAATCCGCGATTTCTTTTATAACAGGCGCAACATTATTCATAGATACATTTGCAGAATCGCTCAAGGTAAAATAGATATTATATTGCCTGTCACCCTCCGCAACACGCTCATTATAAAAATCCTGCGAACCGAATACAACATAGGAAGCCTCGATGGTATATTCATCCCGGTCATATAAAATCCCGCTGACAGTAAATTCCACCGGTGCGTATTCCGACTGCATGCCGGAACGGTACTCCAATGTTACGGTGTCTCCGACCTTTACATCATGGTATCCCACTGCATCAAAGAAAGCGCGTCCTGCGGCAATTTCCTGCGCCTTTTCCGGATAGGTACCTTCCTTCAACACATATTCCTGATTATAGGGAAGCATTTTCCTGACCGTTTCATCCGCACTGACAAAGCCGCCATTTTCATTTCCTTTCAGGATGCCCTCCGTACACATGATGCCGATATCAGATATCTCAGCTCTGCGTTCCACTTCTTTTAATTGCGTACCATCTGCGGCGATAAACAGGCCGTAGTTGCTTCCGTATGAGCTTGCAGCCTGATCCTTCTGTAAGAGGATCAGTCCATTTCCAATTGTACTGATAATGACCAGAAGCATGGTAGTCAGGCAAATCGCCGTCATAATGAGGACACTTCTTGTCCGATTTCTTTTGTCGTTGCTGAATGCAATTTTGCTGATCGTCCTCAATTGAAATCCACCACCTGTCCATCCTCGATGACTAAAATACGGTCAGCAACCTGCGCGATCTCATCATCATGGGTAATCATTACAATCGTCTGTCCATATTTTTTTGCGCTCATTTTCAGCAGCGCGATCACCTCGTCACTTGTCTTGGAATCAAGATTTCCGGTTGGCTCGTCCGCAAACAAAATCTCCGGTCTGTTTACCAAGGCTCTTGCAATCGCAACGCGCTGCTGCTGTCCTCCGGAGAGGGTATTCGGAAGATTATGAATCCGGTGTTCAAGACCCAGTGTGGTGATAATATCATTGACATAAGCTTTATCCACTTTTTTTCCGTCAAGCCCCAACGGAAGAACGATATTTTCCCACACATTGATGGAGGATACCAGATTGAATGCCTGAAATACAAATCCGATCTTTCTTCTCCGGAAAACGGCAAGCTGATCCTCCTTCATGGAATACAGATCCTTGTCAGACAAGATCACGCTGCCGCTGGTTGGTGTATCCAGCCCGCCCAGCATATGCAGCAGGGTACTTTTTCCGGAGCCGGATTTTCCGACAATGGCGACAAATTCTCCCTGCCCAATCTGGATATTCACATGATTGACGGCTTTGACCTGATTTTCCCCCGTCCCATAAAATTTGCAAAGCTGATTCGTTTCTAATATCACGCCCACTCCAATGGCCTCCTTTTCTTATTTACCAGCATTGTATCAAAGGAACCTTTCATTTCACTTTCAAAAAGAGAGCAGAAGTCTTACAGATTTGAAAGACTTCTGCTCATCATCTCTACGAAAGTCCATTCTCCGGCAGCTGAATCAAAAAGGTACTTCCTTTTCTGACTTTGCCGGAGGCTACCGTGATTGTCCCACCATGCTGCTCAATAATCTGTCTGGACAGATACAGACCGATGCCAGTTCCGCTCTTTTCGCGGACTTCCGGCGCAGTCCCTCTGTAAAACCGCTGGAATATTTTATGGTATTCACTCTGCGGGATTCCGATTCCCTGATCCTCGATCTCAATTCTCACAAAGCCGGTTCTTTTTTGTAGACGGATCGTGATTTTTGAATGTTCTGGGCTGTATTTGATGGCATTGTCCAAAACGTTAATGATTGCTTCTCCAAGCCAACGTTTATCCTGCATGAGTGCACAATGCTCCAGTGATTCGTTGCAGTCGAAAATAAGTTCTATCCCTTTCTCCGCTGCCTTTGGATACGTTCGGTTTACTGCGGAGATGATCGTATCCATAATGGGAAGTGTTTTCTGATCAAGCTGAATCAAACCTGTCTCCAGTTTGGATATTTCCAGCAGAGACTGCAACAATGTTTCCAATCCGTCCAATGCACTCCGGCAGCGGATGCGAAATTCCTGTTGCTCCGTCTCACTCAGATTGTTCCGCAGCAATATGCTAAAGCAGGTATCCAAGGCTGCAACCGGGGTTTTCAGCTGATGGGAAATGTCGGATACCATTTCCTTTGTGCTTTCCTTCTCCGCTCTGGCTTCCTCTTGCAGCAGCTGGATATGATGTCCGATTGCTTCAAGCTGAAATTTCAGTCTTTCCTGCCCGACATGATCTTCTGTGTCCGGCACTACCTCAAAGTGATTTTCCCGAAATGCAATCAGGATTTGCTCTAGCTGCTCCAATCGTTTCCGACTTTCTTTCGCCTCAGCTTTCTTCCGGTAAAACAGGAACGTTAGCAAAGACAGACATAGCACTGCACTTGTACAGCCGGTTATCATGATATTCTGCCGGAAGCGCACATAAAACGAAGTCCCTTTGTTTTCCCAGTACCCGTATTGCTCTAGTAATTGCTTACCTTGTTCATTGGCTTGATGGTCGTTTCCTTTCAGCCATCCTGCGGCAACATCCATGCCGGTGGTCTCTGCGCCCGCCGCAACTTCTGTCAGGATATCCATTTTACATTGATAATCCTGATAATATAAATAGGTGGTAAAGCAGTTCAATACCGCAAAAAAGAGTAGAACCGGCAGCACCAGTGACAAGGCATCAACCCACTTTTTACGATGTCGTTTCGTCACTGACTTACCTCCTGATTCCATATATACCCAAGACCTCTGATATTCTTTATATAGACCG
>OLPR01003103.1_pt1 | contig 11502 bp, 12 predicted proteins | sample 1672761 | NCBI WGS metagenome assembly OLPR01 (sample SAMEA3136721, study PRJEB25190) | human gut metagenome | biome: human gut; feature: human-associated habitat; material: faeces | place: Austria | collected 2013 | reverse complement strand
CCGGGAGCCTTGCAGGAGGGGCTGGCGGACTGGCTGAAGGAGGCCGACGTGGTGGTCATCCCGACCAGGACCACGTCGAGGGACATCGAGCCGCTGATGCGCATGCGCAAGGCGGTGTTCAAGAACGGCCGCGCGAAGATTGTCTACGTGATGAACGGGTGGAACCGCTTCAAGGCGTCCCGCGACTTCATGGAGTGGTTCGAGGGTCTGGCGGGCGACCAGACGGTAGTCACTCTGCCCCAGTCCGAGGCGTTCGTTCAGGCGGGAGCCGCCGGCAAGTCCGTGGTCGAGTTCGACCGACGCGGCAAGGCGGCGAAGGCGACTCTCGCTCTGGTGGGCACGGTGCGCGAGGCCGCGGGGTTCCCGAAGGAATAAGTAATTGATGAATTAAGTAAAAATTGAATGACGGAGTTCACGAGTATAAGCCCTGTTAAGGCATGAGCGGCAAGCCTATAAGACCTTAGGAACCTACCGACTGTGACGGGTCGGTCTGGGACGGGCACAGCGTCTGAAATCGCACACATGTGACGAGCGGTGAACGAAGGCGACTATCCGTGGGATAGGTGTCTTCGGTTGCCGCTCTTTTTTCGTGGCTCCTCCGTCAACTGACGAGAGGAGACATGAAATGGCAGGTAGTAACAGTAATTTAGGCGCTGCAAAGCGTGCGAAGAACGATGAGTTCTATACCCAGTTGACGGATATCGAGAAGGAACTTCGTCATTATCGTAAGCATTTCAAGGATGCGACAGTTCTCTGCAACTGCGACGACCCGTTCGAGAGCAACTTCTTCAAGTTTTTCGCGTTGAACTTCGACCGCCTTGGATTGAAGAAACTGATTGCGACGTGTTATGAGGGGTCGGCTGTCGCCGAGTACCGTGACGGCAAGGCAAAGCCCTATAAGGCGGTCGTCACAACGGTGCATGACACGACCGGGGACGGCGGCGTCGATATGGAAGACGTCCGTAACCTGTTCGAGCTTGGCGAGAACGAGCTTGTCGAGCTTGAGGGTGACGGTGACTTCCGCTCCGAGGAGTGCTTGGCACTGCTCGATGAGGCGGACATCGTGGTTACGAATCCGCCGTTCTCGCTGTTCCGAGAGTATGTGGCCGTCCTGATGGAGCATCAGAAGAAGTTCGTGATTGTCGGCAATAAGAACGCAATTACGTATAAGGAGATTTTTCCGCTTCTGAAGGATGACGTAGTGTGGCTTGGCTGTGAGTCGCCTTGTGAGTTTTTTACTCCAGAGGGTATGACGAAGAAAGTCAACGGTTTGACGCGTTGGTTCACGAACCTCGATATCAAGAAGCGCCATGAAGAGCTGATTCTGGTCAAGAAGTATGCAGGGCACGAGGACGAGTATCCGACGTATGACAATTACGACGCTATCGAGGTGTCGAAAGTTGCGGATATTCCGCTGGATTACGACGGCGTTATGGGAGTGCCGATAACGTTCTTGGATAAATACAGTCCTGACCAGTTCGAGATTGTTGGTTATAGTCGGGAAATCGCTACGCCGATTAAATCAGTAGCTAAATCGAATGATGTTTATCAGCAAGGCGGTAATGCTTTTTATATACGTACATCTGAGCATCAGTTACGTCGTTTGTACGGTCGCATTGCTATTCGCAATAAGCATCCCGAGCTGTAAAAGCGCAGGTCAGAGACTTGGTTTGTATGGACAAACCGATGCCGCGTAGTGTATAATTGAGCAAATGTGTAAATGATTAAAGGAGGTCGAGCCATGGCGAACATGTTTGAGAAATACGCTGCCGACCGCGAGGCCGAGCAGAAGAAGATAGAGGAGGCCGTCGTCGCCGACACGACGGCGGACGAGAAGCGCACGACGCTCTCGCTGTCGCTCACCGTGAGCGACAAGAAGGCGCTCAAGATGATAGCCGCGGAGCGCGAGACCACGATTGCCGCAATCATCCACGAGTGGGTGCAGGAGCATCTGGAAAATTGATTTGAGAGGAGTAGGAACTATGTTGACAAGAGAAGACGTAATGGAAAAGCTCAAGAATGGCGAACTGACGCCGCAGGACATTGCCGCAAATGGCTGGATGTGCTCTGTGACGCAGCGTATCGGCAAGATAAAGCAGCCGAGAGGCGGCTACATCAAGCCCAAGGAATTTGAGCAAACGGTGCTCGACGGGGGCGGCATTGACGATTTGCACCCGGCGGAAAACGTATCTCCGGGCTTGGTTGGCATTGCGGTGGATTATCTCACTCGATTCATGTCCGGGACTTCGGCCGAAGAGGCGTTTAAGGTTTCCGGACTGGGCGCGCATGCCGTTCGACAGCTGAAATTGTTTGAGCAGCTGTTGTCGAATGTGAATGGATTGGACGACGATTCCATTGTCGCCGCCGTAAAGCTGTCTGGATTCGATTCCGCATACAGAGCTGGCGTCATGGCATACCGCCCTGTGGAAGACATTGAGCCTGATGGCGACACGATTGAGAACATACGCGTAATGGTCGAGCGTTCGTTGCGATTCTTCGAGCAGTACGGTCCGAAAGTGCTGGACGGTCTGACTTTTGAAGGCGGATACACCGGCTACGTTGCTACTGGTGACGGCGATTTTCTGACGAATGACACGCTTTGGGATTTCAAGGTGTCAAAGCAGAAACTTCAAAACAAGTACACCCTTCAGTTGCTCATGTATTGGCGTATGGGGCTTCATTCTGTTCATCCCGAATACAAGCACGTGAAATACCTTGGTGTGTACAATCCGCGTATGAATGCGGTGTACCGACTCGATGTGAGCAAGATTTCCGCAGATGTGATTTCGACAGTAGAGACCGAAGTTATCGGTTATTAGCAGCTAATTAGCCCGTCGCTCTTTTGGGCGGCGGGCTTTATAATTAAATGCGTATTTACGCAATTCATCATATAGGAGGAATAGACGTGAAAACCTATAAGCAGAAAAGACAGGGGGTGGTAAACCTATGGCACGTAAGAAGAAATTCGCGCCGAACGACAACAACCTTGCGATAGCGTACTATCGCTTCTCGTCCCACTCGCAGAATGAGGCGAGCATCGACCAGCAGCGCGAGCTTGCCCACGACTGGGCGGATGCGCACGGCTTCAAAATCGTGCAGGAGTATGAGGACGCGGCAATATCCGGCACCACGGACGCACGACCGGGGTTCCAGCAGATGCTGTCGGAAGTCGCAAAAATCCGTCCCCATACCCTCATCATGTGGAAGACCGACCGTCTGGGACGCGACAAGTACGTTCTGGCGATGGCGAAGAAGAAAATCCGCGACGCGGGATGCGAGATTCACCTGCTCGCCGAGCACATCCCGACGGAGGGACCCGAAGGCGTCCTCATCGAGGGGCTGATGGAGGCCATGGCGGAGTATTACAGCCGCCAGCTGTCGCAGAACATCCAGCGCGGCATGGACTACAACGCGCAGCACGCCCTGTACAACGGCCACAAGCTGTTCGGCTACGACGTGGACAGGTCCACGAAGAAGTACATCCCGGACCCGAACACGGCGCCGTTCGTGCAGTGGGCGTTTAGGGAATACGCGTCGGGCAGGCCGCTGAAGGCCATTGCCGAGGAGATGAACGCGCAGGGCCTGCGCACGCCGAGGAACGCGAAGTTCAGCGTGAACATGCTGAACAAGATGCTCAAGAACCGCGCCTACATCGGCGAGTACCACCACGGCGACATCACGGTCGAGGGCGGAATGCCCGTCCTTGTCGACGAGGCGACCTTTGACAGGGCGCAAAGGCGGTTCGCCGAGAACAAGCGCAAGGGTTCCCAGCGGGCGCACGGCATGGACGACGCCGAGGCTCCGCGCTATTGGCTTACGGGCAAGCTCTATTGCGGTGAGTGCGGGAGCACCATGCAGGGCGTGTCCGGTACGAGCAAGACCGGGCGGACGTATTACTACTACTATTGCTCCGCCCAGCGCAGGAAAGAGTGCCACCTGCACAAGGCCCGCAAGCAGGACCTAGAGGACATGGTGCTGTTCGCCCTGCACAACATCGTCGACGACGAGGAGAACGTGACGGCGCTCGCCCTGGACGCGGCGGAGTATTACGAGAAGAGCCACAACGACACCGCGTATCTCGAAGCGCTGGAGGCGAAGCGCAGGGAAGTGGAGAAGAGCCTCGCGAACCTCGTGAAGGTCATCGAGAAGGGCGTGGTCAGCGATACGGTGACGGAACGTCTCACGCAGCTCGAGGAGCAGAAGAGCGCCCTGAACGATGCCATAGGGACGGAAAACGTCCGCGTGTCGCTGTGCGAGGACAGGCACAGCATCCAGGCGTACTTCGACAAGTTCCTGCATGCCGACGTGAACGACCCGGAGATTCGAGACCAAGTCTTCGAGTATTTCGTGGACAAGGTCTATCTGTACGATGACAAGCTCGTCGTGAGCATGTGGTTCTCCGAGGACGACAAGCAGGAAATCACGTGGCGGGACTGGTTCTCGCTGGATGAGTATTGGACCGACGAATCCCCTTTTGTTAAAGGGGGAGGCGTCGAGTTCGACTGCTTCCCCCTCGGCTCCACCATAAGACCACCGTAATTTTGATAGAATTACGGTGGTCTTTTTTAGCTGAAATTCTATGTTCAAGCCTTCTTGTTGACTGCTTCAAAATATGTGGTGCTGTCCACGGCTTCCAACCATTCATTGCTGGTTTCGTCCCCCGGAACCTCTACCGCCAGATGAGAAAACCAGCTATCCGGTGCAGCGCCGTGCCAGTGCCTTACGCCCACAGGAATGTTCACCACATCGCCCGGATGAAGCTCCTGTGCCGGTTTGCCCCATTCCTGATAGTACCCGCATCCGGCCACGCAGACGAGGATCTGCCCGCCGCCGCTTTTCGCGTGATGAATGTGCCAGTTGTTGCGGCAGCCCGGCTCAAAGGTCACATTGTAAATGCCGACCTGCGCGGTGGAAAGGGGGGCGAGGTAGCTTTGCCCGACAAAGTATTTTGCAAAGGCGTCATTGGGTGCGCCGATGGGAAAGACCATTTCGTTTGCGTGTTTGGTCTTTGCATCGGCAGCATCGTCCTCCGCCCAGACCTCCTTTGCCATACGGAAGGCCGCCCACGCCTTGGGCCAGCCCGCATAAAATGCCGCATGGGTCAAGATCTCCGCAATTTCCGTTTTCGTCACACCGTTATTCTTCGCTGACATCAAGTGATACTGAAATGAGGAATCCGTCAGTCCCTGTGCCATCAACGCAACCACGGTTACCATGCTGCGGTCCCGCAGGGAGAGTTTGTCCTCCCGGCTCCACACCTGCCCGAACAACACATCATCATTCAATTCCGCAAATTTGGGAGCAAATTCCCCTAGAGCATCTCTGCCTGCCGTTTGTTTGACTGCCATATTCCATTCCTCCTATCAAATTTTCAGTGTGTTGACCCATTTCTCCACAGCAGCGGCGCTTTCGCTGCTTTGCATACGTTTACCGGGCAGCCATATTGCCGCGGGGCAGACAGCCTTGAGAATGCTGTCTGTTTTGCCCATGCCGCTGCCGCCGGAGGTGGCAAAGGGAATCACGGTTTTTCCGGCAAAGTCATAGCTTTCCAAGAAAGCTTCAATGATGCGCGGCGCTTGATACCACCAGATAGGAAATCCCACAAACACTGTGTTATACTGTGCCATATCCGCAAGCTTGCTTGCAATAGCGGGGCGGCTGTTGTCATCGTTCATCTCCGCAGTGCTGCGGCTGCGTTTATCCATCCAGTTGAGGTCGGCAGCGGTATAAGGTACCTTCGGCACAATTTCAAACAAGTCCCCGCCAACAACGCCTGCAATGGTTTTCGCCAACTTCGCGGTTTCTCCGCTGGCAGAAAAATAGGCTACCAATATCTTTTTCATGTGTGTCACTCCTGTCAGTTCAAAATATGTTCTACGTACCGGAAATGCTTGCTCACACCTCCTTGCCCATCCGATAGGCCTGTTCCAGCGCAGGATGACCGGCGATCTTGCCCACATCGTTCACGCCGCCTGCGAACACGGTGCCGGCCAGCGTGCAGCGGGGGAAGCAGTCCACCCAACCCTGCACGGCCTTCTCTGTGCCCTCGAAGGTCTCCGGCGCATCCTCGGCTGCCGTTGCCAGCAGATACGCTTGGGTAAAGGCATAGTCCGTATCATAGAGCGGATTGGCGCGATCCAGCATGGTCTTGAGCTGACCGCTGACGCAGTAGTAGTAGACGGGCGTTGCGAACACCAACACATCGGCGTCGTGCATTTTGGCGGCGATCTCCACGGCATCGTCTTGGATGACGCAGTGCCCCAGCTTCAGGCAGGCAAGACAGCCCTTGCAGAAGCCAACCTGCTTGTCCCGCAGAGACACGGTCTCCACCTGATTGCCTGCCTCCCGTGCGCCCTTGGCGAAGGCTGCCGCCAGCGTTTCGGAGTTGCCGCCCTTACGGGGGCTGGAGGAAATGATCAGCACCTTTTTATTCATCGTAAAACACTCCTTGCGTTTTGATATTCTCTGTGCTATTCTCATGGTATCACCTAAACCTAACTTTAGGTCAAGATATTTTTCGCTTTTTTGGGAGGTTTTTCATGTATTCGATTGGACAGGTGGCAGAGATGTTCGGATTGCCTATCTCCACGCTACGCTATTATGACAAGCAGGGCTTGTTTCCGAACATGGAACGGGCGTCCGGTATTCGCAGATTCAGTGATCAGGAGATCGAGGCACTCCGCGTCATTGAGTGTTTGAAAAAAGCCGGCATGGAGATCAAGGATATCCGGCAGTTCATGGACTGGTGTGCGAAAGGCCCGTCCACCTATCCCCAACGCAAGGCCATGTTTGAGGAGCGGAAAGCCCACATGGAGGCAGAGATCGCCCACATGAACCAAGCGCTGGATATGCTGAAATTCAAATGCTGGTACTATGCGCAGGCGATCCGGGACGGAAATGAGGAGAGACTCACCGACATGATCCCCGACAAACTGCCGGAGGAGATTCGTGCCATCTACGATAACTCCCACAAAGAATGAACCCTGTTTTGAGCCTATATGAAAACAGGAGCGCAACAGAAAAAACAAGGCACCCCCTGAGCGGGACACGGCACAAAGCGCCGGCGCAAGGCAAAAATCTCCCCTGCCACAGACGTAGCAGGGGAGATTTGCTTGCACAGTTTGTTCAGAGGGAGAACGCCGGATCAGGCCAGAGCGGCGGTGATGATGGCCATCTTATAGACCTCGTCGGCGTCGCAGCCGCGGGAGAGGTCGTTGATGGGGGCGTTCAGGCCCTGCAGGATGGGGCCGTAAGCGGCGAAGCCGCCCAGACGCTGGGCGATCTTATAGCCGATGTTGCCGGACTGGATCTCCGGGAAGATGAAGGTGTTGGCGTGACCGGCGACCTTGGAGCCGGGGAACTTCTGCTGACCGACCACGGGGGAGACGGCGGCGTCGAACTGCATCTCGCCGTCGATGGCCAGCTCAGGAGCAGCGGCCTTGGCCTTCTCGCAGGCGTTCTTCACCTTGTCCACAGCCTCGCCCTTGCCGGAGCCCTTGGTGGAGTAGCTCAGGAAAGCGATCTTGGGGTCGATGCCGAAGGTAGCGGCGGTCTTGGCGCACTCCAGGGCGGTCTCGACCAGTGCATCCTCGTCGGGATCGATCTGGATGGCGCAGTCGCCCATACACAGGCGCTCGTCCACGCCGTTCTTCTCGCGCTGCAGAATAAAGCAGGAGCTGACGTTCTTGTTGCCGGGCTTGGTCTTGATCAGCTGCAGAGCAGGACGGACGGTGTCGGCGGTGGAGTAGGTGGCACCGCCCAGCAGGCAGTCGGCCTCGCCCATCTTCACCAGCATGGTGCCGAAGTAGTTGCCCTTCATCAGGTTCTTGCGGCAGTCCTCCGGGGACATCTTGCCCTTGCGCAGCTCGACCATCTTCTCGACCATGGCGTCCATGCCGGCGTAGGTGGCGGGGTCCACGATGCGCACGCCCTCGATGTCATAACCGCCCTTGGCAGCAGCGGCCTTGACCTCGTCCTCCACGCCCACCAGGATGGGGGTCAGGAAGCCGTCCTTCTTCAGACGAGCGGTGGCCTCCAGGATACGGGCGTCGGCGCCTTCGGTAAAGACCAGGGTGCGGGGATTGGCCTTCAGAGTTTCGATCAGTTTTACGAACATGTTAGCTTACCTCCAAAATCATAAGACGAAATCCGTCTTTTCCTTACGAATCAACTTGTTTATTGTAACACCATCTGACCGGGGATGCAAGAGGCTCTGCGTCTCAATAAAAATTTAAGAAAAAGTTCATAGAGATTTCTGAATTCTTCTGATATATTATGGGCCATCAAGACAAAAGGAGATCATCCCCATGACCAAGACACACACCAAACGAGTTCTCGCTGCGCTGACGGCGAGCTTGCTGAGCCTGAGCCTCCTGGCCGCCTGCGGCGGACAGGACAGCGCCGCCGACGCGAGCACCCAGCCCGACACCAGCCAGGCGCAGACCGACCAGACGGACCAGACCGACCAGACCAGCAAGTCCACCGTGACCACCGTGGGCGAGTTCACCACCCAGGACCTGGACGGCAACACCGTCACCCAGGACATCTTCAAAGAACACAAGCTGACCCTGGTCAACGCCATGGGGACCTGGTGCTCCCCCTGCGTGCAGGAGCTGCCCGAACTGCAAAAGCTCTATGAGAACATGAAGGACAAGGGCGTGGGCGTGATCAGCATCGTGACGGACACCCTCGGCGCCGACAACAAGCCCGACCAGGCCACCGTGGAGACCGCCAAACAAATGGTGGAGAAGAGCGGCGCGACCTATCCCTTCCTGGTGCCCGACGCGGGCTGGCTCAACGGCCGTCTGGCCCACATGGAGACCTTCCCGGAGAGCTTCTTCGTGGATGAAAACGGCAATATCGTCGGGGAGCCTTCCTTCGGCAGCCACGATCTGGCCGAGTGGACCAGCATCGTAGAAAACACGCTGGCGAGCCTGGATCAAGGCGCATGATGCGCCGCCTGACCCTTCCGCTTTTGCTCATCGTTGTGGGGGCGGCGCTGGTCTGCTTCGGCGCGATGCGGGGCGAAGTCTCCGTGGTGCTGACCAAGGCCACCCACATCTGCTTGGAGTGTATCGGCATTGGATAAAAAAACACAAGCGCCCAAGCGAAAGCGCAGCTGGCGGCACGGCTTCCAAGCCCTGTGGGCCTTGCTCACCAACAGCTATCTCATCGGGTTTGTCCAGGGGAAGATCTACCAGGGCAAGGGCAAAACGCTCTGCGTTCCCGGCCTGAACTGCTACTCCTGTCCGGGGGCGGTGGGGGCTTGTCCCATCGGGGCGTTTCAGGCGGTGCTGGGCAGCTGGAATTTTAAGGCCCCGTTCTATGTGGCGGGCTTTCTGGTCTTTGTCGGGGCCGTCATGGGGCGGCTGGTCTGCGGCTGGCTGTGTCCCTTCGGGCTGATCCAGGAGCTGCTCCATAAGATCCCCTTTCCGAAAAAGATCCGGACCTTCCGGGGAGATCGCCTTCTGCGGAAGGCAAAATATGTGATCTTTGTCCTCTTCGTGGTCCTGCTGCCCCTGTGTCTGGTGGATGCCCTGGGGCAGGGTTCCCCCTATTTCTGCAAGCTGCTCTGCCCCGTGGGGGCCTTGGAGGGCGGCTTGCCCCTGGTCCTGCTGAACAAGGGCCTGCGGGCGACCATCGGCTGGCTGTATGCCTGGAAGATGGTGCTGTTGGGCGGGACGATCGTCGCCGCCCTGGTGATCTACCGGCCTTTCTGCAAGTACCTCTGTCCGCTGGGGGCGGTGTACAGCCTGTTTAACCCCGTCTCCCTGGTGCGGTACCGGGTGGATGCCGACGCCTGCGTCTCCTGCGGGAAATGCGCCAAGGTCTGCGGCATGGGCTGTGACCCGGTGAAGCAGGCCAACGACTTGGAGTGTATCCGCTGCGGCGACTGTAAGCGGGCCTGCCCGACCCAGGCCATCCACAGCGGCTGTCGGAAATGAACGAGGGGGCTATCTTTGCGGGGAAAAATCTGGTACACTAGACCGGACCAAACTGAGAAAGGGGACCACCCGCAATGCCCAAACGCATGGTACTACAACAATACTTCGGATACGACGACTTCCGCCCCGGCCAGGAGCCGCTCATCGACGGCATTTTAGCCGGGCGGGATGTCTTGGGTATCATGCCCACCGGGGGCGGCAAGTCCATGTGTTATCAGATCCCGGCGCTGCTCCTGCCGGGGCTGACGCTGGTCGTCTCGCCCCTCATCTCCCTGATGAAGGATCAAGTGGCGGCGCTCAACGGCGCGGGCATCCCGGCGGCCTTGCTCAACAGCTCGTTGGACGAGGCGTCCTATCGGGAGACCTGCTGGCAGCTCCGGCAGGGGATGCACAAGCTCCTGTACGTCGCCCCGGAGCGGCTGGAAAACGAGGGCTTTCTGCGGCTCATGCAGGAGCAGGAGATCTCCATGATCGCCGTGGACGAGGCCCACTGCGTGTCCCAGTGGGGGCAGGATTTCCGGCCCAGTTACTTAAAGATCCCCGACTTCGTGGCCCGGCTGCCCCACCGCCCGGTGGTGTCGGCCTTTACGGCCACGGCCACGGCGGAGGTCCAGGCGGACATCGTCCAGCGGCTGGAGCTGATCGACCCGGTGAAGATCGTGACGGGCTTCGACCGGCCCAACCTCTATTTCGAGGTCCGGCGGCCCACCCAGAAGCTCCCGCTGCTGACCCAGCTGGTGGAGGACCGGGCCGGGCGCAGCGGCATCATTTACTGCGCCACCCGCGCCAACGTGGAAAAGGTCTGCGACCATCTGCGGCAGCGGGGCATCCCCGCCACCCGCTACCACGCGGGCCTGAGCGAGGCCGAGCGGCGGCAGAACCAGGACGATTTTCAGTTTGACCGCGCCCCCGTCATGGTGGCGACGAACGCCTTTGGCATGGGCATCGACAAGTCCAACGTCAGCTATGTCTTCCACTTCAACATGCCCAAGAGCCTGGAGGCCTATTACCAGGAGGCCGGCCGCGCCGGGCGGGACGGGGAGGCGGCAGAGTGCATCCTGCTCTTCGCCCAGGGAGACGTGGCCACCGCCGAGTTTTTCATCCACCAGAGCGGGGACAACAACGAGGCCCTCACCCCGGCGGAGCTGAAGGAGATCCAGGCGCGGGACTACCAGCGGCTGGAGGCCATGGTGGGCTACTGCAAAACGTCTCGCTGCCTGCGGGGGCATATTCTGGACTACTTCGGCCAGCGGCATGAGGCACGGTGCGGCAACTGCGGCAACTGCCGCCGGGCGTTTGTCCAGGTGGACATCACCCGTCAGGCGCAGATGATCTTATCCTGCATCAAGCGGGCGCAGGCGAAGCTGGGGTATTATGTGGGGGCAGTCCTCATCATCCGCACCCTGTTGGGCAGCAAGGACAAACGGGTGTTGGAGCTGGGGCTGGACACGCTTTCTACGTATGGTATTATGAAAGGCACCGACAAAAAGACCATGCGGGACTATCTGGACGCCATGGAACAGGCGGGGGTGGTGACCACGGAACCCCGACACAAGAC
>OLPR01003101.1_pt1 | contig 11511 bp, 10 predicted proteins | sample 1672761 | NCBI WGS metagenome assembly OLPR01 (sample SAMEA3136721, study PRJEB25190) | human gut metagenome | biome: human gut; feature: human-associated habitat; material: faeces | place: Austria | collected 2013 | reverse complement strand
CGTAACATCAAGTCTTACAAAAGCAGCAATTTATGGAAAAGATGCGAACTGGGGAAGAATTCTTTGCGCACTTGGATATGCGGGAGTTGATTTTGATCCAGTGAAGGTTGACATCAGCTTAAAGAGTGCGGATGGTGTGATTGAAATCGTAAAGGATGGAATTGCAACAGATTATTCTGAAGATGAGGCAACAAAAGTATTATCCGCAGATGCAGTGACAGCAGATATCAACGTACATAATGGAGATTTTGAGGCAACTGCATGGGGATGTGACCTGACTCATGATTATGTAACGATCAACGCGGATTACAGATCATAAAATAAAATACAGAAAAGCAAGACAGTTACGAAAGGAAAAATGAATGGAACAGATGGGAAATGAAATCGAAGAATTAATCGAACAGTCAAAACAAAAAGCAAAGGTATTAACAGAAGCATTACCATATATCCGTCGTTTTAATAACAGTTATGTTGTTGTTAAATATGGTGGAAGTGCCATGAAAGATAAGAATCTTCAAAAGAGTGTTATCCGAGATGTTGCTTTATTAAAATTAGTAGGTATGAAACCAATCATCGTACATGGTGGGGGAAAAGAAATCAGCAAGTGGGTTCGTATGTCAGGAAAAGAACCTGAATTTTATCATGGACTTCGTGTCACAGATAAAGAGACAATGGAAGTTGCTGAGATGGTATTATTTAAAGTTAATCAGGAACTGGTTGCCATGATGGCAGAAGTTGGAGTGAAAGCAGTAGGTCTTTCTGGAAAAGATGCAGAAATGATCCGCGTTAAGAAAAAAGAGATGCCAGGAAAAGATCTTGGATATGTTGGTGAAGTAACGAGCGTTGATACAACACTTCTTGAAGCATTGATTGAAGATGATTTTGTACCAGTTATTTCTCCAATTGGTTTAGGAGATAACTATGAACCATATAATATTAATGCGGATGACACAGCATGTGCAGTTGCAGAAGCATTGAATGCAGAAAAACTGGTATTCTTAACTGATATCGAAGGGGTATTCGTAGATCCAGAAGATAAATCAACATTGATCTCTGAGATGGATCTTAAACAGGCAAAAGAATTTATCGATAACGGAGTTGTTGGAGGAGGAATGCTTCCAAAACTTAAGAACTGTATTGAAGCGATCGAAGGTGGAGTATCCAGAGTCCATATCTTAGACGGACGTTTAACAAACTGTCTGTTACTGGAATTCTTCACAGAAAAAGGTATTGGAACAGCCATCTTAAAAGAACCATTATTTGATAAACCATTATTCAACGAAGAAGATGAGGAAGGATGTTAAGATGAAAACGCAGCAGGAATATATTGAGCAGGGAGAACAGTATATCTTAAAGACATACAATCGTTTTCCAGTTGTATTAGAAAAAGGGAAAGGTGTCTATTTATATGATGCTGACCAGAAGAAATATCTGGATTTTGGTGCAGGAATTGCTGTATTTGCATTAGGATATGGAAATGAAGCATACAATCAGGCATTAAAAGACCAGATTGATAAATTGATCCATACATCAAACTTATATTACAATATTCCAGCAGTAGAAGCTGCAAAGAAGATTGTCGATGCTTCAGGGCTTAAAAAAGTGTTCTTTACAAACAGTGGAACAGAAGCAATCGAAGGTGCGTTAAAAGTTGCAAGAAAATATGCATATAATAAAGACGATTCCAAAGATTATGAATTTATCGCAATGAATCATTCATTCCACGGAAGAAGCCAGGGAGCTTTATCAGTGACTGGTAACAGTCATTATCAGGATGGATTTGTTCCAAAAGAATTTCGTGCTGTATTTGCAGAATTCAATAACTTAGAAGATGTTGTATCAAAGATTACAGACAAGACTTGCGGAATCATCTGTGAGGTTGTTCAGGGTGAAGGTGGTATTTTCCCTGCAGATAAGGAATTCTTAGAGGGACTTCGTAAAGTCTGCGATGAGAAAGATATCTTACTGATCTTTGATGAGATTCAGTGTGGAATGGGGCGCTGTGGATCTTTGTTTGCACATGATCTTTATGGAGTAAAACCGGATGTCTTAACACTTGCAAAAGCGCTTGGATGTGGTGTTCCTGTTGGGGCGTTTGTTGTAGGTGAAAAGGCTGATGGGGCTTTAGTACCAGGTGATCATGGAACAACTTATGGTGGAAATCCATTCGCAGCAGCGGCGATCAATGCAGTATTTGACCAGTTTGAGAAGTTACAGGTTCCAGAACATGCAAAAGAAATCGGAGCTTACCTGTGGGATAAATTAGAAGAGTTAAAAGAGAGATATGACTGTATCACAGGACATCGTGGAATTGCATTAATGCAAGGACTTGAATTTGATGCAGATCATCCAGTTGGAGATATCGTTAAGAAAGCACTGGAGAAAGGATTGATCATAATTTCTGCAGGAAATAATGTCATTCGTTTTGTACCGCCGCTTGTGATTGAAAAAGAACATGTAGATGAGATGATTTCTATTTTAGAAGACTGTATTGCATAGAATGTATAAAAAAGACCTCTATGGAAAAACTATCCGTAAAAAGATAGTTTTTCATGGAGGTTTTTATATGTTTGGATTGATCATTGCATTGATTTCAGGAGCTTTAATGAGTATTCAAGGTGTATTTAACACAGAAGTAACTAAACAAAGCAGTACATGGACAACGAGTACATTTGTACAGGCAACAGGATTTCTCGCATGTTTGTTGATCTGGTTGATCGCTGAGAGGGAGCAAAGTTTTACGATGCTTTTAAAGGTCAGCCCAAGATACCTTTTATTAGGAGGAGTGATTGGAGCTGCAATCACATTTACAGTGATCAAAAGTGTGGCAAGTTTAGGACCTGCACAGTCAGCAATGCTGATCGTCGCATCACAAAGTGTTGTTTCCTATCTGATCGAGGTTTTCGGTCTGTTTGGTGTGGAAAAAACAGCTTTTGCATGGGTAAAGCTTTTAGGAGTGGTTTTGTTTGTCACAGGATTGATAATATTTAAATGGAAATCATAAATATCTCTTGTAAAGTATTATAATTTTCGCTAAAATAGAAGTTAGATTTACATGTTCCAGACTCTTTGCATAAGACCGGGAGGTTTATGTTGTTTAGGAGAGTTAAAGTGATAACCATTTTGCTGATGGTTTTTATGATGTCCATTGGATGCAGCCGCAGGAAGGAAGTATCGATAGAACCAAAGAAGGAGACAAAGACAACGGCTGAGAAGTCTTCTTCTAAGGAAACTATTTATGTCTATGTATGTGGAGAAGTAAAACATCCGGGAGTTTATCGTTTTTCGAAGGACGAACGCATCGTTTCTGCTGTGAAAGCAGCTGGTGGACTAACTAAGAAGGCTTCAGCAGAGAGTATTAATCAGGCAGAGAAGATGAAAGACGGGCAGCAGATAACGATTCCGTCAAAGAAACAGACAGCGAAGAATGAAGGATCTGATTCCAAAGCAGTGCAATCTTCCTCTGGAAAGATCAATATCAATACTGCAGGTGTCAAGGAGTTGATGACACTTTCAGGGATAGGGGAAGCGAAGGCTTCTGATATTATCTCTTATCGAGAGGAACATGGCCCTTTTTCTGATATTTCAGATATTATGAAGATTCAGGGAATTAAAGAGGGGATATATCATAAGATCAAAGACAAGATAACAATATAATTTTAGAGGTGGAAAAATGAGGAAGGTCTTAGTTGTTGATGATGAAAAACTAATCGTGAAGGGCATCAAATTCAGTCTGGAACAAGATGAGATGCAGGTAGATTGTGCTTATGATGGAGAAGAAGCATTAGAGAAAGCCAAAGAGAATCAATATGATATTATTCTTCTTGATGTAATGCTTCCAGGACTGACTGGGTTTGAGGTTTGTCAGGCAATTCGTGAATTCTCTAGCGTCCCGATCATTATGTTGACGGCTAAGGGAGAAGATATGGATAAGATCCTTGGCCTTGAATATGGGGCAGATGATTATATCACAAAGCCATTTAATATTCTGGAAGTAAAGGCAAGGATCAAAGCAATCTTACGTCGAAGCGCACATCACGATGTGAAAGAAGAAGAATCAGCAAAGGTTGTAGAATGCAGAGGTTTAAAGATTGACTGTGAAAGCCGCAGAGTGCATATTCATGGCAAAGAAGTGAACCTGACAGCGAAAGAATTTGACTTGTTAGAGTTACTGGTATTTCATCCAAACAAAGTATACAGCAGAGAGGATTTGTTGAATACAGTATGGGGATATGATTATCCGGGGGATGCAAGAACGGTTGACGTGCATATCCGAAGATTGAGAGAGAAGATCGAAGTGAATCCGGGAGTACCGGACTATGTACATACAAAGTGGGGGGTAGGTTACTATTTTCAGTCCTAAGAAGAACAGATTTGCCTTTTTACATAGTATGCAGTTCTTTATTTTCTTGTCAGTTTTCCTTCTGACGACATTAATATCAGTTTTATTTAGTAAGTTGTTAAATGATGGATATCGTCAGAAAACATATGACCAGAAAGTGGATAGTGTGGTCAGTCAGTGTAGCTGGCTTGGTGATCAGGTAGTTGGAGTCGATTTTCATTTAGATGATGGCTCCAACTCTCTTTCTAATCAGATTGATGAACTTGCAGCAAGTATGAATGGGCGGATCATCGTAATTAAGAATAATTATAAGATCATCAAGGATACTCATACAGATTTTCAGTCTAGATTCTTTTTAAATGATAATATATTGGATGTTATGGATGGAAAGAAGACAAGGATTGTATCAGAGAGTGGAAAGTATATCGAAGTGATGGTTCCGATCGTATCAAAAGCTGGAAAGCAGAATCATATCCTGGGAGCTGTGCAGGCGACTGTGCCATCTGAGGATATGATGGGAGCAGTTACGGAGATGGAGCATCGCAGGAATATGCTGCTGGTAGCATGTATCATCTGTGGATTATCAATGGCAATGATCATCAGTTATCTGCTGACGAGAGATTTAAAGAAGATTCAGAGAGATGTTGATTTTATTGCGGCTGGTCATGAAGATGAATCCATTGAAGAGACAGGATTTCTAGAAGTACGCAGTATTGTGCAGCGTTTTAATGAGATTCTTGGAAGAATGCAGACGTTGGAAGATTCAAGACAGGAGTTTGTATCGAATGTATCGCATGAGTTAAAGACACCAATGACATCGATGAAAGTTCTTGCAGATTCCTTAATTCAGCAGGGAGATCAGGTTCCAGCTGAATTATATCGAGAATTCATGCAGGATATCGTTGCTGAGATCGATCGTGAGAACGTGATCATTTCAGATCTGTTATCTCTGGTGAAACTAGACAAGAAAGCAGCGCAGCTTCAGATCACAACAGTAAGTATCAACGAATTGTTAGAGATTATCATGAAGCGTTTAAAACCATTGGCTCTGCAGCGTAATATCGAATTGATCTTTGAAAGTTTCCGTCCGGTAACAGCAGAGATTGATGAAGTGAAGTTGTCTTTAGGGCTTACGAATCTGATCGAGAATGGTATCAAGTATAACAAAGATGATGGGTGGATCCGCGTGACACTGAATGCAGATCATAAGTATTTTTATGTGAAAGTTGCAGATTCTGGTGTTGGAATTCCTGAGGATTGCCAGGATCAGGTATTTGATCGTTTTTATCGCGTGGATAAAGCAAGATCAAGAGATACTGGAGGCACAGGACTTGGATTAGCGATCACAAAGAGCGTTGTTTCTCTTCATAATGGAGAGATTAAGTTATACAGTAAGGTTGGTGAAGGAACAACATTTACACTTAGAATTCCATTAAAGTATAAAGGCTAGGAGGAAGAGATGAAGAAAAGAAAATTATGCATGATCTTTTTGCTTTGTCTGGCTTTGATGACTTTAGTGGCAGGATGCCGGTCAAAAAAAGAAACCAATGACCAAGGCAATCAAAAAGGAACAGCAATTTACTATACAAATAATGATGTTACGAAATTGATCATGAAGAAAGAAAATGTGAAGCTTGAAGGGAATCAGCAGCAGAAAGTGAAGATTTTATTAAAGAAACTTCAACAGACTCCAAAGAGTGATAAGATACGCTCAGTGATTCCAAAGAGAATTATGATCAATGGTGTATCAGTGAATACAAATATCGTTGAGATTGATTTTTCGACAGGGTATAAACGAATTTCAGAGAATAGAGATTTGATCTGCCGTGCTGGTATTGTATATACATTGACTCAGTTAAAAGATATCAATTATGTATCATTTTCAATTTCTGGAGAGCCAATGCTTGATACAGATGGTACAGCAATTGGTGCTCTTGGAAGAGATAGTTTTGTATTTGGTAAGTTGCCAATGAAATAATTTATGAAACAAAGACCGATGGTTCTTATATTTGCCGGAGTGTTATCCGGAACAGCCGTTGTATGGAATATTATGTCCATGACAGCGGCTTTTTATCTATTGACAGGTATTTGTCTGTTGGCGTCCTTGATTTTTAGTGATAGGCGTTATGGATGGGTTGTAGTTGGAATACTTGCAGGAATTTTATTATCGTTAGGTTTTAAGACTTCCATGAAACTTGATCTGATCCAGGTAAAGGAAAAGGCAACAGAATATACAATGGGAAGAGTTTTAGAAGTATCGAAAACAAAGAAGGGAAAGTTAGCAGTACTTTTAAAAAATAAAAATTTGGAGGGGAAGATCCTTTTATATACACCCGAGGATGAAAAAATCATTCCAGGAGATATTCTTCGGTTTCAAGGAGAATTAGAAGAATGGGAAGATGCAGCTAACCCTGGCCAATTTTCAAGCAGACATTATTATTTCAGTAAAGGAATTTACTATCATGTATATTCGAAAAATATTGAGATCGAAGGACATCAAAATATATATTTTCAGGAAAAGATCTTGCAATGTAGAGAGTACATGAAACATCAGTTAGAAATTCAATACAAAAATGAAGTAAGTGATTTCTTAAAGGGGATGTTAATAGGTGATAAAAATGGACTGAGTGATGAGGTTAAAGATGACTTTAAGGAAAGTGGATTAATTCATTTACTTGCGGTATCAGGACTTCATATATCGTTGGCAGGAAGAAGGGTATATAAATTGGTTCGCAAGTGGTGTGGAAATTTTGTAGTTGGTTCACTGGCAGGAATGACAGGCGCAGTGTTTTATTGTATTTTAACAGGTGGATCGGGATCGTCACTTCGTGCAGTGATGATGTTGGGTGTTTACTTCCTGTCAGAGATATTAGGAGAACACTATGATATGATGTCTGCAGGAGCTTTTGCAGGAATTGTCTTACTTATAATGTGTCCGTACAGAATCTATGATACGGGTTTTTTATATTCATTTACAGCAGTTTTTGTGATCGCAATCTATCAACTTGTTAAACCAAAGATGAAAGGTAAATATTATAAGTTGAAGGAATCTTTATCGTTTTGTATTTTTATCCAGATAGGGATGCTGCCATTGATCATATATTTTCAATATGAAGCTCCAGCTTTTTCTTTTCTTGCGAATGTAGCAGCAGTACCACTGGCAACGTGTGCTTTTACTTTAGCTTTTCTTTTGATTTTTTTGCCGTATACCGTATTTCATGAAGCAATCTCATGGATGATCCAAGGGGTTTTGTGGATTTCCAGACAGTCTTATGGGATGTTGACGATCGGACATGTACCATTTTTATGGGTACTCTTATTTTATTTTATGACCGGATTGTGGATATGGAAGAAAAATGGACAAAATCGACATATCAGGATCAGTCTGGCTTATGTTATCATGATCATTTTGATATGGATTCCAATGGCAAGAAGAAAGAGTCTGGCATTTCTTGATGTTGGGCAGGGAGATTGTTTTGTAGCAGATACGAAGTCTGGGATGATCATATTTGATGGTGGAAGTAGCAGTGAAGATCAGGTTGGAAGATATCGGATTCTTCCGTATATGAAATATCTGGGGTATCAGAAGATTCAGATTGCGGTGATCAGTCATATGGATATCGATCATTATTCTGGGATTAAGGAATTACTTGAGATGGGGAAAATTAAGTATCTTGGGCTTCCAGAGATTCCAAAAGATGAGACAATGAAAAAGATCATAGGTATAGCGAAGAAACGAGGAACAACTATTTTTTATCTTTCAAGAGGAAGGCAGATCACTACAAAAGATGGAAGTTTGAAAGTGTTGCATCCTCAAAAGAACAGTCAGATGGAAAAGAATGCGGCATCGTTGGTAATGCAGGGAAAAATACTTGGATATCGGGTGCTGTTAACGGGAGATGTGGAAAAAGAAGGCGAAGAAGAACTATTATCAGAAGAATTGGAAAGAGCAGATATATTAAAAGCAGCACATCATGGGTCAAAAAATTCCACGAGTAATGAATTTTTACAAAAGGTTCAGCCGAAACAGACGGTCATCTCTTGTGGAAAACAAAATAGATATGGACACCCACATTTAGAAACTATTCACAGACTACAGACATATCGCACAAAGATTTATAGAACAGATCGAAGTGGTGCGATTATTTTTTTCAAAAGAAGAGATGGTTGAAAATCTTCAAAAAAAAAGGTATACTATCAAAAGCTATAGAAAGAGATGCAAAGAATATGAAGAAAATATTAGAAGATATCAAGACAAATACATACGAACGTTTTTATCTATTCTACGGGGAAGAAAAATATATGATCTCCCAGATGAAAAACCAGTTAAAGAAAGCATTAGTTTCAGAAGATGATACGATGAACTATTCTTATTTTGAAGGAAAAAGGGCTGATGCGATAGAGATTGTTGAACTTGCTAAAACACTGCCGTTTTTTAGTGATCATAGGTTTTTGATCTTGGATGAAACAGGACTTGGAAAGAAAAGTGATGATACGTTTATTGAAGGATTAAAGGAAGCCTCGGATACAAGTGTTGTGCTTTTTATAGAAGATAGTGTAGATAAGCGTTCAAAGATTTATAAATTTCTTTCGAAGGAAGGACATGCGGTATGTTTTGAATCTGCTGGAGATAAAGAATTATCCAGATGGCTGGCCTCATTGCTTAAGAAAGAAGGAAAACAGATGTCATCTGCAACGATGCGAAGTTTTTTATATCGCTGTGGATCTGATATGTATACTTTAAAAAATGAATTAGAGAAATTGATCTCCTATGTTGGAGAGAGAGAAGAAATTACGATCCGTGATCTGGAAGAGTTGACATCTTCTCAGACGACAAATCAGATCTTTGTGATGCTTGAGGCAATTGCGAGAAAGCAAAGAGAAAAAGTATTGACACTATATTATGATCTGATCGAGTTAAAGGAATCACCATTTGGAATTCTGGCATTGTTAGTCAGACAGTGTAATCAGCTGCTTCAGGTGAAAGATTTAGATTGTCTTGGAAAGAGCAATGGGATGATCGCAAAGCAGATGAAAGTTCCAGCATTTGTTGTAGGAAAGTTAAAAGATCAAGCGAAAATGTTTTCAATGGATACACTCAGAGATATGATCGAAGCATGTGCAAAAACTGATGAATCAATTAAAACAGGAAAGATCAGTGACAGAGTTGGGGTAGAACTATTGTTGATCCAGTTCAGTCAGAAATAAATCAATCAATTTAAGATAGAAGAAGTCTAGTATAATAAAAATGATGAAAAAAAAGAAGCCTGACGGTGGCTTCTTTTTTTCGGGTTAATTTTATTAAAATTCGTTTCTTGATATCTGATTAAGCAATAGCGTTAACGGCTTTAGATAAACGAGCAATCTTTCTAGAAGCTGTATTCTTGTGGAAGATTCCTTTAGAAGTAGCTTTGCTGATTTCAGAAATGCAAGCTGTTAAAGCTTCAGAAGCTGCTGCTTTATCGTTAGCTGCGATCGCTGCTTCTACTTTTTTGATATATGTTTTAACTTTAGTTTTGATTGCTTTATTTCTTTCTGTTTTTGTGTTGATAACTTTGATTCTTTTTTTTGCTGATTTAATATTTGCCAAAGTGGGCACCTCCAATATGATAACTTAAATTTCTTTCTTTTCTTGAATCTTGTCTATAGCGAGACACGGTTAGCTATACACAAAACATACTGTTATATCTTATAGAAAATGATTGAATTTGTCAATATCTTTGGGGAAAAAATGTAATATTTTTTTAAAAACAATTACATACTAGAGAAAAAAGGAGGCAAAATTAATGCAAAATCGTACAGATCTGGCACTGGAATTAAAAGAAGAGAAGAATATTGGCTCTGCACAGTCAGGAATTATCGTAAAGACAAGAATTGATACAACGAATCATATAAAAGAAACAAAGATCATCATCAAAAACAAAAAAGGGGAGGACTCTTTAGGAAAACCAAAGGGAACCTATATTACGATCGAAGCGAAAGATCTGTCAACAAACGATGGTAGTTTTCATAAAGAAATGAGTGAAGCATTGTTTTTAAATTTAAAGGAAATGTTAAACAAAAAGAAAAAAATACTGATCGCAGGACTTGGAAATGCTGATGTGACAGCGGATTCGTTAGGGCCTAAAGTTGTGAACAATCTATATATTACAAGACATTTGCAAAAAGAGGGGATTGGAAATTATCAATTTGAACTAAGTGCGATCGCACCGGGGGTTATGGCACAGACGGGAATTGAGACAAGTGAGATTTTAGAATCATTAGCAGACCGGATAAAACCAGATGTTGTTATCGTGATCGATGCTCTGGCGGCCAGAAGTTATAGCAGGTTAAATAAAACGATTCAGATCAGCGATACGGGAATTGCACCGGGTTCAGGTGTTGGAAACCATAGGAATGAGATTACACAGCATACGATCGGTGTTCCAGTTCTTGCAATTGGTGTTCCAACGGTTGTGGATGCAACAACGATAACTGTTGATGCCATTCAAATGACTTTAAAATATCTTTATTTAGAGTCAGAAAATAAAACATCGTATGCTAATAAATTATCACCAACGCTTGTTTATGAAAATTTAAATAGTGTTGAGGATATGAGTGATACACATAAAGAAGCATTTTTAGGACCTTTTGGAAAACTAACAGAAGAACAACAGCGAACCTTAATTGAAGAAGTATTGACTCCTCAAGGATATAATCTTATGGTTACACCAAAAGAAATTGATGTTGAAGTAGAAGATTTATCAAAAATCATTGCCAATGGAATTAATTTAGCAGTTCATAGTGGTCTATATAATGGACAATCAGAATAAAATATAACGGGTGATTTATATTAATTATAAGGTTCTTATTGTTACAGGGTTGATTATTTTTTCTTTCATCAATAATATTTTATTAGGATTTGAAAATTTGAGGAGTATTAATGAAGAAACTGAAGTAGAATGTTTTTTTGTCAATGTTAATCCGCAAATATCATTAGAGAAACCAATTGTTAGTCATTTAAAAGTTATATATAAATATACTATTTTTTATTTATTTTTTTATGATATTTCTGATCCTTCATCAGTTATTAAAATTATGAATTATTATTAGGAGTTTTTTATGAAGAAATTGATTATTATAATTGCAATCTTTTTCTTTTTTGTAATAGGATTAAAATTAGGTGATAA
>OLPR01003096.1_pt1 | contig 11521 bp, 7 predicted proteins | sample 1672761 | NCBI WGS metagenome assembly OLPR01 (sample SAMEA3136721, study PRJEB25190) | human gut metagenome | biome: human gut; feature: human-associated habitat; material: faeces | place: Austria | collected 2013 | reverse complement strand
GCAGCTGCCGTGCCTCGCTCGCCGTATCGGCACTTAGAATTGTGCGGTATTGCCTAAAATCTCCGCTCTGCGCGTTTTCTTTGTAAAATAACGGTGCCCCCGCCCTATGCAGTTCATTTACCGCACGGGCGGGGGTGTTTTGTTGTAATTCCGTAGGGGCGCACACCATGTAATAGCGCCATTTTATGGCCAGCCGTTCCCCATTTGTAGGGGCCGCTGTTCACCTCTTTCCGAAAAACGCAATAAAAATGCTGTCTTTCTCCACATCAGGGAAAGGCAGCATTCTTCTTTATCCGTTCAGATCTTCGCCGTTGCTGGCAATCACATTTTTATACCATCCAAAGGACTTTTTCCTGTACCGTGCCGCCGCCCTGTTCGAGTACCAAAGCACCAGTGATCCTGTCGGGCTTTATTTTGCCTGTGCGCCCTCTGGGAAGATGATCTTGTTCACAAAGAAGAAGATCACCATGGAAATGCCGCCATTGAGCACGGTGGTGCCAATGTTGTAGATGAAATCCGGCACCAGCAGGCCCGCAACCGCCACCCACACGCAGTTGATGGAGTTGACGATGCAGGTGATCAAGCAGAACGCCACCACATACCAGGCGATCTGCTTGGCCAGGTTGCCCTTGCTGCGGAACACAAAGTTGCGCTGGATGGGAAAGTTTATGCATTCTCCCACCACCATGGCAACCATGTAGGCGCAAAAGTACGGCAGACCGCCATGGGCGGAATCATACCCCAGGATGTTCCACTGGAAGGTTTCGCCAAACAGCGTGACCGGAATGCCCGGCCAGCCAAAATCCACCACCGGCAGGCTGCTGAACGCCGCCGGCAAAAATTGCAGCAGCAGGTATTTGAACACCGTAACCAGGTTGGATACGATCACAAACAGTCCGCCTTCGCGCACCCACTTGGCTGCGGCGGGGTGTTTTGCCGCAAAATTATTCCATAGCTGCATAAATAGCCCCTCTCTTTCCTCAGCTGTTGCGCAGGCGCTGTTCCAGCTGTGCGTTCAGTACCAGGTTTTTCACGGCTTCTACGATCACCCGCACAAGGCCGATGATCCAGAATCCCTGTAATTCCATCACAATGCCATCCACCATGCCCATGCTGATGGCACCGCTGGTCATTTTGGCCAGGGCACGCAGCGGCATGTTGTACTGGAACAGCACATTCAGGTCCGGCTTGCCGCGCTTGTAGCTGGCGTTCAGCAGTGCGGTAAGCACCAGCCAGATCAGCCAGCCCAGCGGGCTGCGGCTGTGGTTCAGCTCGCCCAGGGTCATGTTGCGGTCAATTTTAACTTTTCCCTGCTGCACCGGGCGGCCCAGCAGGGTGGCCCATTCGTCATCCGGCACGCTCTGCACCTTGCCGCTGGTATAGTGCGGCAGATGCTTGCCCGCATAGGGGTTGGGTGCGCCGGTACCGGCCACTTCCACCACGGCGGTCAGGCGGATGTCCGCACTGGACGCGCCAACCCGCAGCTCATAGCTGCCGCCTTCCACTTCCCAGCTGTCGGTCTTGGTGTTCCAGTAGCGGAATGCCTTGTCGTCCAGCGGGATGGTCACGGTCTTGCTTTCGCCGGGCTGCAGCTGCACCTTGGCAAAGCCTTTCAGCTCCTGTGCGGGGCGGAACACTTCTGCCCCGGGTTTTGCCACATACAGCTGCACGATCTCTGCTCCGGCGCGCTTGCCGGTGTTGGTTACGGTCAGGGTCACGCTATTGGACGCGGCCTGCAAATTGCTGTAGGCAAAGCTGGTGTAGCTTAACCCATAGCCAAAGGGGAATGCCACCGGCACACCGGCGGTCTGGTAATAGCGGTAGCCGACATACAGCCCCTCGCGGTACTGCACCATGCGGCCCGGCCCGGCAAAGTTATCCTTGGCGGGGGTATCCGCATAGGCGTTGACCCAGGTTTCGGCCAGCTTGCCGCTGGGGTTCACTTTGCCGGTCAGCACATCCAGCATGGCGCCCGCCCCCGCCTGGCCGCCCAGCGCACCATATACCAGGGTACGGCAGTGTTTGAGCCACGGGGTTTCCAGCGAAGCCCCTGCGCTGAGCACCACAACGGTGTTGGGGTTGGCCTGCTGCACGGCCTTTAACAGTTCGATCTGGTTGTCCGCAAGGCGCATATCGCCGCGGTCCAGACCCTCACTTTCCTTGATTTCATCCAGCCCCAGGCAGAGCAGCACCACTTCGGCCTTTTGGGCCAGGGCTACAGCCTCGGCCTGTTTGGCGGCATCCGGTTTGCCCTGGCGATCAAAGCCGGGGGTAAAGCCCACGCTGGCCAGGCCGCTCTCTTTCAGGCAGTCCAAAAAGGTATCCACCTTGATGGAGTTGACCGCGCTGGAGCCAGCGCCCTGGTACCGCGGTGTCTGGGCAAAGTCGCCGATCACGGCAACTTTTGCGCCCTCGGCCAGCGGCAGCAGGTCGTTCTCGTTCTTCAGCAGCACAATGCTTTCGGCTGCGGCGCGGCGGGCCAGGGCGTGGTGAGCGTCCGCATCAAAGGTGCGGCTGTGGGACTGTACGGCGGCATGGGTATCAAACACCAGCGTCAGCAGCTCGTCCAGCCGGGCGTCCACATCCGCTTCGGTAATTTTGCCGCTCTGCACAGCCTGCATCAGCTCGCGCACCGCGTCCCCGCCGGGGGCGGGCATTTCCAGCGTGGAGCCGTTCTGCACGCCCAGGGCATGGTCATTGCTGCCGCCCCAGTCCGTTACCACAGCGCCGTCAAAGCCCCACTCCCCGCGCAGGATGTCCATTAACAGGTGGCGGTTCTCGTTGGCGTAAGTTCCGTTGATGAGGTTATAGCTGCTCATGATGGTCTTGGGCTTTGCTTCCTTGACCACGATCTCGAATCCGGTCAGGTACAGCTCCCGCAGCGTGCGTTCATCCACCACGGAATCCGACGCCATGCGGCGCAGTTCCTGGCTGTTGACGGCAAAGTGCTTGGGGCAGGCCGAAATACCGTTGGACTGGATGCCCCGCACATAGCTCGCGGCCATTTTGCCGGAAAGATACGGATCCTCGGAGAAATACTCAAAGTTGCGGCCGCAGAGGGGGCTGCGCTTGGTGTTCAGGCCCGGCCCCAGCAGTACGGCAACTTCCTGCGCGGCGGCTTCTTCGCCCATGGCCTGGCCGATCTGCTCGCCCAGGGCGGGGTCCCAGCTGCACGCCACGGTGGCGGCAGTGGGAAAGCAGGTGGCCGGAACGCTGGGGTTCAACCCCAAGTGGTCCGCCGCGCCCGCTTGCTTGCGCACGCCGTTGGGGCCATCGGACAAAGTGATGGCAGGTACGCCTGCCTTTTGATACGCACGGGTGGTAAAGACGGTATCACCGGAAAGGAGGGCACATTTTTGCTCTAAATTCAGTTTTGCAATCACATCTGCGTGTTTCAATTAGGTCACACGCTCCTTTTTAAGCTCAAGAGTTCTCTTTTGCCGCTTTTGCTGCCTTGCGGAGTTTGACATCAATCACAACACCACGCACAGCCAGGACAAACAAAACGATTACTACAATATCAATCAGTACAACGAGATGGCGCCAGCCAAACACAGAGATTGTGAAAGCATGACGCATAGCGGTAGTATCGCCGATGCTTTCGGCATAGTCGCGGTTGGTCACACGGACATGCAGGTACATGTAAAGTGCTTCTTTGGTTGCACGGCGCAGTGCCTGCATGTAGCTGTTGGAGGAAGTCTCAAAGGCCATCTCACCGCTGCCGAAGCCAGCCATCCACAGGCTGCCGCCTGCACGCAGGGCCTGGTCGCCGTTCATGTAGCTGTGGTGGTCTGCATAGTCGGTGATAACAGCGCCATTAAAGCCCCATTCATCACGCAGAACGCCGGTCAGCAAAGCTTCGCTGCCGCCTGCCCAAACTGCACCAATACGGTTGTAGCTGCTCATCAGGCCGGTTGCATCGTAATCCTCAATAAGCATCTGGAACGGGCGCAGGTAAATTTCACGCAGGGCCTGTTCGGTCATCCAAGTGTAAACGGCATCACGGTAAATACCAGCTTCGCCATCGTTGCAGATAAAGTGCTTGATGTAAACATATACGCCCATTTCCTCAATGCCCTGCACAGCGCTGCCGCACATTTCACCGGAAAGGAAGCTGTCCTCAGAGTAATATTCGTAGTTACGGCCATTGAACGGGCTGCGGTGCATGTTGGCAGCAGGTGCATACAGGCCGGAATAACCGTTCTGCAATGCCTGTTTGCCGTGGGAGTGGCCAATTTCAACAACAAGAGGGGTGTTCCAGATCTGGGCAATGGTTGCAGAGTTCGGGAAGCCAATGGTCTTGCCTGCCGGGCGGCCCCAGCTGCCAACCTGTGCAGGGCCATCTGTATCGGTTCCCTGAATCTTGCTGATGCTTTCCATACATAATCCAGCGCCCCAACGGCATATCCGCGGATGGCATACTGCGCCATGTTGGTAATGAACACGATCAGCACCCCGCCGTCCCGCTCCCGGATGCGGCGGGCGGTCTCCATGCCGTCCAGGTGCTTCATCTCCACATCCAGAAAGATGATGTCAAACTGCGGGCGGTAATCTTCCAGAATCTCCATCCCATCCGCAAACTCCGTTACCTCAAACGTCGTGCCGTACTGCCGGGTGTACCGCTGCACATACCCCGCCAGCTGTTCCCGCACCGCCGCCTCGTCCTCCACAATCGCAATCCGGGTCATCTGCTGTTCCCCTTTCTCAACATCACACTGCGGCCCCGCACAGTCCACATCTGGTGCGGCTTCTTAAGGTGTATCTGAAAACAAAGAAAATGACGGATATTTCACAAGCGCAAGACGGATTTAAGGCAAAGAAATCCTTTGTGGATTCCAAGGCTTTTTAACGCAAAATCCCGCTGCGTTTGTAGAAATAGACGATAGTTTCGACTTTTCAGGTACACCCTAACATAAAAAGAAAAGCAACGACAAACATAACGTTTAATCGTTGCTTTCTTGGTGCGCTGGAAGGGACTCGAACCCCCGGCCTTCTGATTCGTAGTCAGACACTCTATCCAGCTGAGCTACCAGCGCATCTTATTCAGTTCACAGGCGGTTGGCGGAGCGCCTAACCTCAAGTGCTCATTTATTATAGCATACGGCAGCGGAAAGTCAAGGATTTTTTTTGATTTTTCTAAAGAAAACTGGTTTTTAACGATGGTGCGACAAACTATTTTGCAACAAGCCGCACATGGGCGTTGCGGTGCAAAAGGGTGCCGGGCAGGGGATCCTGCGCGGTGATGGTGCCCTCGGTCAGATTGGAGGGGGTCAGCGTGGGCAGCAGCTCCACAATGGCAAGGCGGCGGCGCGCTTCGGCGACCGACATGCCCAGCAGGGACGGCACCTGGCGGAACGGGTCTGGTACGGCACGGGCAACGGTAAGGGTAATACAGTCCCCGGCTTCCAGTGCGGTGCCGGCGGCAGGAGATTGCAGAATAACGGTATCGGCCTGCAGGGTGGGATCGTTGCGGATATAATCGACGGAAACGGTAAAACCGGCGTCCCGCAGGGTCTGGATGGCATCGGAACGGTTCTGACTTTTCAGATCCGGTACGGTGATGGTGTTTGGCCCTTTGCTGACGGACAGTATGAGCTTTTGCCCCTGTTTGACGGTGCTGCCCGCGGTGGGCTTTTGGGCGATGACGATGCCTTCCGCTTGGGCAGAGTAGCGGGTATCCCACACGATGGAAAGCTGGGCGGCGCTCTGTTCAACCTGGGCCTGCTGCCAGTCCATGCCAGACAAATCGGGGACGATGACTTCCCGTCGGATGGAAAACATGGGGTTGGTGCTTTGGGACAAAATGACAGTGATGGCAATGCCAGCTGCCACAACAGAAAGCAGCGCCAGGCAGGCGAGAACCCGCAGCGGGGTAAGGAAAAGTGAATGGTGAGAAGCAGGCATGGAGGTTACCTCGCTTAATACAGCTTATGAAAGATACATATTGTATAAATAATAATAAAAATACATATGGCAAACAAGAAGGATCCGGCGGAAAACAGGCAGGACCTTTTACAGATAGGAATCATGTCTCTTTGGGTTCAGTATAGCACGCGGAACATGGGGTTGCCAAGTGCGAAGAGAAAGTCAGACAAAACGCAAATAGGTTTGTTCATCGGGGGTGAGGTGTTTCATTTTGGCGGGGACTATGATATAATAAAAACAAAAATATGTACAAATAAAAGTGTGCAATGTGTCGAAAAAAGGTGTCTTTCTCTTATAGAGTATGTAGGGGTGGATAACGTTTCTCGAAGGTGTATCTGAAAACAAAGAAAATGACGGATATTTCGCAAACACAAGCAGGATTTTGCGTTTGTAGAAACAGACGATATTTTCGACGTTTCAGATACACCCTAATAATTCAACGAATGGAAGTCATTCGCTGGGCTGCTCACAGGGTAAATGGTACCGGGCGCACAATGCGCCCCTGCAAAATTTTTTTGACAGTCTGAAATTGCGGTACTTTCTGTATTTTATATGCAGCGGTTTGTGTTGGCCCTGTTCTGAACAGGGACGGTAAAACCGTTGGCTGGTTGGATGCTACGGTTAACATATAAGCAAAGTAAAAATACAAAATAAGGCGGGAACCATATGAAAATTGCAGTTGCGGGTACAGGCTATGTGGGTTTGTCAATTTCGTGCCTGATTGCACAGCACCACACGGTTTGTGCGGTGGATCTGATCAAAAGCAAGGTAGACAGCATCAACAACAGGAAGTCCCCCATTCAGGATGAATACATTGAAAAATACCTGGCGGAAAAGGACCTGGATCTGACCGCCACGCTGGATGGGGAAGCGGCCTACCGCGATGCGGATTTTGTTGTGATTGCGGCACCGACCAATTATGACAGCAAGACCCAGCACTTTGATACCTCTGCGGTGGAATCTGTCATCGACCTGGTCATGAAGGTGAACCCCAATGCGGTTATGGTAATCAAATCTACCATTCCGGTTGGCTACACGGAGCAGATCCGCAAGAAAACCGGCAGCAAGAACATTATGTTCAGCCCGGAGTTTTTGCGGGAAAGCAAAGCGCTGTATGACAACCTGTACCCTTCCCGCATTATTGTGGGCACCGACCCCAACGACCCGCACCTGGTAGAAGCCGCCCATACATTTGCCGGGCTTTTGCAGGAGGGTGCCATCAAGCAGGATGTGGATACCCTGTACATGGGCTTTACCGAAGCCGAGGCAGTCAAGCTGTTTGCCAATACCTATCTGGCGCTGCGCGTGGCCTATTTTAACGAACTGGATACTTATGCCGAAAGCAAGGGCCTGAACACCAGAGATATCATTGATGGCGTTTGCCTGGATCCGCGCATTGGCAGCCATTACAACAACCCCAGCTTTGGTTACGGTGGCTACTGCTTGCCCAAAGATACGAAGCAGCTGCTGGCCAATTATGACGATGTACCGGAAAATCTGATCGGTGCAATCGTGGAAAGCAACCGCACCCGCAAGGATTTTATTGCGGACCGTGTGCTGCGCATGGCCGGGTACTATGATTACGGTGAGGAGTGCGACTATAATGCCGCACAGGAAAAGCCGGTGACCATCGGGGTATACCGCCTGACGATGAAGAGCAACAGCGATAACTTCCGCCAGAGCTCCATCCAGGGCGTGATGAAGCGCGTAAAGGCAAAGGGGGCAACGGTGATCATCTATGAGCCGACGCTGAACGATGGGGAAACATTCTTTGGCAGCAAAGTGGTGAACGACCTGGAACAGTTCAAGGCAATGTCCCAGGCAATCATTGCCAACCGGTACGACAGCGTGCTGGACGATGTGAAAGAAAAGGTATACACCCGCGACATTTTCCGCCGGGACTAAAAAGCAATAAACAAGACATGGGGCATTGCAAAGCGCATGCCCCATATTTTAACGAGGAAACAAAATGATAGGGTTGGGAACGATCATCAACGTGGATGCAGAAAAAACGCGGCAGTATTATCAGGCCATGGGGCCGGGGGAACCTTGCAGCTGCAATGACTGCAAAAATTATTGTGCACGGGTCAAAGCAGCCTACCCGGCGGCAGCGGAATACCTGGCGGGGCTTGGCGTGGAGATTGAAAAGCCGCTGGCAATATCCCCACTGGAACCCGGTGCGGACGGAATGATGGAATACCGCGCCTGCCAATATGTTGTGCTGGGCAGCTGTGAGGAAAACTACCGCCATACAGTTGGCGGGGTGGAAGTGTGCAAAGCAAGGTTTTACCCTGAAACGGGTGTGAAAGAGGAACATTTTGTGCTGGAACTTTCGCCAATCCGGCTGAAAGGGTGGCAGGAATAGGAGAGCTGGGGCTGCGAACCGCTGAGTTATAAATGGCAGAAAGAACAGGAGGAGCAGGCAATGAATATCACGGTATATCTTGGCGCAAAAGAGGGCAATGACCCGGCGCTGAAACGGGCAGTGCAGGAACTGGGACAATGGATTGGCCAAAGCGGGAACGCGCTGGTGTATGGCGGCTCCAAAACCGGGCTGATGGGCGAAATTGCCAAAAGCGTTCTGGATGCGGGCGGAACCGTGACCGGCGTGGAGAGCACCCTGTTTATGCAGGATGACCTGCAATATGACGGTCTGACGGAGTTGATCGTGACGGAAACCATCACCGAGCGCAAGACCGAGATGATCAGGCGGGGCGATGCGTTTATTGCGTTCCCCGGCGGAACGGGTACGCTGGAGGAGATTGCCGAAGTCATGTCCAAGGTATCGCTCAAGCAGCTGGATGCTCCCTGCATTTTGTACAACCTGAATGGCTATTATAACGGTCTGAAAACCCTGCTGGATCATATGATCGAAACCGGGCTTTCGACAAAAGAGCGGCAGGAAGGAATCTGGTTTGCGGAGAACCTGGAGCAGATCAAGCAGATTCTGAAAGTATAAAAACGCCGAAATATCACCGTACGCCGCACAGCACTTGACAATACCGCTGCGGCGGGGTAATATATTGATACCAAATGCAGTGCGGGGGAGTTCCGCGGGCAGACGTTCTTTCCAGAGAGCCGGGGCAGCTGAAAACCGGCAGGGCGTGCCCGGCGGTTTGTCGCCCCCAAGCAGGGCAGGCGAACCGCTGTGTGCGCAGTAATCTGCTTCGTTTCGCCCCCGTTACCGGGCGGTCAAGTGGCTTACCTTTATATAAAACATATATAAAACGGCAGGCAATTTGGGTGGTACCGCGGTACTGAACATGTTTTGGAACATCGTCAGGCCGTCCCATGTTTACAACATCATGGGGCGGCCTGATTTTTTATTTCCGTCCCGCACATCAAGGAGGGCCATCATGGCAAAAGAACTCGCCAAGCAGTATGATCCCAAAGGCACAGAGGATCGAATTTACCAGGAATGGTGCGATAAGGGCTATTTCCACACCCAGATCGACCGCAGCAAAAAGCCGTTCACCATCGTAATGCCGCCGCCGAATGTTACCGGCCAGCTGCACATGGGCCACGCCATGGACGAAACCTGGCAGGATATCCTGACCCGCTACAAGCGCATGCAGGGCTATGCCGCTTTGTGGGTGCCGGGCACCGACCATGCTTCCATTGCCACCGAAGCCAAGGTGGTTGCCGCCATGCGCGAGGAGGGCCTGACCAAAGAAATGTTGGGCCGCGATGGCTTTTTGGAGCGCGCCTGGGCATGGAAAAACACTTATGGCAGCCGCATTGTCAGCCAGCTGAAAAAGCTGGGCTGCTCCTGCGACTGGCAGCGTGAGCGCTTTACCATGGACGATGGCTGCTCCGACGCCGTGAAAGAAGTGTTTGTGCGCCTGTATGATAAGGGCCTGATCTACCGCGGCAACCGCATGGTGAACTGGTGCCCCCACTGCAACACTTCCATCTCTGACGCCGAAGTGGAATACGAGGAGAAGGACGGCAGTTTCTGGCACCTGCTGTACCCGGTCAAGGAGACCGGTGAGATGCTGGAACTGGCCACCACCCGCCCCGAAACTATGCTGGGTGATACCGCCGTTGCCATCAACGGCGAGGACCCGCGCTATACCCACTTGCACGGCTGCCATGTCATTCTGCCGCTGCTGAACAAAGAGATTCCCATCGTGTGCGATGAGCACGCCGATATGGAAAAAGGCACCGGCGTTGTGAAGATCACCCCCGCCCATGACCCCAACGACTTTGAGGTCGGCAAGCGCCATGACCTGCCCATCATCCGCGTGCTGACCTATGACGGCCACATGACCGGCGCTGATGATAAGGCTGCCGCCGATGCCCTGAAAGCCAGTGGCCATGCTTCCGCCGATGAGCCGGACGTGCTGGACTGCGGCAAGTATGCCGGCATGACCGCCGCCGAAGCCCGCAAGGCCATTGTGGCAGACCTGCAGGAAGCCGGCTACCTGAAAGAGATCGAGCCGCTGAAGCATGAGGTCGGCACCTGCTACCGCTGCCATACCGTGATTGAACCCATGGTGTCTAAGCAGTGGTTCGTCAAGATGGAACCCCTGGCCAAGCCCGCCATTGAGAGCGTGGAAAAGGGCGAGATCAAGTTTGTGCCGGACCGCTTTACCAAGAACTACCTGAACTGGATGCGCGGCAGCCGCGACTGGTGCATCAGCCGCCAGCTGTGGTGGGGCCATCGCATTCCCGCGTTCTATTGCGACACCTGCGGCGAGATGATCGTCTCCCGGGAGGATCTGACCGTCTGCCCGAAGTGCGGCGCGCCGATGCGCCAGGACGATGACGTGCTGGACACCTGGTTCTCCAGCGCGCTGTGGCCGTTCTCCACGCTGGGCTGGCCGGACAAGACCGAGGATCTGGCCTATTACTATCCCAACTCCGTGCTGTCCTGCGGCTACGACATCATCTTCTTCTGGCTGGCGCGCATGGTGTTCTCCGGCATCGAGCAGATGGGTCAGTGCCCGTTCAGCGTGGCGCTGATGCACGGCCTCGTGCGCGACGCGCAGGGCCGCAAGATGTCCAAGTCTCTGGGCAACGGCATCGATCCCATCGAGGTCATCGACAAGTACGGCGCGGACGCGCTGCGCTTCTCGCTGGTCATGGGCGTTGCGCCCGGCAGCGACATCCGCATGTCCGAGGAAAAGATCGAGTCCTTCCGCAATTTCGCCAACAAGATCTGGAACGCCAGCCGCTTCGTGCTGATGAATCTGCAGGGCTTCGAGCCGCAGGGCATCCCGTCCGCGGACAAGCTCCAGCTGGCTGACAAGTGGATTCTGACGCGCTATCAGGAGACGGTGCGCGAGATCACCGACAACCTCGAAAACTATGATCTCGGCTTCGCCGCCACCAAGCTGTACGACTTCATCTGGTCCACCTTCTGCGACTGGTACATCGAGATGGCCAAGCAGGGACTCTACGCCGACGACGGCGAGGCCAAGCGCACCACTCAGGAGGTACTGCTCTACGTGCTGACCGGCACGCTGAAGCTGCTGCATCCCTTCATGCCCTTCATCACCGAGGAGCTGTATCAGGCTCTGCCCGGCTCTGCCGAGACCATCATGACCCAGAGCTGGCCCACCTTCGATGAAGCTCACAACTGGGCCGACGAAGA
>OLPR01003095.1_pt1 | contig 11524 bp, 7 predicted proteins | sample 1672761 | NCBI WGS metagenome assembly OLPR01 (sample SAMEA3136721, study PRJEB25190) | human gut metagenome | biome: human gut; feature: human-associated habitat; material: faeces | place: Austria | collected 2013 | reverse complement strand
CCCGCCATACCGGAAAAAGCCTTGATCTCCGGAGAATCAAAGTCACTGTACTTACACTCCGGATTTGGGCACAGATAATGGGGTGGCAGAGGATTTACCTCTGTAATACCAGACATGGTAGCCGCCAGGGAAGAACCTACAGACCCTCGGGAGCCCACCAGATAACCATCTGCATTGGACTTCCACACCAGCTTCTGGGCAATGATATACATCACCGCATATCCATTGGAAATAATGGAATTCAGCTCTTTGTCCAGACGGTCTTCTACGATCTTGGGAAGCACTTCACCATACATTTCATGGGCTTTCTGGAAACACATATCCTTTAAGTCCTGGTCAGAATTCTCAATAACCGGCGGATATTTATCCGGATGGATCGGTGACATTTTCTCTATCATATCCGCAATCTTCACTGTATTTGTAATTACCACTTCCTCTGCCTTCTCGCTTCCCAGATAGGAAAACTCCTCCAGCATTTCCTCAGTAGTGCGAAGATAAAGAGGTGCCTGATTGTCGGCATCCTTGAAGCCGCTTCCAGCCATGATAATACGACGGTAGATTTCATCCTGGGGATCCATAAAGTGAACGTCACAGGTAGCAACAACCGGCTTGTTAAACTGTTCACCAAGCTTTACAATTTTTTTGTTGATCTCAATCAGATCCTCTTTCGAATGAATCGTATCATTCTTTTCATCCTCCACCATGAACATATTGTTCCCAAGGGGCTGGATTTCCAGATAATCATAAAAGCTTACCAGCCTTGCGATTTCCTGCTCCGGTGCATTGCGCAAAAGAGCCTGGTAAAGCTCACCAGCCTCGCAGGCACTTCCAATAAGAAGTCCCTCCCGATGTGCCTCAAACAGGCTCTTTGGCACACGGGGTCTGTGGTTAAAGTACTTGATATGGGACTGGCTTACCAGCTTGTACAGATTGATACGGCCGGTCTCATTCCGCATGAAAATAACGGCATGGTAAGTGGGCAGTTTCTTAATGGTGTCCGGGGAAACTTTTCCCTGCTCATTCAGCTTGTCTACATCCGTAATATCTCTTTCCCTGCACATTCCCACGAATTTCTCGAAAATACGGGCCGTACACTCTGCATCATCAACCGCACGATGGTGATGATCCAGGGAAACGCCAACTGCCTTGGCAACGGTATCCAACTTAAAACGGTTCAGCGCAGGCAGCAGGAATCGTGCCATACCTACCGTATCCACATAGGTGAAATCATTTGGAATTCCCATGCGGTTACAATTCTCTATAATAAAACTCATATCGAAATCTGCGTTGTGGGCTACCATTGTAGCTCCTTCACAAAATTTCAGGAATTCCGGTAAAATTTCTTCAATTGGATGGGCATCCATAACCATGCTGTCATTAATACTGGTCAGCTGCTCAATTCGAAATGGAATTGGAACCTGAGGATTGACAAATGTGGAAAAACGATCTGTGATCTTTCCATTTTCCACCAATACAGCACCAATTTCAATGATCTTACAGGTAAGGGGGGAAAATCCTGTGGTCTCAATGTCGAAAACCACGAATCTGCCGTCCAGGGACTGTTTTTTCGGGTTGGTGACCATACCCTTTAAGTCGTCTACCAGATAGGCCTCCATACCGTAAAGCACCTTAAAATCAGAATCCTTTGGCACGCAGCCTCCCCACGCATCAAAGCAATGGTTTGCCTCCGGGAAAGCCTGCACCACACCATGATCTGTGATGGCAATGGCAGGATGCCCCCACTCGTAGGCACGTTTTACCAGCGCTTTTGCCTCGGTTACACCATCCATATCGCTCATTTTCGTATGACAGTGAAGTTCCACACGCTTCTGAGGGCTGGTGTCCACTCTGTAACTGCGGAAATCGGAGATTTTCTTAATTCCGGAGATGGAGCCTATGGTAAGCTCACCATCGAAACGGTCAATAGAAGTAACGCCTTTGATTTTCAGGAAGGCACCTTTTTTCACATGCTCTTTGATCTCCGGCACCTGCTCGTTGCGCAGGAACATTTTTACTGTGATGGAGTCTGTGAAATCCGTAACCGGGAAAATCAGTATGGTCTTCTCATTTCGGATTTCTCTCGCTTCCACATCCATAACCTGGCAGCGGATGATAACCTCTCCCATTTCCTGCACAATATTTTCCAATGGAATAGGCTCGTCCTCGAAATCCCTTCCATAAATAACGTCCGGATTTGGATCCTTGCGGAAGCCACCACGGAAATCGCCCCATTTGCCTTTCTTTTCGAATGGCTTTTTCTCGAAAGGCTTCTTTTCACTGGCTGCCTCTGCTTTCTTCTCCGACCTGGCAGCGGATGTCTTGCCGGCTGCGGCCTCTTTTCCTGTTTTTTCCTCAGCTGCAGGAGCTGGTGCTGCGCTCTCTTCTTCTGTGGAAAGTCTGGCATGCTTCAGCACATTAGCTACTTCCTGACGGATCTGGATAGCTGCATTTTTGCGGTACCTGCTCTCCTCCGTCTGCACATAATCCAGAGAAACTTTCAGGTCCATTCCGCAACGCTCGCAGAATACTTTGTGAAGATATTCAATAAGTATCTCACTTTTCTGTCTGGAAATCACAGAATCCGGAAGTGCCATATTCAGGCAGTCATCTTCTGGAAATGTGATCTGTGCCTGCTTGAACAGATTGTATTCCAGCATGTTGTAATTGCGAAGCTCCAGTTCCATGCTGGAGCGGTAGGTATCCAGGAAATTCTTTGGCGTGTACTGTCTGGACAGATGGAACTTCTCGATTACCTTCACACTCACTTCAAGACCAGGAAAGCACTGTCTCTGAATCTGCTCTTCCAGGCTGAAAATATGCTTTTTATGGATCCAGCGGTCGCTTTTCAAGTAAACCCGGACACAAGTTTTGGCAGAGTTGCAGGCAACCTTGGTGACGATCACCTCTTCCAGAAGTTCACTTAATTCCTGTTTTAATTTTAAGTTTGGAAATACGTCAAAAAATTCTTTTTCCATTTATAGAATATACACCTTCTGTCATTTCTGTGTCTTATTGCTATCCCAGTTCATCAATTCTTCTCTCAAGGTATCCAGCAGCTGGTCTTCCGGCACTTTCTTCACAATCTCACCGCCTTTGATCAGAAGACCTACACCTACGCCGCCTGCAATTCCGATATCGGCTTCTTTCGCTTCTCCCGGGCCATTTACCACACAGCCCATAACAGCTACTTTAATGTCAAGAGGGATATCCTGCACCATAGTTTCTACTTTATTTGCAAGACCGATCAGATCGATCTGGGTGCGCCCGCAGGTTGGACAGGATACTACTTCCACGCCGCCTTTGCGAAGTCCAAGGGTTTTTAGGATACGTCTGGCAGATTTTATCTCTTCCAGAGGGGCACCAGTCAGGGAGACGCGGATCGTGTCACCGATTCCCTGGTATAAAATAATACCAAGCCCTATGGCAGATTTGATATTTCCAGAATAAAGGGTTCCTGCCTCTGTAATTCCCACATGGAGAGGATAACTGGTCTGTTCCGCAATCAGTTCGTGAGCCCTGGCGCACATCATAACATTAGAAGATTTGATGCTGATCACCAGATTGTCGTAGCCAAGCTCTTCAATAATGTGCACCTTGTCAAGGGCGCTTTCTACCAGACCTTCTGCGGTAACACCGTGATATTTCTCCACCAGTTCTTTCTCAAGAGAACCGCTGTTTACCCCAACACGGATGGGAATATTCCGCTCCTTCGCCACATCTACAACTGCCTTGATACGCTCTGTGCTTCCAATATTTCCGGGATTGATACGGATCTTGTCGGCACCGTTCTCCATGGCCGCAATCGCAAGACGATAATCAAAATGAATATCTGCTACCAGCGGAATGTGAATTTGTTTTTTGATCTCTTTCAGAGCCTTTGCCGCTTCCATGGTCGGCACTGCACAGCGGATAATGTCGCAGCCAGCAGCCTCCAGGGCAAGGATCTGCTCTACGGTTGCCTGCACATCCTCTGTTTTTGTATTGGTCATAGACTGGATCAGGATGGGATTTCCGCCTCCAATCTTCTTATTTCCTATCTGAATTACTTTGGTATGGTCTCTGTACATACGAAATTCCTCCATATATTATGAACATGGTATTCTTTGATTACTGTTCACTGATAGCATTCCGCGAGGTGTTTTTTGTGACCAAAGGTCACAAAAAAACCCGAGACTTGCGGCGCGAAATCATGCGAAAGCATGATTTCTGTGCATTGCGAAGCGTGTTGCTGTGAACGGAGTGAACAGTAACATTCTTTGCGGTTCACTTTTACACCGCAGGCGCTTATCAAACGTTTCTATGCAAAAAGGCACAAAAGGGATGTCTCTGACACCCCTGCTGTACAGTTATTTCCACAGCATTCTGCGTGATTTCGCACCGCAATTCTCGGGTTTTTCATGAACTTTGTTCACAAAAAACACCTCGCGGAACGTTACCAGTAAACAGTAACCCTGTTTTCTTTGCAATTTAATGCTGGATTTCCAACAATTTATTCTTCAAATCTTCTTCCATCTTGCGCATTTCCAGTTCTGCCTGGGCTCTCTTGGCGCGGCCCTCTTTCTGAATATTCATGACATCATCCAAAGTAGCGATCAGCTCCTGATTGGTCTGCTTCAGAGTCTCAATATCCACGATTCCGCGCTCAGATTCCCTGGCAGTCTCTGTGGATGCAAGGTGAAGTGCCTCCGCATTTTTCTTCAAAAGCTCATTTGTCAGGTCTGTTACCTGGCGCTGGGCCTGGGCTGCTTCTGTGGAATGGGCGATTCCAAGTGCCAGCACCATCTGGCTCTTCCAAAGTGGAATGGTATTTACAATGGTTGTCTGGATTTTTTCTACCATAAGGGTGTCATTGTTCTGCACCAGACGAATCTGCGGTGCTGTCTGCAGGGAAATGGTTCTGGTCAGTTCCAGATCATGCAGCTTCTTCTCGAAACGATTGCACTTGCTGTCCAGATCCTTGGCTTCCTGCGCATCCTCCGGAAGTCCGCTGACTGCTGCTTTTGCCTCCAGATCTTTTAATTTTCCCTCCCGTACTTCCTGCAGCTTCTGTTTTCCTGCAAGGATGTACATGGTCAGTTCTTTATAATAGTTCAGGTTCTGAGCATACATTTTTTCCAGAACTGCGGAATCCTTCATGAGACGCATCTGGTGATCCTGAAGGGAGGTAGTGATCTTCTGCACATTTACCTCAGCCTTGGCGTAGCGGTTCTTCATATTTTCAATCTTGCTGCCCTGTTTCTTGAAAAAGCCAAGAAAGCCTTTCTCCTCCTCAGCAGCATCAAAATCGCGAAGCTCGCCTACCACCTGGGTGATCAGCTCTCCAACCTCACCCAGATCCTGTGTCCGTACATTTTCAAGAGCTGCATCGGAAAAATCAGCCATTTTCTTCTGGGTTCCGGCACCGTACTGGAGGATCTGGTTAGTATTCTCAATGTCAATTTTCTTAGCAAAGCTGTCTACCATCTGCTGTTCTTCCGGGGAGAGAACGGTCTGTTCCATTTCCTTTTTCACAGCTTCGGCTTCCGGCTCTGCTGCAACCTCTGCCTTTGACTCTCCCAAATCCGGTTCTAATGTAAGTGTAGGTGCGTTATCTTCAAAACCTGTAAATTCGTTTCCCATAGCATCCTCCTTGTGTATAGGTCTGCCCATATTTATCAGCAGCCTTCAGTTTGGCATTTTCGTTATTTTTATAACACGCTCTAACCCCGCTGCAAATCTTATCTTTTCATATACTTAACATTCCGCACACTGCTAGAGCCTGTTTTTTTCAGCCTCTTTTCTCATACGGGTAAGCTCGTCCTCAGTCAGCCCTTCCTGTGCCAAAACTGTATTCAGAACAGAAATATCACTGGATACATCCATAGCCGTGTCTTCAAATATGGAATCCAGAAGCTTCTCAAAAGCCACATTCAACGTATCAATAGTCTCTTCGATTTCTTTCTTGGAAGAAGTAATATTCTCTCCCTGAACCGGCTGGCTGTCCATTTCTTCATATGCATTCAAAAGCTTCACAGTCATGGGAAGATAATAATCCATAAGGCGGTTCAAATCCGGAATAATCTCCGGATGAGCCTTGGCGCGTTCAAAAATCTTCGCTATGATCAGCTCCATACGGGAGATTTTTCTGGAAATCTCTTCTCCTGGAATGGCATCATTGCTGCGGTGGATTTTATCAAGAAAGTCATTTCCCTTATCCAGAACCTGCCGGACTTCCGGGGAAAGTCTGATTCTTTCCGCAGCATCCCGTTCTGCTTCCACACACGCCCGGGCATCTGCCTGTTCATGCTGGTTAAATTTCTGCCTTTCTTTTTCCTCTGCCTGCTGACGAAGCGCTGCCTCCTGGCGTGCACGCTCTTCATCCTGCTGATGATCTCTTTCTTCCAGCCGCTTCTGAGTGCTTACATATTGGTCGTAAGTCTCATTACTTGTGATCAGACAAGTTTCCTGTTTATCAACATGTCCCTGAAGGAACCAGCCTTTGCTTATCATACGTTTGATATCTTTTTTTACAAATTTCACCGGCTTGCCGACTGCCTGTGCCAGCTGCTGGAAATTGCAGTAGGTGTGAGTGCCAAGAGCCTTGATATACTTGTTTCGGCGGCTTAAACTGGTAAGACTGCTGCAGCCCTGTCCAAGAAGAATACCTCCGCCGACCGTAAATGCCGCCAGCACTGCCGAAATTCCAAGCATTACACTGCTGCTAAAGCCAGCTCCAATTCCACCAACTACCATTGTAGCAATTCCAAATACTCCAGTAAGAATCCCACCAAACACTGTCTTCAGAATTCCCCCGACCTTGATTCCATTCGTCGGTAAATACAATGCCAGATCCGAATTCTGGTGATTGGTATCCTGCCTGCCTGTACCATTTCTCTGGAAATTTCCATTACGCGAATCATTCCCTTTCGCATCGGCATATCCTTGATAACCAGTTCCATGATCCTCCCCGGTACTCCGGTTTTTCTTTCCATCCTTCTGAAAATCCCAGGACCGATTCTCTCTGTAATCATAAGAACTGCCGCTGCGGTAATTGGTATATTTCCCACTGCCCACAGTATTATTAAGCGCATCCCGAAGGGCATCACTCCCATTATCAATAGCCTTATTCAGCGCCTGATTAATACTCTGGCTCAGTTTCTGGTAATTTTTTTCATTTACTGCACTGTCAATGATGCTCTGGATCTTATCTCCAAGTTCATCAAATTCGTTATATCCCATCTTTTCCTCCGGATATTTTATTTCACAACGCTTGTTTTATCATTATACAAAAATCCCCCTCAAAAAACAAGACACCATAAAATATAAACACATTATACTTTTTGTAACCTTTTTCACAGGAAAATCACTTAAAAAATCTGCTTTTCCCATTGAATTTCACACGTAAAAGTTTTACAATAGTAAAAACATTGGGGATTCACAATAAGAATCTCCCCCCAAAAACCACGCTAGGAGGAAATTGTTATGGAAAAAAAGAACATTGACTGGGGAAACCTGGGCTTTGGTTATGTAAAAACAGACTACCGTTATGTATCCAATTATAAAGACGGCAAGTGGGATGAGGGAGGCCTTACCACAGATGATATGGTTACCATCAGTGAGTGTGCAGGTGTCCTTCAGTATGCACAGACTGTTTTTGAGGGTATGAAAGCATATACTACAGAAGACGGACATATCGTTACTTTCCGTCCTGACCTGAACGGTGAGCGTATGGAGCATTCCGCCGCAAGACTGGAAATGCCTGTATTCCCGAAAGACCGTTTTGTTGACGCAGTTGTTCAGACAATTAAAGCAAATGCAGCATATGTTCCGCCATATGGTTCTGGTGCTACTTTATATGTACGTCCGTACATGTTCGGAAGCGACGCTGTTATCGGTGTAAAACCTGCCAGCGAGTATCAGTTCCGTGTATTCACCACACCTGTCGGACCATACTTCAAAGGCGGCGCTAAGCCGATCACAATCCGTGTCAGCGACTTTGACCGTGCTGCACCAAATGGTACCGGTCATATCAAAGCTGGTCTTAACTACGCAATGAGCCTTCATGCGATCGTTGACGCTCATAAGAACGGATTCGATGAGAACATGTATCTTGATTCCAAAACTCGTACCAAGGTTGAGGAGACAGGCGGAGCAAACTTCTTATTCGTAACAAAAGACGGCAAGGTTGTTACTCCGAAGTCTGACAGTATCCTTCCATCCATCACACGTCGTTCTCTGATCTACGTTGCGAAAGAGTACCTTGGACTTGAGGCTGAGGAAAGAGAAGTATACTTCGACGAAGTGAAGGATTTCGCAGAGTGCGGTCTTTGCGGTACTGCTGCTGTTATCTCTCCTGTTGGAAAGATCGTGGACCACGGCAAAGAGATTTGCTTCCCAAGCGGCATGAACGAGATGGGACCGATCACCAAGAAGCTGTATGAAACCCTTACCGGAATCCAGATGGGACGCATCCAGGCTCCAGAGGGATGGCTGAAGGTTATTGAGTAATTTCTTAAGCTTCCCATTTTTCGTATTTTTTCAAACACACTCTACACAGCATATAACAAAAATCAGTTCTGTCGTGATGGCAGAACTGATTTTTTTAAAAACACATTATATTTTCCCGCTTATTTATTTCTCTCATATCTCACAAACTTATATTCCAGATCAAAATATGTCTGCTCTTCACTCTCTGCTGCCACATGCCACTGTGGATCTTCATCCAGATTCGGAAAATAACTGTCTGCAATATAAGCAAAATCAATCTTGGTCACCTGAGCAGCATCGCAATAAGGAAGAAGCTGCTTATAGATAGTGTCGCCGCCGATGCAGTATACATCTTCTGCCGGATACTTTTTCAATTCTTCCATAAGCTCTTCAATAGAATGAACGATTATGGCATCTTTCACCTTGTAATTCTCATTTCTGGTAAGAACGATGTTTATGCGGTTTTTAAGAGGAAGCCCTCCTGGGAAACTCTCCAGGGTCTTTCTTCCCATAACACAAACCTTGCCAGTGGTCTCCTGACGAAACATTTTCATATCCGCCGGAATGCTTACAAGAAGCTTATTGTCTTTTCCAATTCCCCAGTTTTTGTCAGCAGCTACTATTATTTTCATTTCTTATAATCTCCTTTATACGAACTTAGTACTATGGCTTTGGAACCCTTTCCCATTTACTCCATGTTTAAATGGCAATCGGAATATTTTTAATCTGAGGCCAGGTCTGATAATTCTCCACGATCAGATCATCCGTGGTAAAATCATAGAAATTCTTCACATTCGGATTCAGTTTCACAGTCGGTGCCGGATAAGGTGTCCTGGAAATCAGCTCCTTGATAACCGGAACATGTCTGTCATAAATATGACAATCCGCGATCACATGTACCAGCTCACCGGCTTCCATGTCACAGCATTGTGCGATCATCATAAGAAGAAGGGAGTACTGGCATACATTCCAGTTATTTGCAGCCAGGATATCCTGGGAGCGCTGGTTCAAAATGGCATTTAAAGTCAGCTTGTCCTTTCCAGGCTCCTTTGTTACATTGAAGGTCATAGAGTAAGCACATGGGTAAAGATTCATCTCATGAAGATCTTCATGCACATAAATATTCGTCATGATTCTTCTGCTGTATGGATTATTCTTAAGGTCATAGATTACACGATCCACCTGATCAAACATGCCTTCTTTATACTGGTGCTTTACGCCCATCTGATATCCATAAGCCTTTCCGATCGAACCGTTTTCATCCGCCCAACTGTCCCAGATATGACTGTGAAGATCATTAATATTATTCGATTTCTGCTGCCAGATCCACAAAAGCTCATCCGTACAGCTTTTGATTGCTGTTCTTCGAAGTGTCAGTGCCGGAAATTCTTTCGACAGATCATACCTGTTCACAACTCCGAATTTCTTGATCGTATATGCCGGTGTTCCATCTTCCCATACCGGTCTTACTTTTTCGCCTCTGGTATCGGTACCGTTATCGATAATGTCACGGCACATATTGATAAATACTTTGTCTGCATAACTCATTTTTTGTTTCTCCTGTCCTTTTCCTGTTCTCTTTACGGATCACTGATATTATAAAGAACCCGGTCCAGCATCTTTTCCAATGCCGCGATTTCCTTTTTACTCATCCCGATCGTCAGCCTCCGATCTATCTTCTTCCGGTAATTGTCCATCTTTTTCTGAATATCATATGCTTTTTCCGTCGGGTAAATGTTCTTGCATCTTTTGTCCTGATTACTTGGAACTGCCAGAATGAATCCTTTTTCATCTAACCTTTTTAAGATTCCCGTTACCGTCGGATTCTTAAGACTTAACGCCTTTTCAATGTCTTTCTGATTCACAAACTCCTTACTGCTGCCAAGAAGATAATCCAGCACCGCGCACTGCGATGATGTGATTCCTATCCCCCGAAGCAGGTTATTGAATTCCTTTTCATAAATATTATTGATCTGTTTGAACATAAATCCAACGGGTAATCGTTCTTTCATCCCTTGTATTCTCCCATTTCCCTGTAATACCGTCATCAGTCCGGGTATTCACAAATACCCAGACTATTTCAATTTATTTTACCATATTCCAACAGGCTATGCAATCTTATCCATCGCGCGAATCTCTTTTACAGCGAATCCAATTGCGACAATTCCCGCTGCCGCATCTGCGATCGGTCCCGCATACATCACCCCGTCAATTCCCATAAAAATCGGGAATATAAGTATCAGCGGAAGTAAAAAGATTACCTGTCTTGTAAGCGACACTACAATACCCAGCTTCGCTTTACCAATTGATGTAAAGAATCCGGATGACATTGGCTGGATTCCATTAACAAATGTCATAAACATAAAAATCCTGAAATATCTTGCCGCAAATTCATAATATTCTTTGCTTCCCGTACCAAAGATACTCACAAGCTGCGTCGGGAAAAACTGGAAACACAAGAAGAACACAATTCCAACCGTCATAGCAACGCGGAATGCTTTCCAATAAGTGCGTTTTACTCTGTCATACGATCCCGCTCCATAATTATATCCCCAGATTGGCTGACATCCCTGGGAAATCCCGATCGCAATAGCCATGAACACCATATTTACCTTTGAGATAACGCCCACACACGCCAGTGGAATATCTGTTCCATATACAGAAGCCGCACCATAATAGCGCAGTGTATTATTCATTGTAATCTGTACCACAGCCATGGCAATCTGATTGATACAGGAAGCCATTCCCAATGACAGGATCATTTTCAGGAGATGGCCTCTCGGACGGAACATCTCTTTTTTCAGCTCCATTTTACGAAATCTTCCAAAATATACAATTACCATAATTCCGGATACGATCTGTCCGATCACGGTCGCCCACGCAGCGCCTTTGATCCCCCAGTGGAATCCAAAGATAAACAGCGGATCTAACACCGTATTAATAATTGCCCCTGTCAGCATACAAGTCATAGAGTACGTAGGACTTCTGTCCGCGCGGATCAGATGATTCCCTCCGGTTGTCAAAATCAGGAACGGAATTCCAAATGCCGTAATTCCTG